>Ga0210409_10000623_pt1 | contig 53676 bp, 46 predicted proteins | sample IncBWH17MmetaG_FD_161649 | JGI IMG/M metagenome (GOLD analysis project Ga0210409, IMG submission 161649) | Forest soil microbial communities from Barre Woods Harvard Forest LTER site, Petersham, Massachusetts, United States - Inc-BW-H-17-M | ecosystem: Environmental > Terrestrial > Soil >... | reverse complement strand
CTCCTGGGAGACTCCAGCGTCCGGGGTTTTCGGCGGTGCCCTGCCGGTCAAAGGCAGCGTTCCAGCGCTACGCTTCGCCCTTGTCCGGTTCCTTGCGCCCGCTTCGTTCCTAAAAGTATCGCCAGGGCCTCACAAAGGGGTGAGTCGTGTTCGGGCGTGTCGTGACGACAAAACCGGCTGCGAATCACTCGAACGCTTGGCGGATGGTCGCTGCAGTCCTCTTCATTGCAATCGCCCGTTGGAATCTGGTCGTTGCGCTGGGTCTGACCGTATTTGGGATCTACCTTTGGGGCGTCGCTTGGGGGGTGCGTCGGTGGCGGCGTGCGCGTGAGGACATTCGGGCCGCCTTGCAGCAGGCCGGCTATGAGATTGTGCAGATGAAATACAGGCGCTTTCGGAAGGGCCCATTTCCGTTTTGGAAGACCTCGAGCTATTACTTCGTGTATCGCATTCTGGTGTGTCAGCCCGGTGGCGGACAGCGGGTGGTTTGGGCGAGGTGGGGCCGTTACTGGTTCGGCTACCCTGACAAACTCGAGCTCAGCTGGGAGAGTGAGCTCGGCTACTGAGCGCGAAACATGATGATTGCGCCCTCGTCGGCTGCGCTTCATCGATTTCCTGCTGTTCAATGTGGTCTTCGTTGCGTTCGTGTTCAACCTGACGCAGCTCGGTTGATCGGGTTTTCCCGGCCCTGTTACGGCTGCCCTGTGTCCGGTTTGGGAACGGGAAGTCGTTCTCTCCTACGAGAGCCGATAGCTGCGGCCAGAGGCCGTAATGCATTTCCGAGGCCGAAGGAGATCCGACGTATGAAATTCCCGCGTGCTCTGCGCTCCCTGGCGCTGATCGCTCTGCTCTTCTGTTCGACTGCGGCATTCGCCATCGAGAGCTATACGATCCACTTGAACAGCGTGAACGGAGCGGCGACGCGTTACGTCAGTCCTCATGCGGTCCGGTATGTGGTACCCGCCAAGAACCAGGACATGATCTTTCTGCTGGGTCAGGACACAGTCATCCACCTCGACCACAGCAGCCGAAGCTACTCGGAAGTGAAACTCGCCGATGTGCGGCGACTCATGGCAGGGCGGATGGCGGCGGTCAGCCCGCAACAGAGGGCAATGATGCACCAAATGGGGCTTGATGCGCCGCCGACGGTCACGAAGCTCGGACCGGGCGAAATGGTGGCCGGCTATGCCACGGAACGCTATCTCGTGAAGACCGGATTGATGCAGATGGAGGTTTTCGCCGCGCCCCAGTTGCAGGTCCCCTCCGGGTACTACGACGTGCTGGGAATCGGAGCGATGGATCGTCTGCTGGGCAGTGAACAGCGTTCCCAGCTCAACTCGATCGCAGGCTGCGTGCTCAAGCAAGTCGCCACGGGCCGCTCACGAACGACGATGCCCGGAAGGACGGACGACGGCGAACTGGTGACGGCTGTCGATGTGAGTCCGGTACCTGCCTCTCAATTCGCCATACCACCCGGGTATAAGAAGAGAGAGTTCCAGATGACAGCGGGTCGCGACTAGAACCCCATGAGGCGACCCATTCTCGCAGCGCTGCTGATCGTACTGCTCGCGCTCGTGCCGTGGAGCGCAGGAACGCTATATGTTCATCTGGCAGGGCGCGAAGTAACGGGCGAGATCGCCTCGAAACAGGAAAGGATCGTGCTGCCGGGCGGTGATGCGTGGCAACACCTCTATGAAGTCACGTACCGGTTTCGCCCGGCCGATTCGCCCGCGACGGAATCGGGCGGGCACCCTGTCGCCGCGACCCTTTACGACCGCTTGCAAGTCGGCTCGGCGGTACGGGTACGCTACAGTCCCTGGCGGCCCTTGCGGAGCATGCAAGGTGTTGGCTCATACCTCGCTGAATCCGGCACCCTCACGCGACTCAGATACGGCCCGATCGACCATCGGAACCTGTTGTTGGCAGGCGGGGTTGTGGGCGCCGCTTTGGTCGGATGGCTCGCCTATCGAAGGATGAGTGTCGGCCTCGGCATTCTCGCGGCGCTCCTCGCCGGTCTGGCTTTTCCGTCCTTCCTGCTGGTGTTGACCGGGTTTCTGCTCATACCGGCGCTTTGGAGAGCATCCCGCCGGAGTCCCTCCATGGGCCATGGCAAACTACTGCTGCTGGTGTGCTGCGCAACCGCCGCGCTGGTGTATTGGCGCATCCCCCGACCGGCGCAATTCCCACCGGGTCCCGTACGGCAGGCGAGCGCCATCGTTCGCCAGGTGCAGACGACCCGCGAGATCTGGAGCCAGATCGACGCACTCCGTCGTGGGGAGGGCGGGGATGCAGTCGGATTCGCCTTCCAAATGTTGGATCTCGAGTTCAAGCCCGAGGGCGCGAGGGAAGCTGTCCACGCGCTGGACATGGTCGATCAGGGCAGTATGCCGGGGCTACGCGAGGGCACGCGCGTCGCGGTCACGTACTCAGCGACGAATCCACGTGTCGCCAGGGCCGCGGTCGGCACTCGCAAGTACCCGATGAGGGCCTTCGAATACCTTGTGGGGATCACATACGGAGCGGGGGCCCTGCTGGCCCTCGTGATCCTTCCTGCGCTCCGCGCGGTACGAAGACTGCTCAGCTCGCTGCAAAGGCCCGGATCGCTGTTCGCCGCGTTCGACAACGCCAGCCGCCTTTCGAGGCTGTCGCCGGATGAAGCGCGCCAGCGCGTCCTGGAGTTGTTGCAGCACTCTCGGGAACGGACCCGCTGGGACCAGCGAAGCGGCACCGGCCCGCGCGAACTGGGGTAGCATCGGTTCGCGATCCGACTGAATCGAGTTGCGCGAAGGAACGGGCGTGCAGGCGAAAGAGCTGGCCACCCTCAATCAGCTGCTCGACACCGGGCTATCCATACCGACGAGCTCCCGGGACGCTTGGCTGTCCGGGTTGCCGCCCGAGCAGGCGGGATTCCGTCAGGTGCTGCAACGGCTGCTCCACAAGGCCGATCTCGGCGACTCTGACGCGTTTCTGTCGACTCTGCCGAAAATCGATGAGCCGGTGCCGGCTGCCTCCGAGCTCCGGCCGGGAGAGTTGATCGGACCCTATCGGCTCGAGCGCCCGCTCGGAAGCGGCGGCATGGGCTCGGTCTGGCTCGCAACGCGGGTCGACAGTCTGCAGCGCACGGTTGCACTCAAGCTGCCGCACCTCACGTCGGTCGCTGCGGGCCTGGCCGAGCGGATGGCTCGCGAACGGAACATCCTCGCGAAGCTAGAGCACCCTAACATCGCACGCCTGTACGACGCGGGAGTCACGCGCGAGGGGCGCTCTTATCTGGCACTCGAGTTTGTCGAGGGGCAGACAATCGACATATTTTGCCGGACGCGCTCGCTGGGTATCCGGCGTCGGGTCGAGCTCCTCGTTCAGGTGGCGCGCGCGGTCGCCTATGCACACGCTCATCTCGTGGTGCACCGGGACCTCAAACCCTCGAACGTACTCGTCGATGCCGAGGGTCAGGTTCACCTGCTCGATTTTGGAATCGCGACGTTGCTCAGCACCGGCGGCAGCGGTGAGCCAGCTGAGTCGCTGACTCGCCAGCTCGGACCGGCTCTGACACCCGATTACGCCTCACCGGAGCAGCTGCGCGGCGACCCGGTCAGCACTGCCTCCGACGTGTACGCGTTGGGAGTCCTCGCGTACGAAGTGTTGACGGGTCATCGTCCATACACCTACCCGCGCGGCGACCTGTTCGCCGCCATGCAGGCGATCCTTGCCGTCGAGCCGCCCGCGCCCAGCCATGTGGCATCCCTGTCCGAGGAGCGACGCCAGCTTCGGGGTGACCTGGACACGATTGTGCTCAAGGCCATGCAGAAGGACCCCAAAGCGCGGTTCTTCACGGCGCTGGAGTTTGCCGAGGATCTCGGACGTCACCTCAGGTTGGAGCCGGTCCGCGCGCGGCCGGCGGCGTTCGGGTACAGGTTGGCGAAGTTTGTGCAGCGAAACCGCCTGGCGACGCTCAGCATTGCGCTCGTGGCTATCAGTCTGTGCGCGGGAGTTTCGGGTACGTTGTGGGAGGCGGGCCGGGCGCTGCGTGGGGAGCGCCAGGCGCGCGCCGCCGAGCGCAGCGCCGAGCGTCGTTTCGAGGACGTGCGCACGCTCACCCATTCGCTGCTGTTCGACTACCACGACGCCATCAAGGATCTTCCCGGCGCGACCCCGGTGCGTGCGCGTCTCGTGCGCGATGCTCTCGGATATCTCGACCGGCTTTCCCAAGAGACGGGGGGCGACCTGGCACTCGAGCAGGAGCTCGCAAACGCGTACGAACGCTTGGGAGACATTCAAGGCGGCACCATGTTCGCCAATCTCGGCGATACCCCCGGGGCACTCTCCAGTCAGCAGAAAGCACTCGCCCTGCGGGAGCGGATTGCGGCAGCCCGGCCCCACGACCCGGAGGCGCGGCGCGCTCTTGCGGTGGCGCATCGCAGGGTAGGAATTTTGGTGTGGGAGACTGGCGATGTGCGCCGCGCTCGCGCCGAAGTCGAGACCGCCTTGAAGATGCTCGCGACAACGGGCCCCAACGGGGGGAGCGATCGATCCCTGGAGACCGCGAGAACGGAGGACTACATGGGTCGGCTGCTTCTCGAGCAAGGGGACTCGAAAGGGGCGCGCGCGCACTTCGGCGTCTCTATCGGTCTCCTGCAGGCGTTGCTGGTCGCCACCCCCGATGCGCCGTTACTGCAGCGCAACCTCTCGACCATGTATGAGCAGGCCGGTAGTGCCGCGGATTTCGACGGCGACCTGCGGGCGGCGCTGACCCTGCACCAGCAAGCGCTCCAGCTGCGCGAGCGGTTGAGTGCCGCCGCGCCACTGAACGCCGACTACCAGCGCATGGTGGGCGTCAGCTGGTACAACGTTGGCGAGGTGCTCGCCCAGGAGGCCAAGTTTCGATCCGCACTGGACGCTTATCGACGGGACTCGGCCATCAGCCAGAAGCTGCTCGCCGTGGACCCGGCGAACCAGGAATACCGGGGGGACCTCGCGTACGCAGAGTTGCGGGTCGGGGACATGCTGCTGCGGCTGGGGAGCGACCGACCGGCCACCGGCGCCTATCGCAGATCTCTGGAGCTGCGGGCAGCGGATGTCAAGGCTGACCCCGCCAACCTTTGGAAACGCAGCTCACTCATCGAAGCGCACGCCAAGCTCAGCAAGGCGCTCATCAGTAGCCAACCGTCGCAAGCCTCGGAAGAAGCTGATCTCGCGCGCACCTTGATGCAAACGACCGCCGTGGATCCGCAAAATGCAGCCATTCTCAGTTTCTTCGCCACGACCTACGCGGATCTCGGCGACGTCTACCGGGCGTTGACCGCCGTAACCTCGTCAGGCAGCGCTCCGCCACCCGCGTTGGCCAAAGCGATGTATCAGCATGCCGAAGAGACCTGGCGAGGAATGGAAAGCCGCGACATGCTGAGCAGCAGCGATCGCAAGCGGCGCGCAGAGGTCGCCAGCCTGCGCCCCTGAGCGTCCTCACTTCGAGGCCCGTTCCTTGAGCGACTTCCCGCTACCCCGGACTGCACGAGGCAATTGCGAGCAGGCAGGGCGGGATGCAAGATGCCTGCGGCACCTCCGGGGGGAGCATGGCAGAGCTGACCATCCTGATCCACAAAGCGCAGCAGGGGGATGCGGTCGCGCAGCAGGCGGTATTCACGCAGCTCTACAACGACCTCAAGCGCATCGCTCATGCGCGTCTCGCTGGGTCCGGACGGCAGACCTTCCTCGACACGAGCGCCTTGATCAACGAAACGTACCTTCGCCTGACGCAGGCCAAGGAGCTCGTGCCCGAGAGCCGAGGCCAGTACCTTGCCTACGCGAGTCGGGCCATGCGCTCCATCATCGTGGACTTTGTCCGGGCGCGCTCCGCCGAGCGGCGGGGTGGTCAAGCAGAGCGCGTGACGCTAAATCCGGCGATCATCGACTCGGCGCCGAGCGGTGAGGAGGAGATCATGCAGGTTCACGAGGCGCTGCAGGAGCTGTCCGCGGTCGAGCCACGCCTCGTCACGGTCGTCGAGATGCGCTACTACGGCGGCCTCACCGAGCAGGAGATCGCTACGGCGTTGGGCGTCACGGAGCGTACGGTTCGGCGGGACTGGCGGAAGGCACGACTGCTGCTCGCCGCCGCGATCGGAGGGTGAGGGCCGGGATCGCCCACCAGGCGCAGGCCTCACCTGCTTGGAGCTGGCGGTGCGCTTACCGCTGATGGTGCCGGAGAGCTCACGGGATTGCCGCCGTCTCCAACGAGGGTGCCGCTCCGGTGAGCTGCATTGGGTGTGCGTGCGGGCGCCGCGCCCGGGTTCTGTGCAGGAGATTGCGCCTGTGCACCCGTCGGGTCTGGGGGGCCGGGAGGCAGCGGTTGTGGATTGAGCGCTCCCGGAGTCGCTCCGGTCGGTCGGTGAGGCGGTGCTACCTGAGTGCTCTGCGTGACCGGTAGGTGCGGGCTCGGAGTTGCCGTTGCGCGCGCGCCGGGCCCGATCGCACTTGGGGCCATCGGTACCGCTGGTGAGTTGCTGCTCGGGAAACCTGATGGTTGCAGGGCGGTCGCGGCTCCCCAGTTGATGGGTCGACGCGTCTGTGTCGACGGCCTGGACGTCGCCTGCCGCTGACGCTGTTGCTCGGCATACGGAGCGGCGTTCGCCGAAACGAAATTCCCCGGTGCTGCCGCGGGCGGCAACTCGGTGGCGCCCGCTCCCAGCGGAGCTGATCGGGTTATGAGGTCTACGGGTTGAGTACAGGCCCTGCCGCCATGGTTCTCAACACACACCCGGTAGACGTAACGCCGTTTGGGGTCGATGGCAGATACGGTCCTCGCGAACTGGAACGGCGTCAAATCGGTGACAGCGAATCCGGGCTCGGGTCCCGCCACGAAATCGGCTTGAAGGATCCATGGCCAGCCGGGACCGGGCGGGCTCTGGCGCTCGATCGTGCAGCGCACCGACCCGCGGTCATACGACCTGGAGTCGAGCGTCCAAGTGATCTCGGGGCGAACCTCGGTGGCGGCGGGCACGGCGTAGCTCGCACTAATGCTGGTCGGCGCCGGCGGCGGATCGGCTTCCGTGTGGGCACAGGCCCAGGTGGAAGGAGGGCTCGTCTCGCCCGAGCGGACATCGCGCGCGCGGTATCTGAAGCAATAGTCGATGTTCGGAGCCAATCCGCGATACACACCGGAGAAGTACGGGGAACCGTCCCCGATCTGGGAGACGTTCCCCTTGATGCTGGCGTCGTAGCCGGGAGCGGGGTGCCCGTTGACGGTCATCTCGGACTCGAACGTGAGAACCCGCTGCAGGGAAGCGTCGCTGCGAAACGAGATGTCGATTTCGACGTGGCCATCAGCCTTGGCCTTGACGTCCGTGGGTGCGGGCGGGCTGGTGGCGGCTGCAAGACCGCTCAGCGCGAGGCCGCCACAACAGAGGGCGGCCTGAAACCACGTACCGCACCGCGTTCCCCCGGATGTCTCGTCGCTCACTCCACACTCTCCAAAAGGGCGGGTGCCGTTGGCTCTATGGAGTGAGACGTAAACGTCTTCGAGTTCCGGACATCGATCGGACGCGCGGCTGTCCAAGCAGCTGGGTTTACCGTGTGGGAGTCGCTTCACTGTGGGGTGCCGCCCTCGTAGCCCCACACCTCAACTGCGGGGCCGATCACCGACAGCGTCACCTTGTAGTCTGATACGCACTGATCTGGACCGATCTGGCGATTTATGCCCGGAGTACTGCTGAAGTTGCCTGAGAGGACGATGTTGAGCAGGAGGTCTTCGCCGCTGTCGGTGAGGTCGGACAGTACTTCGAAAGGCGGCTTTTTGGCTGAATGCGTGCGCCAGACGCCCCAGCTCACCGGCATCATGTCCGTCTGGGTCGATTCTCCACGGGCGATGGCCTGCGCGACCTGGACGGGTCCGACGAGCGAGCCTCTGGTCCACTCTCCGAGCGAGTAGCCGGGCGTGAAGACACGATCACCCGCATCCCCCCCTATATCGCCGTCGCCCGAGTCAGTTCGCCCGAAAGTAGCCGAAATACCGCTCAATACATAGCCTGCCTGTTGGAATTGCTTGGTGATTGTGACGTAGAGGTAGTCCGTACCGGGGGCCTTGCAATCGATGGAGTCCCCAGTGTCGTAGCGAACTACGCCGCCATCAGCTGCCCACCGACTGATCGCCCAATTGGCGTTGCTGCGTATCTGGATGAACTGGTCCAAACCGTCGTCCCAATAGTATTCGTCGCGGGCCGCGTGGAATGCGCCGCCGCCGAGCTGGTACGAGGCTCCCGAGTTGGTGACGACCTGCACCGTGGCGGTTTGGTCGGCAATGTCGATCACCCGTGGGAGTGAGGCGAAGATCTCATCATCGTGCCAGTCGATCACTTGGAACGCGGGCGAGTCTGGGCCGTACAGGGCTGTGACGAGCAGCTTGACCTGTCCGGGAGTTGCGCCGAAGCCCTTGCCTTGAATCGTCACATAACCATTCGGCGTCACGAGAAAGCCGCTCTCCTTATTATTGATGAACCAGATTCCGGATGGCCGCTTCAACAGACCAGCCTTCGTCTTGAAGAGCGGAACGCTCGGCGCGGGGGAGGTTCCTTCCAGGCGGCCCGCGGGCGCCGCGGCGCGCGCCAAGCCCGGGGGGGCGCTCGCGAACTGAGCGCTCGAGGCTGAGGCTCGGGTGAGGCTCGGCGCGGAGGGGGACAGGGTTGCGAGGCGGCTGAGGATCGCGCGTCTGAGAGATGCCGGCATGGGTTTGGGCTGCGCTCTGTTGTCGAGCAGCGTGCGAGAAGGTGCGAGAGGCACTACGCCTGACGTGTAGATGCGCGTCGCTCGGGCCAGGCTGTTCTGGGCCTCGAGCATCCGCCGCTCGCCGTCAATGATCTGCATGCGCTGTGGCACAAGCTTCACCTGCTTGGCGGCAGGCGCCGGTCGGGGTCCTCTTGGGGCTCGTCCCGCGGCGAGGCCAGGTCCGGAGCGGCGCGCCGGAGTGGCGGCTCGCCCGGCAAGGCTAGTGCCTTGTTGGCCCGAGAAACGCGCGTTCCCCGCAGGCGTCGAGGCTCCGGGCAGCGTGGACTGCGGGCTTGGGAGTGTTTGCGTAGCCTGAGTCGACAGCGCGCGCGGAAGTGAGCTCTGCTGTTGCGCCGGCCGCTGTCCGAGCTGCCACTGAAGCGGCTGCTGTTTGTTCGCCGGTACAGATGTCTGCGACGGAGTCTGTGTGGACGGCAGCTGCGCCGGAGGAGCTGTTGCGGATGATTGCGCACGAGCGCTCCCGGAGGGTTCCTGGGCTTTGCCTCCAACAATGATGATGCCCTGCTGCTGACCTACATTGGGGATGTTAGTCGGCGAGGTGTTTGGGGGCAGCGCGGTTGAGGATTGTGGCTGTGCATCGGACACACGGCCTCCCGTGGATGTGGCAGCCGGGACCGCGCTCGCAGGCAAGCCCTGAGCGCTTGCACGCTCGAAGCCCACGCAGAGGCACGTGAGAGCGGCGGTGGCGAATATCAGAGCGGCGGTCCGGGCAGCGCTCGCCAACATGGGCAAAGCGAAGCCGCAAATGAGGTTTGCTGGCATGCCCGCACGCGGGCCAATTGGTTGAGGCTGCGAGTTCATGTCAAGGCCTCCCGATCCGCTGATGAGTACTCCCGGCTGTACCACTCAAATCTCTAGAGCTTGGTGGCCAGCTGGCTTACCGCATCGTTGATGATGGCCCGCAGCGCTTCGTCGAGGCTGTCTTTGCGCTGCCGCGAGAGGCTCACATTGGGCGCATCAGAGGAATAGGGCGAGCCGAAGCCGCTGGTGCTCATCACTCTGTTCAGCAGACCAACAGCCGAGACGCTGGCGTTTTTGGACTTGAGAGCCTTGCGGACTGTCACGGCGTCGACGATTCGTCCGGTTGCCGCTTCCACCACGCGGACGTCAACGGCGATTTCATCCTTGTTGGTGCCGCCTCCGAGCGATACCCCGGCTATACCCACGGAACCGGCGCGCTGGTCCTCGCTGGCGGTGACCTCGGAGATGGTGCCCTCGAACAGGTACTGCACGCCGTGCAGCTGCTGACTGGCGGTGGTGCCCGTGCTGAGACCCTGGGAATTGAGTTGCTTCTCAGGGAGAAGACTCTGGTTGAGCTGCGAGCGCTCGACGACATTGAAACGCCCGTTGTGCACCAGAGAGGTAATGAACATGTCGGTGGCACCGCGTGCCGGTATTTCCTGGACGCTCGAACGAAACTCGTAGATCGCGACGGTTACGGGTTGCTTTGCGTCGGGAGTTGTCGCGGCGGCGGTGGCCGCGTCGGTCGGCGTCGCTGCAGCTGCCGCAGCGGTTGCCCCGGCCAGCGCTGCGGCGCATGTGCCGAGCACAGCCAGGTAGGACAGGGTCGAGAAGAGGCGCAGGTGCGTACCCATGGTCATGTACTCCGGAAATGTCGACTTGCCGCTCGCTCCGCCCGGCTCGGACGGCCCGGACCCGGTCGGCGCTCACTCCTAAAGACGGATTGTTTGGAGCCGTCCGGACACGCCCGAATAGAGGGCTCGGCATGAGAGAAATGCGCCGCACGGGACCGCGGTGGAATGTCCGGAAGGGCTGGTGGTTGGCGTCTCAGTTACAGGGAGTAGCCCATGACTGAATCCACTGAGAGCCCGCGACTCATCTTGCTGCTAGCGACCGTGGCCCTGTGCAGCGGGGCTTACGCACAAGCGCCAGCCGAGCTGTCTCGGGTGGCGGACGGAGGGCGCATTAGCTCACCGGCCTCCGCTGCTGGCACGCTGCCGAGCGTCGGCCCGCCCGACGGAGCGCTGGGCGTATCGGTGCCGCGGGACCCGGGTTTCGTCCCCGCAAGCGCCCTTCCCTCGGCTGACAACCGCAGCGCGGGGGCTCCCGCGAGCACTTCACCGCTCCTTCCGCGCTCAACGGGGGATGCGATTCCTCGAGACTTGTTTGAGCTCAATAAGGACGCGACGATCAACGTGCACGGCAGGCCGATGCGCGCCGGTGAGGTTCAGAAGCAGATCAGCGCGGTGCTATCGCGAGCCGCGCGCGGAGCGCCATCACTCTATCGATATCCGCGGCGCAAGCCACCCGGCTCTACCTCCGAATTCGGCACTGCCTCGCTGCCGCAATTTGGGGCCGCCGCGCTGGGTGGCGGCCGGGTGTCGGACCTCGTACGCGCGCCGACCGGGATCTCCCCGGCGGGAGCCATGCGACCCAAGCCTTGCCCAGAGCTCACACCGGAGGTCGCGCGCACTCGCGGCGCAGCCGAGGCCGGGCGGAGTTTCGTCATCGAGGGCTACTGCCTGGGCGACCGGCCCGGCAACGTCGAGTTGATCGGACCTTTCCAGGGCGGACGGCTGCAGCCTGCGTTTCAGGCGTGGACCGAAGATCGCATCGTTGCCGTGATGCCGAGTCTGCGCGGCGTGCCCGACCAAGGCGTGGCACTGGTAGTGACGCGCGCCGACCAGGCCCGATCGAGCGCATACCCCATACGGTTCATCGCGCAGCGCGAGCGTGTCGAAGTGCGCCCGGGCATGTGGAGTCCCGACGGCAATGTCGACCAGACCACCGCGAGCCAGGACGAGGGGAATATTTTCAGCGGATTTCACGCCACGGGAATCGGCGGAACCATAGCCGGCAATTTCAGCCTGCGAGTCAATCCGCAGTGCGCACTCGATGACCTGGAGATCGCCAGTACGGCCGGCGGCGTGCTCTCGGTGACTGGGTTTGAGGCCGGTCCGTCCAATCAGGCCGACATCACCGTGACTTACGGCCCCAATTGCACCACTCACACCTTCGACTACGTGTTCGGAAGCGAGTCAAGCACCGTCTGCCGCGTTGCGTTCCGGCTCAGCACCTGGGCCAGTTGTCCGGCGGGCGTGCCGCCCTGAGCCGTCGCGAGTGTCGTGGGGCCAGGCAGCTCGACCTAATGGGCGTGGAGAGAAGCGAGAGCGCGTGAGGAGGACGACGATGAGGTTATCTAGCGCAACCGTGGTGATGCTACTGCTCGGCGCAGGTTTGGCGATGGCGACCACGACTACCCGGACGCCACCACTCGGGTTCGGCAATGGTGAGCACCTCAATCGGCCCGATGGGTCGCCTGCCTCCGTGACCTGCCCTGGAGCCAGCTATCTCGTCGGCATGGCGGCGTATGTCGAGGATCCCAGGCTCCGCGTGTCGGATCTCCTGTCGGGCATTTCGCCCTATTGCGTGGCAATGGCGGACGACGGCTCCTGGAAGGGAGCCGCACAGGTGCATCTCCTACCGATGTTGGTCGCGGTCGGGGACGGGGGCTTGCGGAAAGACTTCGTTTGTCCACGCGATTACTACTTAGTCAACTTTTCGGGCAGCACACAGACCTACGGGATTAACGAGGTCATACAGCTTGCGATTGGGTGTATGAAGCTCAGGACGCATGAACGGATCACTCTCCAGACTCCGCTCAATGGGGGGGTCGCTGCGACGCCATGGCCCGCCGAGCAGTGCGCGGACGGGTCAGTGGCTACGGGCGCGTTTGGTCTCGTTAGCGAAGGCGTGAGCTTGTATCAGTTCGGCTTGATATGCACGCCGACTCCGGGAGCGCTGGCCGCGCAGCGTGCGCACAATCAACTCAGTACATCGCCGGGCGCTGTGGTGGTGACACCGCGCCCCGTCTTTAATCTGGCGACGCCGGCAGACCCCGGCCCAGGTGGATCGGCAGTCTCGTCCGTTGTCGCCCCTGAGGGCATGTCTGCGATTCGCGCGGGCCCGCGGGGGGGCGCTGCGCCGACGCCGCCGATTGTCGGTGCGGCAGCCACGCCCGCCATGCCCAAGGGAGCGACCGCAACTTCATGGCTGGCTCCGAACCCACAGCATTTGACAGCGCAACAGACCAGCTGGCAGGCACTGAACCCGCAACCATTGCCCCCAGGACCCCCGGACCCGAACCGAAGCGACAGCTCCAACACCGCGAACCAGCGCGGGATTATCATCGTAGGCGGCCGGTCCGTGGCACAGGGGGCGAGTGATGGCAGTGCCGCAGGACTTCGGACACGCGCCCCGGCCGGCATAGCGGCGGGCAAACACGTAACTTTCGAGGTCGTCGCCCGCTCCAAGCACATCAAGCTCGTGCCCGACCATCTGAGGATTCTGAGTGTCGCGCTCGACGCACGCGCCGGACAGAATGCGGCCGCACTTCGCGCCAGGACGCATCAGGGCGGTCAGCCTGGGGCCGGCGCATCTGGCCCCGCGACCGGCGGTGCACGAGGCGCGTGGTCATCATCGCCCGCGGCTCTGTGGTCGGGGGTGAACAACCCGGCAGGGGCGACCAACACCTACACGCCGCCGAGCACACAGCCTGCCCCGAGTGCGCTGAACAGCAATGCTGCTTCGGATCCCACGGCTGCCCGCTCGCGAACGCTGAGCTCTCAGCCCCTGACGGCTGGCTCATCCGGGCCCTCCGGCTCAATCGGCCTAAATCGAAGCAACATCTCCAACGCAGTGAACTTCGCGACCAGCAACCTAGGTGGCAACCCGGCGACGTCGGCGCCGAGTATTGGAGCCGTCGCGTTATCTGGAAGAGTACCGGCCACCGCAAGCCTGGCGAACGCGCCAGCGCCCACCTCACCCGACTTGAATCGGGCCGTGGGGGCCCCTGGAAGAGCACTGGACGCCGCAAGCGTGGCACAGGGGCCGCCCTCGCGGTACTTGACGGCGGATGCGCAGGCCGGCTACGAGCGCCGGCCACTGGGAGTCTGGTTCGTCAACGGCGAGAGCAGCTACTTTCCGATGACTCCGGGTGGCTACCTCACGATCGCGGGGAAAGGGTTCGGCGAGAGGCTGGGGCGCGTCACGATGCTCGGGGACCCCAATGTGCGTGCGCGGGCGCCTTCTGAGGTGCGTCTGCTGGTGACCGACTGGAACGACGATGAGATTTATGCGCAGCTGCCGGAAGGAATCCGGGGCATGCCCGATCAAGATGTGCGCCTGCAGGTCATGACGCACGCGGGCACGGTGTACCTGATCGACAAGGGTAAATTCCGCGCCGCGCGCGAGGAAATGACGGTCACGACGAATCTCGATCGCATCATTGAGGTGCACTCCACGTCCAATTGGAAGCCCACCATCGGTGGCGACGGACAGATCGTGCGCTATGAGGACAACTTGTGGAACGGCGACGACCTTACCTGCCGGGCTCCAGGGAGCGATCAGCTCTACTTCAACCCTCCGGCCGGATATGACGTGAGCGGCATGACGGTTTGGTTCGGTCGCACCGATGCGGGCGATGGTGACCTGTACGGCCACGCCGGGGACCGGGTGTTCACTCCAGGGTATTCGGTCGGCGATTGGACCCGAGCGTCGCTGGCGGTGACGCGGCAGCACTCCAAGGAAGTCTGGATGATCCCGGTCAGTTGGGGGGTGTGGCGCAGTCATACCAGTTATGCCGGGCTGGGTGCGCAGTTCCGCGCTGCCGGAGAACCGGACGACCTGTGTGAATCCAACTACCAGGTGGCCCTCACTCTCACGGGACCCGCCGGCGTCGCTCCTTTCTGACCTCGAACCCGCGACCGCGCGCATCGATCGAGCCCGGCGTAACCCCTCGGTGCTGCGTCGGACGCTTAAAGATGGGGAGAGTATTTCGTCGGCACCCAGCCTAAGCTATGCGCGCCACAGCTGCGTGCGTCGTTCCGGGGGTCACTCGACATGCGTGCATGTCCCGAAATCGCTTTGCGCCGCGGATGCGCCTCGCTGGGCCGCAGGCTCGCGCTTCTCGTGCTCATTCTTGCCGCTCCCGCGGGCGCACAGGAGGCGGTGCCGCCCGCGCTGCACGGTTGGGAGACCTGGGCGCTGCACGGGCACGAGAATCACCGCTGTCCGTGGCTCGCGCCGGGGCGCGTCGTCGACGACGCGCGCATCTGTGCGTGGCCGGCGACCCTTGAGCTCCAGGTCGATGGCCGCGGCGGCCGCTTCACCCAGCGCTGGCTGATCGAGGCGGAAGCCTGGTTGCCGCTGCCGGGGGGTGTGGAGCAATGGCCTCTGGAGGTGACGCTCGACGGCAAGCCGGCCGCGGTAGTCGCGCACAACCGCCTTCCGGCGCTGCGCGTGCCGGCCGGGACCCATACGGTCGCCGGCAATTTCACATGGGCGCGCCGCCCGGAGTTGCTGCCGCTCCCGGCGGAGATTGGCGTCGTGGCGCTGACGATCGACGGCGCACGTATTGCCATCCCGCAGCGCAACGCCACAGGCGTCGTGCTCGGGGCGCAGCCGGTCGCACGCCAGGACAACCGCCTCGACGTGCGCGTCTTCAGCCTGCTGAGTGATGACCTGCCGGGCACGCTGACCACGCAAGTTCATCTTGCGGTCGCAGGGGAGGCGCGCGAAGTACACCTACCGAACTCGCTTCCCGAGGGGTTCATTCCTACGGCACTCGACGGCGATCTACCCGCGCGTCTCGACTCCGACAACACGCTGCGCGTACAGGTGCGGCCCGGCGAGTACGACATCACGGTGACGGCGCGCGGACCGAGCCCGCTCACGGAGGTGCACCTCGGCAAGCGGCCCGCCCCCTGGCCGGCTGAAGAGCTGTGGAGTTTCCGCGGGAACGACCGACTGCGTGTGGTCGCTGTCGAGGGCGTTCTGCCGACCGACCCAACGCAGGCTAACGTGCCCTCCGACTGGCGCGGGCTGCCCGCCTATCGCATAAATGCCGGTGCGGTGCTGAGGCTCGTCGAGCGCAGCCGCGGCATGTCGGCGCAGGATGCCAACCAGCTACAACTGGAGCGCACGGCGTGGCTGGATTTTTCAGGCGCCGGGTTTACGGTCGTCGACCACATCGCCGGCGAGATGCGCCAGGGTTGGCGGCTCGAGATGAGCCCGCCGTTTGCGCTGGAGAGCGTGCGCACGCCGTCGGACGAGTCCCTGCTGGTGACCTCCGGTATGGCACCCGGCGCGACGGGCGTCGAAGTGCGGCGGCCTGATGTGGATCTGACCACCGTCGCGCGCCTGCCGCGCGCGGGCGGCGCATTGCCCGCCACCGGCTGGCGCCAGCGCTTTACCAACGCGTCGGGACAGCTGGTCGTCGGGCCCGGCTACCGTCTACTCGCGGCCCTCGGACCCGACTCGGCTCCGCAGGCATGGCTCGAGCGCTGGCGGCTGCTCGACATCTTCGCCGTGCTGCTCATCGCGACCGCGGCGGGGCGGCTGCTCGGCCTGCGCGTCGCGGCTATCGCCGTCGCGGCGGTGGTCCTGACCTACCAGGACCTGGGTGCCCCGGCATGGCTGTGGCTGAACGTGTTGGTGGCGCTGGCGCTCGTGCGAGTAGTTCCGCAAGGAAGCCTGGGTCGCTTGGTCGCCGCATACCGCGTGCTCGCACTGGCGCTGCTCCTCATCGCGCTGGTGCCCTTCCTCATCGGTCAAGCGCGTCTTGCCGTCTATCCGCAGCTCGAGACCTATCTCTCGGGCGGGCAGGGCGCCACTCTGCGCAGCTACGACCGCGCCGCGGTCGTCATGAATGCGCCGCTCGCAGCGAGACTCGCCGCGCCGCCGATTCAGACGCAGATCGTCCAGGAGGCTAAGAAGGAAGTGTTGCCGCCGGCGCCTGCCATGGCGGGGATACAGACCAGCGTGTCCCCGGCGGATGCCCGCCTTCAAGAGGTTGCGGTAACTGGTACGCGGCGCGAATCGTCCGCCGGCTACGAGCCGGGTGTACTCGTGCAGGCGGGCCCGGGCCTGCCGCAGTGGCGCTACCACGTCTATGACTACAGCTGGAGCGGCCCGCTCGAGCCGATGGCCACCGCGCGCTTCGTTATCAGTCCGCCGTGGCTTACGCGGCTGTGGCGGATCGCGGGCATCGTCCTGTCGGTTCTCCTCATCGTCGAGCTCACGCGTGGTGACATCGCCCGGCTTCCGGACTGGCTGCGTCGCCCGCGGCTCGCTCCGGCAGCTGTGCTGCTTCTGACCGCGGCTGTAGCGCTGAGCGTCGCCCCGCAGGTACGCGCCGACACCACGCCGGCTCCGGCCCTGCTAAAGGAATTAGAGTCACGGCTGCTCGAACCACCGAAGTGCACGCCCGACTGCGCCGACCTGATCGAAGCGCATGTGAGCGTCGACGCGTCGCGCCTTCAGGTCGCACTCACCGTGACTGCGCTGGACGCGGTCGGTATTGCCTTGCCGGGCGCCGAGCCGAACTGGGTGCCGGACACGGTGCAGATCGACGGTGCGTCGGTGGGCTGGGTTTACCGGAGTGCAAGCGGCGTGCGCTACGTGAGCGTCCCGCCGGGGCATCACGTGGTGCGGATCGCAGGCTCGCTCGAGGGGCTTGAGGGGCTTGCGCTCGCGTTCCCGCTCGCGCCGCACGTCATCGACGTGAGCGCCGCGGGCTGGGACGTCTCGGGTGTGAATGCGCGGCGCCTGGTGAGCGGGGCGCTCGAACTCGTGCGCCGGCGCGCCGTGCAGGAGAGCGGCAGCACCGCGCGCCAGGCGGAGTTCCCGCCGTTCGTCAGGATCACGCGCATCTTCCACCTGGCGCACGACTGGACCATCGACACCACCGTCGAGCGCGTGGCGCCGCCCTCCAGTGCCTTCACGGTGCGCCTGCCGCTGCTGCCACTGGAGTCGGTCACGAGCGCCGGGCTCGAGTCGCGCGACAACCGTGTGACGGTGGGCCTGGCGGCCAACGAGGAGCAGACCGAGTTCCGCTCCATCATTCCAATCAGCGACACGCTCGAGTTGGTCGCAGCCGAAAGTGGTTCATACAGCGAGCGCTGGGTATTCGCGGTCGGCTCCACCTGGCACGTGGACATCAGCGGGGTGCCGCCGGTCACGCCGGACGACGGCGCGAACGGAACCTATGAGTACTACCCGCGTCCAGGCGAGCATCTAGCGGTCAGGATCAAACGCCCGGAGCCGGTCGCAGGAGGGACGCTCGCCTACGACGGCGCGGAGCTCATACTCAATGCCGGCAAGCGCTCGAGTGATTTGAGCCTGGTGCTCTCGTACCGCAGCACGCAGGGCGGGCGACAGGTCCTGCACTTGCCCGACGACGCCGAGGTCACGCTGGTGCGCAGCGACAACGATACGCTTGGGCTGCGGCCGGAGAAGGGCGAGCTGTCGCTGCCGGCGCTGCCGGGCCGCCACAACTGGACGGTCGATTGGCGCAGCGCGGCGGGCGCAACCGTCGTGACACGTGCGCCCGCGGTGGCGCTGTCGGCGCCGGCCGGCAATCTTCATATCGGCGTGCGCATTCCCGAGGACCGCTGGGTGCTGTACGCCTTCGGCCCGGGCATTGGACCGGTGATCCTCTACTGGGGCGAGCTGGTCGTGTTCATCGCCATCGCCTGGCTCATCGGACGCTCGCGTCTCACGCCACTGCCTGCGAAGGACTGGCTGCTCCTCGGGCTCGGGCTGTCGACCTTCTCGTGGTCGGTCTTCGGCCTGTTCGTGCTCTTCATCGCGCTGTTTCAGTGGCGCGCCCGCAGCGGCCCTCTCGGGGACTGGCGCCGCTTCAACCTGCTGCAGGTGGGGCTTGCAGTTCTGGCGGTGGCCGCCGTGCTCAGCGTGGTGGCGGCGGTGCCCGGCGGGCTGCTCGCGCGGCCTGACATGCGTATTAGCGGCGGCGGCGACTACCGCGCGCTCGAGTGGTTCGTCGACCAGACGCGTGACGGGCTGCCACGCCCCGGCGTGCTGTCGGTCTCCTTATGGTGGTACAAGGTCGCGATGCTTGCCTGGGCGCTGTGGCTGTCGTTCGTGCTGACACGCTGGCTCAAGTGGGCCTGGGAGGTGTTTGCGCGCGATGGCCTGTGGCGCTCGCGGCCGGCCATGCCGGCTCCGTCTCGACGTCCTCCGCCGGAGGCGAGCTGAGCTGAGACTCCGCTTGGCTGAACAAATGCCCGGGCTCGCCGGCATCGTCGTGGTTCCGGCGATTGTTGCTGCAGCCGTCTGCTTCCTCTGGAGACTTGGCCCGGGACTCGAGCAAGAAAAGCAGAGCGCATACCGGCAGTAGGCAGTGGAAACCGAGAGCCGCATAGTTGTTTTTGATGGCCTCTGTAACCTCTGTAGCGGTGGGGTACGGTGGCTGGAGCGTCACCAGGCTAAGCCGCCGTTTCGTCTGGTTCCGATGCAAGGCGAGCTCGGTCGAGCGCTCCTGACCCAACACGGCTACGACCCCGATGACCCCCTGACATTCCTGGTGTTCGACGGCGGCCAGAGCCTCACCCAGTCTGACGCCTGGATCCATCTCATCGCCGCTGCGGGAGGAGGTTGGCGACTGATGCGCAGCGCGCGACTCATTCCCCGTGCGTGGCGCGACGCTGTCTATCGATTAGTCGCCCGGAACCGATATCGCTGGTTCGGTCGTCGTACGACTTGTTACCTGCCGCAGCCGGCCACAGATTCAGTTTCGGGGCGGGAGCCAACCCCGCGGAGTGGCCCTTGAGAGTCACCGAGGCCTGAGCGCATCGATGCAAACGATCCTGGTGTTGGGTGGCTACGGATTCTTCGGTCAACGCACTTCCGCCGCGCTTGCTTCGACCGCGCCTGTCCTGAAGTCAGGCCGCTTAGAGAGCGTGGTGGCTGAAGACTCACCATTCGAAGAGATGCCGCTGTAGAGTACTGCGATGCCTTCGCAGGCGTACGTCCTGTCGCTTCCTGAGCGCGTGATTCGCTCGGCGCTGGGCTTCAGCGCCGGACTACTACGTGAGATCGGCGAGGTCGCGTTGCCTAGGACCGTGCGCCGCGGCCAACTTTACAAGAGCCTCGTCGACACGACGCTGCGCTACGTGATCGAGCAAGTCGGCGGTGCCAAGGGCGTCTACCGCACCGAAGTGCCGCAGGCGCACGACTTTCTTGCACGGCGCGGCGTGGGTCATGGCATAGAGCTCCTCGGCATCGCGGCGTTTCGCATTTCTCCAGTATGGGTATTTGCGGCACTTGCCGATCTCAGCGGCCTCGGGCGGCGCCTGATCCCAGAGATCGCCGAGGCATTGAAGGAAGAGGGCCTCCTGGAGAAGGAAGCGCGGTTCGAGAACGTCGATCAGTTGCTCGATAGCCTCGAGAAAACTTCGTCACGCCTAGCCCAGACGATCAATGCGCCGCCCATTGATGTCCCCCGCCTTCGCAAGGAGTGGACGGAAATTCGATTGCAAGCGCGTGGACTTAAGCCGGTCGACCTTCCGTCCGTCAAGGACATCAGCAGCCGATGGGAAGCACTGAAGGACGAGGCGGCGCGACAGGGCCGCTCGATATTCGAGACCTCATCCGTGATGGCGATCGCTGCCGTACGTGCGCTGCCCGATCGGGCGCTTTGGCTCTCCTCATCAACACGGGTGGGCGCGGCGCGCACCGCAAAACTCTTCTCAGCGGCGATCCTCGAGGACTACAGTCACACCCTCACTGAGCTCCGCGAGGTCGGCTATATCCCTTATGCGAGACAGCAATTGAGTCCGTACCTGCGCGCCTGTGTGGATCAATTCTCGCGCCAGCAGCGCTCGATCACCGAACGGCTCATCGAGAGAATCCGCAAGAACTGACGGCAGTGCTGCGGCGGTTAGCGGCCTACTCCAGACACTCGCGTCTCCTGCGTGGATTTCCGTAAAGCGGCCAGTCACGATACCGTGACGCTTTGCTGCGGAACTACTTGTAGTTTCAAGTCGAGCCTACGGGAGGAATCCATGAAGATCTTCAGTCTTTTCTCTGTGTTCGTGCTGATTTCCTTCGCTCACGCCGGCGGGCGCCAGGACGCCAGAGTGGTGATGGACTCTGATCCGGAGGGGGCCAAGTTCCAGGCGGAGTGGGGATATGCAAGCGCCATCCGCGTCGGCGATACGATCTATCTGTCGGGAGACGTCGCGGTTGTCCGCAAGGGGGAAACTGACCTCACGCTCGCTTATGAGCGTGCGTTCAAGAAGATCGAGGAGGCTCTGAAGTCTGCGGGCGCGAGCTGGGACGATGTCGTCGACATCACCACTTTCCACACTGACCTCACCACCCAGATGCCGGCCATCGTCGCCGTCAAGAACCGCTATATCAAGACTCCGTTCCCTGCCTGGACCGCGATACAGGTCGCAAGACTGATTCCGACGAACGGAATCACCGAAATCAAGATCGTCGCAAAGGTTTCGAGGTGACGGCATTTGGCGAGACGCATTGTGCGACGTACGTCGGCTTTTCCGGACCGCAACGTTTGCTCCGGGGAGGCGCGAAGGGCGCCTTCGGGGTCAGGAGCGGTCATTCCCTGACGGGATCGTTACCCCCGCGACTCATTGAATTGCTACCATGACCGCGCTGCGGAGCAGGGCGCTCAGCGCCACACACTGGGGAGAACAATTCGATGAAGACACTCAGGAAAGCGACGCACCTGTTCGGTCTCGCCGTTGTACTTCTGGTCGGTGGCGTCGCATCGTCCGCCGCTGATCCGGCAGCCGAGGTGGCGGCAATTCACGCGGTTGACGACGTTTGGGTCAAGGCCTTTAACGCCAGCGACGCTGATACGATGGCCGCTCAGTATGAGGAGAGTGCGGTGCTGCTCCCGCCGGGCGCGCCGGCGACGCATGGCCAGGCCGCAATTCATGCGTTCTTCGCGAAGATGGTCCAAGCGGCGGCCAAGGACGGTCTTGCATTCTCGCTCGGCGCCAAACCCGCCGGCGGTGCCCGTGGTGATTTGGGCTGGTCCTCGGGGACCTATGTGCTGAAGGACAAGGCCGGTCATGTTATCGACACGGGAAAGTATCTGTCCGTCTCCAAGAAGAAGGACGGTAAATGGCTGTACGTCCGTGACACCTGGAATTCCGACGGGCCGCCGGCCTCGACAGAGTCTGCCGCGCCACCGAAGAAATAGTGCGGGGGGCCTTGGCCACTCTTGAGAGGCCTCCGCGGAGAGTACGCGGGCGCATCGGGGCAAGAGAAACTAAGGTCCCCGCCTTTTGACGCGTGCCGTCGGCCCCCTAACGGATGGAGCAACGTACTCATGACGCGTTGGAATTTCCTCTGGATCTCTCTCTCCGGCATGTTACTGATAATATTTTGCGGCGACCCGATTGTGTATCGAGTGTTTGGCTTGAGCTCCCACGTCGCTGTGCCGTACCTCGTTGGCTATACATCCGGAGTGGTCTTGGTGAGCACCGCCCTTATCACCCAACTCTTGGCTCCACGCATTAAGGCACTGGAAGAGAAGGTCGCTGCCCTAGCGAGGGGGTAGTGAGGCACTAGCCGGAATTTGCGACGCTCAGCTGAGTGGCGCCCCGCGGCCAATTCCGGTCGTTCCGATGCCGAAGACATGAACGTTGCGGCGGGTGCTATCCGCCAAGCGTCGCCGCGACGGGCTGAACGTCGGTATAGGGCACTACGTACCTAGGGGCGCTCAGCGGAGAGGCGAGACGCCGAACAGCCGCACATGCGCCCCCAGGATGAAGAACACGTAGAGCGCGAGGCCTGCAACCACCGCGATGAGGTCGTTGAAACGGCCCTGCGGCGCGGTGCGGATCGCCTGCGGCGGGCGACGCTTGAGCGAGATCCGATCGCATATCGCCCACACCAGGAATGCGCCGAACAGGAGCACGTCGGCGAGCAAGCCGCTTGAGAGCAGGTGCGCGAACGCCCAGAGCTTCACCGCCGCGAGCATTGGGTGCTTCATCGCCGTGTTGATGCGGCCAGGCAGATACGCCGCAAGCAACAGAGGGAACACGGGCAGCATGAGGAGGAACGTGACGTACCGCATCCAGGCGGGGGGGACGTACAGCACGACCGGCGCCAGGCGCGCCGTGTGGTACCCATAAAGGATCAGTACGAAGCCTGCCGCCGAAACGAGCGAGTAGACACCCCGCCAGCTGTTCGGCCCCATTAACGCGACGGCCCGGGCGCGCAGCCCCGGCGTGGCGATCGAGATCGAGTGTATGCCGAGAAATACCGCGAGTCCGATGATCAATATCGTCATGGTCGCCTCACTGGGATCGTGCCGCACCCGTAACGCGCCGAGCGTACTGTTTCAATATGCTGCCGTATCCGTCGCGGCGCCCTCGTGCGCTAATCGTCGTCCCTCTCGAAGTAGGCGCCGTCGATCGTTCCGTTCGGCGCCAAGAGGATTCCGGCCTCGCCTGCCGCTTGCTTCCAGGTGACGTGGTAGATCGCTGCGCCATCGGGATTCACGCGCTCGACGACGAGAGCTGAGAGCGGACCGAAGCCGGCCAGCTCCTTTTGCATCGACGCCAAACTCGCGCGGGTCGCCGCCGCGAGCTCAGGGCTCATCCGAGCGTAATCCGGTGTGCCCGCCGTGAGATCCTCGATCAGCTTGCGCAACATGGCTTCGCTTCCGGGAAAGGGTTCCTGCTCCCGGTAGCTCTTGTTGACGATCGCGAGCGCCTCGGTGATCGACTTGGCAGCTGCATCGTCCAGGCGCTTGCCCGCGAACTCCTGACCGTCCTGCCGGAGGACCACTCCGGAAGGCCGGCCTTGTTCGTCCATTTGGAACGTCATAAGGGCGTCCACGGTTTTGGGGAAGTACACGTGCTCGCTCTCAGGGAAGATCTCGACCTGACCTTGTCCGGTCGCTTGCGAGAGCAACCGCTCGCCTTCACGTGTGAAGGTAAGCGTCCCGTGCCGCATTTGATAGGTTCCCACGAACGCGTCGAAGCTGCGCGGATTGATTTTGGCTATGCGGCGAACGGACGGCCCATCGGCCCATCCGTACTCGTTGGCAATCGTCCGCATCAGCGGGTCGGCCACTGCACCACCGTTGTCACCGTTGGTCATGACCACGGCCCCGTCCCCGCTCTCATAAACCTTGAGAATGCAGCGATACCCTTCGTTACCGCCGTTGTGCTCGAAATAAGGCCGGGCTGAGCTGCCACCGATCATCGGGCCCAGCCCCCAGTGGTTCATCTCCGGAGTCAGCATTTGGCTGGCCGTCGCTGTCGAGAGAACGCGTCCCGACCCCGCGAGTGCGTGCTGCACCTCGAGCGCGTATCGTGCGAGCTCCGAGGGTGTGGTCCAAAGCCCTGCGGGCGCTCGCTCCGGGTAGACGTGAGGCCCGCCCCTAACGGGCTGGCCCGAGGACCGATACGGCAACGCGACATCGACCATTCGAGATGCGGGCAGTGGTTGGTCGAAGGTGCTCTCCGTCATCCCGATCGGAACGAGCACCGTGTCCCGCATCAGCTTGGCGAAGGGTGTTCCGGTCATGTCTTCGAGAAGCTGCTGAACGATCACATAGCCGCCGCCTGAGTATCGCCACGCTGTTCCCGGTGTCGCGTCGACCCGGATCGCAGGCGAGTTGGCCGGAGGACTGCCGTCCAGGATTTGGATGAGTGTCGGTACCGGCGCATCAGTCGCGTAACCTGCGAATCCATGCACCGTCATTCCCGCGGTATGCGTCAGCAGCTCGCGCAAAGTGACCGGGTGCTCCTCTGTGAACGTGTTCGCCGGAATCTTCCAGCTTGTGAGATATCGATTCACATCGGTATCGAGATCGAGCTTGCCCGCCTGAACCAGGCGCAGCGCCGCAATCGCGGTGACCGGCTTGCTGATTGAGGCCGCCTGGAAGAGCGTCCTCGCGGTCACGGGAGGGCCGCCGACCCGTGTGACTCCGAAGCCGCGGGCCCACTGGACCGCTCCATCGTGAATCACCGCTATGCTGACACCGGGCACGTGCAGCTCCGCCATCCGCTCGGATAACTTCGTCCTAGCCGGCGCTTCACCTTGCACCAGAACCGGTGGGATGAGTTGCTGGATCCGCTCTATCCGCCGCTCGACATTGGACTCCGCAAGAGCGGGAGTGGCGAGACAGACGAGCTCGCATTGTAGTGCGGCCAGTGCAACCCACGCGGCGCAGCAGGGGTAATTTCGTCTCCGATTCATCTGCCCCTGCCTCCGCTGGAGCGCGCAGTGACGTTCCGGCTATGGACCAGTAAGTGCCGGCTTGGTTTCGGGATGTTAGCCGTCACACACCGGGCTGTCTCGCTGCGGCCAATAGCGGACGCTCGCCGGGAGAACTCGGTTCTCCCTAAAGCAGTCATTGCCGTAGACTGGTCAAGTCAATGGCCAGACTTGGTACACCCTAAGTAGGCGCGCGCTCCTCAAGAAGCTCAACCTCGAGGAAGCGGAACTCATGGTCGTTGGCGTTGATGACGTTGTGCGCCACGCCTTTCTCACGCGCGTACGCCACACCCATGAGGAGCTGGGCAGTACGCGTTCCAGCGTCCTCCTCCAGGCGCAGTGCGCCGCTCGTCAGCGGCACCACGACGTAGTCATACTGGTGGACGTGATGACCTGTCTGCGCCCAAGGCGCAAAGCGCCACTCCGTGACTTTGACACGATCGTTCTCGATCTGAACGTGCGCTGTGGCTATCACGATGCCGGTCCTCCCGAAATGATTGGGCGAAGCTCACTACCGTACGCGATACGACGGCAGGCCGATAGATTGCTTAGTCTCTTGCTGGAGCAATCATGGTGACCGACTGCTGCCGCTCGGACGCGCCCGTCTGATGCACACGGTTCTCGTCTTGGGCGGCTACGGATTCTTTGGTCAGCGCATCTCCGCCGCACTTGCTTCGACCGCGTCTCGGCGAGTCCTGGTCGGTGGCCGCGATCTGGGGCGGGCGCATGCGGCTGCGCGCGCCATGGGCCTCTCGCGCGAACACGCGGTAGCGCTTGACGCTCACGACAACAATCTAGCTGACGACCTTCGACGTCTGCAGGTCGATGTCCTGATTCATACCGCAGGCCCGTTTCAAGGGCAGGATTACTCCGTGGCTCGCGCGGCGATCGAAGCGGGGTGTCACTACATCGACCTAGCGGACGGTCGGCAGTTCGTGACCGGCGTTAGCTCTCTCAGCACCGTGGCGTCAGCCGCCGGGGTGACGGTCATCAGCGGTGCGAGTTCCGTTCCAGGGCTCTCGTCGGCTGTCATAGACCGGTACTTGGCGAGGTTTGAGCGGCTCGAGTCGATTCGGATCGGAATAAGCTCTGGAGCCCGGGCGCCCGGATTGGCCACTGTGCGGGGTGTTTTCAGCTACGGCGGCAAGCCGATCCGCTCTTGGGAGCACGGGGCTTGGGTCGAGGCGTATGGTTGGTTGGATCTCCGTAGACACCGATTCCCGCAGCCGCTTGGTAAGAGATGGCTCGGGAGCTGCGATGTTCCCGACCTCGAGCTCTTCCCCAAGCGGTATCCGACAGTCCGGACCGTTTCCTTTCAGGCGGGTTTTGCGAGCGACCTGGGCCATCTCGTGGTCTGGGGTCTGGCCGGGCTTGTGAAGGCGGGGATTGTGGGCAACATGAGTATGCTCGCGAGCCCACTCAATCGCCTCAGCCGTTGGATGGAGCCCATCGTGAGCGACAAGGGAGGAATGTTCGTGACGCTCGAGGGCGAGGGAAAAGACGGTGCGCCGCTGCGAATCGACTGGAATCTCATCGCAGAGAAGAACCACGGCCCACACATTCCGTGCGGGGCGGCCATTGCTCTTGCAAGGAAGATTGGCGCCGGCGTACCTCTTCCGAGAGGTGCGATGCCCTGCGTGGGTCTATTAACGGTCGAGGAGTTCCTTGAGCCCCTGCGTGATCTCAACATCAGCGAGAAAGTGACGTGAGCTCTTACTTCCTTCTCAAGGCAGTCCACATCACTAGCGCGGCAGTCCTATTCGGCGCCGGACTTGGAATCGCCTACTTCAAATGGATCACCGATCGCACAGGGAATGTGCCGGCGATCCGGGTGGTGTCCGAGAAGGTTGTTCTGGCGGACTGGCTGTTTACGCTGCCCGCGATCGTCATTCAGGCGCTAACCGGGCTGGCACTCGCGAGGTTGTTGGGTTATCCCCTGTTGCACGGCTGGCTCGCTTGGTCACTCGTGCTGTTTTGTCTGGCGGGAGCCTGCTGGATTCCAGTTGTCTGGTTGCAGATTCGGATGCGCGATCTCGCTCGTGCATCTGAACGAGAAGGGCTCCCCGTGCGGGCAGACTATCGTGTATACGCGCGTCTGTGGTTCTGGCTGGGTGTGCCGGCCTTCGCCGCCGTCGTACTGGTGTTTTGGCTCATGGTTGCGAAGCCAGGGCTCTGAAGGCTTTCAAAGAGTTCTCTTGAGCTCAGTTGGCCAGCTACTTGCAGTCCGTAAGTCAGCCCCTATATTCAGCGGATCTCGATAACTTTCCGCCGCCGCGCATTGCCAGGTGGATCCTCATGACAGAAATCTATCTAGTCCCCGGGGTCCGAACGCCGTTCGTGAAGGCGGGAGGCGTTTACGCGCAGCGCTCCGCGCTCGAGCTGTCAACTCCGGTTGTTCAGGCGATGACGGCCCGAGCCCAACCGGACTTCATTGCCTGGGGCCAGGTCATCCCGGACCCGGGCCTCTCGAGCATTGGGCGCGAGCTCATCTTTGAGGCGGAGATCGACCCCAGCATCCCTGCCTATTCCACGATCATGGCGTGCTCGACCAGCTTCATGGCGACCTTGCAGGCCGCAGGAATGATCGGTCGGGGCGGAATGCATCTCGCGCTCGTCGGCGGTGTGGAGAGCATGAGTCACGTGCCGATCGCGCTCAAATACAAGGTCGCCGAGGGGCTCGTGGGCGAGTTCGCAAGGGACCCCGGCGCGGCGGCCGCGGCCTTCGCTCGGCTGACGCTTGCGGACTTTGATCTGCCGGGCAAGGGTTGGACGAACCGTGTCAGCGGCCGGAGCATGGGCGAGCATATGGAGGATACGGCGAAGGAGCTTGGCGTCTCCCGCGCCGAGCAGGACGAGCGTGCGCTTCTCAGCCACCAGGGTGCGATCGCGGGCGCGGATGCGGGATTCTTCCGGGACCTGATCATTCCGTTCGCGGGCATCGACCACGATACGTTGCCCCGACGTGATACTTCGTTGGAGAAGCTCGGGAAGCTCCTGCCCGTCTTTGACCGTGCCAGTGGCTCGCTGACGGCAGGCAATTCCTCGCCCCTCACCGATGGTGCCGCCGGACTGTGGGTTGCCGACGCCGAGGGGCTGCGTCGCCTCGACGTGACGCCGCTCGTGAAGCTCGTCGACTGGGAGGTCGCGGCCGTCGACTTTCGCACCGAGGGCATGCTGATGGCGCCGGCGCGGGCCATTCCGCGCCTTCTGGCGCGTCACGGTCTCACGACGGAACAGATCGCGCTCTGGGAAATCCACGAGGCCTTCGCGGCGCAGGTGATCGCCAATGTCAAGGCGGCCTCGGATCCGCGCTATCGTCACGAAAAGGCCCGAGTCGATTTCGATATCGGCACTGTGCCCATCGCGCGCATCAATCCCAACGGCGGGTCGGTCGCGCTTGGACATCCCTTTGCCGCGACGGGCGCACGGATCCTGAGCCAGGCGACCAAGGAGTTGACACCGATGCCCCGCGGCGCGCGCGCTCTCGTCTCAGTGTGCGCCGACGGCGGGCAGGGCACGGTGGCCCTGCTCGAGCGCGTATAGAACAACAGGATCGCAATGAGCCGGTTTGACTTACGACCTCCCAACGAGGCGCAACGTGCGGTGATCACGAGTGGCCTTGATGCGAACGAGCGACACGTGCTCCTTGAACACGGGACGGAGGCCGCCTTCTGCGGGCTATTTGTAGACAATCACAAGGAAGGGATCTATACGTGCCGGTTTTGCGGCTTACCGCTTTTTAGGTCGGGTGCAAAATTCGACTCCGGCACGGGGTGGCCAAGCTTTTTCCAACCCTATGAGGAGTCGCACATTCGCCGGGTTCGCGATACGAGTTTTGGGATGATTCGGATCGAAGAAGTCTGCGCGCGCTGTGGTAGCCACTTGGGTCACGTGTTCCCGGATGGGCCACCGCCGACCGGTGAGCGTCATTGCCTCAACTCGGTGTCTTTGTCGTTCACCGACCAGGGACAGGCGTTACCCGACGTCCTCAAGCGAGGTCCGCCGGAAGGCTTGGTCGATCAAGGCTGATACCCCAGATGGGAATCTTTATGAAAACCGATGACGTTCAAAGCAGACAAAGGGCGCTCTCTCTGAAGCGCTCGGCAATACATGGCGCGCACCTTCGGACGCTCGAGGCCCTGTTCCGACATCCGCCGGCGCACAATCTGGAATGGATGGATGTGCTGGCGCTGATCGGGCAAATTGGAGCCGTGTACGAGAAGGGTGACAACAAGTTCACCTTCGACGTTGGCGGAGAACACTTTCTGATGCATAAGCCACACGGCAAGGATCTCACGAGCTCCGAGGTGGTCGATCTGCGGCATTTCCTGCAGCGCGCAGGCTGGTCGCCTCAAGGGCCGCCCCAGGCGGCGGCTAGTCCCGAGCCGGCGGCGCCCACTCTGATGGTGGTGATGGATCATCATGGCGCGAAGATCTATCGCATCGATACGGCGTCCGGCGACGCTTCAAAGCGTGAACTAAGGCCCTACGATCCGCATCATTTCCTGCATCACCTTGCGCACAGGGAGCAATCACGAGAGCAGGGGCAGCGGGCTCCAGAGGACGCTGGCTTCTACCAGCGAATCGCCGATGCTCTGGCGGCTGGCGGCGGAATTGTCGTGGTCGGTCATGGAACGGGCAAGAGCAATGCGGCCCGGCACTTGACTGAATATCTGCGCAAGCATCACCGCGAAACATATCAGCGCATTGTGCGTGAGGTCGGAGCTGATCTCTCCGCCACAACGACACCACAACTGCTGGCGCTGGCGGAGCAGGCATTAGGTCGAGCGTCCTGAAACCTGGAGCAGCCATGAACGACAAGACATCGGCCTTGGAAAAGGCGTTTCTCAATCGACAGCAGGCACGACTGCTAAAGCTCCATAGCGAGCTATCGAGCACCACGGAAGCGGATGAACTCGAAGAGAAGGGCGTTCAGGATCAATCGCTCGGCGAAGCGCACGAGGCCGAAGACGATGCGCAGAGGCTTTCGTTGCTCGACACAGAAGGTACATTGATCAGGCGAAACATTCGGCGCTTGCCGATGATCGAACGCGCCTTAGAAAAGATTAAGGACGGAACGTATGGTTTCTCGGATGTCAGTGGCAAGCCCATACCCCGAGACAGGCTCGAAGCCGTCCCTGAAGCGATATCCACTGCTGATGAGGAAGCGGCCCGCCGGTCCGTCAGATAGTCAAATCCAACGCGCAAAAGCGCGTGAACGTTACGGACGGCGATTGAAGCATGCCGTGAGGCGACATCTGCGCGCGCTTGGATCAGCCTGGCCGCCCTGGCGGGGCGGTGCCCGCCGGCCTGATTCTAACCGCCTGCCTGACGGACGTAGCGCGGCAGCGGTGCCGTCTCCCAGCCGCCTCCGAGTGACTTGTAGACCGCGATGAGACTCGTGGCCGCGCCCGTGCGCGCCTGGGCCAGGCGGTCCTCGGCGGCGAGCTCGGTGCGCTCGGCGTCGAGGACCACGAGGAAGTCGACCAGACCGCCCTCGTAACGCGTGCGCGCGAGGCGTGCCGCGGTCAGGCTTGCCTCGGCCGAATCGGTCGCATCCTTAAGGCTCTGACGGGTGCGCGCGTGAGTCACGAGCGCATCCTCGGTCTCTTCCAGCGCCCGCAGCACGCTCTGCTCGTAAGCGGCGAGCGCGACATCGGCACGGGCGCGGCTGCCGGCGACCCGCGCCCGCACCCGCCCTAAGTCAAACGCTGCCCATGAGATTCCGGGCCCCACGACGTAGCCGCGGCTCGAGGCGTCACCCAGCGAGCCCGTCCCGGGGGCCGAGTAGCTGAAGCTGCCGGTGAAGGTCACTTTGGGAAAGAGGTCGCCGATCGCAACCCCGACGAGTGCGTTCGAGGCGGCGAGCTGGCGCTCGGCCACGCGGATGTCGGGCCGCCGGCGCAGCAGCCCGGCGGGATCCCCGACCTCCGTGACGCGCGGCAGGTCGGGGAGCTCGCGCGCCGTGCCGAGGAGCTCGCCGAGCGCGTTGGGCTCTCGCCCGGTGAGCACGCTCAGGCGATGGATGGAGCGCGCCACCGCCGCCTCGAGCGGCCCGATCGTGGCAAGCGTGGCCGAAAGCTGCGATTGGGCCCGCGAAGTGTCGAGCTCGGTGCCGCTGCCGCCCTCGAGCCGCGCCTGCGTGACCTCGAGCGTCTCGCGCTCGTTGTCGACGTTGTTGCGCGCCACGGCCAGCTGCGCCTGCTGGCCGCGCAGCTCGAAGTAGGTGCGCGCCACTTCGGCCGTGACCGACACCTGGGCATCTCGCAGGCTCGCTTCGGCACCCTGGACCTGGGCGCTCTGCGCCTCGACGGAACGCCGCACGCGCCCGAAGAAATCCAGCTCCCAGAACGCGTCGAACCCGGCGTCGTAGAGGTGGGCGTCGTAGGGTGCGCCGGTGGGACTCTGCACCTGGGAGAACCGTTCGCGCGTGTAGCCCCCCGAGGCGGTCACCGTCGGCGCCAGGTCGAACTGCGCCTGGCGCCGCTCGGCCCGCGCCTCCACCAAGTGGCCGAGCGCGATGCGCAGGTCGTGGTTCGCATCGAGCGCATCCGCCTCGAGGCGCTCGAGGGTCTGATCGCCGAACTGTGTCCAGAAGCGCGCCTGCGCGTCCCCGCTCGAGTAGGGCCCCGCCTCGGTCCCGGCGAACTGCTGCGCCACGGGCGTGTCGGGCTTGCGGTAGTTGGGCCCGACCGCGCAGCCGGCGAGCACGGCACTGAGTCCGATGAGAGCCAGTGCGCCCCCGCGTCGCGCGCCCGCGGCGCGGCGTGCGACGTTAGCGTCGATGTTTCGGTCAGTCATGAGCGGCCTCCGGGACCGGCAGTGCGCCCGATGAGTCCGGCAGTGGGTCGGCTGCCGCGTGGTGCGCAGCGCGCCGCACCAGCACGTAGAACACCGGGGTGAGCAGCAGGCCGAAGAGCGTCACCCCCAGCATGCCGGCGAATACCGTGACGCCGAGCGCGTGCCGCACCTCGGCGCCGGCGCCGAAGGCCACCACCAGGGGTACGACGCCCATGATGAAGGCCATCGAGGTCATGAGGATCGGGCGCAGTCTGAGGTGTGCGGCCTCGAGCACCGCCTGCTTCGCATCCCGCCCGTGCTCTTCCTGCAGATGCTTGGCGAACTCCACGATGAGGATGGCGTTCTTGCACGCCAGGCCCACGAGCACGAGGAGCCCGATCTGCATGAAGATGTTGTTGTCTCCGTGGTCGAGCTTGACCGCCGTCAACGCCGGCAGCAGGCACATCGGCACGATCATGATGATCGCCAGAGGCAGCGACAGGCTCTCGTACTGCGCCGCCAGCACCAGGAACACGAACAGCACGCACAGCGGAAACACCAGGATTCCGGTGTTGCCCGAGATGAGCTGCTGGTAGGCGAGATCGGTCCACTCGTACGACATCCCGCGTGGCAGCGTCTGATCGAGGATCTTGGCCATCGCCGCCTGCGCCTGCCCCGAGCTGACCCCGGGTGCCGGCCCGCCGTTGATGTCCGCCGAGGTGTAGGCGTTGTAGCGCTGCACCACGTCGGGGCCGAAGGAGCGCGACACGTGGAGGATCGAGCCGAGCGGCACCATCTCGCCGGCGGCGTTGCGGGTCTTGAGGGGCATCACGTCATCGAGCTGCCCGCGGAACGGGGCATCCGCCTGCGCCACGACCTGGTAAGTGCGGCCAAAGCGGTTGAAGTCGTTGACGTACAGGGAGCCGAGGTACACTTGCAGCGTCTCGAATACGTCCGAGAGCCTCACGTTCTCGCGCTTGGCCTTGACGCGATCGACGTCGACGTCGAGCTGCGGCACGTTGATCTGGTAGGTGCTGAAGGCGCCTCCGAGCGCCGGGTTCTGATTGGCCTTGCCGAGCGCGTCGGACAGCGCCGCGAACAGCGCCTGCGGGCCGGCGTCGGTTCGATCCTCCACATTCAGCTTGAAGCCGCCGAGTGTGCCGAGCCCGATCACCGGCGGCGGCGTCACGACCATGACGAAGGCGTCCTGGATGGAGGCCATCTTCTGGTTGAGCGCCGCCGCGATGGCCGGTCCCGACAACGCCCGCGACGGGCGCTTCGAGAAGTCATCGAGCGGGAAGAAGATGAGCGAGGCGCTCGAGCTCTGGGTGAACCCATTCACCGACATGCCCGAGAACTCGACCGCATGCGAGACGCCCGGCTGCTTCAGTGCGATCTCCGTGATGCGGCGCGTGACTGCCTCGGTCCGATCGAGCGATGCGGCCGGAGGCAGCTGCGCCACCGCCACCAGGTACTGCTTGTCCATCGCCGGGATGAACCCGGCCGGCACGGCGTTGAAGCCGAGCCAGGTGAGCGCGATCAGCCCGCCGTAGACGGCGAGCGCGACGCCGCCGTGGCGCATGGTGATGGCGAGCGCCCCTGAGTAGCGATCGCCGGCGCGCGCGAAGCCCTTGTTGAAGCGCTCGAAGAAGCGCCCCAGGACGCGGTTCATCACGCGCGTCAGGAGGTCGGGCCGGGCGCCGTGCGGCTTGAGCAGCACCGCGGCGAGCGCCGGCGACAGGGTGAGCGAGTTGAAGGCCGAGATCACCGTGGAGATGGCGATGGTGAGCGCGAACTGGCGATAGAACTCGCCCGTCAAGCCGCTTACGAACGCCACCGGCCCGAACACCGCGACCAGCACCAGCGTGATGGCGATGATGGGACGGCTGACCTCGCCCATGGCCACCTTGGTGGCCTCGCGTGGTGAGAGCCCTTCGGCTATGTGGCGCTCGACGTTCTCGACCACCACGATGGCGTCGTCGACCACGATGCCGATCGCGAGCACCAGTCCGAAGAGCGACAATGTGTTGATGGAGAAGCCGAAGGCCAGGAGCACCGCGAACGTGCCGATGACCGACACCGGCACCGCGATGAGCGGAATGAGGGAAGCGCGCCAGGTCTGTAGGAACAGGATGACCACCAGCACCACCAGCGCGATGGCCTCGAGCAGCGTGTGCAGCACGGCATCGATCGACTGCCGCACGAACTGCGTGGGATCGTAGAGGATCCCGTAGCTCATCCCTTCGGGGAAGTTCTGCTTGAGCTCCTCCATGGTCTTGTGGACCTTGTTGGAGAGCTCGAGCGCGTTCGCGCCCGGGGACTGGAACACCGGGATCGCCACTGAGGGCTTGTTGTCGATGAGGCTGCGTATCCCGTAGGCCTGGGCGCCGAGCTCGACCCGCGCGATGTCGCCCAGGCGCACGATCTGCCCGTCGTTGCCGGTCTTGATGATGATGTCGCGGAACTGCTGCTCGTCGGTCAAGCGCCCGGCCGCGTTCAGCGCGATCTGGAACTCGGTATCGGGCGAGGGCGGGGCGCCGAGCTGACCGGCGGCCACCTGCACGTTCTGCTCGCGGATCGCGTCCACCACGTCGCCGGCGGTGAGGTTTCTCGCGGCGAGCTTCTGCGGATCGAGCCACACCCGCATCGAGTAGTCGCCCCCGCCGAATACCTGCACGTCGCCCATCCCCGGCAGCCGCGCCAGAACGTCCTTGATGTTGAGCACCGCGTAGTTGCGCAGGTAGAGCGAGTCGTAGCGCCCGCTGGGTGAGGTCAGGTTGACGACCAGGGTGAGGTTGGACGAGGCCTTGACGGTGTTGACACCGAGGTTGCGTACCTCTTCGGGCAGCCGCGGCAGCGCCTGCGCGACGCGGTTTTGCACCTGCACCTGGGCGCGGTCGATGTCGGCGCCGATCTTGAAGGTCACCGTGAGCGTGAGCGCGCCGTCCATGGTGGAGGTCGAGGACATGTAGAGCATGTCCTCGACGCCGACGATCGCCTGCTCGAGCGGTGCCGCTACCGTGTCCGCGATCACCTTGGGGTTCGCGCCGGGATAGGACGCGTGCACTACGACCTGCGGCGGCACCACTTCCGGGTACTCGCTGATCGGGAGCTTGAACAGCGCCAGCAGTCCCGCGATGGTGATGAACGCCGAGATGACCCCGGCGAAGATCGGCCGCTCGATGAAGAACTTGGAAATGTTCACGGATGGGCCTCGTTGTCAGTCGAGCCTGAGGCATTACGAGCCAGCAGCGCCGCGTCCTCGCCGGGCCTGCGCTCGCCCATCGCGACGCGCTGCGGCTGGACCTGTGCGCCGGGGCGCACGCGCTGCAGGCCATTCACGACGATGGTCTCGCCGGGGGAGACTCCCGACTGCACCACGCGCAGGCCGTCGATGACGGGGCCGAGCTGCACCGGCCGGTACTCGACCTTGTTGCTCTTGTCCACGACCAGCACGTAGCGCACGGTCTGGTCCGTGCCGATGGCGCTGTCGTTCACCAGCACCGCGTCGTGTTGGGCACTGCCCATCAGCTTGATGCGCGCGAACAGACCGGGCGTGAACTGCCGGTCATGATTATCGAGCAGCGCACGGCTGCGGATGGTCCCCGTGGTCGGGTCGAGTGCGTTGTCGACGAACACCATGACGCCCTGGTGCGGGAAACCGCCCTCGTTGGCGAGCCCCACCTGCACCGGGCTGCGCGCCTCGTGCGACTTGGCCGCGGCGGCCTCGCGAGCCACCCTTTGGTACTTGAGATACTCCTGCTCGTCGCCGTCGAAGCTCACGTAGATAGGATCGAGCGACACCAGGGTGGTGAGCGGGGTCTGCCCGTTGGTGACGAAGTTGCCGCTGGTGACCAGCGCCCGGCTGATGCGCCCGGAGATGGGGGCGGTGACGCGCGTGAACTCGAGGTTGAGCGCGGCTGCATCGAGCGCCGCCTTGGCGGCCTCGACGTTGGCCTGCGCCTGCTCATGGCCGGCGGTACGGGTGTCGTACTCCTCCTGCGAGATGGCGTGCCGCGCGAGCAGCTTCTCACCGCGCTCGCGCTCGGAGCGGGCGAGGGTCAGCTGCGAGCGCGCCTGGGCGAGGCCCGCTGCCGCCTTGTCGCGCTCCGCTTGGTAGGGGCGCGGGTCGACGACGAACAGCACGGCGCCCTTGCTGACCTCGCTCCCCTCGGCGAAGTTGACCGAGGCGACGTAGCCGGAGACGCGCGGCCTGACTTCGACGCGTTCCACGGCCTCGAAGCGGCCGGTGAACTCGTCGAACTCCGTGATCTTGCGCGTGATCGCCGCGGCGACCGTCACCTGCGGAGCGGGCGGAGCGGCGTGCGGCTCGGCGGCCTCGTTGCGAGCGCAGGCGCTCAGGGTCGCGGCAATCGCGATTGCGGCAAGTACTAAGAGAGACTGTCGGCGCACGGAGTTCTCCCATTTTGCGGTGTAAAGCGCGTTCCCAGCGCCTTCGGATGCGCCTGGAACGAGGGCGGCTTTAGCTTTGAGCTTGCTCATGACCTTCCTGGGTGGGTGGGTGGGGGAGAGAGGTGCATTAATACTATAGTTCGCAACATATGAACTATGGAACTAAATGTCAAGGACGGCTATCATCAAGAGCATGAGGCTCTTAGTTCATCCATCGATCGACGAGATCACCGTGGAAGGCATCCTGCATGCCTTGTCGGACCCAGTGCGCGTCGCGATCTATGCACGGCTGGCGGCCTCGGCAGGCGCCACCATCTGCTCGAACTTCCTCCAGGTCAGCGATCGCAGCGTCCCTAAATCCACGCTTTCACAGCATTTCAGGGCGCTGAGGGAAGCGGGATTGGTCCGGAGCGAACGGCACGGGGTGGAGATGCACAACGTCACCCGCTGCAAGGAGATCGAGCGGCGCTTCCCGGGATTACTCGCCGCAATTCTGAGCGCCCATAGCGTCCAGGCCACGGGCCGAGCTGCCGACGCGAGGCGCAAGCCGGCTGCGCGGAAGACGAAGGCTGCTTAGTGAGCGGCTACTCCTTAGGATAGGCGGCGGCTTTCACAAGATTGCCCCGCCGGGAGTCTTGATTAGCGGGTCTGTTCCGTCGAAGCGTTGCTCCGCTCTCAATCCTTCAAGGTGATGTGCACGCCGTCCGCGGACAACTTGAACTTCAGACCTATGTCCGTGGAGATGAGCTTTATAACCACGCCGTGCTCATTCTTGAGGTACACGGCGGAGCCACCTCCCGCAACAGTAATACCGGCGCCCGCTGCGACATAGTTGCCGGAGAAGTCAGAGAGCTTTTTCAGGTTATAGACGTTGCCTTTAGCAGTGAAGCCTGTCGCGCCGACGTCGACAACAGAGATCCCTTTGATCGAAAACGGGCGCGAGCTGTCTCGATAGCTCAGATCGCCCTTACCCCAGGTATACCCGATACCGGCAGCTACACTGCCGCCCGTCAAAGCGATGGTCGCATCAGGTTGCGCCTCGTTTGCAACTGGGGGGGATGATTCAGCATCGCCCGCCTGCGCCACGGCCCACAGGAAGGTGCACGCCACCAAGGAAACCACGCTGCTTCGCATTGGACTCAACCTCCTAAAGACACTCGATGATCGTTCGAAACCCAACTGCGGAGCGCCTGCTGCCGCAGCGTCTGCATGCAATCATCGCTAAGGGCAACTGACATTGGTCTCCCCCAAATGGGGGTGCCCGCATGGCAAAAAAGGTCAGCAGAGAGGCGACTCGTAAGTGCGCCCTTAGGCAGCAGCAGGTTTTCACAAGAGGCTGCCACGTTACGGAGACGGCAGACACGCTTGACTCGGACTATCCGGCCAGAATTCGTAGATGGGGATACGCCCAGTGTGACTATGACCCGGCGTCGGCCACTTTCACGCCCGATAAAGCCGGCACCCCCTCTTGCGGCCAGGTGTGCCACGTAGCCGTGAAGACAAAAGATTCTACCTTCTACGGCTGTTCGCGTTGCTCGGTCATGTTCCTGAACGCAGAGCAGTTCAGCGCGTTCGGGGATGCGGCGCCGAATGTCGAGATGCCGACCGTCATTTCCCTGCCGGCCTCCCGGAGGTAGCGCGGAGAGCGGAGTTTCTGGCGGGGCTAATCTGAGGAAGAAGTCAACCGGAGTTCGGAACGCGTTTCGAATCAGCATCGATCCGAGAAAGACAATTCGTCACGCGCCCTAAAAGGTCATCCGTAGTGCCCGCGGCCGCGTCGTTTTGTGCCATGCCCTCGTCGTCCGCCGCTTCCAATTGCTGCAGCTGATCTTTCCATTGCAATAGGACCGCGCGCTTCTGCTCCGCCGTCAGCTCGCGCGATTCGCTCACCGCCTCGGGTGTGCCGAAGGTCCTCGCGGGATTCTTCATTGCTTTATCAATGTCCATGGCAACCTACGACTCCGCGTTGGCAACTCTGGGCGCAATCAGTCAAAGGAGAGCATGCCGTGGACTTTCCATTGCGGTCAACATCGCAGTCCGGGACGTCCGCCATGGTTGCGACGGGATAGCTGTCTGTGCTGGGCTGGCAGCCACAAAAACCGCGACATCGGCATTTGCCACTTGCGAACCAATTCGGCTAGACTTTCCTGGCGCATGGGACGCAACCGGTCCGCGGACAGGGTAGAAGCCCACCCAGTAAAGTCGATCTATCGCGCAACTTCTTTCAGCCCGTTATGCGGACAACCGGGCGCCAATTGAAAGGAGTTTGCCATGTCCAGCGCCTCGCCGAGCGCATCTCGCTCGCTTCCGCCCTCGCCTGATCTGCGACATCTTAAAGACCAGGCCAGAGATCTCCTTAGGTCGGGCGGCGCAAAATCCCTCGCCGATGCGCAGTTCAAGGTTGCGAGGAGCTACGGCTTTGAGAGTTGGCCAAGGCTCAAAGCGCACGTCAATCTGCGCAATGAAAGCGGTCTGCTAAAAGAGGCCATTGATCGCGACGACGTGCAGCGTGTCGCGCAGCTCATGGCTCGGAAGCCATCACTGCACCAGGCACCGCTCGGCTATGGCGGCAGCGGACCTCTGACTTGGGCCGCAGAGTGCCGGAGTGCCTCCGGACCACCGTCGGTCGCACGGCTGGAGATCGTGAAGTGGATGATCGATAACGGCTCCGACGTGCATCAGGGCGGCGATGCGCCCCTGATGCGGGCGGCGCTCCGCGGTGAACGTACTCTGATGATGGATCTCCTCGTCGCGCACGGCGCGGATGTCAATGGCAAGTGGAACGGAACATTCCCGATTCTGTTCGCTCCGTGCGAGACGGTGGATCCAACTGCAATCGCATGGCTCCTGGAGCATGGTGCGGATCCGCACGCCCGCGGTTCGAAGGGCGAAACAGCACTGGACTACCTGCTCGAGAGCTACGTGCGCTCGAGCAACCTCAGTCGATGTATCGACGTGCTCTCCGCGTCTGGCGGTCACACTCGCTACGATGTTCCCGGCGTCCTCGACGTCATCGCAGGTCATCTGGACACCCTGAGAGAACGGTTGGGAAGGCGCCGCAGACGATTCACCGCCTTTGGCCGGAGCTGAACTTGGGTGCCACCGGCGCTCGCGGTTTGATCCTGCGTGATGCAACTCTTCTCCACGTCGCAGCGGAATTCGGCAACGCCGAGGCCGCCACCTTGCTGATAGCGAGCGGGGCGGACGTTAATGCGCGGGCTAGCGTCGATGACCGTGCAGTCGGTGGCCAAACACCGATCTACCATGCAGTTACACAGTTTCACGACTGGGGATTGCCCGTCACCCGCGTGCTGCTCGAGGCCGGTGCCGATCTCTCCGTTCGTGCAAGGGTGCCCGGGAGTTACGAGAACTCCGCGGAAGTCTTGGACTGCAGTCCGCTTGAATATGCACAGCGGTTTCCAGGACCAGACTCCCCGGGCTCGAACTGCGAGACACTGCGCTTACTCGAGAGCTGGCGCGCTCCCAACGGGTGAGGGGCGCAGTAATGCGAAGGACTTCCGATATCATTTCCACGCAATCAGGGACTCGTGGGCCCATCCTTCTCATTACACGCCGATGCTGATTAGCGGAGATTCTGTTCGCGGAGGGCACGTTCCCGGTCTTCAGCGTCGCCCGCGCGCGCGGCGTGAGGCTTGACAGTTAAAGCCGCGCGCGTACACTCCGCGCCCTCTATGCAAGCGACACTCTTTAATCAACCCGGACTCGCGCCGCACTGGCGGTCGCATGTCCGCGTGCTTTCGATGGATTAGCCCCCGATTCGAGCTCGGAGGGCTGATCGCAGCAGCCCTCCGGGAACTCCAAAACGAGACCCCGGTTGGCCGTGCTGACCGGGGTCTCGTCGTTTTGACGGACCGCCGGCGTGGTACCGGTGTCCTCGAGGACGTGGTGCGGATCCAAGTGCCGAGTGCCTGATCTGGCACCACATTAGCCGCCCGGCGGGCGACAAGCCCGCCGGGCTTTTCTCGAGCGTGGACGTCAGGCGGCTGCTATTCCACCGTCAGAACGACCTTGCCCCGCGCGTGTCCCTTCTCCAGGTACCGCAGCGCTTCAGCGGCCTCGCTCAGCTTGTAGGTGCGGTCGATGACCGGGGTCACCTTGCCGGACTGCATCAGCGCGCCGAGCGCCGCAAGGTCGTCCTTGTTGAGCTCGGTCAGCATCATTCCGAACTTCTGGCTCATGAATGGCGAGAGTACCCACGCCTCGATCGGCGTCTCGAGCCAGCCGAACCAGTTGCCGATGGCGGCGGAGCCGATCATCACGTAGTTGCCGTCCGGTTTCAGGACGCGCTTGTACTCCAACACCGAGTGCGTACCGACGTTGTCGACGATCAGGTCGTAACGCTCTGCGCCCTTGGTGAAGTCCTCGCGGGTGTAGTCGATGACGTGATCCGCGCCGAGTGACCGCACGAGATCGACGTTCTTGGTGCTGCAGACGCCCGTCACCTCCGCGCCGAGGGACTTGGCGATCTGCACGGCGAAGGTGCCAACACCACCCGAAGCGCCGTTGATCAGCACCTTCTGCCCGGCACGAATGTGGCCCTTGTCGCGCAGGGCCTGCAGCGCGGTGAGCGCCGCGATTGGTGCGGAAGCGGCCTGCTCGAAGCTGATGTTGTCAGGCTTCGCCGCGATCGCCCGCTCCTCGCGTACCGTCACGTACTGGGCGAAGGCGCCAAACTTGCCGCCGAAAACCGCGTCACCGGGCTTGAAGCGCGTGACCTTGCCGCCGACGGCTTCCACCGTGCCTGCGAAGTCGACGCCGAGGCGCGGGTTCTCCGGCTTCCCGAAGCCGCCGTCGATGCGCACCAGGTACGGGGTGCCTTCCAGGTAATGCCAGTCGAGCGGATTGACCGACGCCGCGCGCACGCGCACGAGGACTTCGTCGTCCGTGGGAGTGGGTTTGGAAAGGTCCTCATACCGCACGACGTCGGGGGACCCGTAGCAGCGATGCACGATCCCCTTCATCGAGGTGCTGCCTGCGGGGAGCGGCGGCGCGGCGCCGCATGGAGCCGTGTGGCTCATGGCAATCGCCAGTGTCACCACGCCCGCTGCCAGGAGTACCACGATGGCGCCGAGGATCTTGTAGCGTAATTTCATGGTCACCCCGGCCTCGTGGCAGGAAACGGAGTGTACCCCACGGCGCGCCGCGCGCGGGGTCGGCCGAGCGCAAAACGGACTCGCTTCGCGGCCGCGGGAAACTCAGCCTTGCACAGGTCAGGGCTTCAGCTTCACCCAGAAGGGCTTGGAAGGATCGGCCGGCGTCGTCTCCACCGGACCGAGCCCTACGACCTGGACAATCACCTCTTCATCGCTGTTCGAGCCGTCCCAGTGAACCGCTCTCGCCGGATGGAGCATGTAGCTTCCCGCTTTGAGCGTCACGGTCTGTTTGGGATCGAAGGTGGGCCCGGTACCCGTGGACCACGTGCCCGTGATCACGGTCACGTGCCGATCACCCGGATGCCAGTGCGGCCGATCCATCACGTGAGGCGGGAAACGTACGCGCTGCACGTAAAGCCCGTGGCCATTCGGGTCCCCCGCGATGGTCGCGATCTGAGCGCCGTGCGCATCGGGCAGACTCTCCCAGCGAATCTGCTCCGGAGTGAGGCGCACGAACGGCGCCTCGGTCGCGGGATTTCCGTCCGAGGCGACGCCGAGCATCGTCCCGGCCATCAGGCAAATCGCAAACGCCGGCACGAGTCGCACTCTCATATGCTGCTCCTCACAGCGCATGTGCCGCGCTGCAGCGCGGCCAACAGCTCGTATAATGCGCCCGCGCCGACTGCAGCTCGAGCGCGCGGCGCGACTTATAGCGAATTAGAACCACTAACGATACAAACTACATTCGGGAGAACACGGTATGAAAACGCTGGTCAGGGGGATCGCGGTCAGTGTGTGCGTGAGCGGAGCGCTCTTCGCCGCGCCGCCAGCCGGTGCGCAAACGCCCGAGGTCAAGCAAAAGCCCCCCATGTATACCTACGTCTCGAACTGGGCGATCCCCCGGGCTAAGTGGGGAGACATCGCCAAGGCGAACGCCGATACCAACAAGACCCTCGCGAAGGACCTGCAGGGCGGCACGATCGTCGGATACGGGGATGACGAGAACCTGGTTCATACGCCCGACGGGGCGACGCACGACAACTGGTGGTCGGCGATGTCGCTGGCGGGGCTGCTCAACGTGCTCGAGGAGTTCTACAAGTCCGGAACGGTCGCATCGCCGGTGCTCGTCAGCAGCACCAAGCACTGGGACCAGGTGTTCGTCTCGCGCTTCTACAACTGGAAAGCCGGCAGCTACAAGGGCGCCTATACCCGCGCGTCCTCCTACAAGCTCAAGGCCGACGCACCCACTGACGCCGTGGAGACGATCGCCAAGACCTTAATGGTGCCGGTCATGGAGAAGCTGCTGGCAGAGGGCGCGATCATCGAGTACGAGATCGATCAGGAGTCCGTCCACACCGACTCTCCGAGCATGTTCTGGCTCGTTTGGATCGCCCCGAATGCCGAAGGCATGGACAAGGCGGTCGGCGCGGTGCGCGAAGCGGCCCGCACGACGCCGCTCTGGGGGCGGGCGTTCGCGTCGATGGTGGACTTCGATTTGCACCGCGACTATCTGTCGCTCAGCAACGCGACCTACAAATAGGAGTACTTGGGTCCGCCGGGGTGCGCCCGCGCTACGAGCGCAGGCGCAGCCCTTGCGGATCGTAGAGCGGCTCGAGCCGAACGGTGGCGGTGCGCATCTCGCCCAGGATGTCGATCTCGAAGCGCGCGCCTTCACGCGCCAGTGCGGTCGGCACGTAGCCCGCGGCGAGACTCCTGCCGACGCAGTGACCGAAGGCACCCGAGGTCACGTAACCGACCGCGGCTCCGTCCTTCATGATCGACTCGTAGCCGATCACCTCGGCATCGAGCGCGGCCACCTCCATGACGACGAAGCGGCGCTTCGGCCCCGCCGCCCGCTCGGCGAGTGCGGCCGCGCGGCCGACGAAATCGGGCTTGTTGAAATCGACGAAGCGCGCGAGCCCGGTCTCACCTGCGGTGTAGTCCGGTCGGAAATCTTTCTGGAAGGAGCCGTAGCCCTTCTCGAGGCGGAGGGAAGAGAGCGCCCGCCCGCCGAAAAGAGTGAGCCCGAGATCGCGTCCGGCATCCAGCAACTCGTCGTAGAGCGTCGCGAAGTAATCCGGGGTGGTCCAGATCTCGTAGCCGAGCTCCCCGGTAAAGCCGGCGCGGGTCAGTATCGCGGGCGCAAAGCCCACCGCGGTCTCGCATACGTGGAAGAGCTTGAAGGCGCCCGGGGAGAGATCGGCGCGCGTGAGGCGCTGCAGGAGCTCGCGCGAGCGCGGGCCGGCGATCGACACGCCGTTCAGGGTTGACACCAGCGAGCGCACGAAGACATCCGGCGGCGGTTCTGCCTGCCAGAACCAGCGCAGGTGAAATTCCTCGGCGAAACCGGAACCGAAGATCAGGAAGTGATCCTCGCCGAGACAGGCGATGGTGAGATCGCCGACGATGCGGCCCGCGGGACTGAGCATCGGCGCGAGGCCGAGCCGTCCGGGCTGCGGGATGCGGCAGGCGAATACGCGATCGAGCCACGCGCGCGCCCCCCGGCCGGTGACCTCGTATTTCCCGTAATTGGTGGTCTCGTAGAGGCCGACGGCGCCGCGCACGGCGTGGCATTCGGCGCGCACGATCGGGAAAGCCTCCGAGCGGCGATAGGTCGGGGTCTCGGTCGGCTCCATGCCCGGCGGCGCAAACCACAAGGCGTTCTCGAGCCCGTAGTTGGCTCCCATGCAGGCGCCGGCCGCTTTGAGCTTCTCGTAGATGGGCGAGCGGCGCAGCGGACGTGCAGCCGGCAACTCCTCATTGGGATAGGCGAGGCGAAAGCGGCGCGAGTAGTTCTCGGGCACTTTGATCGAGGTGTACTTGGGCGTCGCGAACGCGCCGAAGCGCGCGACATCCATGGAGATGATGTCCTGCCCCGGATCGTTCTCCGCCATCCAGCGCGACAGCATGAGGCCGATACCGCCCCCCTGGCTGAAGCCGGCCATGACTGCGCACGCGACCCAGTAGTTGCGCAGGCCGCGTACCGGTCCGACCAGCGGATTGCCGTCGGGAGCGAAGGTGAAGGGACCGTTGACGGCCTTGCGGATGCCGACGCGGCCCAACGCCGGGAAGTGCCTGAAACCAACCTCGAAGTAGGGCGCCAGCCGCTCGAAGTCCTCAGGCAGGAGCTGCATCGAGAAGTCATCGGGCGTCTTCAGCGGCGACCAGATGATGCCGTGCGGCTCGTAGGTGCCGATCAGCGCTCCGCCGCGCTCCTGGCGGACGTAGATCTCCCCGGCGTAGTCGGTGGTGTTGACGATCTCGCGCGCGCGCCCCTTGAGCTCGGGGAGATCTTCGGTGATGAGGTAGTGGTGCTCCATCGCGAGCACCGGCAGCTCGATGCCCACCATGTGGCCGACCTCGCGCGCCCAGAGCCCGGCGCAGTTGACGACGTGCTCGGCGTGCACGCTGCCCTTGTCGGTCACGACGTCCCAGGAGCCGTCGCGGCGCTGCCCGAGCGAGAGCACACGCGTGAAGCGCTCCACCGAGGCGCCGAGCTGCCGCGCGGCCTTGGCGTAGGCGTTGGTGGTGCCGGAAGGATCGCAATGGCCGCCATCGGCACGCCACAGCGCGCCGATGAAGTGGCTCGGGTCGATGAGTGGATTGAACTCGCGCGCCTGCTCGAGCGAGATCATCTCGGTCTCCATGCCGAGGTAGCGCGCCCGCGAGCAGATCAGCCGCAGGGTGTCGAGCTCGCCCGCGGTTGCCGCGAGCATCAGCCCGCCGTTCGGATGGAGCCCGCAGGACTGACCGGATAGCTGCTCGATCTCACGATAGAGGTCGATCGTATATTTCTGCAGCCGCGAGATGTTGGCCTCGCCGTTGAAGGTATGCATGCCGCCCGCCGCATGCCAGGTGGAGCCCGAGGTCAGCTCGCTCTTCTCGACGAGCAGCACGTCGGACCAGCCGATCTTGGCGAGGTGATAGAGCACGCTCGCCCCGACCACGCCGCCGCCGATGACGACGGCCCTCGCGGAAGCCTTCATGTCGAGTTATCTCCGCACACTTGACTCAGGGTCGCATCCACCGCGCGCATCAGCCCGAACGGCTTCGAAGTCTCCACGAGCCACTCGTGGAGGTGCCGCGCCGTCGTGGCAGGCGACAGGAGCAGCATCCCCGGAGTGAGCCGGGCGAGGATCACCGGCACCTGCACCATGATAGTGGCAGCGGCGCATCCTGCGGGGAATGCACTCGCATCGAGGTCCAGCCGGCAGGCCCGGGCGAGCATCTCCGGAACCGCCGGCCCGGCAAGGGAAAAAACCCTAAGGGCCGCGGAGAGGTCCAAGGCGGCACCCTGCCCTGAAGTGACTTCCTCCCAAAGCGCAGCACTCGCGCCGGGGGCGGCCGGCGGCGCTAGCAGCAGCCACCGGGCGGGCCGCACGCACAGCGCGAGGTGCCCGGATCGCGCCACGACACGCCCCGGGCCCGGGAGCACCACGCCGCGCTCGGCGGCGAGGCGCTCGAGGCCTGAGGCGCAAGCGCGGAACGCGGCGATCTCGATGATGTCCGCCGCACAGGAAGCGAGCGCGACGCCCGGCGGGCCGGCGCGGGGTGCGAGCGTTTCAGGCGCGGACACGCGCGTTCTCCGGATCGAGCGGGTGAGGGCTCACGATCTCGAGCTCGGTGCCCTCTCCATGAATGGGTGAGGTACCGAGGAGACGCGTGCCGATGCGCTGCCGCCCGGCGGCGAGCAGGGCGAGTCCGACCCAGCCCTCGAGCTCGACGGACGGCGTGGAGGAAGTCACGTAGCCGAGACTCGTGGACCGCGCCCCGGGCGCCACGAGGTGCATCCCGTTGCGCAGGCGGCGCGCGCGATCCACCGGGCGTACGCCGACGAGCTGCAAGCGGTCGGGCGCGGCGAGCGCCGGACGCGTGGCGAGCGTGCGGCCGATGAAGTCGCCGCTCTTCTTCAGCATGCGCTGAAAGCCCAAGTCGTCCGCGCTGGTGTTGCCGTTGAGCTCCGCGGTCGTGACGTGGCCCTTCTCGATGCGCAGCGTATTGAGCGCATCGAGGCCATAGGGCCGGATGCCGAAGGACTTGCCCGCCGCGAGTACCGCCTCCCACGCGCTGTGCGCCGCGTTGGCCGGGACCGCGAGCTCATAGGCCAGCTCGCCCGAGAACGAGATGCGGAAGAGCCGCCCGGGAATCCCCGCGATCGATGCCGCCGCGACCGCCATGAAGGGGAAAGCGGTGTTGGAAAGGTCGAGATCCGGCACTACCGCCGCGACCACCTCGCGTGCGCGGGGTCCGGCGACGGCGAACTGCGCCCACTGGTCGCAGACGTCCGTCAATACGACGTCGAGATCACCGCTCACGGCCTGCAGATGAAACTCGAGATGCTCGAGCGCCGCGGCGCTGTTGGCGGTCGTGGTGGTGACGAGAAAGTGCGTAGGACCTAAGCGCGAGCTGGTGCCATCGTCAAACAGCATGCCGTCCTCGCGCAGCATGATGCCATAGCGCGCGCGGCCCACCGCGAGCGTGGAGAAGGTGTTGGCGTAGATGAAGTCGAGGAAGCGCGCGGCGTCCGACCCCTGCACGTCGATCTTGCCGAGCGTCGAGACGTCGGTGATGCCGACCGAGCGGCGCACGGCGCGCGCCTCCTCGAGCACCGGCTCCCAACCGCTGGCGCGCGAGTAGACGAGCGGCCGGAGCCACAGCCCAGTGTTGACAAAGGTGGCGCCGGCGCGCTCGTGCCAGTCGTGCAGCGGCAGGCGGCGCTTCGGCTTGTAGTGGCCGCGCACCTCGCCGCCGGCGAGCGCGGCGAACGGCACCGGCTCCGAGAAGGGACGCGGGCTCGCCTGACCCACCTCGGACAACGGCAACCCGCGCGCCTCGGCGAGCACCGCGCTGGCGACGAGGCCGCCGATCCGGCCCTGGTCGGTCGCCATCCCGCAGGTCGTGAAGCGTTTCATGTGCTCGACGTGCTCGTAGCCCTCGCGGCAGGCGAGTCGCACATCCTCGGTGGTCACATCGTTCTGCAGGTCGATGAAGGCCTTTCCGGGCGCGCGCACCTCCCAAAGGGGCGCCAGCGGCGTCGCGTTACGATCGGCCGGCAGCCCGGTGCCGGATGGGAGCGGCGGCAACGTGCGCCCGAGCTCCGCGGCCAGCGCGCGGCCGGCCCTCGCGCCATTCTCGGCAGCGGCGGCCAGCCCGCAGATACCGCGCGCAGCCCCGGCGCTGCGTCCCGCGGAGAGCGGCGGTTCCGCCGTGAAGGCTGCGATCCCGTCCTGCCACTCGAGCCGCCCGCCGAGCTGACAGGCGAGCGAGGTCGCGGGCGTGTACCCACCGGACATGAGCAGACAGTCCGCGTCGATGATGCGGTCTGCCGCGCCGGCTGAGGCGACCCGCACGCCGCGCACACCGTGCCGTCCCAGGACGCGCGTGACGGCCGCGCTCGCAAGGACTTCCATGCCTGCCGCCTGCGCGCGCGCCGCGGCGAGCGCAATCGGGCGCGGGTCGATCACGGCCGCCGCGCGCACTCCGGCCTCCGCGAGCGCGAACACCGCCTCGTAAGCCTCGTCGTTGTTGACGAAGAAGACCGGCCGTCGGCCGACCGTGACGCCGTAACGGCGCAGGTAGCCGAGCGCCGCACTCGCCAGCATGACGCCCGGGACGTCATTTCCGGGAAAGGCGATCAAACGCTCGCTCGTCCCGCACGCAATCAGCACGCGCCTGACGCGCAGGATCCTGAGCCGCTCGCGCAGGCCGCCGCGCCGCGCGTTCTCTTGCGCATCCATCGTCTCCAGCGCCCCGAATACGCCATGCCCGTAGGCCCCGAGCACGCAGGTGCGCGTAAGGCACCGCACCGTCGCGAGCGCCGCGAGCCGTTGGCACGCTTCCTCCCGCCACGCGCTCCAGCGCGGATCGAGCAGCGTTCCGCCTCCCAGGGCGACGTCCTGATCGGTGAGCAGCACCCTGAGGCCCGCCGCGCCGAGCATCCCGGCCGCGGCGAGACCCGCGCCGCCCGCGCCGACGACGAGCACGTCCGCGTGGTCGTGCACCATCTCCGCGGGCTCGCCGTGCTCTCCCACGATGGCGGCGAGGCGCCCGAGGCCGGCGGCGCGACGGATGAGCGGCTCATAGACGCGCTCCCATGCCCAGCCCGGTGCCATGAAGGTCTTGTAGTAAAAGCCCGCGGGGAGGAAGCGGCCGAGGCTGTCGTTGAGTGCCAGCACGTCGAGCTTGAGCGTCGGCCAGCGGTTCTGGCTGACCGCCACCAGGCCCTCGGTGAGGGCGAGCGTCGTCGCGAGCCGGTTGGGCTCGCGACCCGATTCGCCGATCACATCGACCAGCGCGCAGGGCTCATCGGGTCCTGCGGTCACGATCCCGCGCGGCCGGTGATACTTGAAGCTGCGGCCGACGAGCCTCCGCCTGTTGGCGAGCAGCGCCGAGGCGAGCGTGTCGCCGGCGAGTCCCTGCATCGCCGCGCCGTCGAAGCGGAAGGCAAGCGGTCGCCTGGCATCGGTGAGGAGACCCGGCGCGATTCGTGCTGGGCCCTGCATCACGGTGGCGGCGGCTCCTGCGGCTGATCGTGCGGCGCTCCCACCCAGCGGATCTCGTGGCTCATGGTGTGGCGCAGCACTTTGAGGAGCTTGCGGCAGCCGCCCACGTGCAGCCACCACTCGAGGTGCCAGCCGAGCGGGTTCTCACGCGTGTAGACGTAGGCCGTGAAATCGGCGAGTCCACCGTCGGCTCCAGGGCGCGCGCGGCCGGCAGCGCCCCGATAGCGAAACTCGACTTCGTCGCGCGGACCGCACCAGGGGCAGGGGATTCGGAGCATTCAGCGCAACTTACTGTCAATGCAACCAGGGGAAAGGCCCAACGCCACGCTCATCGACGGTGCGTCCGGCGGCGAAGCGGCCGAGGTCGAGGTGTGCAGCGACCGGGTGCGGCGTGCGGTGCGCGATCAGATGGGCGGTGGTGAAGCCGCCCGCGGGAATTGCCTTGAAGCCGCCGTAGCACCAGCCGCCGTTCAGGATCAGACCCGCGAGCGGTGTCTTCGAGATGATCGGCGAGCCATCCATACTCATGTCCATGACGCCGCCCCATTGACGCAGCACTTTGACACGCGCCAGCGCCGGCAGCAGCGTCACCGCCGCGGCGGTCACTTCCTCCACCATCGGAAGCGTTCCGCGCTGACCGTAGGTGTTGTAACCGTCAATCGCACCGCCGAACACCAGCCCACCCTTGTCGGACTGGTTGATGTAGAAGTGCCCGGCGCCGTAGGTGAGCACCACATCGATCACGGGCTTCAGGCCCTCGGTGACGAAGGCCTGCAGAACGTGGGTCTCGATCGGCAGCTCGACTCCCACCAGGCGCGCGAGCTCGGAGGAGTAGCCGGCGACGGCCAGGCACACCGTATCGGCGGCAATGAAGCCGCGGGCGGTCTCGACGCCCGTGACGCGGCCGCCGTCCTGCCGGATTCCCGTAACCGCGCAGTGCTCGACGATATCGACCCCCGCCTCGGAGGCGCCGCGCGCATAGCCCCAGGCGACCGCATCGTGGCGCACGGTGCCGCCGCGCGGCTGCAGGAAGCCCCCGAGCACCGGGTAGCGGCCGTTGTCGAGATCGACGAGCGGCACGAGCGCCTTGACCGCCTCGCGGCTCAGGGCTTGCGCGTCCACGCCCTCGAGCCGCATCAGGTTGGCGCGGCGGGTGAAGAGGTCGCGCTGCGCTTCGGTGTGAAACAGGTTGAGCGTGCCGCGCTGGCTCACCATGGCGTTGAAGTTGAGCGTGCGCTCGAGCCGCTCCCACAGCTTCAGCGAGAACTCGTAGAAGCGCACGTTGGGAGGCTGGAAGTAGTTGGAGCGGATGATGGTGGTGTTACGCCCGACATTGCCGAGCCCGATCGGTCCGCGCTCGAGCACGGCGACATCGCTGATACCGTGCACGGTCGCCAGGTAGAACGCGGTCGCGAGCCCGTGCCCGCCGCCGCCGACGATGACGACGCGATAGCGCGGGCGCGGCGCCGCCTTGGTCCAGGCGCGCGACCAGCCACGCTGACCTGCGAGGCCTTCGCGCAGCAGCCGCCACAGCGAATAGCGCCCGCTCGAGAGCCGCTCGGGACGGACGGCGGGTGCGGAAGATCGCGGCGGCGGGGACATCGGTGGCCCGCATCATAAGGCGTGCGGCCCTTGACGCGCACGGCGACAACCGACAACGTGTGTGGGTGAGGCAGATCCTCAAGTCGCTGTGCGTGGCCGCAGCTCTCGCGCTCAGCGTGCCGTCCCCCGCGCTCGCGGCCGTCGTCGTCTCCTCCAAGCTCTCGAGCGAGTCGGCGATGATCGGCGAGATGATCCGCCTGCTGCTCGATGCGCACGGCGTACCGACGATCGATCGGATGACGCTCGGTGCGACGCCCGTGGTGCGCAAGGCGCTGCTCGCCGGCGAGGTGGATCTGTACGTCGAGTACACCGGCAACGCCGGGCTCTTCTTCAACGACCCGGGGAACCCGGCCTGGAAGGACCTGCGTCAGGGGTACGAGCTCGGCGCGCGGCTCGACTACGCCGCCAACCACATCGTGTGGCTGACACCGGGGAACGCCAGCAACGCGTGGGCGCTCGCCGTGCGGCACGATGTCGCCGCGGCCCATCAGCTCAAGACCATGAGCGACTTCGCGCGTTGGGTCGCAGGCGGTGGTCGGGTCATGCTGGCCTGTTCCGCCGAGTTCGCCAACGCCGGGACGTTGCGCTCGCTCGAGAGAACCTACGGCTTCACGCTCAAGTCCGACCAGATGATCGTGCTCGCCGGAGGAGAGACCTCCGCCACCATCACGGCCGCCGCGGCGCGCACCAACGGCATCAACACCGCGATGGTCTACGGCACCGACGGGGGCATCGCTGCCGCCAACCTCCAGATCCTCGACGACGACCGGCACGACCAGCCGGTGTATGCGCCGGTACCCACGATGCGCGAGGCAACCCTCAGGGAGTACCCGCAGGTCGCCGCGATCGTGAAGCCCCTCATGGAGAGCTTTACCCGCGAGACGCTCGAGCGCCTCAACGCCCGCGTACAGGTGAACGGCGAGTCGGCCGAATCGGTCGCCGAGGATTACCTGCGGGCGCGGGGCTTTCTGAAGTGAGCAGCTCGGAGCTCAGCGCCGCGCGGGTGAGCGGGGCAGGGCTCGCGCGCATCGATTCCCTCGGTGCGGTACTGGTCGCGGCCGGCGCGGCGGCACTCCTCTTTCTCCCGTTCATCGTCTTCAAGACGAACCGCATCGTGCCTGGGGACCCGCGCAGCCTCGTGCAGGTGCTGCCGGCCTGGGGGGCGTTCGCCTGTGCCACGGTACTCGCATCTTGCGCGGTCGCGGCTCTTTGGGTCAGCAACGCGCGCGCGCGGCTCGCGCTGGCACTCCTCGGCGTGGTCGCGGTGGCGCTCGCGGCCGCCGCGGCCGGCGATGCCCTGACCCCTCCCGGCGACAAGATCGTACGCGTCGCGCCCGGCGGCGCGTTCTGGGTGCTCATCGTCTGCCTCGGGCTGCTGGCGACCGATGCCGTGACACGGCTGCGTCCCGGACCTGGATTGCGGGTGCTGTTTCTCGCGGTGTCGCTCGCCGTAGTGGTTCTCGCGCTCGCACACGGCACCTTCGATCACCTTTCGGTGATGCGCGAGTACGCGGTCAACGCGGTACGCTTCTCGCGCGAGGCCCGCCAGCATCTGTTGCTCGCTTTTGGCTCTCTGGCGGGCGCAGTCGTGGTGGCGCTCCCGCTCGGCGTTCTGTGTCATCGCGCACCAAGGCTGCGGCCGGGGATCCTCGGCACGCTGAATGTCATCGAGACGATCCCGGCGATTGCGCTCTTCGGCATCCTCATGGCGCCGCTCGGAGCGCTGGCCGCGGCCGTGCCGCTGGCCGATCGGCTCGGCATCCGCGGCATCGGGGCCGCGCCGGCGGTTGCGGCGCTGTTCCTGTATTCGCTGCTGCCGATCGTCGCCAATACGGTGGCGGGCCTGAAACACGTGTCGCGCGCCGCGGTCGAGGCGGCGCACGGCATGGGCATGACCAGCTGGCAGGTGTTGAGCGGCGTCGAGCTCGTTCTCGCGCTGCCGGTCATTCTGACCGGGATCCGGGTCGTGCTGGTGCAGAACATCGGCATGGTGACGGTTGCGGCGCTGATTGGCGGAGGCGGGCTCGGGGCCTTTGTCTTTCAGGGCATCGGGCAGACAGCGATCGACCTGGTGCTGCTCGGTGCGATCCCGATCGTCACGCTGGCTTTCTCCGCCGCCCTGGTGCTCGATGCCCTGGTCGAGGTCCTCGATCGGGTGAAGGCGTGAGTGCAATGTGCAGCCATGATCACAGTTGAGCGTCTCACCAAGCGCTACGGGGACGCGACGGTGGTCGACGACGTCTCGCTCACCGTCGAGCGCAACTCGATCACGGTGATCGTCGGGACCTCGGGCTCGGGGAAATCGACTCTGCTGCGCATGATCAACCGTCTGGTCGAGCCGAGCAGCGGCCGCGTGCTCATCGACGGCCGCGATACCCGCGGGGAGTCCGCGCACCTGCTGCGGCGCAGGATCGGCTACGTGATTCAGGGCTACGGGCTCTTTCCCCACCGCACCGTCGCCGAGAACATCGCCACCGTGCCGCGGCTCCTTGGCTGGGAGGCGCGCCGGATCGAGGCTCGCGTGCGCGAGCTCCTCGAGGTGTTCTCGCTCGATCCGGCGCTCTATACCGAGGCGATGCCGCAGCAGCTCTCCGGCGGCCAGCAGCAGCGCGTCGGCGTGGCGCGGGCGCTCGCCGCCGAGCCCGCCGTGGTCCTCATGGATGAGCCCTTCGGCGCGCTCGACCCCATCATCCGCGCCAAGGCGCAGGACGACCTGCTCGACATCCAGCGCCGTTTCGGGACGACCGTCGTGCTCGTGACCCATGACATGGACGAGGCCTTCAGGCTCGGAAGCAAGGTCGCGGTGATGAGCTGCGGAAAGCTCCTGCAGTACGACCGCCCGGCGGTGCTGCTGACGCGGCCGGCAGATCCATTCGTATCGCGCATGACGGGACTGTCTGATCGCGCCATGCGGCTGCTGTCGCTCGTGACCGCCGGTGAGGCGGTGTTGCCGGGCGCGTCCGACGGCCCGGCGGTCGCGCCGGGCGCCTCACTGCGCGAGGTGCTGTCGGAGCTCGTGTGGAACGGGGCGGAATCCGCGCGTGTCGTCGAGGCGGACGGCAGCGTACGCGGCCGCCTCACCGTCGCCGCGATACTGGCGCGCGGACGGCCGTGAGCATGCCGCGCGCCGCGACCATTCTGCGCTGGACGGCGCTTGCGCTGCTCGTCGCGTTCCTGTGGAAGCCGCAGAGCTTCGCGCCGCTCTTCGCCCCGCTCACCCAGTACGGCGCGCCGCCGATCTACGACCAGGGGAATCTCCTGACGCTCGCGCTCGCACAGCTCGCAACGGTGTGCGTGGCGGCGGCCGCGAGCACCCTCGTCGCGGTGGGTCTCGGCATCCTCGTGACTCGTCCGAGCGGCGCGCAGTTCCTGCCACTGTCGCGCACCCTGGTCAATATCGGCCAAACCTTTCCGCCGGTGGCGGTGTTGGCGGTCGCCGTGCCCATGGTCGGGTTCGGGGAGAAGCC
>Ga0210409_10000622_pt1 | contig 53736 bp, 43 predicted proteins | sample IncBWH17MmetaG_FD_161649 | JGI IMG/M metagenome (GOLD analysis project Ga0210409, IMG submission 161649) | Forest soil microbial communities from Barre Woods Harvard Forest LTER site, Petersham, Massachusetts, United States - Inc-BW-H-17-M | ecosystem: Environmental > Terrestrial > Soil >... | reverse complement strand
GCCGGATGCGGGAAATCCGCCCGTCCGGTTCGGAGGGAGGGGTGGCGCACCTGCGCCATCCCTACCCCTATCCATCGTTGCATCGCTACGCGATGCATGCAGGTGTTGGCTACCATCAAGCTGCCGCTCCGCGGCGCAGAGATGGCCGGGAATTCCTGGCATTTTCCTGCGAGTTTGGGCGGCCAAAAAGGGAAACTCATGCCGGGCTCAGGAAGATGTGGGTAATGGCAAGGACTAAAGTCCACGGCTACCAGCGTTGCATCGCTACGCGATGCATGCAGGTGTTGGCTACCGTCAAGCTGCCGCTCCGCGGCGCAGAGATGGCCGGGAATTCCAGGCATTTTCCTGCGGGTTTGGGCGGCCAAAAAGTGAAACTCATGCCATGCTCAGGAAGATGTGGGTAATGACAAGGACTAAAGTCCACGGCTACCAGGGTTGCACCGCTGCGCGGTGCATGCCGCTGTCCGGTTCAGAAGGAATTTGTCCCACACCGGTCGCAAGTCAGTCCAGGGTTTTAGCCTTTAGGGTTGTTGAGCCGGAGGTTATCGTGGGGGATGGCGTTGGTGCGCATTTTGGTGGATGGGTACAGCCTGCTGCACAGTTGGCCGGAATTGGCACGCGGGAAGCCGCGGCATTCGGCGGCTGCGCGGGACGCGCTCATTCGGCGGTTAACGCAGTACCAGGACGCGGCGGGGACGCCAATTAGCATCTTTTTTGACGGTGCCGGGGCAAGGATCGGCACAGACACTGCTGTAAAGAGGCCGGAAGTCGAAGTGCTTTATTCACGCGCGGGCCAGACCGCCGACGACTTGATCGAGCGGGCGGCGCACCGCTTCCAGCCCTACGGGGAAGTGTTAGCGGTCACGGATGACCATTTGGAGCGTGAAACTGTCCTAAGCGTGGGCGGTTCGGCGTCCAGTTGTTGGAATTTCATTCAGGTTGTCGAAGGCACGTTAACGGAATTCGCGGATGAACTTAAAGACCATAATCGGCGGGAGCGGCACCGGTTTCAACGGGGTCGCAAGTAAGCTCGTGTCCTGGCGGGGGCAAAGTCCGGGAGCTGCCCGGCGAAAGGAGCCGAGCCGGAGGCGAGGGGCTGCGAGGGCCTGGTGGCTATCGGCCCTGCTGGCATTGTGCCTGGCGGGGGCGCCTCGGGAAACGCCCGCCCAGACGAATGCCGCGCGGGCTACCCCATTGGCCAATCGCTACCTGTTCATCATCGAGATTTCCAAGCCGATGAAATCCCGCGGGGACGGCGCGCTCAACGCCATCCAGGAGTTGCTGAAATCGGGGATGCACGGGCAATTGCAGAGCGGCGACACGTTGGGTCTATGGACTTTCAACAGCGACCTTTACACCGGCGTTCTTCCCTTGCAGGTGTGGTCCCCGGAAGCGCAAGGCGGCATCAACGGCCGCATGCTGAACTTCCTGCTCAGCCAAAAATGTGAAAAGCAACCGCGGCTGGACAAGGTCATGCCGACGCTGCAGCAGGTGGTCAAACATTCCAAGTATATCACGATTGTGCTGGTTTCCAGCGGACAAACAGAGCTGCGCGGGACCCCTTTTGACGAGCCCATCAACCAGCTTTACAAGACCTGGCGCAGCGAGCAGGAGAAAGCGAACATGCCGTTCCTCACCGTGCTGCGGGCGCAAAACGGCAGCATTGCCGAGTACCGAGTTAATCAGGCGCCCTGGGCTGCCGAGCTGCCGCCCCTGCCGCAAGAGTTGCAGCTTGCGAGGGTCCGGCCGAAGCCGGCCGCCGTCGCGGTGGCAAAGGCCGCGCCGCCGATGCTCCCACCGTTGATCGTCTCGGGCAGGAAGCCGCCAACAACTCCGCCGCTTCCGTTGGCGCCGCCGCCGACCGCAGCCAAACCGTTAACGGGTACTGGTTACGTGCTGACGAATCCAACTTCCGAATCGGCCCTAGCGTCCACGCCGCCGCCGCCTGCGCCGGCCAGTACGCCCAATGCCCCCGCACCGACGGCGGCAGCGGCGGCGACAACGGATTCTGCGGCGGAGCGCGCGGTTGCTCTCCCATTGGCAAATAAGAACAACGACCCACAACCGAAACTGGAACGGCAGGCGCCGGCCACGACGCCAGCTCAGGCTCAAACGGGCGAGGCGCCCGTGAGCAGCGGCCAATCCAGAGAGTCGGCAACGGTTCTGGCGGCGAAGACGCCGCCCCTTCCGGTCGTCGATGCGAAGCCGGCGGGGACGCCAGCGCTTCCGGCGGCGACATCACAACCGGCTGCGTCCGCTTCGTCTGCGCCCGCACCGGCAACGGTCGCCGCGGGACAGACATTTTTCAGCAGCAAGCTTGTGTGGCTCGCGGCGCTGTGCGGGGTCGGAGTGGTTGCGGGGCTGGTCTGGTTTTGGCGCTCCCGTTCACGGCTGGACGAACCCGCGAGCTTGATCACGCATTCGCTGGAGCAACATAAGCAATAAGGCCTACAGCGTGTTTGGAAATCCCCGTTCTCTTTAGGAGACGACGTCAGGAGTCCCTCATCTGCCATCAGATAGTGAATTTTAGGGCGGATTTGAGACTCCTTACGTCGTCTCCTACATTTTCAGAACACGCGCCTAGTCCAGTCGGAGCCAGATGGTCTTGAGGTGGGCCAGCTCGGCACAATTGAGACTCCTTACGTCGTCTCCTACATTTTCAGAACACGCGCTTAGTCCAGTCGGAGCCAGACGGTCTTGAGGTGGGCCGGCTCGGCGCGCGAGATGGGAAAGTCGGGCGGCTGCGGGGCGTAATGGAGTTTAAGCACTTTCCGGCCGGCGGCGCGAACCGGCGCCTGGATGGCGGCGAGGAAGACTTCGGGGGACCAGTTCGCAGCATTGGTCGAGGCGAACAGAACGCCACCGGGCTGAAGCAGCGGCAACGCTGCCGCGACGAGTTCGCCATAGTCCTTTTCGGCGCGGAAGACGCCGGATTCCTTCGACTGCGAGAAAGTCGGCGGGTCGAGCAGGAGCACGTCGAAGAATCGCCGCTTTTTCTCGAAGCGCTTTAACCAATCAAAGACGTCTCCGTAGATGAAATCGTGTTCCGCCAGCGGGAGCTCGTTCAGCATGAAATTGCGTTTCCCCCATTCGAGATATTTTTTCGAAAGATCGAGGCTGGTAGTGTGGGAGCCCGCTTTGGCGGCGCAGACCGAGTAGCCGCAGGTATAGGCGAAGGTGTTCAGGACCTGCGGTTTCCTTGGTTGGTTCTGCGTCTGAAACAACGCGAAGCCCGCAGCGACATGCGCCGTGAGCAAGCGGCGCCGGTTGTCGCGCTGGTCAAGAAAGAGACCGGTCGAATAGCCTTCGGCGAAACTCAATTCGAAATGCAGGCCATTTTCGCGGATGGTGAAGCGTTCGGGCGCCGGCGTGCCGAGCATGAGCTGAGGGGAGGCCTCGGCGACGCTGGTTCGACGCAGATGCCGGGTCAGCCTTTTATGATAGGCGCCACGAGCGGCGAACCGTTCCATCAGCCGGTCCAGTTCGGAGGCCTGGGATTCGCTAGGAGCGTGTTTTGTAATTGCAGGGGATGAAGCAGGCAGTCTCGAAGCCTTAGCAGAGGTTACGTTCTTTTGAAGGAGCAGAGACTCCTTACGTCGTCTCCTACAGTGGAGAGGGTTTTCCAAATAAGCGCTCAGGGGCGCCTCGCTTTGAGAGAACAGGTACGGCCCAAGGCGTTCGACATACCAGTCGGGCCAGCCGTCGCTCGCACCATGGAGTACGCGGTACGCATCAGTCGCTGCAGGGTCGAGCAGGGCTTCGCGAAGGGCCTGGCGCGCATCGGCCTCGAAGCTTAAGGGCGTTGCAAAGGTCAATGGCTTGCCCGAAGCCGGGTGCTTGAGCGTAAGTTCGGCGGCGTGCAAATAGACCCGAGCCGCCGGCGTGCCGGCGTACAGAGTATCACCGAGAACAGGGAATCCGCGTTCTGCGGCGTGGACCCGGATTTGATGGGTGCGTCCGGTCATCGGCTCGGCCTCGACGACCGTCCACGAAACAGTTTGAGCCAGGTTCGAACCGCCGAGCGCGAAGTTCAGGGCAGGGTCGGGTCGAGGGCGAAAATGTGTTTCGGCGTGAGCCGCTCCAGAGCGCAGGGGGCGGCTGAGGTATCGGTCACCGGCGCGAACGAGGCAACTGCGGACGGTAAGCTCGCTCGGCGGGACCTTGCGGTCGGTGAGCAGCAGGTATTTTTTGCGGACCTCGTGGCGGGTGAATTGTTCAGTGAGCGAGCGATTGGCCAGCGTCGATTTGGAGAAGACGATGACACCCGAGGTTTCCTTGTCGAGCCGGTGGACGATGGCCAGTGTGGCCCAACGCGGCTCACGATGACGCAGCCAGTCGTACAGACCTTCGCCGGCGTAAGGACCGGGCGCGTGGGTGTTCAGGCCGGCGGGCTTGTTCACCACCAGCAAGTGGTCATCCTCGAAAATCAGGCACGGCAACACGGAGGGATGGAACCACAAAAGCGGCTAACCGCAAAGAACGGAGCGCCGGGAGCAAACGGAAAGCGCGGACAGGAAAATTGCGAGAAGAGACGGGAACGCTGTGGACAGCGTCCCAACCAGTTTAGTTGCGGTTAAATACGTTCCGGTTGGATCACCAGAACTGCCAGGCGCCTTTCCACACGACCCAGATTCCTAAGAGGAAATTCGTGATAGCGTGAGCGGTCATGGCGTCGCCCAGGCGGTTTTTGCGCAGGACCAGCCATTGGAACGAGAGGCCGCAAAGGACACCAGCCAGCCATTGGTAATGGGAGAATCCGAAAATCAGGGAGGTGACGATGAGCGAAAGCCAATGGAGCCGGTTGAAGGGCATGTCTGTGAAATCCAGGCGGACGAAGTAACGGTAGAGGAAGGAACGATAGAACGCCTCTTCGAGCGGCGGGACAACGAGGGCCGAGCCGAGCGTGCGCACACCGACGAAGAACCAACTTATCGTCGAGGATTCACCGTATTCTTTGAACGGGTTCCAGGGCTCGCCGACCTTAAACAGAAGCGAAGATTTGGCGTAATAGGGGTCCAGTCCCACCCAGATGACGAAGACGAAAATGCCGACGGCGACGGCTTCCCAGCTCACAGCCCAGCGCATCTCGGGGACCAGGGAACGCATCTCCCAAATGCACCAGAGGCCAAGCAGCATTTTGGCCAGGTAAAGCCAGTATCGAGCCTCGCCGCCGAAGGCATCCTGCAGCGCTGTCAGCGCCACAATAAGCACATACGGAACGACGCGGGCGTGAATCGGGGAGGTCCGAAGTTTTTCGTGTAAGATGGTCATGCCGGCTGCCTGAAGCCCGCGAAAGTAAGGGGCCGGCCGGCGGAAAGTCAAATTATTCGGCCATGCTTAGCACATTGGTCTGGCCGGCCCCCGTCAGCGTGGCGCTGTTCGGGGTGATGGCAACGACCCGGAAATCGCGGATGTGGTCACCAATGAAGAGCGTCCTGCCACTGATGAGAGCGGACGGTCGCCTCGGGTTATACACGACTCCTTGCAGCTTCAGCGGGGCAGGTGCGGGAGGAGGAGGCTCGTCAACGGCCGAGGGGTTGGTGGCCGTTCCCGATACTGCGGTATTGTCCGGGGTAGAGGCCGCAGCGCCCAAAGCGGCGGGCTTTGCGGGCTGCGACGGCGTGGAGTCGGCGGGAGGCTGCGCAACCGGGGCCGGCTTTGACTCGTCAGCGGGCGCCAGGGATAGTTTCTGGTCGTTCGGGCCAGAGCGGTGGGCAAACTGCCAGACCAACAACAGAGTGAGCAGCGCGATGACAGCCAGCACGGCCTGGAGCAACACGCCGACAGAGCGCCGGGCGGCGGGAGCGGGTTCAACCGGGCGGAAGTGGAGGTCCGGGGTGGGGGTAACCGGCGCCTGGCGGGCGCGTTTCAAGGCTTCATTGATCAAGCTCATGCGTGGATGTCTCCTTCCAACTCGCGGACTGCGCGACTGACCAGGTGATAATCGATGCGCTTGCGTTGCGCGACGAACCCCGCCAGCAGCGCCTTGTCACAAAGTGCATTGAGCACTCGGGGAATGCCCTTGGTATAACGGTACAACCTCCAAAAAGCCGGGCCGGTGAAACAGGGATGACCGTTTCCGCCGCACAAGTGCAAGCGGTGCTGCACATATTGGCGAACCTCGTGCCGGCTCAGAGGCAACAAATGGTAGCGGACGGTGATCCGTTGGCGGAGCTGGCGAAGCCGGGGATTGTTGAGGCGGTCCCGGAGTTCGGGCTGTCCCATCAGGACGATTTGGAGGAGCTTGCGGTTGTCGGTCTCGAGATTCGAGAGCAGGCGAACCTGTTCGAGCAACTCGTCCGTCAGGTCTTGCGCTTCGTCGATGATCAGCACGGCATCTTTTCCGGCCTCAACTTGCTGGAGCAGGAATTGGTTGATGACCGCCAGGGTATCGAGCCGGTCGAGTCCGCTTACGGGTAGGCCGAACTCGAGCCCGATGGCCTTCATCAGTTCGTTGGGACTCATCACCGGGTTGAGAATCAGCGCCGTAGCGAACCGCTCATCGAGTTGCTCGAGCATCGCGCGGCAGAGCGTCGTCTTGCCGGCGCCGACTTCGCCTGTGAGCTGGACAAATCCTTTGCGCTCGCGAATGCCATACAACAGGTGGTTGTAGGCTTCACGGTGTTTGGCGCTGTAGAAGAGGAACCGCGGGTTCGGCGTGATGTCGAATGGCGGCTCCGTCAATCCATAAAAGTCAAGGTACACGCCCTTTTATGAGCACAAACAGTGCCGATGAGGGCCATAAAAGCCTGTGCGCGACGCTCCAGCGGAGGTTGTCCTGAAGGAGGACAATGGTGCCTTCGGGATGCTGTCCAGCACGCCACGAACGTGGAGATCGCCCACCTCACGGTGCGTTAAATTAATACATCCTGTGGACCACGCGCCCTTTCTTCCCTGGCGGCGCGTTGAGACAACGCGCCCTACCGATTCGTTCGGAGAATCGCCTTGGCAGCTTTGAGCAAGGCAGCGGCTTGTGGCGCCGTGCCAATCGTGATTCGCAGGTAATCTTGCACGGAAGGATAATCGAACCACCGCACCAGGAGCTTGCGTTCACGCAGTTTCTCGAGCCAGTGCCGGGCGGAGAACCGGGGCGGCTTGGCAAAAATGAAATTCGTCTGGCTGGGATGGACCCGAAAACCGAGCAGGGTTAAATCGCGGCTAAGTTTCTCCCGGATGGCGATAATCCGGCGGAAGTTGGCTCGATAATAGGATAAATCGTCGAGAGTCGCGAGTGCGGCGATTTGGCCCAGGCCGTTGACGTTGTAACTGTCGCGGATTTTCTGCAAGGCGCCAATCAGATCCGGGTGGCCCACAAAATAGCCGACTCGTTGAAAACAAAGGGAGTAGGCTTTCGAGAAGGTTCGGGCGACCAGCACGTGCGGGTATTTCAACGCGAGCGCGAGGGCATTTTCCTGCGCAAAATCAACGTAGGCCTCGTCCAACACGACGACGCCGAGCTGCGCGCGGCAAAGCGGTTCCAATTGGGCATTGGGGTAACCCCGACCGCTCGGGGCGTTTGGCGTGGTGATTAAGGTCAGGGCGGCGTGAAAGTCCCAATGCCGGGCCCGCTTTAACTCGGCCAGAGGGGGCAGGCTGAAATCGGGGTTCAGCGGAACCGCGTTTTTCGCCGCCCCGTGAATGTCCGCGAGGACCGGGTAAAGGGAATAGCTCGGCGTGAAGAATTGGGCGACAGAGCGACTGGCCGCGCGCGTCCGGCGGCCGGCGGCTGAAGGTTCGACGAAACACCGGACGGCCATGGCGAGCAGTTCATCCGAACCGTTGCCCACGATGATATTGTCCGGCCGGCAACGATGCAGCCTGGCGAGTTCTTCACGCAGAGACTGAGCCGTGGGGTTGGGGTAAAGGCGCAACCGGCCGTCCACCGCGGCCTTCGTGACTGCCAGCACTATCGGCGATGGCGGGTACGGGTTCTCGTTGGTGTTGAGCTTGATCAGTCCTTTGATCTTCGGCTGCTCGCCTGGAACGTATGCATGGAGGCGGGCGACCAAAGGCCGGACCAGGCTGGGTGGGTTAATAAGTGACATAAGGCGCCTAGAAACGGCTTTCAGCGCTCCGACCATGCGCATCCAACCCTTCGACCTCGGCAAATTTCTTCACCGCAGGCAGAGCTTTCTTGAGCGAGGCACGATTGTATTCTACCACGCTCGTTCGGCGCTGGAACTGGTCCACGGTCAGACCGGCAAAGGACAGGCCGGCTCCGCCGGTAGGCAGCGTGTGGCTCGGACCGGCGACGTAATCGCCCAGCACCGTCGGCGACCATGGGCCGAGGAAAATCGCGCCGGCGGTAAAGATTCGCTCGGAGAGTTTACGCGCCTGGCGAGTCATCACCTCGCAATGTTCCGGCGCGAGCCGGTTGGCCAGCGCGACAGCGTCCTCGAGCGACTTGACCTGGATTAGCCAGGCGTTGTCGAGCGCACGCCGAATGAAATCGAGTCGAGCCAGACTCGTGAGTTGGCGGGCTACTTCCTTTTCGACGGCTTTTAGCAGCTTGCCGGACGTCGTGACCAGCCAGACCCGCTCGTGGCCGGACCCGTGTTCCGCTTGCGCGAGCAGATCTGCAGCCGCGAACCTTGCGTGCGCCGACTCATCCGCCAGCACCAACAGCTCACTCGGGCCGGGCAGCAAATCGATTGCTACTTGCCCCACCAAGAGCCTCTTCGCCGTCACCACGTAAGTGTTGCCCGGACCGAAGACCTTCTGCACGCGGCGAATCGTTCGCGTGCCGCAGGCCATCGCCGCAATCGCTTGCGCCCCGCCCACCCGGTAAATCTCGGTTGCGCCTGCCGCCCGCGCGGCGAACAGCAACGCGGGGTTGATGCTGCCGTCCTTCCCGCAAGGCGTGCACACTACAATCTCGGGGCAGCCGGCCACTTTCGCGAGGGTTGCCGTCATCAGCGCCGTCGAAACCAGGGGCGCGGTGCCGCCCGGGATATAAACTCCGACACGCTGAAACGGGTCGAACTTTTCGCCGACGAGCGCGCCATGCGAGTTGCGCGTTTGCCAGTTCTTGCGGAGCGATTTTTTGGCGAAGGCCGCGATGTTCTTCTCTGCCTCTGTGAGTGCCGCGCGCAGCGATTCGTCGGCCTGCAACGAAGCGGTCAGAAGCTCAGCCTGTGTAACTGCCAGTTGGCCCGCGCTCAGCCGGGCGCCATCAAACTGCTCGGTCAGTGCCATCAGTGCGGCGTCGCCGTGAGCCTGGACCTCTTCGAGGATGGCGCGGGTGCGCTCTTCGATGACCGGGTCGAAGAGGCTCGAAGCCGCCGTCACCTCGCGCAGGCGGTCGGGAAAATCGCTGTCGGAGTGCCGAATCACTTTCATGCGCCGTGAGGCTAGGAAATGCATCGGGCAAAGTCAAAGGGAGCGAGGTTGTTAGGTTATCAGGTTTTCAGGTTATCAGGTTTTCAGGTCGGAAGGTCCGCGCGCCTGTCTCAATTTAACAATTCAGGTGGTATAAATGACGGTCGGGCGAAGCGTCGGGTGGGCATCCAAAGCGGCAGGCGACAGCCGCACTCCAAAACCTTGCGGAGACAAGAACGAGAGACGGCACGCGCTTGCGTTTTGGAGTGCGGCTGTCTTCTGCCGGTCTTCTCCGTGCAAACCGATGGCTGACGATTCGAGTTGTACCCGGAGAACTTGAAAACCTGACAAATTGATAACCTGGCAAATCACCTCGTTCACAACGAACTTGTCGCTCGGCTTCCGATGCGTTTGAATCCTGGCATGCGCAATCCAATCCTCGTTGCCCTGGACGTGCCGACGGCTGAAACGGCCTTGGACCTGGCGCGCGATTTGGCGCCGGTAGTGGGCGGGTTCAAAATCGGCAGCGAGCTTTTCACGAGCGCCGGGCCTGATATCGTCCGTCGGGTTCGGGACACGGGCAGCGCCGTCTTTCTCGATTTGAAATTCCACGACATCCCCAACACCGTCGCCAAAGCGGTGGCGGCGGCGACCCGGCTCGATGTGCAGATGCTGACCATCCATACCGGGGGCGGTTTGGATATGATGCGCGCGGCGGAGGAATCGGCGCAGCGGACCGCTTCGCAGTCAGGCCGCAACGCGCCGCTGGTGCTGGGAGTCACGGTGCTGACGAGCCTGGACGGCCAGACCCTGGCGGAGGTGGGCTGCGATGCCAATGTGGGCCGGCAGGTTGAGCGCCTGGCCGGCCTGGCGATGCGCGCCGGCCTGCGCGGCCTGGTATGTTCGCCGCTGGAGATTGTCGCGCTGCGCCAGAGCCTTCCTGAGAAGATTCAATTGGTCACTCCCGGCATTCGCACCGGCGCGGAAAAGGCGGACGACCAAAAACGTACTTTGAGCCCGAAGGAAGCCATCGAGGCCGGAGCGAGCTGGCTGGTCATCGGCCGGCCCATTTACGAGGCGAAATCTCCACGGGACGCTGCCGAGAAGATCCTGGCTGAGCTTCCTGGTTGATTCGCGATAGCGGTGCAGTTTGCTGAAGTTATGCGCATAGAGATCTGTGTGGACTCCGCAGAAGGCGCGTTCGCGGCGGAACGCGGCGGCGCCGACCGGGTGGAACTCTGCGATAACCTCCTCGAAGGGGGCACGACGCCAAGTGCCGGAACGATCAAAGTGGCAAGGCGCGGATTGAAAATCGGGCTGCAGGTCATCATCCGCCCGCGCGGCGGCGACTTCCTGTACAGCGGCGACGAAATGGAGGTCATGCGAGAAGACATTTGCTGCGCCAAGGAGCTGGGCGCCGACGGCGTGGTGATCGGCTGCCTGACCGCGGCTGGCGACATCGACCTGGGTCGCACCGCGGAGCTGATCGCACTGGCGCGGCCGCTTAATGTGACGTTCCACCGGGCGTTCGATATGTGCCGCGAACCGTTAAAAGGGCTGGAGGATTTGGTCGCGCTGGGGGTGAACCGGGTTTTGACCTCCGGCCAGGAAGCTACCTGCCTGGAAGGGCTCGAATTGATTGCGACGCTTCAAAAGCAAGCCGCCGGGCGCACCATCGTTATGCCAGGCGGCGGCATCACGCCACGCAACGTGCAGCGGATTGCCGCCGGGACCGGCGTGACCGAGGTGCACTTGAGCGCGCGATCCTCAGTCGAAAGCGGGATGACCTGGCGCAACTCGCGCGTGTTCATGGGCGGGACGCTGAGTCCGCCCGAGTTCAATTGGAAGACGACCGATGAAAACGCGGTGCGCAGTGTTGTTAACGCTTTGCGTAACGGCCCCTGACCTGTTAAGAAATGGGGGTTACCTCATAAACTGATCGCCCGGAAAAAGCGCTCATTCCAAGCTGGCTGATTGGTTTGCGCAAAGTCAGTCAAGCCATCGGATGTCGTGGTATTTGTCGCGCAGTGGAACCACGTTTGAAGATTTGTAGAGATTAACAAGCTGTATGTCCTTCCGGGTTGGCCAGCCAGACGAAGCTGGAGGGCGTTGGTCGAGCCGGCGACGATCATCAGGGCGTTGGAACGGTAGGCGTAAAAGTCCACGCCCATAATGTCGGGTGGCACGCTGACAACACGACTGCCCGGCACGAACACGGCGTCGGCACATCTGGGAACGACCGCCGATACCCCCGCCGGAAGACCGGCGAGCCCATAGATCCCATCCGCTCGGACGCTGGCTGAAATAGCACCGGAGGCCACCGTCATTCCGCCGGGTGAAGCCGCGTAGCCGCTGATGCGGCCGAAGACGGAGTTCGAGGGCCAGAACTCGAACGCGCCGATATCGCAGCCCGCGCCATAGGGCCTGGGGTAACCTCGCTGGTCACTGGGGAGACACGTGGTGGAGATGCCCGCGTCTATGGCGGGACTGCCCGGTAACAGCGGCACGGTAGGTGTCAAACCGCCCTGATAACCTAACGGGCCCAGCAGTGGATTCACATTGTTGTGGCTGGTTGGATCGGTCAGTGCGGGCGTGGTGTCCGATGAAATACTTCCACCACCATCGATCAAATTACCATACCCATTGCTGCAGGTCATACTACCGACGGTGCTGAAGGCGAGGATGCTGTTCTGGAGGGTCATGGGCCCGGCGGGGGATTCGACTGCCGCGGGCGCGGTGATGGCGCCGAACTGGGCCGCGTTGCCAACCACCGTCACATGCGTCAGGATACCAGTGCCACCCTGATTATAAATGGCTCCGCCGTGGCCGGATGCCCAACCAGTGAACGCAGGAGCACATTGGGCAACGTTTCCGAACAGGGTGCAGTTCGCCATCGTCAAGGTCTGAGCATTATAGACGGCGCCGCCAACTCCGGCCGCCAAACCGAATTGCAACGAGCTGTTTGCACCTCCGGACGCGGAATTGGCGATGAACGCACAGCCGCTGAGATTATTGCTGGGAGCCGAAATCCATAAACCTCCTCCCAGTCCATTTCCCGGACCCCTTCCCCGCTGTCCGCCAGCATCGCCGGAGCCACCGCTTGCGGAGTTTGTGGCAAAAAGGCAATTTGCGGCCTCCAAAACGCCTCCCACTACATAGGCTCCGCCACCTGCTGCGCCTGCGGCATAGCCGGCTGGGCAGGAATTGATTGACAACATGCTGGATAGCAGTTTCAAAGTCCCGCTTGTGCTAAAGACCGCTCCACCGGCCACATCTCCCGCCGCCCCGGGCGTCTGACCAACACCTGGGCCGCCGGAAACAGAGCTGTTCGTCTGAAAGTAACAATGGTCCGCCGTCACCGCCCCCCCATCCGAGGAAATGGCACCACCGTAAGCCGAACCGCCGGTCCCACCGGTCGACCCCGCGTAGATAATGTCTCTTCCGTGTCCTCCAATAGCCGAGTTTGCTTGGAACATTGTGTTTGTCAGTACAAGCACTCCGCCGAGGGTGGCTATAGCTCCGCCCATGCCTTGGCCGCCTGTGGCGGTTCCAAGAATTGCGCCATCTAAACCAACGGCAACGTTGGATTGAAACCAACAATCGGCTGTGCTCAGTGTGCCTCCCTGGTTCAAAATCGCGCCTCCGGCCCCGGTTCCCGTCGGGCCTGCGCTTGTGCCGTTGGTTGCCGTCGCCAAGCCATTCTGCAGGACAAGATGCGTCAGCGTCAGCGTCCTTCCTGCGTTGACGGTAAACATTCGATTCACGCCCCGGCCGCTGAGTAAGACCTGATGTCCGCTCGCGTCGAGGAGCGTATCCAGGGTCACCGCAATCTCGTTCGTTAAGGAGATTGTCCCGTCGCATGCAAAGGTGATCAATCCGCCGCCGGACATGGCGGTGCGAAGATCAGCGTCGCTGCAATTGGTCAGAACAGTACCAGAGGCTTCCTCACGGAGTATCACCCCAAGGAACAGCCAAAGCATCGCTCCGTGTTGGAAATGAATCAGGCGCGGATAGAATGACAAGCGAAGCCACGAACTCAGAAGCGGCGTTTTCATAGCGTATCTCCTTCTCTCTTCATGATATCCAGCTGGTTTTCGGCACTCGTCCTGTCTATCAACGCGGTCCGAGCAAAGGAGAGTTCGCCTCTTATCCTGCTCACCCTTGTCCGAAGGTTGGCAAAGATCGAGATCATCGTCAAGCATTAAGTTCGGCATCAAGAAATAGCGCCCGGTGCAAGTTGTGGGTTCCAAAGCCCTTCCGTCGACGCCCGAAAAACACTCTCAGTCGTCACCAAGGTTTCTTGTTGACGAGCAAAAAAGAGTTGGCTTGCAGGTTTGGACCCCGCCACAACGCATGCATCAAAACCTGTGAATGCTAAGACGTTCATACCGCACACCTCGGAATGCACGCAGGCGCTTTGAAGCGACTACAAAGTTCAGATTATTGTCTTTAATCGGGTTACCGTGAAAGTCAAATGGGGCGCTGACCCCAATTCCGTTGTGAATCAGCCCCACCTGTTGCCATCTGATGAAAGGTTGGGAAATGGCTGGAAATCTGCAAGCATCCGGGCACTCGACCAGCCATTGGAGGATTCTTAAAGCCGTTCTGCCATCGCCTGCTGAAGGTCGCCGGGACCGGCGTGAGCGAGGTGCACTTGAGCGCGCGATCCTCAGTCGAAAGCGGGATGACCTGGCGCAATGCGCGCGTGTTTATGGGCGGGACGCTGAGTCCGCCCGAGTTCAATTGGAAGACGACCGATGAGAACGCGGTGCGCAGTGTTGTTAACGCTTTGCGTTCTACTGGTCTCACCAGGTGGGTGGAATAGGTTCTGAGTTAGCCTGGCCGAGAGGCGCGATTAAAACTGTCGGGCGAACGTCCCCAAAGCGGCAGAGGACAGCCGCACTCCAAAACGCAAGCGTGTGCCGTGGCTCCCACGAGTGCCCGCAGGGTTTTGTAGTGCGGCTGTCCTCTGCCGCTTTGCTCCTCCAAACTGCCGACTACTGCTTACAGACTCCCGATTCGCCGCAGGCAAAGGCTAGGCTCGTTCGCCATCCTTGACTTCGCCAAATCCACCTCGAACTCCGCCACCCAATCGTTGTGTTCGTCGGGATCGACGAGCATCTGCTGCACGCGCCACGTGCGTTTGTCCTGCGAGGGCAATACGTAAGTATGGCGCAGGTTGCGCGCATTAGGATCGAGGCAGATGCGCTGGTGCCCGGAGTGAAAGGCTTCCACCGCTTGCTGCAGGCGCTCGGGAGTCCAGCCTTGGTCGTCGCCTGGCAAGGGCGAGGGTTCCCGGGAGGGCGAGGCTTCTGGCGAGCCCTGACCCGGTAGTTGAAATTGGGGCTCGCGGGGACGCTCGCCCTGTTGGGAGGGCTCAACCTCAAGCGACGGAGCGTTCAAGCTCGCAAGAGCGCTTTCGTAATCCTGGTTCACCAACCCACGCAGAAAGGTGAAGATGCGGTTGCGGATGGCCGCCGTGAACGCTCTTGTGTCGCGGGTGATGTCCTTCTCAGCTTCTTCGGCCCCGGGCGGGCGCACCTCTTTGGTCTCGGTGCGCTGGTAATTCGGGTCGCGCATCTTTTCCCACTCGTCGAGCAGGCTGGAATCGACCTGGCGGATCATCGTGATGAGATACAGCTCCATTTCGCGCACCGGATCGGTTTTGGCCATGTCGGGGACGGTTTGCGCCAGCACTTTATAGACGCTGTTGAGGTGCCGCAGCAGCACGCCCTCCGCGCGCTGCAATTCGTAATCGCGGATGTAATCGGCGAACGACCGGAAGGTTTCGAACATTTCGCGCGCGATGGACTTGGGGCGGATGTTCTCCTGGCCGACCCATGGATGCTTGTCCGCGAAAGCGTTGAAGGTCGAATACACGAACTCCCGGTTCGGCTTTGGGTATTCCAGCTTTTCCAACTCTTCCATCCGCTCATCGTACTCGATGCCCACCATCTTCATCTCCGCCATCTTCTGGTCTTTCACCTTGTTGAGCTGCTTGCGCAGGATGATGTCCGGGTCTTCGAGGATGGATTCGACCAGCGTCAGCAACACCAGCGGGTAATCGGGCGCCTGGGGGTCGATGAGCGGAAGCGTCTCGAGGAGGTACAGCGAGAGGGTCTGGTCCATCGAGAAGTCTTCCTGCAGCTCGACATTGACGCGGAGTTTGCGGCCCTGGGAGGGCGAGGCTCCTGACGAGCCCTGATTTGAGGGAGGGGGATGGGGCTCGCGGGGACGCTCGCCCTCCCGAGGCGGGACGATCTCGATAATCTTTCGGTCCACCAGGGAACGGAACAATTGCCAGGCGCGTTTGGTGTGGTGCTTCCTGGCTTTGGGCGTTTCGTGGCAGTGGGCGAGCATCCGCTGCATGGCGCGGCAGCCGTCCCCGTCCCGGCTCAGGACGTTCAGCAGCATCGCATGGGACACCTGAAAGCGGGACGTGAGACGTTCGGGCTGCGCCGCGATCAGGCGAGTGTAGGTGTTCTTGTCCCAGTTGACGAAATTTTTCTCGGGCGGTTTGCGTTTGACGACCTTTTTGCCGTCACGCGCAGCCTTGCCCTCCAGCTTAAGATTTTCGACGGCGTGTTCGGGCGCCTGAGCCACAACCCAGCCACGGTCATCGAATCCTTTGCGCCCCGCGCGCCCGGCGATCTGGTGAAAATCGCGCGCGGTCAGGATAGCGGTTTTTTCACCGTCGAATTTGCAGAGACGGGTGAAGAGGACAGTGCGGATGGGGACATTGATGCCGACGCCCAGGGTGTCGGTGCCACAGATGAGTTTCAAAAGGCCCTTTTGCGCCAGTTGCTCGACCAGCACGCGGTACTTGGGCAGCAGGCCGGCATGGTGCAGCCCGATGCCGTGCTTGAGCCATTTGCGTATGTCCGGCCCGTAGGGGCTGGTGAACTTGAAGCCCTCGAGCGCGTTGCCGATGGCAGCCTTCTCCTCGCGCGTGCAGACATTGATGCTGGTGAAGTCCTGCGCACTCTGGGCCGCTTCCAACTGTGTGAAATGAACGATATAGACTGGCGCCTTGCCTTGGGCGACGAGCTGTTCGAGCGTAGTCGCCAGCGGCAGTTCGGAGTAAGCAAACTCGAGCGGCACCGGCCGTTCTTTGGAAGCCACCGTGACCGTCGGGCGCCCGTTAAGCCGGGTGAGCTCCCCTTCGAAAAAGGTGGTGTCGCCGAGCGTCGCCGACATCAATAGAAACCGCGCCTGGGGCAGCGTCAGCAACGGTACCTGCCAGGCGACGCCGCGTTCGCGGTCGGCGTAGTAATGGAACTCGTCCATGATGACCTCCTGGACGTTTGCCGCCGCGCCTTCGCGCAGGGCGATATTCGCCAGGATTTCGGCCGTGCAACAGAGGATCGGCGCGTCGCGGTTCACCGATGCGTCGCCGGTGCTCAGGCCGACGTTGTCGGGACCGAACTCGCGGCACAAGCCCAGCCATTTCTCATTGACCAGAGCCTTGATTGGGCAGGTATAAACCGAACGTTTGCCCTGGACCATCGCTTTGAAATGGAGCGCCGCCGCGACCAGCGATTTGCCCGAACCGGTCGGAGTATTGAGGACGACGTTTTTCTCCTCGAACAATTCCAGGATGGCCGCCTCCTGCGCCGGATAAAGCTGGAGGTGCTTGCTTTCCGTGTATTCGAGGAATTGACCCAGCAACACGTCGTTGCCGGGCCGGTCGCCCCGGGGGATAAGGTCGTAGAGGGTCACTTTCCTGCTTTATGCTGCGGCGTCATGGCTTTCGCGGTTCGGCTGCCAGGCGGTACCCTGCACAACCCAAGGCTCTAAAGCAAAACGTTCCTTTTGTGCCCTTTGCGCCCCCTTTGTGGCAAAATACTATGGTGGCGAGACTTGAATCCAGCGGCCGGAAATGGGAGAACATGCGCATGGAACCGCACAAGTCAACCCGCCGTGCCTTCGTTCGCGACTCATTCCAAATCGCTGCAGCCGCTGCCTTATTCAGCCCCGCTTCGACTTCCTGGAATCAAGCCCGTGGCGCGGAGCATAAACCCGGGCCACTCCGCCTGGGCGGACCCGCGTTCGCAAAAACGGATGTCCCCGAGGAGCTCGCGCTGGCTCACCGCCGGCTCGGTTACCGCGCCGCGTATTGTCCCAATGTTCCGCTGAAGGACACCGATCGTATCCGCGCGTTGACCGAGGCGTTTGCCAAACACGATGTTGTCATTGCTGAAGTGGGCCGCTGGGTCAACCTCCTGGACGCCGACGCCGACAAGCGGTGCCAGAACTTGCAGACGGTCACGGACGGCCTGGCGCTGGCCGAAGCCGTCGGCGCGCTTTGCTGTGTCGATATCGCCGGCTCATTCAGTCCGACCTCCTGGTTCGGTCCGCATCCGGAAAATCTGTCACGCCGGTTTTTCGAGGCCAGCGTCGAGAACGCCCGCAACATCATCGACGCGGTGAAACCGAGGCGCGCAAAATTCTGCTACGAGGTAATGGGATGGGCCTGGCCGGACAACCCGGACCATTACTTAAAGATGATCAAAGCCGTGGACCGCGAAGCGTTCGCCGTCCACCTGGACCCCTGCAACCTGGTTAACAGCCCCGAGAAGTTTTATCACAACACCGATTTGCTCAATGAATGCTTCGACAAGCTGGGCCGCTGGATCGTGAGCTGCCATGCCAAAGATTTGACCTGGGACGTCGAGATGAACGTCCACTTTCGCGAAGTGGCGCCCGGCAAAGGCGCGCTCGATTATTCCACTTATCTGCGGCGCCTCGCGCAACTGCCGCACCGCCCGCCGCTGATGCTCGAACACCTGGCCACCGCCGAAGAATACACCGGCGCCAGGGAACACCTGTTCCAAATCGGACGCGAGGCCGGGCTGAGCTTTTCCTGAGTTTTGCCGGCGGGCTCCGGATTTATCCTTCCGCATTCGGGGAGATGCCGCTAGTTTCCGAGTGATGACCAGCGACACGCAACTCACACCCATGATGGCGCAGTATCGCCGCATCAAGGGCGAACTGCCCAAGGATGCCTTGCTGCTGTTCCGGCTGGGTGATTTCTACGAGCTGTTTTTCGAAGACGCTCAGCTCGGGGCGCAGTTGCTCAATGTGGCGCTGACCAAACGCGGCGTCGTGCCGATGTGCGGCATCCCGTTCCACGCCGCCAACGCCTATATCGGCCGGCTGCTGCGGGCCGGCCGCAAGGTCGCCATCTGCGACCAGATCGAGGATGCGCGCCCCGGGCAACTCGTCAAACGCGAGGTGACTCAAATTCTCAGCCCCGGCACCCATTTCGACGAACGGATGCTCGCCGCCGAACGCAATAACTTTCTTGCGGCCGTTTATCCCGCCGGAAAAAGCTATGGACTTGCCCTGGCTGATTTAACCACCGGGGATTTTCTGACGACCGAGGTGGAAGGCGACAACGCGCTGCTGACAGAATTGCAACGGGTGCGGCCGGCAGAGATCCTATATCCGGCGGAAGCGGGCTCGACCCGTGACTTATTAGGGGCGGGCAGCCGCGCACCGGTCGAGTCCAGGCAACCCCTCACCGCGGCCCCACCGCCGGCGGACGGGGAGAAGGGGCGAGCCAGGACGGCTAGTTCGCCGGCCTCGTTTGGCTGGATTCTGAACGGATACGAGGACTGGGTGTTCGCCCCCGAGACGGCACTATTCACAGTGCGCGAGCATTTCAAAGTCGCGTCGCTGGATGGTTTCGGGCTGAAAGACCGGACGGCGGCCATCGGAGCCGCCGGGGCGGTGCTTCACTACCTGACGCAGCATCTGCGGCGGGACGCGGGGAATCTGACGCGCATTTCATATTATCAGCGGAGCGATTATCTGGCGCTGGATTTTACCACCCTGAGGCACCTCGAAATTCTGGAGCCGCTGCACCATGACGCTCCGCGCAATGCATCATTATATGGCGCGCTGAACCGCACCGTGACCCCGATGGGCGCGCGGCGATTGCGTGATTGGCTGTCGCAGCCGCTGGCGACCGCCGAAAGGATTCGCCGCCGGCAGCAGGCGGTGCAGGTATTTTTTGACGATAGCGCGAGGCAGGAAAATTTTCGCGCGCAGGTCGCGCAGGTGCGCGATCTTGAGCGAACCATCGGTCGCCTGGGCGCCGGCACGGGGAATGCCCGTGACCTGGCGGCGCTGCGGCTGGCCCTGGAGCAGCTGCCGGGACTAAAATCGAGCTTGCGCGAAATGGCAGCGCGGACGCCTCGCCCTTCCCGCGATTCCTTTAATGATGAGGTGTTCCCCGAGCCGGGCGGTTCTCCCGAGGCACAGGCGGACGGAGCCTCCGCGCTGCTGGCGGAGTTGGAGGCGCAAATCACCCAACTTCCCGAACTGGCGCAGATGATCGGCCGCGCCATTGTTGAGGAGCCGCCGCTCGCGCTGAAGGAGGGCGGCCTCATACGCGACGGGTTCGATCCCGGTTTGGATGAACTGCGCGGCGCGATGCGCGGGGGCAAGGACTGGCTCGCCAAACTGCAGCAGGACGAGATTGCGCGAACTGGCATTCAATCGCTCAAGGTCAGGTTCAATTCCGTGTTCGGCTATTACATCGAGGTTACCAAAGCGAATCTCGAAAAAGTGCCGCCCCATTATGTGCGCAAACAGACGATTGCAAACGGCGAGCGGTTCATCACACCGGAACTGAAGGAGATGGAGGGCAAGATCCTGGGCGCCGAGGAGCGGAGCGTTAAACTGGAATACGAACTGTTCCAAAAGGTCCGGGAAGAGGTGCTCGGCCGGTTGCCCCAAATCCAGCGGAGTGCCGCGGCCCTGGCGCAATTAGACGTGCTGGGCGCCTACGCCGAAACCGCACGGCTGCATAACTACTGCCGGCCCCACATCGGGGAAGCGGGTGTGCTGCGCATTCGGGATGGCCGCCACCCAGTCCTGGAACAAAGCCTGACGGAGGAACGCTTTGTGCCCAACGACGTGGCGCTGGACGACCAGACCCGTATTGCCCTGATTACCGGGCCGAACATGGCGGGCAAGAGCACCTACATCCGGCAGGTGGCGCTGCTGACGCTGCTGGCGCACACGGGGTCGTTCATCCCCGCCACTGAAGCGAGGATTGATCTCGTGGACCGCATTTTCACTCGCATCGGTGCCAGCGACGACCTGGCCCGCGGACAATCTACCTTTATGGTGGAGATGTGCGAGACCGCGAACATCCTCAACAACGCCACGCCGCGCAGTTTGATCATTCTGGACGAGATTGGACGCGGCACGAGCACCTTCGACGGCTTGAGCCTGGCCTGGAGCATCGTCGAGCACCTCCACAACCAGGTCGGCGCCAAAGCGTTGTTCGCGACGCATTACCACGAACTGACGGAGCTGGCGGCCCGGTTACCGCGCTTGAAGAATTTCAATGTCGCCGTGCGCGAATGGCACGACCAGGTGGTCTTTCTGCGCAAGATTGTCGAAGGCGGCACCGACAAAAGCTATGGCATCCAGGTGGCGCGCCTGGCGGGAGTGCCGAAGAATGTTCTGGAGCGCGCCAAGGAAATCTTGCGCAACCTGGAGGAATCCGAGCTGACGCCGGAAGGCAACGTGCGGCAAGTGACTCGCCGGCAGAAAGACCGCGAACGTCTGCAGAAACTCGCGCCCCCTCCCCAGATGGATTTGTTCGGCTGACAGCGGGATTCGACCGCAGAGAAACGAAAGTTTCAGCTTCCCAGCGACCTCATGAACCGATCCCAGCGCGGCTTCCAGTAGTGCTGACGATCGAAGGACAACGCCACGGCCGTCGCCCGCCCCACGATTCGCTTCCGCTCGACCGGGCCATAATAGCGGGAATCGAAACTGTCGTCGCGGTTGTCACCCATCATAAAGTATTGGCCGTCCGGGACGCGAATGGGGCCAAAATCGCGCCTGGCAGGCACCGCCGGGAAGCCGGCGACTACGTGGGTTCGACCCGGCAACTCTTCAGCGGCGAACACGTGGCCAGCGCGATCGGTCGGACTAACATCACGCAGGAGTTCCCCGGCGATCGGCTTGTACTCGATCGGTTGGCCATTGAGGATCAAAACGTTGCGGCGCAGTTCGAGCGTGTCCCCCGGCAGCCCGACCACACGCTTGACCAGCCGCTGGCCGTCGTACGGAGAGAAAAAGACAACAATGTCACCCCGGCACGGGTTGCCCCATTCGGCGAGATGCCGGGTGGTAAAGGGCACCTTTAGATCGTAGGCCAGCTTGTTCACATAAACACGGTCGCCCTCCAGGATCGTCGGCTTCATCGACCCGGTCGGCACGTCGTTCCAATCGGCCAGCGAGGAGCGGACTGTAAAAACGACCAGTGCGAGGAACAATAACGGCCGAATTTCCTTGCGCCACCAATGGCGGCAACACGAGCGAAAGGCTGCTGAATTCATGCGGATTTGACCGTCAACAGGTCCGCCCGTTCAACCGCTGGGTTTTGGCACGTTAAACGCTTCTTATGGTAGCTGGCTGGCAAGACCAGACGCGGCCGGTTCCAGCCACGGTTTGCCCGGAGCTTGGCTCCCGCGACCGCGGGTGAAACGGTGTATAAAGCCGGGACACTGTCCTGCACGGACTGTCCCGGCTACTCAAGCCCCGATTATGGTCTGGTGGAGCAATATACGGCTGAAATCCAAAGACCCTCAGGTGCGCCGCAAGGCCATCGAAAGTCTGGACCTCGAGGCGGGCGCCGGCTCGCAACTATTCGAAGCGCTGGCGGCTTGCCTCGCGGACGAGGATGGCCAGGTGCGAGGCGCTGCTGCCAAGGCCATGGGCACGACTCAAGACGACCGCGCGCCTGAGTTGCTGCGTCCCTTGCTATGGGACGCCAGCCCTGACGCCCGACAAGCGGCTGCCTCCGCATTGGGGCACTTGGGTGACCCACTCGCCGTTGGGCCGCTGACCGGTGTGTTGAAGGATGCTAATCCGAACGTCCGGGCGAGCGCGGCCGCTGCGTTGCGGAGCTTGGGCTGGCATCCGGCCTCCGAAGAGGAGCAAGCGTTGTTCAATATCGCCTCGGGCAATGTTAAAGCTGCTTCCTTCCAGGGCGAGGCGGCGGTCAACCCGCTCGTCTCCGAACTCACGAACGATACCAGTTTTTCCCGTCGTGCCGCCGCGGAGGCGTTGGAGGGCACCGTGGACCCGCGCCGCATCAAACCCTTGCTCACCGCCGTCGGTGACACTGACCCGACGGTCCGGGTTTCGGCCATCCACGCCTTGGGCAAAGAAAGTGCGGAGGAAGTCACCGCGGCGTTGTTGAAAGCTCTGCGCGACCAGGAGTGGTGCGTCCGGCTGGCCGCAACCCAGGTCCTGGCCAAACGCGCCCAGCCCGAGCTCGTGCCCTATTTTTTTGGCTCCCTCGAGGATACTCATTTCGAAGTGCGGTTGACGGCCGCGCAATTCCTCGGAGGCTTCCGGAGTCCGCAGATCGTCGAAGCGCTGGTCCGGCGTCTCAGCGACGCTGACAGCGATGTACGGCTTGCGGCGGCAAAGGGCCTTGGGGCGATCGCCGACCCCAGCGCAATCGAAGGCTTGGTCCTGGCGCTAGTGGATGAAGAGCGAGCCATCCGGCAGGCGGCGGAACTTTCCTTGGACCAAATCGAGCCTCTTTGGGCACAGACCGAGCCAGCGCAGCGCGCCGGCGCCGGCTTGGAAGCGGCCATGAATGAGAAGCCGGCCTGGGTACGCGCGGCTGCCGTTCAGGTCCTCGCCCGATTGCGCGCCGCGGCTGAAGGTTCCACGGTTGTTCAATAGTCGGAGCGGGGATGGCCCCGTCCCCGTGCGACCCTCCCTTAAAGACCGAACTCCGGGGACGTGGCCGTCCCCGCCCCTGGTTCCCCCCTGAATCAACTAAGTCGTGGCGGTGCGTTGGCGCTTTCAGTTTGCTTAGCTGAGCGCAGGATTTGCCAGCTTGTAGTCAACGCCCAAAGCCACCCGAGCGCGAACACTCCAATGCCCAGGAACGGCCACCGAGCGGCCCGCCACAACTCAGCCAGCGCCTCGATTGGATCGATCTGCGCTCCCTGCAGCCGTGACCAATTGGCCACATACCAGCCAAGGAACTGCGCGCCGAAAATCAGGGTGAGTGCCAGTCCGCCCACGGCCAGCAGCGCCTGGGCGTAACCCGTCGCGTGCCCCGCTACCAGCGAGCCAAACCCGGGCAGCGCAAGGTTGGTAGTGAAACAACCCCACGCGGTCTGCCGGCTAAGCGGCTGGCGCTTTCCAAGCGCCAAAGAGATCTTCGTAGGCATACATCAACGCCCCCGCCGCAAAGGGCAGGTTGAAAAGCAGCACAACCCGGCTCACGCCCCCGAACTCCAGACTGACCCTGAAGATTTCCCTCACCGCCTCGACTAAGCGCTGAACGTCAAGATGTCCAGAGATCACGGCGTGCTTGACTGCGGAGAGTCCGATGAGCGTAATCTTAATCGTCCCGACGCAGCTCACCAACACCATCGGCAGGAAGGCCAGCAGCACCAACCCAAATACCGGGAACCATACCTGGGTAACCACCTTTCGGCTGAGCTCCATCGCCGGCCAGAATTCCAGCTTGCGATCCGCCACCAACGGGACGCAGAAGGTCCACGCCACTATCAGGTAGATCCCCGGCACCAGGCAAAAAAGAAGGGCTATTCCGGCGACCAGCGAACTCAGAAAGCCCGCTAAAACCAATTGCCCGAACGCCAGCCTGAATCCATCGAAAACTTCCGACACTCCGGTGGCCTGCCCGCGAATTCTCTTTAGAAATACGAGGTAAAACCCACCGTACAGCGCGCCCCACAACAGTTGGTACGCCACGCCACCAACGAGAGGAATGAATTCAGTCAGGCTGATCAGCACGACCACCGCCGTCGCGCCCGCAAGCAAACCGAAATGGTTTCTCAACAGGCCCCAGGAGAGGGAAAGACAACGTCCAACCCGCAACTGCGGTTTGCGTGCGACGATGTCCGCGCTCCACACCGTCGGAGTCACCGGTGGAGGGAGCGTGCCGCCAGACGTCGGTGACCTCGCCGGCGCGCCGAGGGCCTCCGCGAACTCCGGATACGCCGCCAGCACCTTCCACTCGCCGCTGCCCTCCGCCTTGGCCACGCTTTGTGCATTGAGGCGACCCTCCGCGAGCCAGCGCAATACTTCGCGCGCGCTGACAGGTCCGTATTCTTTCCGGTCGCCTCCGATAATTTTGTACATAGGTAATGGCTAAACGCCCGCGGCCAATGAGGTAGCTGTAAGGGATTCGTTCTCAAGGTGCAAGCATTGGGATTTCGAGTTTGTCCCGGCTAAGGCCTCAGAAACGCAAACGGTTCGCCCGGCAAGTTCCGTAGAACGCCGAACATTAAAGCCGATCCCAGAAACAACCAAAACCACACCGCGCGCAGTGAGCGGGCGCGCGGTTGGCCGGTCACATGGCGGACCAATCGCGCTACTCCATTCCAAAGGAAGAACGGCAGGCAAATGAAAAGCAGAGGGTTGAGGTGGAATGCGGCCACAACGTGACCGTGGAACAGTTGGTGCAAGGCTCGTAACGAACCGCATCCGGGACACAGCAGGCCGGTCACGCTGTGGAACAGGCAAAGCGGATAGAAATGGAAGCGGCTCGGGTCGAACCAGAAAAGGACCGCTGCGGCGAGCACACTCATGGTCGCAATGAGCCACAAGTGCAGGCTGGAACTTTTTTCTTCGACGCTATGCATCGTTGCCTGAGATCAATCGCGCCACATCCGCAACTCAGGACGACGGCGGAACCGACACCGGTGCAGGTGCCGGTGCTGGCGGGGCAGAGGGTGCTCGGGCGCCAAAAATCTCTTCGTACGCGACCACCCTGGCGGCATTCGCGATCGGGAGCGCGATAAAAAAGCCGAGGCAGAAGACCATTGTGCCGGCTAGCTTGAGCAGCAAGCAAAGCAGGACGAATCCAAACAGTTGCCACCAGTGGCGCGTCACGACTTTCCGGCTCAACTCCATCGCCGGCCAGAAATCGAGGCGCTTGTCCAAGATGAGCAGCGCGGTGAATAGCTGCCAGGCGACGAACAGGTAAATGCCCGGCAACACGCAGAAGACCACGCCCACGCCGGTCAGGAGCTGGCCAACGAGGCTGAATAGCATCAAAGGCACGAATGCAAGGCTGAACCCAGCGAACGCGTCACCGAGTTCCGCCTTCTGACCACGCACCAGCTTGAGGAACATCCAGTCCAAGCCGCCATAAAGGACGAGGTTCAGCAATAAACCGCCGATTCCTGTCGACGCCATAACTCCAGCCAGAAAATAGACTAAAAGGCTGGCTCCGACGGTCAGCCAGAAATTGGCCGTCACCAGGTCCCAACCCCGGCTGATGCACCGGCCGATTGACAACTGGTAGTCGCGCGTGATGAACTCCTGAGCCACCGCTTCCGCCTCCGCCGCGCCCAGCAGCGGCAGCTGCGCCGGCGGCGCAGGCCGGCTGGCGGCGGCGTCCGCAAACTCCGGAAACTCCGACAGCGTCTTCCATTCGGTGGCGCCCTCCAGCCGGAGTCTGGTGTAGGCGTTGGCCCGCCCTTCGGCGATCCATCGCCGCAACTGCTCCGCTGTGATGGGGCCATATTCCCGTCCATCCGCTCCGATGATGCGATACATATGAATCCTTTTTGATGAGTCCGGTCCGCCAAGCGTTGCTGCTAATGCCTACCCCGTCCGCCTCCAATGATCAAGCCCGGAAGGCGGTCTGTACATCTTCTATAGACTTGCCAGCGCTTCCAGTTTGCGTCGCGCTTCCCCGTTGTCGAGCAGGCCTGCAGCCAGTTCCCATCCCTCGGTTAGGCTGCGCGCTCGTCCGGCCACAAACAAAGCGGCGGCCGCATTCAGCAGTACCGCATCGCGTTTCGGACCACGTTCCTCACCGCTGAGCACCCGGCGAATGATGCCGGCATTGACTTCGCGTCCGCCGCCCCGCAAGTCGACCAGGGTCGAGGCCTGGACCGGGAACAGCTCCGGGGACAAAGTTGAGCAGGTAAGCGCGTGCTGCTGGTAAAACTCCGCTACGGTTGTCGGGCCGAGTGGCGACAGCTCGTCCAGATAGCGCGCGGCTCCCGATTCGTCGCGCACCGCCCCACAAACAACCATCGCGCGACGCACACCCAGTGACTGCAGGACTCGTGCGAACGGTTCGCACAGATCCGGACGCGGAACGCCGATCAACATCGCCGAAGGACTGGCCGGGTTGAGCAGCGGGCCGAGGAAGTTGAAAATCGTGGTTTGGCCGCGCTCGGCGCAAAGTTTCCGCGCCGGGATGATGTGCCGAAACGCGGGATTGTACTTCGGCGCGAAGAAAAACGCGAAGCCATGCTGTTCGAGCGAGCGCACTACTTCCTCGGGCCCCAGGTCGAAGGGGATTCCCAAGGCTTCGATGACGTCCGCGCTGCCGATGAGGGACGTGCTGGCGCGGTTGCCGTGTTTGGCTACGACCACTCCCGCCGCGGCGGCGATCAGCGCGACAGTGGTGGAAATATTGAATGTGCTTAAGCGGTCACCGCCAGTCCCAACGACGTCGAGGATCTCCCGCGAGCGCAGTTTGCCATCAAGTACCGGTTGAATGGCCCGGGCGCGTAACTCGCGGGCGAACCCGGCGATTTCCCGCGCTGTCTCGCCCTTGCGCGCCAGGCCGCTAAGGAAATCAGCCTTGGTCGCCACGGGCACCGCTTCAGCGACCAATTGCTCAACGGCAACGGCGACCTGAGCGTCCGTCAGGGGCTCAGACGCGGCAAGCTGGCGGATGAATTGTTCGAGCACGCGCCGATCCTAATGTCTCACGTCCCAAGTCCCAAGCCCCAAGTCTCAAGGGGAGTCAGGTGGTGGCCCGAAACAACCCTTGCCAGACGCCGGGCAACGGATAATACAGGACCGAGCGCCAAATTATCTTCCTCACTTGCGGTCGGCCGATTTTGATTCGCTGCTGCGGGTCCAGCACCTTGCCCGCACGCAAAAGCGCGATGGTTTCGCGGCCGATAAGAAGCGGCCAGGCACAGGCCAGCCGCACTCGGATGCAGCTGCGCGGCAGGGCGTTTGTGTAGGTCCAGCCCGCCGCCAGGTGCGACTCGGCGCGATCAAGCCACGGGTTAAAAAGGGGGCGCAAGCGTGGCTCGTTGGCCGACTCCAGCAGGTCGGCCGGAGCCAAACCGCCAGCCGCCAACCCCGCCGCCGGCAAATAACAACGGCCGTGCCGCAAGTCGGCCGGCAGGTCTCGCAGGATATTTACCAATTGAAGCCCCTTGCCAAACCGCGCACCATCCCTGAGCAATGCGGCGTCATCCACCGGCGCTTTGGGGAAAAGGTGCGCACGGCACATCTTCGTCCAGAACTCCCCCACACACCCCGCGACACGGTAAGTGTAGTCTTCCAATTCGGCGTCGTGCCGCAAAGCGAGGATTCGTTCAGCCGAGGCGCCGGCGAATCGATGCAAGTCCAGTTCCTGCCCGCTGGTGATCGTCTCGAGAACCGCGCGGACGAGCTCCCGGTCGGCTGGCGCGAGGGCATCGAGCAGCGCGAGGCTGGTCCCGAATTGTTCCAGGAGCATGCGTTCGGCGGGTGAGCCCTGGTGACGGGTCAATTCGCTGAAATCGAGCTGGCCCTGCCGGCGGTCCTGAATCCGCTCCCGCAGGGCTTGCAGCGCTCCCAGCCGTTGCTCGAGCGGCACCAGCTCGGTATCGGCGATGGTGTCGGTTGTGCGAGCCAGCAAATACGCCAGGCCGATTTGTGGCCGAATCCGGGCCGGCAGAACGCGCAGCGTCAGATAAAACGAACGCGAAACATCCCGCAGCAACGACGCAAGCAAGTGCGGTGGCGCAAGGCCCTTCATCACCGTTGCGCCAGGAGTCTTTTCCACCGCGCCAACTGTTTCCTCACCTCGGCGGTTCCGGGCGCACCCGTGAGCTTGCGGCGGGACAGGGCGCGTTTGAGATTGAAGGTCTTGAGCGCGTCCGCGCCGAACTTTCTTTCTACCGACCGCAATTCCGGCAGTGTGAGCTGGTCGAGGCGCTTGCCCAGGCGCTCCGCCAGTGCGACCACCGAGCCGACCGCGTGATGCGCCTGACGAAACGGCAAGCCTTTGCGGACGAGATCCTCGGCGAGATCGGTCGCCAGCAGGACGGGGTCGTTCGCGGCCGCGAGGCAAACTTCGCGATTGACAGAAACGTGCGGCAGCATCGACGCGCAAATGCGCACCGTTGCGCGCACCGTGTCCGTGCTGTCAAACAGCCGCTCTTTGTCCTCCTGCAAATCCCGGTTATACGTCATCGGCAATCCCTTCAGCAGTGTAAGGAGGGCGACGAGGTTGCCGATGACGCGCCCGGTCTTGCCGCGGGTCAACTCCGCCACATCCGGATTTTTTTTCTGCGGCATCAGCGACGAGCCGGTGGTGTAGGCGTCGGCGATCTTGATGAAATCAAACTCACTGCTCGCCCACAGGACCAGGTCCTCCGCCAGCCGCGAAAGGTGAACCGCCAGCAGAGCCGCGTTGCCGCAGAACTCGACGGCGAAATCGCGGTCGCTGACGGCGTCCATCGAATTCTGCGCCACCTGCACCCGGCCCTGAGGATCGATGAACGTCAGCAGGCGCGCGACCATCTCCCGGTCCAGCGGCAGGGTCGAGCCGGCGAGCGCCCCGCTGCCGAGAGGGCAGACGTTAACGCGGAGCAAAGTTTGCTCCAGCCGCTCGACGTCCCGGGCCAGCATCTCCACATAAGCCAGCAGATGGTGTGCGAGATAAACCGGCTGCGCCCGCTGCAGGTGGGTATAACCGGGAATTACTACTTCCTTTTCCCGCTCTCCCAGGCCGACCAGCGCCCGCTGGAGACCGGCAATCTCGCCCAGCAACTCGACGATCTCCTCCCGCAGCCAGAGCCGCATGTCGAGGGCCACCTGGTCGTTGCGCGACCGGCCCGTATGCAGCTTCGCACCCGCCGGGACGCGCCACGTGAGCTCGGCTTCCAGGTTCATGTGGACGTCTTCGAGCTCGGTTTTCCAGCGGAATCTGCCGGCGGCGATTTCCTCGTAAATTGCATCGAGGCCTTTGATAATAGCGCGGAACTCAGGGCGCGTGAGCAACCCCGCTTTGTGCAGCATCGCGGCATGCGCGGCGGAGCCGAGGATGTCGTGGCGCCAGAGCCGCCAATCGAAGGAAACCGATTCGGTGAATTGCGCGACTTCCGCCGCCGGGCCGCCGGCAAAGCGTCCACTCCGGGAAACAGGTGAGGTTTTTTTCATGCGCTGCGAACGCGCCGAATGTGGGCGCAAGGAGATGGAAAGTCACTGCCAAAAAAGCATTGTCCTTGCCGCCGGCCTGTGGAAAGGTGGACTGAACCAATGGGCGAATTCAAGTTTGCTTGCCCGGTGTGTGGCCAGCATATCACGGCCGATTCGAGGGCGAGCGGCACGCAGCTCGATTGTCCCACCTGCTTCCGAAAAATCGTGGTGCCCCAGGCGCCGGCCGCCGGCGATTCCAAGCTCATCCTCGAAGCGGCGCAGGTGAATAAACCGCGACCAACGTCCACCGACGCTGGTTCGGATTTCGGGCCACTCCGGCGCTCGTCGTCGCGCAGTTCCCGGGTCGCAGGAGTGCTCCTCCTGCTTTTGATTGGAGCCAGCGCCGCGTCCTTGTTCATTTGGCGAGGTAAGCTGTTGAAGTCGATCGGCATCCAGACCGCCGCCGCGACGAACCAGTCGCCCGGGCTTTCGGCGTCATCCGCACCTGCAACGAGCTACCCCGTCCCGACGAACACGAGCTGGAGCCTCGATCTGACCAACGCCGTGACGCCCGCAGCCCGGGCCGCCGGCCGAATCCATGGCCGCGGGTTCGAATGTGAACGCGCCACGTTGCAGGGGGGCAACCTCACTCTGCGCCAGGGCCGAAACTGGCCGCCAGACCTGGGGGTGACGGTTGTGCTGTTCGCCCAGCAGAGCGAGGACTTGAGCGGCAAGACGGTTGTCGTTGCGCCGGAGCGCCTGCCGCCTGTCCCCCGGGTGGTCCTGCGATGGAAGGACGAGCAGGGCAAAGCTGTGAATCGAACCTTTAACAGCGGCTACGCGCTCCGGGTCGTTTTTGGACAGCCAGCAAACGGCCGAATGCCCGGCGAGATTTACATCGGCTTGCCCGACGAGGCGAAGAGTTTCGCCGCGGGAACGTTCTATGCCGAGATTCGCAAACCTCAGCCGCCTCAACCACGGAAGTGAGCCACAAAGCGCGAAGCAGAAGAGCGAAGGACCAAAGCCGACGGGTGCTTGTTTTTGAATCCCCAAGGGCCGTTTCCGAGTTATTATGTTCTCTTACTCGTACCGGAGGGCCTCGATGGGATCGAGCCGCGAGGCTTTGCGAGCGGGATAGAACCCGAAGAAGATGCCCACTACGGCACTGAACATGAAGGCGTAAAGGACCCACTCGGACGGCACCAAGGTCGGCCAACTCGTTTGGGCGGCGATCAATCTGGAACTGCCGAAGCCGACGGCGATGCCGAGGATGCCGCCAATGACGCTGAGGGTGACGGCTTCAATCAGGAACTGCAGCAGGATGTCGCGGCCGCGCGCGCCGATCGCCATGCGGATGCCGATCTCCCGGGTCCGCTCGGTCACGCTCACGAGCATGATGTTCATGATGCCGATGCCGCCGACCACGAGCGATACCATGGCGATCGCGGCGAGGAGCAGGGTCATGGTTTTGGATTGGGCGGTCGCCATGTCGGCGATTTCCTGCTGGTTGCGGACGGTAAAATCGTCGTCGCGGCCCGGGGTGATTTTGTGGCGCTGGCGGAGGAGGTCGGTGATTTGCTGCTGAACCGGATTAAGCAGCGAGGGTTTGGCTGCCTGCACGTTGATGGAACGGAGCATGGTAACGTGTTGCACCCGCTTCATCGCGCTCGTGTAAGGAATGATGAGCAAATCATCCTGGTCACTGCCCTGGACCGACAGCCCCTTGGGCAGCAGCATGCCGACGATTTGGAAGGGCACGTTCCGAATCCGCACGATCTGGCCGATGGGATCCTCGCCGGGGAAAAGCTGGTCGGCGATGGTCTTGCCGATCACGGCGACTTTGTTGGCGCTACGCACGTCCATCGGAGTAAAGGGTGAGCCGACGATCACCGGCCACTTGCGCAAGTCGAAATACTCGGCCGACTCGCCCAGGATCTGGGTGGACCAGTTCTGATTGCCGGCGGCGATCTGGGCACCGCTGCGGACTTCGGGGCTGATGATGGTTACGCCGGGGATCTCGCGCTGGATGGCCTCGGCATCATCGATGGTCAGGGTGCCGGCGCCGCCCCAGCCGCTGTGGACGCCACCGCGGGTGAAACTGCCGGACCAGACCAGGATGACGTTCTGTCCCATGCTGGCGATCTGTGATTCGATTTGGGATTTGGCGCCATTGCCGATGCCGACCATGGCGATGACGGCGCCCACGCCGATAATCATGCCCAGCATCGTGAGCAGGGTGCGCAACTTGTTCCGGCGCAAGGCGCGCGCGGCGATCTTCAAAGTGGCAAGGATTCGCATCATACGGTTAATTGAACCTCCTTTTGGGCGTCGCGCAAGCGGCGCAGCTCCAGGTCCGCGTTGAGGCGGTCGGTCACGAGCACATCGCTCACGACCCGGCCGTCGCGCATGATGAGGTTGCGTTTGGTGTAGCGGGCGATGTCGAGCTCGTGGGTCACCATGACGATGGTGATGCCCTGCTCGTTGAGTTTTTGGAAAACGCCCATGATTTCGATGCTCGTCTGGCTGTCGAGGTTGCCGGTCGGCTCGTCTGCCAGCAGCAGGGCCGGCTGGTTGACGAGCGCGCGCCCAATCGCGACGCGCTGCTGCTGGCCGCCTGAAAGTTGATTGGGATGATGACCCGCCCGGTCGGCCAGTCCCACCAGCGTGAGCGCCCGCACGGCCCGCTCACGGCGTTCCCGGCTGGTCAGGTGCTGGTGCAGATAGAGCATCGGCAGTTCGACATTTTCCAGCGCCGAGGTGCGGGAGAGGAGATTGAAACCCTGGAAAATGAAGCCGATCTTCTGGTTGCGGAGGTCGGCCAGCTCATCACGGCCCAACTGCGAGACGTCGGTGCCGTCCAGCAAATACCGGCCTTCGGTCTGGCGGTCCAGGCACCCGATGATGTTCATGAGAGTGGATTTGCCCGAGCCGCTGGCGCCCATGATCGCGACAAACTCGCCCGGCTGGATCTCCGGCGAGACGCCGCGCACCGCGTGGACGTCCACTTCGCCGGTGTGGTAGATCTTGTGGATATTTTCCAGTTTAATGACAGCGTTCATCAGCTAAGGGTGAAGGCGGAGACGGCCAGGTCCCCGAAGGTCCCAGCAACAGGTTCCCTACGGGGACGTAGCGGTCCACGCCCCGATTGCGGGAAAGAGGGGCGAGGGGCGAAATCATGGTGCGGTTTCCTGGGCCGCCGACTCCGGCGGGCGCTGGCGGATGTTGAGCCAGACGACCAGGGCTGCCAGGGCGCAAACGAGCGCGCCGAGCGCGACGGCCCAGCGGACTCCGAGGTAATGGGACAAGGTGCCGGCCTCGAGGCCGCCGATGGGGGTCATGCCGCCGAAGACGAGCGCCCAAATACCCATGACTCGCCCGCGCATTTCGTCCGAGGCGCTGGTCTGCAAGAGGGTGTTGATGGTGGCAAAGAACAGGAGCATGCCCCAGCCCCCAATCGCGAGGCAGAGGAGCGCGACGTAATAGTTCTGGACCACGGCCAGCAGCAACAGCATCGCCGAGAAGAGCCACAGACCGCCCAGGACCAGCAAGCGCCGGTTCACGCGGTTGCCGACGGTTGCCACGGTGAGCGCTCCGAGCAAGGCTCCCACACCATTGGCGCTGAGCAAGGCCCCATACCCTGCCTGCCGCACGTGGAGAACATCCTGCGCATACGCCGGCATCAACACCGAATAGGACCAGCCGAAGATGCCCACGACGGCGAAGAGGAGCAGAATGGTGCGCATCCGACGGTGCTGCCAGACGTACACAAATCCCTCGGCGATATGCCCCCAGGCCGAGGCGGCGCGCACCGGCGGCACAAACCGCGGCAGCCGCATGAGCCAGAGCCCGGCAAGCACCGCCAGGAAACTGAGTCCGTTCAGGAAAAAGCACCAGGCCAGCCCGACCTGCGCCATCAAAAAACCCGCCACGGCCGGCCCGACGACGCGCGCCCCGTTGACGATCGAACTGTTGAGGGAGATGGCGTTCATCAAGTCGTCGCGGCAGGTCATCTCGACCATGAAGGCCTGGCGCGCCGGCATGTCGAATGCCATGGCCAGGCCAGCCAACGCCGCGAGCACGAGGATTTCCCAGACGCGGATTCGGCCGCTCCAGACCAGCGCGGCCAGAGCGAACGCGAAGACCATCAGGGCGGTCTGGGTGAAGAGCACAATCCGGCGTTTCGAGTAGCGGTCCGCCACCGAACCGCCCCAAATGGAGAAGAACATCATGGGCGCCGAGCCCACGGCCGCCACGATTCCCAGAAGCACTTTCGAGTGGGTCAGGTCGTAAACCAGCCAGCCCTGGGCGGTGTTCTGCATCCAGGAGCCGATGAGGGAAACGAGCTGACCGGCGAAGAACAGGCGGAAGTTCCGGTGACGCAGCGCCGCAAAGGTGTGCCGCCAGAGCAAATGCCCCAGCACGACGCGGCGGGGCTGGCCGGTGAGCTCTTCGGGCACACTGGCGACTTCCACCGGCGCGTTCCCATTTTTTGGCGGCATGCTGCATCAAAGTGAAGGCTGGCGGTGTGGTTTCACAGAGGCCGCTCAGAACCGGCGGAAGCCGCCGCCGAACGGGTTGGAAGGCGGGCTGCCGGGACGCGAGGAGGCCAGATCCGAGGTAATGATGCCCGTGACCACTTGCATTCCCTCTTGCAACCCGTCGAGCACCTCGGTCGAGATGCCGTCACTGATGCCGACCTTAATCTGCACCGGCTTGGGCTTGAGGGTGTCCGGGTCCTTGGGATCGGGTTTGGCCAGCACGTAAACGGTGCGGGAGATCTGGCGTTCCGAGCGCGGCCGGCGCGCGCCTTCAGCCGGGCCGCCGCCGGGTCCGCCGCCGCCTGGCCCGCCTTGGCGCATCCCGCCGCCGCCGCCCTGCCCTCCTTGCCGCATCCCGCCGCCGCCGCTGTCCGCCCGTTGTCCCTGGCCGGGGGCCTGGGCCGCGGCGAGGTTGGTCCTGGTTTCCGTAGCGGCATCCGGCGGGCGGAACCGCAGGGCCGCATTGGGTAGCTTAAGCGCGTTGGTGCGCTGGGCGGTAATGATGGACACGTTGGCGGTCATGCCTGGGAGGAGTTTCAGGTCGGAATTGTTGACGCCGACGACGCAGTCGTAATTGATGACGTTCTGGTTGGTGATGGCGCCGTAGCGGACCTGGCTGACCTTGCCGCGGAAGGTGCGGTAGGGATAAGCGTCCACGGTGAAGTTGACGTCCTGGTCCACGGCGACACCGCCGATGTCCGCCTCGGAGACGAGGGCGTCGATTTCCATTTTGGTGAGGTCGTTAGCGATCACGAAGAGCGTTGGGGTGTTGAAGCTGGCAGCGACGGTTTGGCCGACATCGACGTTGCGCGAGATGACGACGCCATCGACGGGGGCCAAAATGGTGCAATAAGAGAGCTGAACCTTGACGTTTTTCAGGGTGGCTTCGCTGCCCTGGACCTGGGCCTGGGCCTGCAGCAGTTGCGCGTTAGCGGTGTCGTGGTCGGACCCGGAAACCAAGTTGTTCGTGTAGAGGGAATCCGAGCGGCGAGCCTGCACCTCGGCGAGCGCCAGGTTCGCTTTGGCGTTGGCCAAATCGGCCTCGGCCTTCAGCACGTTGACTTCATAGGTGGAGGGGTCGATCTCGGCGATGATCTGGTTGGACTTAACTACCGAATTAAAATCGACGTAAAGCTTGCGGATGATGCCGGAGATCTGGCTACCGACCTGCACGTTGATCACCGGACCGATCCCGCCGGTCGCCGTCACCACCTGGATCAACTCGCCGCGGGTGACGGTCGCTGTCTGGTATTCTGTCGCGGCATCATGGCTGTTCTTGTAGTACCAGGCGCCACCGCCGGCCGCGGAAGCCAGCACCACCAGAATCGTGATCCATTTGCCCCAGTGAAATTTCTTGTTGCTTGCCATAAAAACAATCTATCGCTCACCAGTAAGACCCCGCAGCCACCAAAGAGGTTACTTAATTGGCCTCACCAGTGTCGATAGCGCCGTGCGCCAGAGGCAGTCGCAGAATGAGCGGGCGGGAAACTCATCAACGGGGGGCGGACCGGGTGCCACTCACCCGCTCAGTCAAACCAATCCCCCAACCTGAGCAAGGCGAAAGCAAGATCCGAATCGCACTCGTGTGACCCCGCCCTGCTGGCGTTGCGCGAGGAACCGCGCTAGGTTGAGTTCATGGTTATTGTCGGATTGGGGACGGCTGCGCCCCCGCAACGCTACGCGCAAAGGGAATGTTGGGAGGCGCTCCAGCCGGAGAAGCGATTCCACGAACTGAATTCACGCTCGCGAGCAATCCTGAAAAAAGTGCTCACCGGCAGCAACGGGATTACGACACGGCATCTCGTGCTGGAGCGGCTCGAAGAGGCGTTCGAACTCGACCCGGATGTGTTGCACGCGCGCTTCGCGGTCAATGCGCCGTTGCTGGCGACCCAGGCGGCGGAACGGGCGCTGGCCGACGCCGAGTGCGCCGCGGCCGAGATCGATGCATTGCTGATCAGCACCTGCACCGGCTACTTGTGCCCAGGACTGACCAGCTACGTTGGCGAACGGCTGAGGCTGCGGCCAGACGTGCTGGCGCTGGACCTGGTGGGACAGGGCTGTGGTGCAGCCGTCCCCAACCTGCGCGCCGCCGAAGCCCTCCTGAGGTCCGGACGGTCCCGACGGGTGCTCTCGGTTTGCGTCGAGGTGTGCAGCGCGGCGTTCTTTTTCGATAACGACCCCGGCGTACTCATCAGCGCCTGCCTGTTCGGCGACGGGGCCGGCGCCGCTGTGCTGGCCCATGAGCCAAACGGCAAACGCCGCGTGGAGTGGAAGCTGAGCGGCTCCTTGCTCAATCCCGGCGACCGCGACGCGCTGCGCTTCGAACAAAAACAGGGGATGCTTCGCAATATCCTAAGGCCGGAAGTGCCGGGGCTGGCAGCCGAGCAGGCGCAGCGGGTTCTGGAAAGCGTGCTCACCAAGGCAAAACTGAGGCAACAGGATGTTAAGGCCTGGGTCTTCCACCCGGGCGGCCGCGACGTCCTGACGGCGTTGCAACAACGGTTGGGCTTAGACGGCGCCGATCTGCGCTGGAGCGCCGCCGTGCTCGAGGAGTACGGGAACCTTAGCAGCCCTTCGGTCTTCTTCGTCCTGCAAACGGCCCTGGCCGATTCTGCTCCGAGCGGGTACTGGTGGCTCTCTTCGTTCGGGGCGGGGTTCAGCGGCCACGGCGCGCTGCTGCTGGTGGAGTGATGGAGTGATGGGGAAACGTCATGCGTGGTGCGTGAGGCGTGAAACGTGAAACGTGAAACGTAAAAAGTGAAAGGCGAGACGTGAAACCTAAAGCCTGGTACTTGGCACCTGACCCTTGACACCTGATACCTGACATTTCTGATGGACCGTTTGGTTGAATCCGAGTTGCTGGACCAACTGCCGCCGGGAGACCCCGTCGCGCTAGGCTCGCGCGGGGACCTGCGGCGGCTGAATGGCTTGATGGGCAACGCGCCGGCCATGGACCGAGCGCTCGGCGTGGTCGTTCGCGAGCAGCCTCGCCGATTGGTGGAGTTGGGCGCCGGCGATGGCCATTTCCTGTACCGCGTCGCCTGCCGGTTGCGTCACCGGTGGAAGGGGACCAGCGCCGTGCTGCTAGACCGAGTGGCCGCAGTCTCGCCGAAGACGAACCGGGATTTTGCCCTGCTAGGCTGGCGCGTGGAAACCGTGACCTCGGATGTATTTGATTGGCTAAAGCAGCAGAGGGCGGAAGACGGTGACGCCCTCGTGGCGAACCTGTTCCTGCACCACTTTTCAAGGGCGCAGTTGACGGAATTGTTCGGCTATGCCGCGCGACGGGCGCAAAGTTTTGTCGCCATCGAACCGCGCCGTTCGGCCTGGGCCCTGGCGTTCAGTCATCTCGTGGGTTTGATTGGCTGTAACCGCATCACCCGCCACGACGCGCCGGTGAGCGTCCGCGCCGGGTTCAATGGAAGCGAATTATCCCAACTGTGGCCCGCAAACGGAACCTGGACCTTCGAGGAACGGCCCATTGGCCTGTTCAGCCACCTGTTCGTGGCGTGCCCTGCCCGCAAGCAGACGGGCAGGGACGCTTTCCATAGCGTCGCTCGAAATGTTTCCGAGAGAGATGGGGACGCTGAGGACAGCGTCTCTACCTCCCGGACGGCGCGTTGGGACAACGCGCCCTACCACCCGACCTGATGAGCGGGTTGTGATGTCATCTCTTAAACCCATCACGATTGTCGGGGGTGGACTGGCAGGATTGACCCTGGGCATCGGGTTGCGGCAGCGCGGAATTCCAGTGACGGTGTGGGAGGCGGGCGGCTATCCACGGCATCGGGTTTGCGGCGAGTTCATCAACGGCCGGGGACAGGAGGTACTCGTTCGCCTGGGGCTTTGGGAGCCTTTCCTCAAAGCGGGAGCGGTCATGGGGCAAGATGCTGCTTTCTTTCAGGGCGACCGGGCCTCGCCCGCCCGGCCGGTGAACCCTCCCGCTCTCTGCCTGTCGCGTTTTACGATGGACGCGCTCCTGGCCGGCCAACTTCGCGCCTGTGGAGGCAAGCTGGGCGAACACATGCGCTGGCCCGGCGGGTGCGCCCACGAAGGCGTAGTTCGCGCGAGTGGCCGCCGGACGCAGCCGGTGGCAAACGGCTGGCGGTGGTTCGGTCTCAAGGCCCATGCGCGCGGCGTGGACCTCGCCGCGGCTTTGGAAATGCATGTGCTGGACGATGGCTATGTCGGTCTCTGCCGGCTGCCGGGCGAGAAGGTGAATGTATGTGGGTTGTTTCGACGCCGCTCCCGGGCCGGTTCTCCCTCGGCACCCTGGCGCGAATTATTGTCAGGCCCACCGGGCTCAGCTCTGCGCGAGCGTCTGGCCGGCGCGGAGTTCGACGTGAATTCTTTCTGCTCCGTCGCGGGGCTGACTTTGCGTCCCGGGCGGGCGTCGATGCATGCCGAGTGCTGCATCGGCGACGCGCTGACGATGATCCCTCCGGTGACCGGCAACGGCATGTCAATGGCGCTCGAAGCCGCCGGAATCGCCCTGGAACCAGTGTCCGCCTGGAGCCGCGGCGAACTCGATTGGAGCCGGGCCCGGCAGGCGCTCGCGCACGCGTGTGATCGCGCCTTTGCCAGCCGGCTGGCGTGGGCGCGCCGGCTGCAATGGCTGATGCTCGCGCCGTTCGCGCGCGGGAGGATCGGCACTCTGGCGCTGCGCTCGGATTACTTCTGGCGGTTTATGTTTGCTCGGACGCGTTGACCTGATCCGAAAAGGTCACAATGGGGCGCGAACATCCCCGCGAACCCAAGTGGATCCATTCCTCCGAGCTAATGGCCGAGTTCGATTGGCGCCATTACCCTCAACCGTGAGCGTTCCACACTCAATGTCGCGGGCAGCTGTCCGATGAGTTCTCCGTCCGCCTGCAGCGGGGTCCGGGCCGTGCTGGCAAGTGTCAACGATGCCGCCTGAAAAACCTCCGCAACGGAGTCCGGCAAACGCCCCAGCAACAACAACGGCCCGGCGCATCGGGCCAGCGTCAGCCAGTTCACGCGAGGAAAAACACAAACCTCCAGCAAACCGTCGCGCATGTCTGCTCGGGGAAACACCCGGAACGGCCCGCCATACAGTCGTCCATTGCCAACCAGGACCAGGCCGCCCGTTGCGGCGCGCCCGCCGGCGGTCGCGGTGATGTTCGAGGGCGAACGCCCCAGGGCCTGGAGGCCGGCCAACACATAGGCCGATGGCCCGATTCTCTTCTTCAGCTCCCATTGCACGAGCTCGACGGCGCGCGCGTCCAATCCGGCGCCGGCCAACTGCGCGAAAAAACGGCGCCGAGTCGAGCCATTCACCGCGTATTCCACGCTCGGAAGGTCGATGCGGGTTTCGCGGCCCTGGCGGAGCACTTTCCAGGCAGCTCTGAGCTGCATGGGCACGCCCAACTCACGGGCAAAGACGTTTACCGTCCCGAGCGGCAGGACGCCGAGCCGGGCGCGCTCGAAGCCGTCCGGCGCGTCACCCAGGCCGTTGAGCACTTCGTTCACCGTGCCGTCCCCGCCGGCGGCGGCCACTACGTCGAACCCTTCGCCGACGGCCTCAGCGGCGAGCCGGCGGGCGTCTTCCGGACCCGTGGTGAGCTTCAAGGTGCTTTGGCTCGCGATCTCGTCAAGGTGGCGGCGGAAGCGCTTGGCCTTGTCGCCTTTGGCGGTGGGGTTGAAAATGACGCACGTGCGCACGGCCCATTCTTTGGGGTGCCCGGCGCGGAGAGTCGAGGAGAAAGCGCCACCTCACGTCCGCGGTTATCATTGGTCGATCTCGGCCTCCTGCGCGGCGAAGCACTCCGGGCATACGCTGTGCGTAAACTGAATATCGAGGTGCTTTTCCATGTACGTTTCGACATGGGACCAGTATTCATCGTCGTCCCGGACTTTTTTGCAATGAGCGCAGATTGGCACCAGCCGCTGCAGGTCGATCAACTCGCTGATGTCTTCGAGCACCAGCAGCACGAGCCGGCGGTTTTCGTACGAGAAGGGCGAGGCTGTCAGCACGATGGATAACGGTCGGAGGCCGGCGTTGGTCTGCAGTTCCATCCGCGTCCGGGTCCGGACGCACACATTCTGAGCCAGGGCCCGGCCAACCGATTTGCGGATAAGGCAGGTCTTGCAAAAGTCGCCGCGCCCGCAGCCTTCGGGCGAATCGGTGGAGTGGATGCAATGCAGAACGTCTCCGCTGCGTTCGAGCAGGACCCGTTCTCGAGTTTCACTCGTCAGCTCGCCGGCCGCGGCATTGTAGTCGAGGACTCTCAGGTCTTCGTCCAACAGGAAGACAAATGACGGGATGGCATCCAGCAGTTGCCGCAAAAGTGGTTCAGCATTCATTTAATGGCGCACCCGGGGCGCGGCCGCGGTTGACCAGACTTCGGACCCTAGCATGGCCGGAGCAAAACCTCAATGAGCCCTTTTGACCCGCGATTTCGCATTGTCTGGTAGAAGAGCGCGCTGCCGCAGTATCCGGCGGCGCCAAATTGAAAGGAATGAATATGAAGAGTTTGATCATAGCAGTGGTTGGAGCGGGCGTCGCGGCAGGCATCCTATTCTACGTAGAGCGGCCGAAGACCGCTACGGCTTCTCCTGCGGAAGCAGCGGCTGAACCCCTTCCCGTCCACGCGGGCGATGACCTGACCCTGTTGCCACCCGTGGTCGCCAAGCCAGAGCACCCTGTGGCGCCGCCGGAACAGCCAAACACTTCGAAGCCGCTGCCGCCGGCGCCCACGCCATCGACCTATGCGAAGCTCGAGGCCTCCAACCTCAACGGGGCCGTTGACCTCCTGGTGTCTCCTCAGGCGACCTGCGAGCAAAAGCAAGCCACTTGGAAGCAGTTGCGGGAATCTGGCAAAATCGACCTGGCAATCCGTGAGCTGGAGCAGCGGACCGCCAACGACCCGCGCGTGGCCCAGTACCCTGCCGCGCTGGGCCAGGCTTATCTCCAAAAGTGCGCGACCATCCAGGACGTCCGCGAGCAGGGCATCCTCGCCATGCAGGCCGACAAAGTCTTCGACACCGCCTTAACCTTGGATCCTTCCAACTGGGAGGCGCGCTTTACCAAAGCAGTTGCCTTGTCCTACTGGCCGGCGAACCTCAACAAGGGCGGCGAGGTCATTCAACATTTCCAGACGCTGGTCGAACAACAGGAGACCCAGGCGCCTCAACCGCAATTTGCCGAGACGTACGCCTGGCTGGGAGACCAATACGCCAAAGCTGGACGTAACGATTACGCGCGCACGGCGTGGGAGCGCGGCGCGGCCTTGTTCCCGAATCATGAGGGGTTGAAGAACAAACTCGCAACCGCACCGGTTGCCCAGGCCTGCACCTCCGGGGGTGCTCAGTAAACCTCCCGTGACCGAGGCCCCGCGCCCTTGAAGAAACTGAAACGGCTTCACGACTCAAAAACCTTTGGTTATGCTGCCTCCCATGAAGACCGAGCCGAACGGCGCCTCAGGCGAAAGACCCAACCCAAGCCGGGAAGAGGCCATCTTCGAGGACGCGCGGATATTGGCGCCGGGACAACGCGCCGGCTACCTCGAAAAGGCCTGCGGCGGCGACGCTCAAATGCTCCAACGTGTCCAACTCCTGCTGCAGGCCGACGAACAGGCGGGCGATTTCCTCGAAACTGACCCGGCAGCGGAAACCACCCGCCGAACCATGGTCGTCTCCGTCCCGGTCACCGAAAAGCCCGGCGATATCATCGGCCGCTACAAAATCCGCGAGAAGCTGGGCGAAGGCGGTTGGGGCGCTGTCTATGTCGCCGACCAGGCCGAGCCGGTCCGCCGCCGCGTCGCTCTGAAAATCATCAAGCTGGGCATGGACACCCGCAGCGTCATCGCCCGCTTCGAAGCCGAGCGGCAGGCGCTGGCCATGATGGACCATCCAAATATCGCCAAGGTGCTCGACGCCGGCACGACCGAAACCGGTCGTCCGTTCTTCGTCATGGAGTTGGTTCGGGGAATCAAGATCACCGATTACTGCGATCAGAACCATCTCGACACCCATCAGCGCCTCAATTTGTTCATCCAGGTTTGCCATGCCGTCCAGCACGCCCACCAAAAAGGCATCATCCACCGCGACATCAAACCGTCCAACATCCTCGTCACTCTCCACGATGGCGTGCCGGTTCCGAAAGTGATCGACTTCGGGATCGCCAAGGCCACCGAAGGCCGGCTTACCGACCTGACCGTCTATACCGAACTCCATCAGTTCATCGGCACGCCGGCGTATATGAGCCCGGAGCAGGCGGAGATGAGCGGCCTGGATATCGATACTCGCAGCGACATCTACAGCCTCGGCGTGCTGCTCTACGAATTGCTTACCGGCCGGACGCCGTTCGATGCCAAGGAACTCGTCGAGGCGGGCCTCGACCAAATGCGCCGCACCATCCGCGAGCAGGAACCGCAGCGGCCCTCCACACGGTTGAGCACCATGCTCGCCGCCGACCTGACCTCCGTCGCCCAACGTCATCGCGCTGAACCACCCAGGCTCGTCCACCTGATCCGCGGCGACCTCGACTGGATTGTGATGAAGGCGCTCGAGAAGGACAGGACGCGCCGGTTCGAGACCGCCAGTGGCCTGGCGACCGATGTCGAGCGGTTCCTTCGAAACGAGCCCGTGGAAGCTCGCCCGCCAAGCAGTCTCTACCGGTTCCAGAAGCTGGTGCGACGGAACAAGGCCACCTTTGCCGCCGTGGGCGCGGTCACCGCCGCCCTGGTTCTGGGCTTCGGCCTTTCGCTTTACCTCTTTATCCAGGAGAGGCAGGCCCTGCGGCGCGCCGTTGCCGCCGAAAAACAGCAAGCCGCGCTGCGCGAGCAGGCGGAGCGCGGACTCGCAATCGAACGCGAGATGCATGCTATGGTGCCCATCACCGAAAAATTCACGGAGGCCGGCCGCCTCCTGAGCCGGGGCGAAATCGATAAAGCCGAAGAGTTGGTCGCGCAGATTCCGCCCGGCATCCCGCAAGGGTCCATCATGTACGATACTCTGGGCGACGTGCGTGCGCGAATGGGGCGATGGCCGGCAGCCATCAAGCACTACTCCAGGTCTGTTGCCGACGATCCCACCAACCACCAGGCTTATGAGTGTTTGGCTCCGCTCCTCGTGCAGACCGGAGACCTCGATGGTTACCGGCGCCTCTGCCAGCGGATTCTCCGCCAGTTTGGTCGAACGACCAACCCCGCTGTCGCCGAGCCCCTGACCCGGGCGTGCCTGCTGCTTCGGCCGGCCGCGGCCGACCTGCCGGCCGTTATGACAATGGCCGCTCCAGCCCTCGGACCTCAAACCGCGAGCAGCCCAGGGCAAACCTTCGAATTCGTGAAGGGGCTCGCTGAGTATCGTCTCGGCCATTTCGCAACTGCCGCGAAGCGCCTCCAGGCGGTTGCTGGTCAGGAGGGTGATGGGGCTCATGCGGTCCAGGCCTCGATGGTGTTGGCCATGGCCCAGTTCCAGCTCCAGCAAACTGACGAAGCCCGCGCCACCCTGGCCAAAGGCATCAAACTGGCCGACGACAAAGGCCCGAAACCCGGCAGCCCGGATTGGAACGAGCGACTGACCACCCAAATACTGATGCGCGAGGCCAAAGCCCTCATTCCGGATGCCTCCAACACGACAGCCGCCCCCCAGTGACCGAAGTCACCCAAATCCTCCAGGCGATTGATCGCGGCGATGCCAAAGCTGCCGATGAATTGCTGCCGCTGGTGTATGATGAACTGCGCAAGCTCGCCGCCAGCAAGATGGCGCGCGAGGCCCCGGGCCAGACCCTGCAGCCTACCGCGCTGGTGCATGAAGCCTGGCTGAAGCTGGCGGGCAACGAAGCATCTCGCTGGGACAGCCGCGCCCACTTCTTTGGCGCCGCGGCCGAAGCCATGCGCCGCATCCTCATTGACAAAGCGCGCCGCAAACAGGCTGTGCGCCATGGCGCGGGCCAGCAGCGTTTGGACGTTCAGGAAATCGAAATCCCCGCTCCGGTGGCGGACGACCAGTTGCTCGCGATCAACGAAGCCCTGGACAGACTCAACGCGCAGGACAAACCAAAGGCCGAACTGGTTAAGCTGCGTTACTTCGCCGGTCTCTCCATCGAAGAAGCCGCCGGGGTGCTGGGCATTTCAGAAGCGACCGCCAAGCGCTGGTGGGCCTACGCCCGCGCCTGGCTCTATTCCGAAGTCCAATCCGGCCGCTGACCGTCCCCCAGGCGTCGGTTCGGAGCTGACCGCTCCATCAACTCTCCCGCCCTCTCTTCCTCTGTCTCCTCCTCCTCGGTCTGAACCGGCTATCAACTTTCAACTATTCACCATCACCGCTACTTCGACGCAATCCGATACGCAAAGCTCGCGCTGACGGCCACTGAGATAATGCTGATGATAGGGAAAGTGCCGTACATCAGGTAGAGCGTTCCCACTACAGACGCGATTGCGATGGCTGCGGAAACGTAGCCGAGCACCGTATCCCCGCCCTTGGAAAGCAGTTTAGCGCCGTACCCTGTCAGGATACCGATGCCGACGCCCAACAGCGGGAACCGGAAGCCCGCGAAAGTGTAAAACGCGAACATGGCTCCAACTCCCACGGCCGCGCCCAGAAGCGCTCCAAAAACACCTTTCACCAGAGCCGACCGGTCGTCCTGTTGATCTGCATTTTCAGTGTAATTCATGGTGCCAGGAAAAGCATGCTGCGTGCCAACTTCCGCCCGCAACGGATGGCCCACAGTTCCCCTTATTTCAAGGCGACCACCCTGGTCCTCTGTCCTTCCACCTCTTGGAAGAAATCAGTCACGGGCTTCAGCATCGGGTTCGTGACTGCCAGGCGCAAAGTCTGGCGGTAATGCCGGCCGGTGACCAACCGCGCCGTGCCTGCAAAATCGTTGAACAGGGCCCGAGCGGGTCGTTCGAGGCCGAAGATGCCCGGTTGGGCGCGCTGCCGGGCTTTTTGGATGCGCTGGCAAGCCGTCGGGTGCGTGGCAAAGAAACCAGCGGTTTCGTTGAGGAGTGTTTGACGCGTTTGGTCGTGGAATCCGGCTGGGACCCGCCGTTCGAGTTGCTCGAGGAAGTCCGGCACGTTGTCGGGCAGTTGATGGCGCTTTTGCCATATTTGATGCAGTGCGCCGTAAGCCAGATGCTCGAGCATCGTCAGCTCTCGCAGGCGAATCAGCAGGCTCTCAAGGCCTCCGGAGCCCGCCACTCCCATGGCGCAGGCGTCGGCGTGGAACTCCATCTGGCGCGACAAGAAACAGCTCGCCGCATGCCCCAGCATCATCAGCAGCGTGAGCACCTTTCTGGAGAGCCACACCGCCAAATGAGCGCAAGCGACCACCAAAGATAATCGCCAATCCTCCGTTGAGTTGGACCAGTCGTCCAGCGCTTCGTCCCAAGTATCCCGTTCATACACCACGCGCAGGAACCAGCGGTCGATGCTGTCAATGATGAAGCCGAGGCGCATCGCCAGGCCCTGCGTACAGTGGCCCAGTTCGTGCGCGACGACGGCGGCGAATTGTCTGGTGTTCAGCCCTGCTATGAGCGGCAAGCCAAGTGTCAAAACCAGGTCATGACCCAAAAAGCTCATCCAGCCGCGCCGCAAACCCGCACTCGCGTTCAGGTCGCAGTCGAGATAAATGCGCTTGGGCATGGAGACGCGCAACCCGTCGCTCAAGTGCGCGATGAACTGATACAGGCGTGGATGGTGTGCCGGATTCAATTCGATTGGTTCGGCACGCTTCGGGCTTCGCGCCAGCAGCGGTTTGAACATGAAAAAAACCGCCACGATGCCTCCCACGATCGGCCCGAGGTAGAGAATGGCCTTAAAGACCACCAAATGAATACCCCCCGGGGAGCCGGAGAAGAGCACCCAGGCATGCACTGCGTACCAGTAAGTACAGTAGGCGGCGAACGCGGCGAATGAGATATGCCAACGGCAACAGCACCATGAACACAGCAACCAAAACCAAGCCGGCCTGGTAGAAAACGGAAATCCGGCGCCATGGAAGGACGCCCTCGAGCGCCGCCTTCAACTCGCCCGCCGTGACCTCGTCCGTCTGCTCTTGAACTCCGGACACATCCTCGACGAGCACCGTTTCCATCGCGCAATGCGGACACGCCACGCTCAAGCCAGCTCCACTGGCTGGGAATTCAATGTGCTGGCCGCAGTGCTCGCAGGACGCTACCAGGAACCTCTCATCGCTCATCCTGAAGCTTATTTAAAACTCCACTCGAACCGGAAGACAAGGCCGAATAGGCGCGGCGCGACAGCGCTGCAACCTGCCCTGCCGATTCTTTGTGAGCTTTCTGTTCCTGCGTGGTCATTCACTCCGGCCGAATAATCTCGAATAACCCTCGCCCCCTGATGCTTCAATGCTCCCCACGACCTTCACGCTCTTCACGCTCCGATGCACAACGCATCACACACCACGATCCTTTATTCTTCACTCTTTCCCCGTCCTTAGTCATGCATCGGCGCTTCGAGCAGCCGCGGCTTGCGTTCATGCAACGGCAGCCAGATCCGGAAGGTTGCCCCGCGCCCGACCTGGCTTTCCAGCTCGATCCTTCCCCCATGCGCACGCACAATCCGCTGCACGATCATTAACCCGAGGCCCGACCCCTTTTTCTTGGTCGTGTAGAACGGCTCGAAAATACGATTGAGCTGCTCCTGGGGAATCCCGCCGCCCGTGTCGGCGACGCTAACCCATACCCCATCCGAACCTTCGCCGGTTTGGAGCGTCAGCGTGCCGCCCTGGGTCATTGCCTGGATCGCATTCTTGATCAGGTTGACCAGCACCTGCTGGATTTGCGTCGGGTCGATGGGCGTGAGCGGCAGCTCGCGAGCCAGCCGTGTCTTCACGTGCACACCGCGGTTTTCCAGCTCCGGCTTCAGCAATTCCAGCGTTTTCGTGACCACCTCGTTTAGCGGCGCAAGCCGCATCTGCGGCGGGGTTGGCCTGATGGCATGCAGGAATTGAGTGACGATGTAATCAAGCCGGTTGATTTCGCCCTTGGCCACACCGAGGTACTGCTCGAGCTTGCGGGCAATCTCGGCGGCCTCCCCTTCCTCAGCCAGCAACTGCGAGCGCGGACGCGCCCGGACCCGCGCCCCCGGACCGGACACCGCCGCCCCGGCGGTCGATGCCCGGAGCTTCTTGAGTTCGCGCTCCATAAGCTGCAAGTGAATGTGCAGCGCATTGAGTGGATTCCCGATCTCATGCGCGACACTGGCGGCGAGCAGTGTCAGCGCCTGCACGCGCTCGCTTTCAATCGCATCGTAAGTCTGTTGCCGCGCCTCGGTGGCGTCGTGCAGGATGAGCGCGACGCCCGTGCTGCCGGTGGCCTGTCCGTCCAGGGGCGCCGCGTAGAGCCGCAGGAAACGCGGCCGCGGATAATGCACCTCGAATTCATGCCGCACCACCCCCGCCCCGCCGGTGCTGTCAAAGCGCGCGATCTTCTCCCATTCGATTTCGGGAATAAAATCCGTGATCGGCTGGCCTTCGACGTTGGGCTGCAGTCCCAAGAACCGCGCTACCGCCTGATTGAAATAGAGAATCCGACCGTTCTCATCCACCACCAGCACCCCGTCTTCGATGGTGTTGAACAGCGTCTCCAGGAAAGTCCGCTCCCGCGCCAGGCGCTGGACGACCGTCTGCAACCCTTCCGCATCGAGCCGGCTGATGCGCCCCAGGACTTTGTCGAGAAAGCTGGATTTGGCGGCCATGGTCGTCGCCGTTAAAACGTTGAAAGAGTTAAAACGTTAAGACGGAACATGGGCGATTGAGCGCCGGCGCCTGTTTTTCCACGTTTCACTTTCCACGCACCACGTTTCACATGTCACGTTTTAACGTTTTATCCCATACCGCTGGTCCATCATCGCCCGCGTCGCTGCGTCACCCCCGCCCGGCACCATCGGCGCGACCGTTGGAGTCGCCTGCATTTGTGCGGTCGGGTCGGGGATAATAATGCTGGCACTAAATCCGCCGGCCACCACTGTCTGTTCCGTGTCGGGCAGGGCGAGGAAGATCTTCCCCGCGACCAGGCCATTCGTGACAGCGCCGAGCTCGAGCTTCATCGCGTAGCCGGTGTTGAACGCTTTCAATGACGGCGCTGACCGTGGCGTTAGTTTCCAGCGCTTCGAAACCTGGGGCACACCCGAGCCCTTCATGTCGCTGGCGACGCTCAGGGTCTGGCCGCCCAGCCTTTCACCCGGTTTGAGGTGGAGATAAACCAGGACCTCGCGGTCCGGCGAAACGAGCGGCCCTTGCAGCAGCCGCAACACCTGCGCCGAGCCGACCGGCTCGAGCCGGACCGCCTCGGCGGCAAAGTTCGACCCGGAAATCGTCCCGTTGACGCGCCCGTCGGGAATCTTCGCCGCCGCGACGTCCAGCGTATAGGCCGGGGCGACGACCGGCGAATTATCCGCGCCCATCGGCGACGCGGCGGGACCGCCGCCGCCGACGGGAATTTCCGTTCCGACGCCCGTTCGGCGCTGGCGCGGGCCACTGCTCTTACGCTCGCTTAGCTCCCCGAGCGAATGCCCCGGCTCAGTCGCATCCAGCACCGAGTTCAAACTGGCGATATGGCCCACCTGGCTCTGGCCCGAATTCCTTGCCTCCTCAGCACGGCTTTTCTCATTGGCGCTGGCCTGCATTTGCCGAAGCCACAGAAAACCAAAATAACCGCCCGCGCCAGCGACCAGCACCACCAGCGTCGTGACGGCATACTTGAGCAATCGATTGGTCTTCTTAGGTGGGGGCGGTGTCAGGTTGCGGATCGGTATCGAACGCTGGGCGGCGGCGGCGGCCGCCTGGGCCGGCGCCTGTCCCAGCGCGAGCTTGGGCGCTGCGCCCGCCGGCGGCTTGAACGTCACCGAGCTTCCGCGGCCGGCCGGAGGGGCAGGCGGCGGAGGCGGGGCCGCAGCCGGCGCGGGCCGGGCGGGCACCGCCAGCTGGCCCTGGCAACTGGGACATTGCAATTCGTGGCCGCCCCAAAGTTCATCGCATGTGATGTGTTGATTGCAATGGGGGCAGGAAAATTTGATGTCAGCCATAGTCGTGCGCTTTCTCGACAACTCGGACTCACCCGTCATCGGCTAGTAAGCGGAGCGAGGTCCGATGCACGCATTTACACCACCCGGCGCAGCGGTAGTCAAGCCAAAGCTCCGACCCGAGAACCCAGCGCCAGAAAGGCCAGCCGTCAAACCCAAACCTACCGAACATGCCGCCTTTCTTTCGTCCCCCTCGTTCCACCTGTCCCTTCCCGTTTGAAATCTCCCTCCGGGAGGGTAAGGGTGAGGGGAACTGAAGTGCTTTAGAACTACGCAGCAGATCCTCGGAGACGCGAAACGCGCTCCTCGCGAAGCCGCCGATAAAAGTCATGACAGGTTTTCAGAATGACTTTATAGTTGTTTCGACAGCGGTGACCGCGAGACGTATGAATGGTCGCTTGATCTTCCTGCTGATGGGGGCGCTGGCGGCCGCGCCTGCGCCGGCCGACGAATTTGAGTTTGTCGTTATTGGCGACACCCGGCCGCGGTTCGAGAGTGAAGACTTCCGCCTGTTCGAAGGTTTGATTCCGGAGATCAATGCCTTGAAGCCGGCGTTCGTGATCAACCTGGGCGACCTGATCTACGGTTACGGTCCGCGCAGCAAAGAGAAGCAGTGGGACAAATACGAGCGGGTCATCAAGGCGATCGAGGCGCCCTACTACCAGGCCCCGGGAAACCACGACACGCATTCGAAGGAGGCCCGGAGGATTTACACCCGCCGCTTTGGCAAGTGCTACCAGTCGTTCGATTTCGGCGGCTGTCATTTCGTGCTGCTGGACAACACCGAGGCCCAACGCGGAGGCTATATTGGGGCGGTGGAGCTCGCCTGGCTGCAGGACGATCTCAAAGGGACAAAGGAACGGCCGACTTTCGTCTTCTTCCACTTCCCGGTTTGGGAACCTGAGCGGGTCGCGCCAAAGTATTACGAGTTTTGGGCCCAAACCCTTCACCCGCTGTTCAAGGAATCCTGCGTCCGGGCCGTGTTCGCCGGGCACTATCACACCTACGGTCCGAGCCGGGAATTTGACGGCATCCGCTATTTCATTACGGGCGGTGGCGGCGCTGAACTAATACCCGATTACAAAAAATCGGGCGGGGTCCATCATTTCGTGGTCGTGAGGGTTAACGGAGACCAGTGGGATCTGCGGGTGGTCACCGAGCGGGGCGAGTTGACGGACGCGGATGCGGATGTGATGGGCGGTCTTCAGTTTGGCGACCAGCACAGTTCCCGGATCGGGTTCGAACCAGGGGCGCAGGAATTGACAAAAGGAGCGGAGTTCTCCGTGTCGCTCAGGAACCCGTATCCTGATTTTCTCGCCGGCAAGGCCTCGTGGGTCTTCGACCCGAGCGCTTTCGCGGTGCAGCCGGCAGGGGCGTCGGTCCAGATTCCCCCAGGAGGAACGCATCAATACAGCTTCACCGTGCAGGCGCTCAAAGACGCGGCGACGTTGCAGTCGCTGCCCCGGCTGGAATTCAACGTGGTCGCGGGACAGCGGCGCCATCGCTTTCACCGTGAGCTGCTGGTGGTCCAGAAGGCAGCCACGCGTTACCGACGCCGGGCGCCCACTTTGGATGGCCAACTAGGTGACTGGGAGGGTGTTCCGTCCTTAATCCTCAGCAACCGGTCGAGCGCGGAAGCCCAGCTCCGAGCGTTCAACACTGATGAAACCCTTTACCTGGCGGTCACGATTCCAACTGTTAAGGCGGCGGAGGAGGATGAATCCGCTGTTATCGACGACCTGCAAATCGGGATTGCCCGGCGCCTGGACGACACGGGCTTCAGCGGGGATTTTCTGCGTCTCGGGTTCAGCGGCGGAATCCGGGGAGCGCGAAACGCGAGTCCCGGGCGCAACGCGAAGGCCAGAGTGCCGGGGGTAAGCAGCGCTTCAGGAGTTGAGGGCGATAGGACGAATTACGAAATCGCGATTCCTCTGCGCCTGCTCAAACATGTCAGGCCCGGGGCCGACGGGGGGCTGGTTCTGAACCTGTCATTTCGCGCACCGGACGGCCCGGGAACGCAGCCGCCTGAGCCCCAAGCGAATACCTTCGCCTACCGGGTGCGCTATGGCGGAGATGCTCTGTTGCCGGTGTATTTCGTGGAGCTGAACCTGGAGAAGAGGGCGGGGCGCGCCGGTTTTTGAACCTAAAGGGGCAGTTGGACCACAGATAGACACCGGTGGTTGCAGCGCGGAAGCGTTTCAACCAAACACAAAGCGCGGACAGAAGAATCTTTGCCTCTCTAGCCACCCTATTTGCATCACCTCAGAACCGTGGTATAGTGGTAGATCACAAAAAATCCATCGCGTGACGCGGCACGCTTACCGTTAACATGAAACGTTCTATGAAGGCATTATTAACATTACTATTGTTTGCAGCGCTCTCCACGCAGGCCGCTATGATTCGGTTCTCACTCTCCCCGCCTGGCAGCGACAAAGCAGTGGGGATGAGTTGGATGAACGAGGTTCCACCACCGACCAACAGCACCGGCACGGGCGGAGCGATCTCCGGCGGCCTCGTCTTCGACTCTTCGAGCAACATCCTGCACCTTGCGATCGGCTACGGCTCGGCGGCCGGGTTTTCGAACCTGACCGGCGCCGCAATAGCGATGCATATCCACAGCCCGGCCGGGCCCGGGACCAACGCGGGGGTGCTGATTCCTCTGACTGCCTACCATTTTCCAGCCGCAAACCCGACGAATGGGGGCATCATTTTCGGCGCCGTCCCCATAGGGACAAACGACGTTTCGAACCTGATGGCCGGCTTAAATTACATTAACATTCACACTCCGCAATACCCCGGCGGCGAGATCCGGGGCCAACTGCTTCCGGCCCCCAATACGCCGCCGACCGTGAGCTGCCCATCCGACTCGACCCTAGAATGTGGCACGCTGGCCCAGGTGACGGTGGTGGTTGGCGACCCGGACGGTGATGCCCTGACCGTGGTGTGGACCGTAAATGGAGTTGCTGTGCAGACCAACACGCTCCCCGCCACCAGTCCCCCAACGCTGGCCAACGTCCTCTTCATGACTTCACTGGGGCTCGGCACGAATCACGTGGGAGTGACCGTGACAGACTCCGGCGGTAGCACCGCCTCGTGCGGGACGGTCATCAAAGTTGTGGACACGACGCCACCTGTAATCACCAAGGTAGCGGCTGACCCGAAGGTGCTCTGGCCCCCCAACGACAAATGGGTGAACGTGCGAGTCTTCGCACAAGTCACCGACACATGCGATGCGACCACCTGGAAGATCGTGAGCGTGACGAGCGATGAGCCGGCCAGCGCCCGCAATGATGCTTCAAAGGACCCGGATTGGGTGATCACGGGCGACCATACGGTGAAACTACGCGCCGAGAAAAACCCCCAGGGAAGCGCGAGGACGTACACCATCACCGTGCAAGCTAAAGACGTCTCCGGGAACCTGTCTGACACAAAGACCGTCACGGTAATGGTTCCCAAAAGTCAGGGAGACAAAGACTGAGGCCATGATCTAACGCCAGGACTCAGATGCGAGGCGTGAGGTCGCGACGGCACGCCTTTTAGTTTGAGGACTCGCTGAAAGGGAGGGCTGGGCACTCGGTGCCGCAGCCCCTCTTTTTATTTTGCAGGAGCCTCGGCAGGCGCGGCTGAGGCAGCGGGAGGCTTCTGGATTCTGACCGGTTTGGGTTCGCCGAGACGGCCGTTGGTCCATTCGTAGATGAAGCCCATCTTGTCCAACGCGAGGTAGGCGAGGATGAGCAGAATGACGACGACGACGACCTTTGGCCAAGGACTCTTTTTCTCGGCGAAGGGATCGACGAGGTCGCGTTGGGAGCCAGGTGGCAGCGCGGCAACGCTGGTCAGCGACCCGCCGAACGGGACGTTCATTTTCGCCTTGGCGTTTACGGCCCAGCCGTTGGCGTCGAGGATGGGGCCGAGGTTGCGGCGGCGGAGCTTGAGGTACGCCATGAGCATGGAGGGTGTGGAAACGGCGACGACCATGGCGACTAACGCCATGGGGATTTGCCACCAGGGCAGACCGAGCAGACGCCCGAAAATGCCGCCCAAAGCCCCCAACAAGGTGGTCAGCACCAAGCCAATTGCAGCCAGGGTGCCGGTATCGATTTTCTGCTTGGTGGAGGCTCCGGGGGGAGCGGTCGGGGCACCGCTGGCGGCTTGAGCCGTGGCGGCGAGTTGAGCATCCACCCCGGCGTCCGCGGCTGCCGCGCGTTTCGCCACTTGTTCTTCGATCATCCGCACCAGCTTCTTGTAAGGGGAGAAAAACGCCTGCCGGATGCTGATCGGGTTGTCGATGATCTTAGTGATCGTAGCGTCCCAGTCGAGTCCCTTGATGTCGAAGAAGATGCCGTTGCGCCCGGGCATGAGGTTGTCCGAGTCGCCGGCGGTGAAGGCGGCGACGATCTGCATTTTTTCGCCAGTGCCCTTGCGAACACAATCACAATAGGCGAGGTAGGTGCCGGCGAGGCCGGCCATGGCGGCATGTTTGGCGGCGTCTTCGACGGTGAGGCAAAGTTCGCAAGCGCGCTGGTCGAGGTAGAGCGTGCCGGCCTGGAAGATCGCCTTGCGTTTGCGGGAGTAGAAATCGTGGAAGGAGACGAAGTTGTTGCAGAGTTGGTAGAGGTCGCGGTGGTAGCGGACGAGGCGATGGAGGCCGATGATGGCCTGAGCATGGGCTTCCTCGGCTTTGTCTTTA
>Ga0210409_10000621_pt1 | contig 53868 bp, 46 predicted proteins | sample IncBWH17MmetaG_FD_161649 | JGI IMG/M metagenome (GOLD analysis project Ga0210409, IMG submission 161649) | Forest soil microbial communities from Barre Woods Harvard Forest LTER site, Petersham, Massachusetts, United States - Inc-BW-H-17-M | ecosystem: Environmental > Terrestrial > Soil >... | reverse complement strand
GATGCCAACTCCCCGGAAGTGACTTTTCTAGAAGCGGTGCGGCAGGCCGCGATAGAACTCCTTCTTGAGCCGTTCCTCGGAAAAGACACAAATCTCTATCAGTGGCGGAGCACCGCCTTCCTGCAAAAGGTACTCACAGACAGGCCCCCAAAGTGGCTGCCCGCGGCTTTCAAGAACTATGACGAATTGCTCGCCGCCGCGGCCGACCGCGGAGTGGCAAATCTGGCTGTGCGGAGCGGGAGCGACCAGATCCCAGATTGGCCGTGGAAGCGATTCGACTCCCTGGACATGCTTCACTACCTTGGGCGAGAAGGCTTGTTGAAAAAGCTTCTCAGCATTACGGACAAACCACAATCGGGAACCGCGTACAGCGTGCGCGCCTCAACCAAGACGCACGGGCCCGCCATGCGCTTCGTCGCAAATCCTGGCAATTGGGACGAAACCATTCTCGTGAATTCCACGGGAGAATCCGGCCAACCAGGAAGCAGCCACTATACAGACCAGTTTTCCTATTGGTATGAAGGCAGACCCATCTTCGCGCCGTTCAGCGACGCAACCACAGCCAGCGCGCGAAAGCATAGCCTGACGCTCAAGCCAGGGTCCTGAGCCTTCGCCATACTCATGCCTGAACTGCCCGAGGTAGAAGCCGTTGTTCGAACGCTACGTCCACTCGTTCAAGGAAGGCGTATCCGATGTGCCCACGTTTTTCATCCCATCGCTTCAAAACCGCAAGGCGCGGCACAGATTTCTCGCCTTGCCCAGGGACAGCGGATTCAAACGGTAGACCGCAAGGGGAAATACGTGCTCCTGCGCCTCGACCGCGGCCTGTTGACATTGCACTTTCGGCTGGACGGCCAACTGCTCTGGTTTTCAAACGTGAAGGAATTGTTTGAGCGCGCCAATCAGCGCGAAGGAGGCGTTCACGTGGATGTCGCGTTCGAGTTGGACCGTGGCGTACTTGGCTTTGCCGACGGGCGTCATTTCGGGCGCGTTCACGCGTGGGCCTCCGCCCAAGAATGCAGCGCGCTTGGCGTATTGGGAATCGACGCACTCTCAAGCGAATTCACTCTGCGGCGATTTAAGCAAATGCTTTCTGCCTCGAGGCGCCCGCTAAAAGAGTTCTTGTTGGACCAGAAGCGCGTCGCGGGGCTAGGCAACATCTACTCCTGCGAATCGCTATGGCGTGCGCGGCTCGACCCCCGCCGGCGCGCCAACTCCCTGAATTCGCAAGAAGCGCTCCGGCTGCACAAAGCAATTGTGTCCGTTCTCAAGCGTGCCTTAGAATGCTGTTTGCACCCGGCGCCCGACTTTCGCGATCCGCGGTGGTGGTTTCAAGGCCTGGAAACACTTCTTCGTGCGTACGGTCGCCAAGGAGAATCCTGCCGCCGTTGCGGCCGGCCTATCCGGCGTATCGCGCAAGGCGGCCGGTCAACTTACTATTGCGGGGGCTGCCAGAAATAAGCGACTCCAAAGGATACAGGTCTATCGCGTGAATTCACCTGCTCCCAAGAAACCCGACCCGCTGAAGAAGCCAGATTTCGAGCGTTCCCTTGCGCGTCTCGAAGAAGTCGTCCGCCGGCTGGAGAGTCCACAACTTTCGTTGGACGACGCAATGAAACTATTCGAGGAGGGCGTCGCGCTGTCGCGCGAATGCCAGAAGCAATTGGAAGAGGCGGAAGGCCGCGTCGAAATCCTCCTGAAAAAAGCCGACGGAAAGCTGACCGCAGAACCGTTTGATCCCGAACGGGAGAGCGAGACGTGAGCCTTTCCCGATCTCTTTTGCTGCCCGGTTCCTCGCCGCGATGAAACTTTCCGCCTTTTTCGAAGAAGATCGGCTGACTGTGGATGCTGCGCTTGAACGGCTATTACCCGCTGAGAGCACGCCACCTACTTCTATCCATGCGGCCATGAGATACAGCGTCTTCGCCGGCGGCAAGCGCATGCGGCCGATTCTTTGCCTTGAAGCAGCACGCATTTTCGAAGCCGAGGTTGCGCCGGCGCTCTATCCGGCCTGCGCTCTCGAGTTCATTCATACCTACTCCTTGATTCACGACGACCTGCCAGCGCTGGACAATGACGATCTTCGCCGCGGTAAACCTACGTGCCATAAGAAATTTGGCGAAGCAATTGCGATTCTCGCGGGGGATGCGCTTCTTACGCTCGCTTTCGAATCCATCGGAGCGACGCCCGTTCCTTCTGAACGCCGCGTGGCTATCCTGACAGAAGTTGCGACGGCGGCGGGCACCGTAAATGGCATGGTCGGTGGCCAGGTCGCGGACATCGAAGCGGAAGGCAAGCGCGTTGAGCCCCCGATGCTCGAATACATTCACCGTTCCAAGACTGCTGCGTTGATTCGCGCCGCCGTTACCGCAGGTGGCTTGTGCGCGGGAGCGGTGCCCGAGGATGTCGCGCGACTTCGCCGTTTCGGCGAAACGATAGGCTGGGCGTTTCAAGTCACCGACGATATCTTGGACGTCGAGGAATCCTCGGCCGCTCTTGGGAAGACCGCTGGAAAAGACGTGGCGCAGCAAAAGGCGACCTACCCTTCTGTTTTCGGGCTGGAGCGCTCCCACCAAATCGCCAAAGAGCTTGCGACCAAAGCGATTGCCGAACTCGCGCCGTATGCGGAGCGCGCTTCCCGGCTCCGGGAGATCGCGGAATATTTGGTGCTGCGTCGTACGTGACGGTTCGAACTCCTCATGAAACGCAAGACAGGCAGCAAGCGGCTCGATCTTGTCCTCGTCGAGAGAGGTCTCGCTGAGTCTCCGCAAAAGGCCCTGGCTATGATCCTTGCCGGCGAGGTGCACGTAAACGGGGAACGCAGCGGCAAAGCGGGAATGGCGGTGGTTGAGGATGCGCGCATTGAAGTCGCAAGCCGCACTCAGAAATTTGTCAGCCGCGGGGGCGTGAAGCTGGAAGGAGCCTTGCAAGATTTTGATGTGGACCCGACGGGGCGGATGTGCCTCGACATCGGTTCTTCCAACGGTGGATTCACAGACTGCCTGCTGCAGCATGGGGCCGCGCGGGTCTATGCCGTGGATGTAAACGTAGCGCAACTTGATTGGAAGCTGCAGCAGGACTCTCGTGTCATTCGAATCGAGCGGAACGCGCGCGAACTCCGGGCGGAAGACATCCCTGAAATCGTGAGCATCGTCGTCGTTGACGTTTCTTTCATTTCGGTCGGTAAGGTGATCGCGCCAACGGTGGTCGTAGCAGAAGCCGGGGCTCGCTTTCTGATCCTGATCAAGCCGCAATTCGAATTGCGACGCGAAGAAATCGCCTCGGGCGGTATCGTGGAGGATAAACAACTTCACGAGAAAGCAATTTTGGGAGTAAGCAAAAAGGTTGAAGCCCTTGGTCTCGAATGTCTCGGCGTTCGGCCAAGCCGCCTGTTAGGAGCCGAGGGCAATCAGGAGTATTTTCTCCACGCACGCAAAAAGTCCATGGAGTAGAATCGCAGGCACACATGCACCCCGGAAAATCCTTCCAAACCATAGGTGTTCTCTCGCGTCCGCGGCGTTCCAATCTCGCTGTTGTAGTGCCTCCTTTGCTGAAATGGCTCGAGACGCGGGGCATACAAACCTTCTATGACGAAGAAACGGCCAGTTGTTTGCCAGATGTTTCAAAGGGGTTGACTCGTCCGCTCGTTGCGGACTCCTCGCAGCTTCTCCTCGTTCTTGGTGGCGATGGCACAATGCTTGCCGCCGCGCGTTTGGCCTCGCCGCGCGGGATTCCGATCTTGCCGATTAACATGGGCAGTCTAGGCTTTCTAACAAGTTTCACCGTCGAGGAGCTTTATCCCGCTCTCGAGGACACCCTGGGCGGGCGCTATTCCATCAGTGAACGCGTCATGATCGATGTAGAACTGGAGCGCGCCGGCAAGATCGTCGACAATCAGCGTGTGCTGAACGAAGCAGTGATCAACAAAGGGGCCTTGGCGCGCATGATTGGGCTAGAGCTCGCCATTGACGCGGAATTCGTCTGCCGTTACCGTGCCGATGGCTTGATCGTAGCAACTCCAACGGGCTCGACGGCCTATTCGCTGTCCGCCGGCGGGCCCATCGTGCATCCCGCTGTCGAGTCTTTCACCATCACTCCGATCTGTCCGCACACACTCAGTGATCGCCCGGTCGTAGTTCGTGACTCGTCTTGCATTGAGATCCGTCTTTCTGGCAGCACGGAATCCGTTTTTCTGACGCTCGATGGACAAAAAGGCATCCCATTGCAAGCCACGGATCGTGTTCGGATTTCCAGAGCGAAGGAACTCCTTAAGCTCATCCAGCCGCCAAAGAAGTCTTATTTCGAGATATTGCGAAACAAATTGAAGTGGGGCGAAGCCTAGAATTGGTGTTATAGAAGACTAATACCCGGCGAGTACGTCCGTTCTCAACAGGTCCTTCAGAGTTTCACGTCGGCGAATAAGACGGAAACGCTTCCCTTCCACCAGAACTTCTGCGGCTCGACATCGCGCGTTGTAATTTGAACCCTGCGCCATCCCATATGCGCCCGTAGCCCAGATGGCCAGCAAGTCGCCCGCTTCCACCTGGCCGAGGGGCCAATCATGCAGAAAGCAATCGCCCGTCTCACAAACGGGCCCGACAATGTCCACCTGCTGCATGACCTTGTTCCTTTCACTTCGGCGCCGCGTGATATTCGTGATCGGATGGATCGCTCCGTATAGCGCGGGGCGCATCAAGTCATTCATTGCGGAGTCCACGACAACAAAGGTCTTGCCGCGATTTGTTTTCGTGTATAACACGCGCGTGAGCAGCACGCCGGCGGGGGCGATGATCGAACGCCCTGGCTCCAGCAAAAGATGTACCCCGAGAGTGCGGCCAATTTGAGCGACCATGCGGGCGTACTTGCGGCGTGACGGCGGAGTTTGTTCCGAATAGCGCACCCCCAAACCACCGCCGACATCAAGATAGCGAATGGCAATTCCCGCACGTCGCAGCGCGCCAACAAATCCGGAGAGCCGGCCAAACGCGCGACGAAACGGCTCAAGCGACGTGATTTGTGAGCCAATGTGTGCGCTGATTCCCTGCCAGCGAATGAATTTCGACTCACGATGAAGCAAGTAAAGTCTCTTGGCCTCAGACCAGTCCAGACCGAATTTGTGTTCGTGGCGTCCGGTTGCAATGTGCGGGTGGCCGCCCGCTTGCACGTCTGGATTCACTCGGATCGCTAACGATGGTGCTCGACCGCCTTTTTCGACCTGTCGCGCCGACTCCTCTTCGAGAACTTGGAGCTCCGCTTCGGATTCAACATTGAAAAGCAGGATCCCACGGTACCCGCCGTGCTTTGTTCCTCGATATCGCAATGCATCGCGAATCTCATAACGGCTTTTGCCGACTCCTGAAAAGACGATGCGATCTCCGCGCACGCCAAGGTGCGCCAAGTACTCAAGTTCTCCGCCGGAAACGATGTCGAAGCCGCTCCCCATGTTTGCCAGAAGCTTCAAGATGGACAGATTCCCGTTGGACTTTATGGCGAAGCAAATAGTATGCGACAGCGTCCCCAAGCCGCGGTCGAGTTCGCTATAGGCATCTTTGATCGCGGCGCTACTGTAGACGTAGCTGGGCGTTCCGAATTTTTCCGCCACCGACGACAGCAAGACCTTTTCGCAGGCAACTTCTTCGCCGCGGAGAGTTCGCCCTCCAACCCTCTGCCAGCGAAAGTGTGGCGTAAAACCGGCCGGATCGACGTACATAAGCTGTCGGGAAGCAGCGGTGGACGAAGAACTCATCGGACTTTTGCGATGACAAGCGTCCGGTCATCGGCGAGCGGGGCGCTTTGATTGAACCAATCCACCTCCCGCAGGATGACATCAGCGATCTCGCTCGCCGAGGCATCGTGATGCTTTTCGATCAACGCCTGAATCCGCGCGCTGCCAAAGAATTGTCCTTCACTGTTCATCGTTTCGGCGATGCCATCGGAATGAAAAACTAGAATATTTCCGCGTTCCAGAGTAACGCTCCATTCGTCGTAACTCACCTCCTCGAAAATTCCCAGTGGAAATCCAGTGAGTTCGATTTTGCCGCAGCGGCCGTCCTTGTAGAGTAATGGCTGCGACTGTCCGGCGTTCGCAACGCGCAATTTCTGGCGCCCCTTCTGCCATGTCGCGAAGCATGCGGTCATGAAGCGCCCTTCGATCCGGCGCTCCCCCACAAGTTGATTCACCTGCCGCAGCAATTCGGCCGGCTGCAACTTCTGCGGCGCGAGGCTGCGCATGATACCGATCGCCACGGCGCCGTATAACGCTGCAGCGGTACCTTTGCCGCTTACGTCGCCCAATGCGATCCCCAATTGCTGAGGTCCATAGCGCAGGAACTCATAGAGATCACCGCATACCTCGCGAGCGGAAAGATAGCGGGCGGCCATGTCCAAACCAAAATCCTCCGTCGGAACCGGTCGCAGAAGTGCGCCCTGAATTCTCTTTGCAGCCTGTAGATCGCGCTCCAATCGCGCCTCGTCTTTGGCCAGTTGTTCGTACAACCGCGCGTTTTCCAAGGAAACGGCCAGATTCGACGCGAGAATGGACAGCGTCTGAACGTGGTCTTCGGTAAAATAGTTCAGTTGAGGACTTTCCAGGTCAAGCACTCCGATGACTTTGCCCTTGTGCATCATTGGAATGGCAAGTTCCGACCTCGTCTCCGGATTCACCATCACATAGCGCGGGTCAACGGTCACGTCTGGAACGACCACTGGCTCCTTCAGGGTCGCGGCCGCGCCAACAATGCCTTCGCTGACTGCTGCCCTGAGTTTGCCCTGGACGCTATGGCCGTGCTTCACATCCACCCGGTGCCGGAACACCTTCTGTTCCTCGTCATAGAGCATAATGCTGAGGATTTGGTAATCGATCACCCGCTTCGTCTGCTCAGCGGCCCGCCTCAGGAGTTCCTCGACCTCCAGGATCGACCCGGTTTCGCGCCCCACCTCGTTCAGAAGCAGAAGAGTGTCCGCCTGCGTGCGCACTTTCTGGAAGAGCCGGGCATTCTCAATCGCCACCGCGAGGCGGCTGGCCAATAGCGTCAATATATTTTGCTGGTCACGAGTGAAGTAATCCAAATGGCGGCTCTGAATATCGAGCACGCCGACGCATTTGCCTTGAAGCATCAATGGCACGGCCAGTTCCGACCGCACGCTGTCTATGGCATTGATGTAGCGCGGATCCTTCGATGTGTCGCTTACGCGCACAGAATGCCCCGTGGCCGCCGCCGTTCCCGTAATTCCCTGCCCCAAGGGAATACGCAGGTTTTCCGCCAGTTCGCGCGGGTACCCGATCGCGAAGCGGTGCCGAAGATAGCTTCCGTCCCCTTCGATCATCAGCACGCCAAAAATCTCGTAGTCAATGTGCCGCTTGATCAGCGCCGCCGACCGCGCCAGGACTTCGTCCAGGTCCAGCGAAGAATTCACCTCTTCGCCGATTTCGGCAAGGGTCGCCAGAACCTCTGCGGGCATTTCCGCTGCGGTTTTTGTTGCTGTTGCTTCCGTAGGTGCGTCTGTGGGATTCATGCAAGCTAACTATTATAGCAGGCGCCGAAGGAGGGTTCCGGGTGATCCTAGAGGGACGCGGCGAATTCTTAGCATGGGCACATCTCGGAGTCACACGGCCACTAATGGGAATTCTATGCGACCCTTTGGAGGGAATTACTTAACGCCCCGTCAGTCTTCCGCCGGCTTTTTCTTCAACTTGGGACCGAGCAACAGAACTCCGACGTAGGTTAGGTTCCTGTAGCGCTCGGCATAGTCAAGACCGTAGCCAACAACAAATTCGTTTGGAATCGTAAATCCAACGTAGTCCGCACGAACTGCAGCGATACGCCGCTCCGGCTTATCCAGCAGGACCGCCACGCGCAGGTGCTTTGGCCTGCGCTGTTGGAAGAGGCGCAACAGGTACTGCAGCGTCATTCCGGTATCCAAGATGTCCTCGACAACGATTACTGTCTTCCCTTCAATGCTGGAGTCCAAATCCCGCGTCAGCCGAACCTGCCCCGACGAATGTGTACCCTGACCGTAACTGGACACAGCGATGAAATCGAACGAGACCTCTCCGGGAATGCTCCGCGCAAGATCCGTAAGGAAAAAGACGCCTCCCTTCAAAACGCTAACCAAATGCAACGGCTCGCCTGGAAAATCCTTCCGGATTTGCTTGGCCATCTCCTGAATGCGCCTTTGAATCCGCCCGCCGGTGATCAGGACTTTTACGCGCTCCTGCTGTGACTTTGCGCTTCCCCGCCTGGTCGTCTCGGATTTGGCCATCAGCATCCTCGGAAGTTGAACCGAGACTCTAACGCACGCAACCTCTGGAGAGCAAGGCGCTCTCGTTACAATGCTTCGCCCGTGCCTTGCTCGGATATACTCTTTATTCCGGAGGGGCACCCGTTGGAAGTAGCCAAGAGTATCATCCTGATCCTCACCGCGCTGTTCCCCATCGTCAATCCTCTTGGCGGCAGCCCTGTTTTCCTGGCCTTGACGCGCGAGTATCCTGCCTCGGCCCGCAGAATCCTGGCACGCAAGGTGGCCATCAACAGTTTCGTCCTGCTAATCGCTTCCTTTCTGATAGGCACTAACGTTCTCACCTTCTTTGGGATTTCGTTGCCAGTCGTGCAGGTGGGCGGCGGCATGATGGTGATCGCCAATGGATGGGCCTTGCTGCAGCAGAAAGAAGAAGTGGATCGCAGCAGTAAAGTACAGCAAAAGGTCAATCCACAAGATGTCTTTAGGAATGCCTTTTATCCTCTGACGCTGCCGCTCACCGTTGGCCCGGGTTCGATCTCCGTCGCCATCACGCTTGGGGCCAACGAACCTCGCCACATCGGACCCAATCTTCTCGTTCTTCTCGCCGCAGTCGTCGGTTCCGCACTCGTTGCGGTCAGCATTTATGTTTGTTATGCCTTTGCCGACCGCCTTGCAGCACTGATTGGCGAGAACGGAATGAGTATCATGCTCCGGCTCTCCGCCTTCCTTCTAGTTTGCATTGGAGTACAGATTTTTTGGAATGGTGTCAGCTCCTTGTTTCGCTCTTTGCCCGTCCACGGTGCATAACATTCTCTCTGGCAGGCTTGGTGTATCATGGTTTTTCAATATTGAGATGAGACGCGAAGCCCTGAATTACCTGGTGTGCCCCAAGTGTGCGGGAGAACTGTCCGTCAGTGGCGACACGCCACGGGCCGTGGACGACGGTCATTTTATGTCCGGGGCACTCGTCTGCAGTGGTTGCACTTCCAAATTCACGATCCGCAATGGCGTGCCGATTCTCCTTCCGGCTAACCTCGCCACCGTCAAGCTCGAAACGGCTTCGCGATTCGCGGAAGAATGGACGCGCTGGAGTGACCTTCGCGACTATTACGAGCGAGAGTTTTTCGATTGGGTAGCTCCGCTTACTCCCCGGGATTTCGCGAATCAATTGGTCTTCGAGGGGGGATGCGGGAAGGGACGCCACACTGCCATTGTGGCAGAGCTTGGTGCGAAAGCCATCGTCTCGCTGGACTTGGGTGAGAGCGCATTCGTCGCGTTTGCGCACACGCGTCAATTTTCAAATGCACACGTGGTCATCGGCGACCTGCTGGACCCGCCCGTCCGGCCGATATTTGACTTGGCGTTTTCTGTCGGCGTACTACACCATCTGCCAGACCCTGCCGCTGGCTTTGCGAGTCTGGCTTCGCGCGTGAAAGACGGTGGCCGTGTCGCGTTCTGGGTTTATGGCCAAGAAGGAAACGAATGGATTACGCGATACGTGGATCCAGTGCGCAAAGCCGTGACGTCGAGGCTGCCCGCTCCCTTTCTTCGAATTGCGTGCATTCCACCTGCGGTAGCGCTGTGGGCGGTGATCAAACTCTTCTACCGCCCGGGCGCCAACGGAAAAGGCCCTTCGAATCTCCCATACGGCGATTATTTTGCCGCTCAGTATCACTACCCTTTTGACGAGATTCACGCCAATGTCTTCGACCAACTGGTGACGCCAGTCGCCTACTATCTGCGCGAAGACGAGGTCAGACCGTGGTTAGCGTCAGGGTTCCGCGATGCGGAAATCCGCTCGCATCGGGGTTACAGCTGGACGGGGCTTGCAACCGTCAACCGCAGCAAAGCGGCCGCCGCGGAATCGCATGGCTAATTTTCTCGAATCGACGTGCGCTCGCGCGTTGCACCGCCGCGCCAGCTACGGCTACAATCTAAATGGGACTCAATCGAAACCTTCCGTGTGGCTCGGCAAATTCAACGGGGAACTGGCCGGCTTCGGCCGGTTCGAAGGTCACCTTTTTTCCGGCAGGGCGCTGCCGGACATTTTCTAGAGCAGCGCGTTAGTCTCCAGAAGTACATTGCGATTGACGGGAGAGAACGCCGCAAGTCTTGAGCGGCGCTCCAAGAGGTATAAAGAATTGTGTGGAATCGTCGGATTTACGCATAAAAACTGGCCGCCTCCCCCTCAGCGCATTCGGGAGGCGACGGCGACCTTGATCCATCGGGGGCCGGACCAGCAAGGCGTGTTTCAATCCAGCCTTTTTTCGATAGGCGCGGCTCGCCTCAAAATTATCGACCTTGCTTCCGGCGACCAACCGATTCTTTCCGACGACGGCGATTCCGGTATAGCCTTCAACGGCGAAATCTACAATCATCTCGAAATAAGGGCAGAGCTCGAGAAGCTTGGTCACCGGTTCGAATCGCATTCAGATACGGAAACTGTTCTTCGCGCGTTCTTGCAATGGGATAAGGAATGTTTCGGGAAGCTGCGGGGAATGTTCGCGGTCGCGCTCTGGAAGAAATCGGCCAGACGCCTCGTTCTGGCACGCGACCGCATGGGGATCAAACCGCTCTATATTTCCCGCCAAGGGGAAGATCTCTTCTTTGGCTCCGAATTGAAATCCATTTTCATCCATCCGGAAATCGATCGCCGATTGAGCCTTTCCGGGCTGGATTGTTACCTCTCGCTGAATTACGTTCCGTGTCCTTGGACCCTGGTGGAAGGGATTGAAAAACTTCCGCCCGGATACTGGCTGGAATGGCGCGACGGTGCTGTCACTTCGGACGCCTATTGGACGCTGCCCTTCACACATGCCGCTGATTACACGCTCGAATCCGCCAAGGAGGAACTCGACCATCTACTGACACAGTCGGTGCGCGAGCACATGATCTCCGATGTACCGCTGGGGATATGGCTGAGCGGCGGAATGGATTCCACTACCATTCTTCACTACGCGTCGAAAGCCTCCAGCTCCCAGCTGAAAACTTTTTCGATTTCATTTCGCGGGCGAAGTTTTGATGAAACAAAATTCATCCGTCGCGCCGTGCAAGAATACGGCACGGATCACCAGGAACTGGACCTAACTCCAGAGCAGGACCTGTGCGGAGCGATTGAAGAGTTTGCGTACTATTCGGATGAACCGAGCGCGGATGCGGGGTCTTTGCCCGTATGGTTCCTCTCGAAGTTGTGCAGATCAAGAACAACGGTGGCATTAAGCGGTGAGGGCGCAGACGAATTGTTCGGCGGGTACGTTACGTGCCGCGCGGACATGCTCGCTAAGTGGGCCCGGCGGATTCCGCGAACGCTTCGCCAAGCGATGCTTTCCGGAGCCCGGCATTTGCCAGTTTCCGACGAGAAAATCAGCTTCGAATACAAATTAAAAAGGTTTCTCGAAGGCAGCCTGCTGAAGCCCAGCTATGCGCATGTGTATTGGAACGGAACCTTTTCGGACGAGGAAAAAGAATCGTTGGTCAAACTGCCGCTGCCCGGCACGTTTCACCGTTTATTGGGGAAGGTGGACGCGTTGCCGCAAACTGGCGACGACTTGGCTCGGTTTCTCTGGTTTGACCAAATGTACTACTTGGCGGACGACATCCTGGTTAAGAGCGACCGCATGAGCATGGCGCATTCCGTGGAAGTGCGGCCCCCGTTTCTGGATCATCGCATCGTGGAATTCGCCGCCAAGTTGCCTGCCCATTTAAAGATTCGCGGGTCGCAGCAGAAACTTGTGCTTAGTGAGTTGCGAAAGGACAAGCTCCCCGCTTCGATCATTGCGGGAAAGAAAACGGGTTTTGACATCCCGGCACATGAATGGCTGCGAGGGCCGCTACGGCCCATGCTGATCGATTCCTTAAGGGGCGGGATTGCTGAATACGGAGAAGTTTTCCGAGGCGATGTCATTGAAAACTTTCTGACGAGACACTTGGAACGCAAAGCGAATGTGGGATACCACCTCTGGGGATTGCTGATCCTATTTCAATGGATGAAAAAATGGAGAATTCAAGCGGCTTCGAACGCGACGCCGCAATCGTTTCTGCAGGTAAAAGCTGGCTCCTATACCTGATCGTAGCCCTTTTTGCAGGGGCAATTTACCTGGGTTGCATCGTCTCACCGCCATCGCTCATGGATGACGTGGATGCGACCGTGGCGCAGATGTCCGGGAACATGCTGACCTCGGGGGACTGGATAACCCCTCGAGTAGATGGAGTCGTCTTCCTCGAAAAACCCCCATTGTTCTACTGGCCGATGGCCATCTCATACAAGATCTTTGGCGTTCATGATTGGTCGGCAAGGATTCCATTTGCGCTTTCGGCAATCGGACTCGCCTGTCTTACCTGCGCGTTCGGAGTTTGGGCCTTCGGAAGGAAAGCTGGTTTGTATGCAGGATTGTGCATCGCTACTTGCATCGGCCCTTTCCTTTTCACTCGCATCGTTATTCCGGACATTATTCTGACGCTTGTGATTGCTTTAGCGATGTGGGCATTCCTGCGCGCGCTCGATGAAGGAGAAGCGCATCCACGCTTCTGGGCCTTCGTACTCGCGGCAAGCCTGGGAACGGGGCTCCTGATCAAAAGTCTGGTCGGGGTGGTTTTCCCCGTGGGCGTAGGTTTGCTATATCTCTTTCTGACCAAACAGCTTTTTTCCGCTCGGACTTGGAAGCGGCTGCACCCGATCAGTGGATTTTTCATCGCCCTATTGATTGCCGCGCCCTGGCACATTCTGGCCACGCTTCGCAATCCGCCCTACTTTTATTTCTCGCTTCACAGCGGTCCGGGCGAATACCACGGTTTTCTCTGGTATTTTTTCATCAATGAACAACTCTTGCGCTTTCTGAACATGCGCTATCCCCGGGATTACAACACCGTGCCGCGGCTTTGGTTCTGGCTATTCCACTTTCTCTGGTTGTTTCCGTGGAGCGTTTATTTTCCCGCCATCGCCAAACTTTCTTTCAAACCACTCGACAGGGCCGGCCGCGCTCGCTTGCTGGCGCTTTGCTGGACCGGATTCATCCTGGTTTTCTTCACGTTTTCCACCACGCAAGAGTACTACTCCATGCCCTGCTATCCCGCGCTGGCGTTGCTCCTGGGATCAGCCATGGCAGCGGGCGGAGAGTGGATTCAACGCGGCTCTCGCGTGCTCATGGCCATCTCTGCGTGCGCTGCAATCACGTGCCTCGCCATCCTGATTTACGTCCGGCATCTCCCCACTCCCGGAGACATCTCGGGCGCACTTAGCCATCATCCCGGAGCTTACTCGCTTTCTCTTGGGCACATGGAGGATCTCACCCTTCAGTCGTTCGCCTATCTGCGTTTTCCGCTGTTGGTTGCGGCTGTTGCGTTTCTTGCGGGCGCCGTTGGAAATCTCCTTTGGACGCATCACCGCGCGTTCCTCGCCTCTGCGCTGATGATGGTGCTCTTCTTTCACGCGGCGCGCCTGGCCATGGTGGTCTTCGATCCCTACTTATCCTCGCGTCCGATTGCCGATGCCCTGCTCAAGTCCCCTCAAGGCAAGTTGATCGTGGATCATCACTACTTCACATTTTCTTCGGTCTTTTTCTACACGAACACCACGGCGTTGCTCGTCAATGGCCGCTTCCACAACCTGGAATACGGTTCCTACGCCCCAGGAGCGCCACCGATCTTCATAACGGATGAGAACTTGAAAAGTCTCTGGTCTTCAGCGGACCGATACTACCTGGTGGCTGATCGGTCGGCCTTGCCGCGTTTTGAAAAACTCATGGGAACGGAGAGCCTCAACGTCGTGATCTACAGCGGAGGCAAGATGGCCTTGACCAACCATTCCTCTCCAGGAACTCTCTTGCCGCAGGTTGGGAACTAAGAATGCCGTCTCCTGGGATGGACAGACTGTACATTCTTTATCAGCAGCTTACAAAAACTCACTTGCAATGCGCTCTCTATACAGGTAAAAAAAGAAGTCTGCGGCCCCAATGGGTCCATCCAGCACTTTTTCTGCCCAGCGCACAGCAACCGGATCAGTCACTCGCTGTGCGAATTGAAGCAGACATTAATAATTTGAATTGCCTTGAGGAGGGTTCATGAAGATTGCCGTGCTCGGCGGGGACGGCTATTGCGGTTGGGCGACGGCTCTGTATTTGTCGCAGAAGGGCCATTCGGTGGCCATTGCGGATAATTTCTTGCGCCGCCTCTGGGATCACGAACTTGGCGCGCAAACGCTGACTCCTATCCGGCCGCTCACAGACCGCGTTCGGGTTTGGCAGAATCTGACCGGTAAGACCATCGAACTGTTCATCGGAGACGTAGCTGACTACGACTTCCTCGAGTCTGCGTTCAAATCGTTCGAACCGGAAGCAGTGGTTCACTTCGCTGAGCAACGCTCTGCCCCGTATTCAATGATTGACCGGAAGCACGCCGTATTCACCCAGGTGAACAATGTCGTGGGGACACTGAATGTGCTCTTCGCCATTCGCGAGTTTCTACCGGACTGCCACCTGATCAAGCTCGGCACCATGGGCGAGTACGGCACGCCGAATATTGACATCGAAGAGGGTTACATAACTGTCGAGCACAATGGCCGCAAGGACGTGCTTCCCTTCCCGAAACAGCCCGGCTCCTTCTATCACCTCTCGAAAGTGCACGACAGCCACAACATGATGTTTGCCTGCAAGATTTGGGGCATTCGTGCCACGGATCTAAACCAGGGAGTCGTATACGGAACGACGACGGATGAAACTGCGCTCGATGAGGGGTTGATCAATCGGTTCGACTACGACGACGTCTTCGGCACCGTTCTGAACCGCTTCTGTGTTCAAGCAGCCATCGGTCAGCCGCTGACGGTTTACGGCAAGGGTGGACAGACACGCGGCTTCCTTGATATCCGCGACACGGTGCGCTGCATTGAGATTGCCTGTCATAATCCGGCTGCAAGAGGCGAGTGCCGCGTTTACAATCAATTTACGGAACAGTTTTCCATCCTCGATCTCGCGCATCTGGTAGAGTCCGCCGCTAAAAAGCTTGGCATTTCCGTCGAAATAGACCACATTCCCGACCCGCGCGTAGAGGCAGAACAGCACTACTACAATGCGAAACACTCGAAGCTTGTGGACCTAGGCCTGCGGCCGCACAATTTGTCGGATTCCCTGCTGGATTCGCTGATGAATATCGCTTTGAAATATCGCGATCGAGTGGACGTTTCGCTGATGCTCCCGCAGGTGAACTGGCGCGAGCCTAAGAATGATCGTCGCATTCAGATGAGTATGCCCACAAAATCTTCGGTATCGGAGCCTCGGGCGGACCTGGCGGCTTCGACAGGGGCAAAGGCCAAGAAGGCATAGAACTCAGCTTTGGATGGCCCTCATCGCGTGGAATTCTGCATGGGGCTTGAGGTCGCCGGTACGAGCATGCCCTCTTGAATTCTATAATCCACGTTCCGCCAGCGGATGCTGTTTCGTCCAAACGTGAGCAGCCAGATTACGAACGCCGTGGCATCCCAAACGACGATGAGCGGCATCTTTTTCCATAGCCCGGTCTGTTTCAGTCCCCAAACTCCGATGAGCCAAGTCATCGCCACGCGAAACCCTGCATAGCCGCCGAGGTACGCGACCGCGATTCCTGCTGACGGATGCGTGAGCGCGACTGCCAAACTCCACGGCAAGCCTTGCGTAAAGGCGAGCCCCACGTGTCCCCAAGGACGCATGTGCCGCATCACCGTCATCCATCGGAGCCGCTTGCTGAAGAGGGCTCGAGGTGAATCATAGTCTGGTACAGTCCGGACCGAGTACGGAAGCAACTCGACTTCATATCCTTGCTGCGCAATCAAACGGCCCACCAGGAGATCGTCGGCGGGCTTGTTTTCAATCGCTTCGTATCCCCCAAATCCAGCGAGTCGCGAACGCGTTGTGACAATGGTCGGTCCGAGCGTGAACTTGATCCCATCTAGCTGCCGAGCGACCAGAATTCCCGCGTAGAAGTCGGAATACATGCCGATGGATTGAAGATGTTGTACGAGCGTTTCATCGCGGATGGATACATAAAAGCAAGTCGCGCAGCCAACCTTGGGGTCGCGCAGCGGTGCGATCATAGTGCGCAGGTAATTGGGTTCGACCCGCACGTCACTGTCGCTGATCACCAGGAACTCGTTCTCCGCCTCGTTCACCATTCTCACCAGCTTGGCCACCTTGTCGTTGATGGCGCTGCGCCCGGAGCCGAAGAGTAAGCGGATGCGCCGTTCCGGGAAATCACGCATCAGTTTTTCCAAAACCGGCACCGCGGGGTCATTGCGGTCGCCCACGCAAAAAAGCAGCTCATAGTTGGGATAATCCTGCCGGCAGAAACTTGCGTAATTTTCGTATGCCTCGGGATCCAAGCCCCGGACGGGCTTCAAATTGCTGATAGGGGGCAGAAATTCTGCAGTCTCAGAGGCACGGTTCCTCGACTTTGAGAAAAACCGCCAAGTGCTGCAAAGAACCAAGAGATAATAGAAGAAGGGTGAGGCGGCAAGAATGAGAAATAGATAGTCGGCGACCTTCGAAATTATTGCACCTCTTGCGATAACGTTTTGCCCTGCTTCGCTACCTGTGAGTGAACCACTACTTGGAGCCCGGTTTTCGACTTTCAGCTTCCATCCGGCTAGCGCCACACTCGCCACCTACGCTCGAGGGAAAAATGCTCTGCCTCGGACCTCGAGTTTCAGAAGCTTCCGCTGTCAAAAAAGGATAGCAAAAACGGAACTACTTTGCTGCCAAGGACTTTGGTCTCAGCAACACATCGAGTAAGATAATTTTTGGCCAATCTGCGGGACATGAACCTCGCATTCGGGTTCATCCCCCTCGAATGCAACACTACATCCATTCGGGAATCCGGCGCTTGCTAGTTTGACGCCGTGGCGCGCCTTTGGTTCTCAACGCAAGGGGCAAAGCATAAATCGCATGAAAGACTCTCGCGGGCTACATTTGAAAACGTACCTCTTCATCCTCTTCATGGTTCTATTTGCTCCGCTGGGTAACGTGCTGTTGAGCAAGGGAATGAAAGGTGTCGGCTCGGCGAAGAACTGGGCGCCCGCCGACCTTGCGCACATTTTCATGCGTGTCCTCAGCTCAGGTTACATCTGGCTCGGAATTACTTGCCTGCTCGCCTTTTTTGCCGCCTACATGCTCGTGCTTACGTGGGCGGACTACAGCTACGTCCAGCCGGCCTCCGCTTTCTCCTACGCCGTTGTTGCTTTGCTCGGCTATTTCCTCCTGGGGGAAACCGTTCCTCCCTTGCGTTGGGCAGGCATTGCCGTCATCTGCGTTGGTGTCCTCGTCGTTGGTCGAACGCCACCGCGCACCACGGAAAAAGCCTGACCGTGCGCGAACTCTTCTTTCTCTTCGTGGTAGTGGTGGTCGGCACGGGCGGAGAACTTTGCGTCACACGCGCAATGAAAGTGGTCGGCGAGGTTCATGACTTCCGTCCCGGTGCGCTCCTTCGTTTTGTGCTTCGCGCCATGCGCGTGGGATGGATGTGGATTGGCATCGGAATGATGACGCTGGCCTTTTTCTCGCTCCTGGCCATGCTATCCATCGAAAATGTGAGCTTTGTCGTTCCCGTGACCGCTTTGAGCTATGCCGCCGGCGCCGTGGGCGCATTATTTTTCCTGCGCGAACGCATCAGCAAGCAGCGATGGCTTGGCGTTCTAATCGTCTGCGTTGGTGTCACTCTCGTCTGGCTAAGCAAACACTAGACTGCGGTTCAGGTTTTAACTATCTACGGTTTCTCCGGATCCACTTTCGTGGGCGTTCCGATCTTGATCGTCACACCGAACCGCTTGTAATTCATGTATCGCACCGTCATGCGGATGTGCACCTCGCTCGTGCTGAAGTGCAGCGTGTCGTTCGAACGCGTATACGTGGGAAACCAGAAATGTCCCTCAATATTTTCACGAAACGTCTCAAACCTGGGAAATACGTTCTCTTGCCCATGCTTCTTGATGTCCGGAACGGCCTTCCCGTCAGTCTTGACAATATTCAGATCTTTGTCGTCCACCCAGACGCGCCCTTGAAAATACCTTTGGTTCTTCTCGAGCACTTTAGGCCCCACGTCGAACACATAGGTGCTCAATTCATCCAGTTGCTCGCGCCCGGCATATGTGACGTTGTACTTCGGCAATTCACCCGTCGTCAGCACAAACGGCTGCACATGTTCGAGATCGTCCAGATCCTGTTGCGAGAGGGAAATCCTTTGAAGCGTCGGAGGTGGTGCGTCCGTCACCTTCTCATAGCGTTTGCCCGCAGGCGTGAAGAGGATGTCGCTGGTCATGCGGTATTCGCCGTCGGGCTGGCCGTCGTCATCAATGGTCTGGATGACAAACATCTGTGTGTACGTGTAATTGTCACGTTCTTTTCTGAATTCGTCCTCGCGCCCGGCGAATTTCTGAATAATCTGATCCACGGGTAGGGCCGGAGGTGCGTTAGTGATATGGGAGGACGCTTCTTGTGGAGGGGTATTTGTGCTGACGGGCGATGCCGGGGCCCCGCTAGCGGCCGGGAAACTTGTATTCTGCGGCGGAGGGAATGGCCCCCGCTGTTGTGCTGCGAGTGGCACAGCACTGATTGCAGCAGCAATCAGGACCTGCAAGCTGCGCTTCACCTTCATTCGTTCTCTCATCGCCGTTCCAGAAGCAAATCCCGACATTTCTGAACTCTCCTTGGCTTCGCCCTATCAGTACTCTACTTTAGGATTCGATGCATGGGGGAAGACTTTTGTAGCCTTCCCCGAGGGACACGTTTCACCGGTCAAAAAAAGCTCTGAGTGTCTAAATATATATGCGATTTCACAGGGGAGGCCGGCTCGCCAGGTTCAATCTGCTCCCTTCGTCGTTGCCGCTGGCGCAGGCTCGCGAATCAATAATGGAAACCGCGGAAAGGAGAAGCTTCCCGCCACATCGTCGATCACGTTTACCTGGCAGAGGTACAACCCCGGTTTGAGCGTCAGTAGCGGCAAATCGATCTGGAAAATCACCGCTTTGCGGTCCGGAGCCGTGACTTCGTTGGCAACAACTTGTTTTGATTCATAAACCTTCGTCGTGCCTTGCAGGAACTCAATGCTGGTGAGAACCCGGACGCTGTCGCGCGATTGTTTGGTCACGGGCGCGTCTTTCGCCGCGCTCTGCGGGCCATTGGCCGGCGCAGCAGCGGGGGAGGAATTCTTCCCCTTCGCGGCATCATAGACTTCGTACTGAAGATAGAGATGCTGATCGGACGAGAAGACGTGGGTAATGTTCGGAACCAATTCCATTTGGTCACGGACCAACGGGTTTGACTCGCTCTTCTTGTTAGCAATGGGAGTGCGCAAGCTGCTCAGCACCACGGAACTCATTTTCAGGGGTGCTCTCCGCAGGTCGGGGACTTGCACGTCAGTTTCGAAAGATCCCATCCGGCCGGTCTGGTTCTCGCGCACGACAAACTTAAGATGATAACTGCCCGGCGCGAGCACGAATCCGGTGTTGTACTGTACGTTTTTGCGGCGCACTTGCTGGGCGCTGTCAACCGCCAGTTTCACCGTATCGCGCAGCCGTCCGACCGGGAATTTCCCGCCCTCCTGGACGGTGCCGATAATGTCTATCGTCGCGTTGTCCTTCTCCTTTTCCGTAACGAAGGGAATCTGCGAACCGGGGATCACAAACGAGACCGCAAGATAGTAGTGCGATTCGTCCCGGCGGAAAAACGCCGAGCCAGCATAGAGAGGTACGTCCACACGTGGTAGTTGGGCCGCCAGTTCGTCCTCGAGTTGCTGCTCGCGATCTGCGCGGTTCAAGTGCTCGAAATCCCGTCCGGCATAATACCCGGAGCGGAAATCAAGTTTCAGGTCCGGCCGGTTGACCTGCACTTTCAACCGGCGAAACCTTCCATCCTTCAAAGGATTGTTGCTCGTAAAACCCAGAACGTAGTATGCCGAACTGTCCTTTTGGACCTGGGAGAAGACTCCGCTGAAATCATTCGAATCGAAGAACGCCTTGCCGCCAGTGTCCGCGGAAAGCGTCGCAAGCGTGTCCTGAGATGCGGCGTTGCCGTTTAAATCGTTCAACACGGACGCGCCCGAATAAGCCGACTGTCCATGCAAGCTGGCGGATTGCGCTTCTCCTCCCGGAGGAAATGCTTGAAGGCCTCTAATGTCGAGCGAATAGATGGACACGTTGGCTTTCACCGCAGAAGCCGTCGTGGCACGTAGCGCGGATTGGTTGTCCACGCCGGACTGGCTTATCCCATTGCTGAAATAAATGAGGCTTTTCTTCTGTGGGAGTTTGCCGAGAGCTTGCATCAGTGACTGCAGCGCCAGAAGCTTGCGGTCGGCACTAAACGTATTGAAATCCGTGTCGTCAGGCGTGAACGAGCCGCTCGTTTCCGCCGCGCCTTCGGCGGTCCCTGTGCTCCCATTGTCGAAGCCTTGGCCTTCTCCGGTAGTGTAGGCGGAGAGCGCTGCCAGCAATTTGTTCTTATCGTCGGTGAAATCTAGGTCCACACGCATGTTCGTGGCCAGGGACACCAGAGCAATCAAGTCCGCAGGCTGCATCTTTGTCGAGATGAATTTCTTCGCCGCGTCCACCGATCGGTCAATCTGTTCCGGATCCATGGCAGAAAAGTCAAAGAAGAGCAGCATCAGCCGGCGGTCCCGCGCATCCAGTGACGGTGGCGCTTTCTTTCCACTATGCAGCAGCGTGCCCTGCCCAGGCCCTGCTGCGCCCGAGACGGTTGCTTCTGCCGCCCCGGCCGCGGCCAGTTCATCTACATTCTCGAAATCGAACGTGGAAATCTGCTGCTTCTTTCCGTCCTCAAAAAGCGTGAAATCTTCTTTTTTCAGATCCTTGACAAGATTGCCTTTCTTGTCATGCGCAACGACATTCACAAGGACCAGTTCCGTCGTGACTTCGATGCGCGCCTCGTTCCCTCCCGCTTGTCCAGCCTGCTGGGCAATAAGGGAACCTGCGGAATGCAAAAGCAGACCCGCCGCAGCCAAGGCTGAAACAATTTTGCTGGTTCGCCGCATATGCATATTCCTTCAGAACCGAAAGCGCGCTTGCATTGTCACCCGTCGCATGTTGGCCGTTCCTGTGATTTCACCGAAGGTCAACGAATTCACCGCTGTGTTGAGCGCCGTGAAATTCACGTTATTGAATACGTTGTTCGCGGAAATTCGCAGGTCGAGCGCGCGCGACTCTTTGATCTGAATGGTCTTATTCAGGGTCATGTCTAACGTCACTTGGCCCGGGCCCTCGATAATGTTTCGGCCCGCGTCGCCGAACGTAGCGGGATTTCCGGCAGGACAGTTGACACTCGGTTCACAAAAGGCCGCCGTATTAAACCACTTGAGCGCGGTCGGATTGCTCAATGTGACAGACTGCCCCGGCACGACGTCCGCACGCAACGACCCACTTACACCACGGCTGATGTCCAGCCCGCCGCCAAGTACGCGCGGCGTGAAGTACATCCCGGAAGCAACCGTAAAGTCGCCACTCCACTGCCACCCGCCAAGAATATGGCTCCACGCACCTTTCTGTACGAAGCGGTGGTTCTCGCCGAGAGGCAAATCATAGATCCAGTTCCCTGTGAATCTGTGTTTCTGCTCGAAGCTGGAAAGTCCTCGGTCGGCCGATATATCGAACGGATTCTGCGCAACCACGCTGCCTCCTCCCCCGATCGAAGATGCATCGTCAATGGACCTCGAAAACACATATTGCGCTCCAACGCCCAATCCCTTCGCCATGCGCCTGCGCACGCGCACCGAGGCCGCGTGCAAAATGGAGTTCCCTTCCGATGACTCGTATATAAACGGTTGATTGCCGAGGCCCACCAGCGCGCGCTCCGTATCCAGCCGCGTTCCCTTCGCTCCGTTGTAACCCAGGTTCAGCACCACGCCACCGGGCAATCCTCTTTGCACATCCAAATTCCAGATCTGCACGTAACCCAGGCGATAGTTGGGGTTGACGGCGAAATTGTTTGTCACCGTGCTTCCCGAAACCGTTGGGAAGCCATTCGTCAACGTGAGCGGGCTTGTCCCGAGGAGGCCGTTGATGGTCGTGGCATTCGTCGCGCTTTCCGCAAAGGGCGGCTGAAACGCAAAATTCTGGATCATGATTCCGTATTGCGCGAGGTTGTAGTTAATCCCGTAACCTGCCCGCACCACGGTTTGTTTTTGCGGCTTCCAGGCAATACCTATGCGCGGAGCAAAATTGTTCCGGTCGGGCCGGACTAAAGACGCTGGGAACTGTCCATTAAAGGGTCCGGTTTGGCCGGGCAACACCACTGCGGCAGACGTGAATCCCGCGGCCACGTCAAGATTCGCGATCCGGCCGTTCGCCTCTGTATAAGGCCCGTTGTATTCATAACGCAACCCTAAATTGAACGACAGACTCGAACGCCACCGCCAATCGTCCTGCGCAAAGAAGTCATACGCATTGGCGCGAAAATTGTAGGACGTGGCCCCGAACTGCAACGAGGTTTGCTGCGGGAAGCCAAGCAGAAAGTCGGCGAAATCGTATCCGGTGTCCTTTACTGCGGCTCCGGTTACATTGTACGAGGACGTCGCAAAACCCGTGAAAACAAAGCTTCCCTCCGCGGTTCTTGCGGAGTGAAAACTCTGCAGGATGCGCCGGTAGTCTCCCCCAAATCTCCAGTTGTGTTTTCCATGATTCCACGAAACGGTATCTGAGATTGTATACGTCTGGTCGAGTTCCCGGCGCGGCGTTGGATCGCTAAGCCCCCCGAACGAAGTGAAGCCTATTCCCGGCAATCCCCAATCAAATGGATCGTTGGAAATCCCGCCGATTCCCGCCCCGCCTGGCCCGGCGACGTCCATCACATTCGAGAAAAGATTTGTTGTGGAGACGTGATTGTGATTGTAATTCACGCGGAAGATGTTTGTGGCGCGACCCTTGCCGTAAGTCCACCCCGCGCTGGCGTTCAACCCCTGTGTTCCCGTGCCTCCGGCAAGCGACGGGAAGGGGTTCACAATCGCGCTCGAGCTGCGTGTCCAGTTCAGTCCAAAATTGATGTTGTTGTGTGAACGCCGCCCCCCTCCACCACCGCCTCCTCCGCCACTGGCTATGAGAAAAGGGCCCGAGCCCGGTCCGGCGGCCTGACCAAAATTGTGAATCAACCGCAAACTTACCGAGTCCGAATTGCTGTCGGCCGAAGTGACATAGTGAAAGTTCTGGCCGGATGCGGTTGTGGCGATATTTGGCAACGGAATGAATTGGAGGAGAAATCTGGCCGCAGGACTGATTAATCCCGGATTAATCATATTCGCGACGCCGTTGAACGCGTAAGGCTGCTCCGTCGCAGGGTTGAAGATCTGGACTGCGGCTCCGTCGTTATAAGTCGCCTGAGTAAAATTGCCGCCTCGTTCGGCCTGGGTTGGCACCGTGGAAAAGGCATCGTACGGAGAACTTCCGCGGGACCCGTTCCATCCCGCGAAAAAGAACCACTTGTTTCCCCCGTTGAAAATTTTCGGAATGTTTAGCGGTCCTCCGACATTTGCGCCGAAGCGCGCCTGGTTATAGTCCGCTTTCGCGGATTGAATCCCCGTCAAGGAAAACGGTCTCGCATCCAGGCTCGAAGTATCGTCAGAGAAATAGAGCAAGCCATGCGGTTGATTGATGTTGAATCCCCGCCCCATCCTGCCAATGGCGATTGTCCCGCCGCCTGGGCCGCCCAAACCCCCGCCTCCTCCAAAGCCACCGAGTCCCTCTCGTTGCGCGCGTTCGCGGAACTCCTGAATTCGTTGCTGTAATTCGTCCTCACTGCCGCCGCCAAAGTCCTGCGTACGGCCCTGCGCGCCGCTGATGCTTACGGACTCTGTCGGTCCCTCCGCCCCCACTCCGTTCATGGGAAGGCCAGAGAGATCGCTACCGCCTTGTCCGCCGCCGAGCCCACCCGCTCCGCCGAGGCCCGGGTTATTGCCGGCTAGAGACGCAAGAGTATTATCCAGAGCTAGGCTTTGAAACCCGCGCCCAGCCGCAATAATCGCCGCATTTTTGTTGTTTGACTGCTCCTGCTGGCGCGAAGCCAGAATCAGTTCCGCGTCCACCTTTGCTGATACATTCTCGGGATTCAGCACAACTTCTTGCGTAAAATTCGCAAATCCCATGAACTCGACCCGTACTACGTATCTCCCGCGCGGAATGCCGGAGAAACTAAACTTGCCTTCCGAGTTCGATGCTGCCACATACTTTTTTCCAGATAATGTGTTCGCGGCAGTGACCGTTACGCCAGGCAGAGGCGTCTTGCCGCTGCGGACAGACCCTGTGATTTCGAATGTCGCCGTGGCACCAGTAGGCGGCACTGTTTGCAGCGCCTGCGCCGGGGGCGCAGTCTCCTGCGCGCGCAAGCTCACCGCAAAAAGAATGGCGAAGAAATTGAATAGAAAAATGCCGCGAGCAATCGACTTCAAGTCTTGGCTCCCTGATCGAACTATAGCTGCGGCGGATTGCTTTTGGGATCGGGAGGAGGAGCGCTTCCAGCAGGTGCACTCCCAGCCGGCGAATTTCCACCAGGCCCTCTCCCGTTTGCTCCCATCTCCTGCAAGCGCTTCCATTGTTCGGGAGAGAGCACCATCACGTTTTTCGGCACGAACGCATTGTTCAGCACATTTCCATGGATAACCACGTGATCGCCCGGCTGGATGTCCGCCATGGTGATGCTGTCGCGCCCTTTGCGGAGCGAAGTTTCCTCGTTCAGCTCTAAATTCTGCGTGACGTTGTCCGGCCTCAATACTGTGAGTTTCGGCGCATCCACTGACTTCACTTCCCCGACCACAAAATCCTTGCCAAGCTCGCCGAATCCAACCCCGCCGCTCGGGCCTCTGCCGCCCTCTGCCCCTCCGCCTGATCGTCCGCCAATTACCTGTGCCGTAACGCTGTGATCTGCGTTCTCCTCTCCGCGCACGAACACCACATCGCCCACCTTGAAATCTTCCAACTTCGCGTTTTCTCGGTCCTTGCGAAATTCCGTTTTGTCAGTGATCTTCACGACTGCGGTTGTGCCGTCAGGCTTTGCCAGTTGCACCGTTCCGTGGTTGATCGCAGTTATCTTCCCAAATAGCGGCTGGCCCCGGCCATTCTCCGGACCAGGCCTTTGGCCCCTACCTGGAGATGTCCCCTGATCCTGGCTAATAGTCACAGCGTCGGGCGTCTGTGCTCGACCAGCTGTTCCAATGACCAACAATAGAAAACTCAGTGCTAAGAACCGTTTCCGGTCAGTGATCATGACTTCCCCTTAGAAATCCTCCAAATTGCTAATGACGCAGGCCTGAGTGCCAAAGTAACGCCGCCTAGGCTTGCTGGCCAGCAAAAGTATTCCATTTAACAATTCCCTCGGTAGCGAGTCTAAAGTTCCCGTCTGAAACGCCGCGCACGTCTCTACCGAACTAGCCATTTAAAGATCGCGCTGAACCTGTTCTGCCCTCAGTAAGGATGGTTCCAAAGTGGCAATGCTTGTGAGGCAAATGTGGCCGAGCGAATTGCTTCGCTTTCAGTCTGAGAGGTGGGTTCGTTGAGTGGGGATTAAACTTTCCGGATCGTTGCCATTGCAGGCTGTTCCTGCCGTACTCCGCGAAAACTTCACTCGCGACACATGGCCACATCTACTTTTCAATCCGAGGGGAATCATGAATACAAGCAGCACTATACTGCATGTCCACGAATCTTGAAGACGGGTCTTACCTGTGTATTTGGCGTACCGCGAGTGCCCTATCTGTATGTCCGATATCTTGGTTATATGCCAAGCCTTCCAGAGCTCTCTGGGCATTCCGCCAGGTGCTCCAAACCTGCTTGACCGGCTAGAGAGTTTATGTATTATACTGCATGTGAGACTTAGCCGCATGGCAACACCCGCAAACATCGATTCCAAGCACGCGGCTCAACGCCGGCCCGTACCCGCGCGCGAGGAACAGTTTCTGGCCTTTGTAGGAACGCGCGTTCGCGAACTTCGCAATCGACGCGGCATGACCCGCAAGATGCTAGCCCAGGAGGCGCACGTCTCTGAGCGGCACCTAGCGCAACTGGAATCCGGAGAAGGAAATATCTCCATTGTGCTGCTGCGAAGAATCGTCGGAGCTTTGAATACTTCCCTCGCAGAGGTATTTACCCCTGCTGTCGAAGAGCCTGCCGAAAAGCAGGCCATCCGGCGTTTCCTGGAACGGCTTCCCGCGAATCGCCTCGAAGACGTTTTGTTCCACCTCCAGCGCGACTTCGGCGAAGAAGCAACGATGCGTCGTAAGCGAGTCGCACTGATCGGACTCCGCGGCGCTGGAAAGTCCACTCTGGGAGCCAAACTTGCTCAGGACCGCGATATCCCCTTCATTGAGCTGGACCGTGAAATCGAAAAAGACATGGGAATGCCCCTGGCGGAGATTTTCTCTCTTTATGGGCAGTCCGGTTATCGAGCCATCGAAAAGCGCACACTCGAACACGTCCTGGGAGAAGCCGATCGTGCAGTGGTATCCGTCGGAGGGGGCGTGGTGTCGGAAAAAGAGACTTACGGCTATTTGCTGGCGAACTGCTATACGGTGTGGATTAAGGCACAACCTGAAGAGCACATGTCCCGCGTGATTGCGCAAGGCGATTTTCGAGCCATGGCGGGAAGCGACCAGGCCATGCAAGATCTGCGAAGGATTCTGGAAGCGCGCGAACCTCTCTATCGCGAAGCGGACTTGGTTCTCGACACTTCCGGTCAGTCGGTGGAAGAAAGTTTTTCCAAATTGAAAGCGGCATTGCAAACTCAGTAGCAGTAGGAGGATTTTGTGGACGTTGTCGCGGCACATGAAACCTCGGCAGGAATGGAACGACTAGACTTCCGAACGGATCCATCGCGCTATAAGCATTGGCGTCTCTCCTTCGATGGGCCGGTGGCCACGCTTACGATGGATGTCGACGAGGACGGCGGAATCCGCCCGGGCTACAAGCTTAAATTGAATTCCTACGACCTCGGCGTGGACATCGAGTTGCACGATTCCTTGCAGCGAATTCGGTTTGAGCATCCTGAAGTTCGTTCCGTGGTCATCGCCAGTGCGAAAAATCGTATTTTTTGCTCCGGCGCCAACATTTACATGCTTGGTCTTTCCTCGCACGCGTGGAAGGTAAATTTCTGCAAGTTCACCAATGAAACCCGCAATGGGATCGAGGACTCCAGCGCGCATTCCGGATTGAAATTCATAGCAGCATGTAATGGAACCACCGCTGGCGGGGGCTACGAGCTTGCTCTCGCTTGCGATGAAATCATTCTGATTGACGACCGCTCATCCGCAGTCAGCCTGCCGGAGCTCCCATTGCTCGGCGTTCTTCCGGGCACGGGTGGACTGACGCGCCTCACCGACAAGCGCAAGGTACGCCGGGACCATGCCGACATGTTTTGCACCAATCCAGACGGCGTCCGCGGGCAAAGAGCCAAGGATTGGCGCCTCGTTGACGAAGTGGTGAAGCCGCAGCAGTTCGCCGAGCATGTAAGACAGCGTGCTCTGAAACTAGCCGAGCGGAGCAATCGGCCTTTGAACTCAAAAGGAGTGGCGCTAACCCCCTTGAAGCGCACCATGGACTCGGCAGGACTCCACTACGAATATGTGGATGTCCAATGCAATCGCGAAGCTCGAACGGCGACTCTTACGATCCGCGCTCCAGAGTCGGTTCCGGTGGACAGCCTGGAAAAAGTTCTCGCTGCAGGCGCCTCCTGGTGGCCACTTCAGATGGCACGCGAGTTGGATGACGCCATTCTGACGCTGCGCACGAGCGAACTTGAATTGGGTCTGTGGATTATCAAGACAACGGGGAACGCGGACGCGGTTCTGGCAATCGACGATTTCATTTTGAATCACCAGGACAACTGGTTCGTCCGTGAGGTTCTCGGCATGATGCGTCGGACCTTCGCGCGCATCGATGTCACCTCGCGCTCGATTTACGCCATCATCGAACCCGGATCGTGTTTCGCGGGCACGTTACTTGAATTAGCGCTCGCCGCGGATCGCGTATATATGCACGACGCGCCAGAAGCCGAAACAGTGTCGTTCGTCATTCTCTCAGAAATGAACTTCCGACCTCTGCCGATGGTGAATCATCTATCGCGCATGGCCGCGCGGTTTTATGGCAATGAACCGCAAATCCATTCTTTACACCAACACGTTGGAAGAAAGCTTTCCCCACGTGAAGCTCTGGACGCCGGATTAGTCACTGCCACGCCCGATGAGCTTGATTGGGAAGACGAAATCCGCCAGGCCATCGAGTCGCGCGCTGCGCAATCGCCCGATGCCCTTACCGGCCTCGAAGCGAATCTTCGTTTTGGTTCTCCGGAGACCGTGGAAACGCGGATTTTCGGCCGTCTTTCCGCCTGGCAAAACTGGATCTTCGTTCGCCCGAATGCCGTCGGCACAAACGGCGCGCTCAAAGTCTATGGCACCGGCGCACCCACCAAATTCAATTGGGAAAGAGTTTAGGAAGCAGCTTTGGCATTGGCCTGAGGCCACGGGAGAAACTGCGATGATCAATTATACCGAGAAAATTCCGAACAACGTCGATTTGGGAAGAGACCGTGTCCTGCAACGCGCCCTCGAACATTGGCAGCCCGCCTACATGGGCTGGTGGTATGACATGGGCCCGAACGAGAGTCATAACTATGAAGTCTATTTGCGAACCGCCATCAGCGTGGAACCCGACGGCTGGGCGCAATTCGACTACGTGAAGATGCCGGACTATCGCTGGGGCATTTTCCTCCAGCCCCGCGACGAGAAGCGCGAAGTCAATTTCGGCGCTCACAAAGGCCAACCCGCGTGGCAGGAAGTGCCCGGCGAGTACCGTTCCACCTTGCGCCGGATCATTGTCACCCAAGGAGACACCGAGCCGGCTTCTGTCGAACAACAGCGCATGCTGGGCGCTTCTTGTCCTTCGATGTACGACCTGCGAAACATTTTCCAGGTGAACGTCGAAGAAGGTCGCCACCTGTGGGCCATGGTGTACCTGCTGCATCGCTATTTCGGACGTGATGGCCGCGAGGAGGCTGAGTCTTTGCTCGCTCGGCGCTCGGGGGATGCCGACAACCCGCGCATTCTGGGTGCGTTCAATGAGCCCACTCCAGATTGGCTGGCCTTCTACATGTTCACGTTTTTTACGGACCGTGACGGTAAATTTCAGCTTTGCGCGCTGGCCGAGTCCGGTTTTGATCCCCTCTCTCGCACCTGCCGCTTCATGCTTACCGAAGAAGCGCACCACATGTTCGTCGGCGAGACGGGCGTTGGCCGCATCATTCAGCGCACCTGTGAGGTGATGAAGGAACACAAACTCGATGACCCATCGGATGTCCGCGCGCTGGGCGTAATCGATCTTCAGACCATCCAGAAGTACTTGAATTTTCACTACAGCGTCACCCTGGATCTTTACGGTTCGGATGTTTCCTCAAACGCCGCAAATTACTTCACCAACGGACTGAAAGGGCGTTTCCGTGAAACCAAGCTGGAAGACGATCACGTTCTGAGCGAGGCGGAATATCCAGTGTATGAAGTTGTAGGTGAAAAGATCGTCGCCAAGAAAGTACCGGCGCTGAGCGCCCTGAATGAGCGGCTGCGCGATGATTATATCGATGAGATCGCCGATGGCGTGGCCCGCTGGCAGCGCGTGATTGATACGGCCGGCATTCCTTTCCGCTTTACCCTGCCCCACAAGGGCTTCCACCGCGAAATCGGCAATTTCGCGGGACACTTTATCACCCCTGAAGGAGAAGTCTTAAGCGAGGAAGCATGGAAGAAGCGCGAGTCCGAATGGCTGCCGACACTAAAGGACCATGCCTTTGTCCAATCGCTCATGACCGGGCGCGTCGTGGAGCCCGGCAAATTTGCGAATTGGATTGCACCGCCGGCCCGTGGCGTCAATAATCAGCCGCTGAATTTTGAATACGTTCGCTTCAATTGATTCGCCAGAGGGATGACATAGATTTCTTCTAAGGACGCAAAACCCTGCAGCCGATCATAGACATCCACGTCCACATCATGCCGTATCGCATGATGAAGCCGTCGGCGCTCGACTTGATGAAGCGCGGACGCAAAGACTACGCCGAAGTCGAGCGGTATTGTGCAGACCCTAAAGCATTTCTCGGCTTGCTGGACAGACTCGGCGTCGAGCGCGCCGGTCTCATCAATTACGTTGCCCCGAAGATTATTGGGTTCACGCCCGAAGTGAACGATTGGAGCGCGAACTATTGCAAAGCGGCGCCCGACCGGCTGATCGCATTCGGCGGGGTGTTGCCAGGAACTGTTCCCGACGCCGGTGCCGAAGTGGACCGCATGGCCAAACTCGGAATTCGCGCGATTAAGCTGCATCCCTCGCATCAGGTGCTCTCACCCAACGATTACATGGATGGCAATCGCGAGTTGGCAGCCGTCTACGAGCGAGCCCAAGCGAACGGCATGCCCGTCATGATTCATACAGGAACTTCCATTTTCCCTGGCGCCCGCAATCTTCATGCTCAACCGATGCTCTGCGATGACGTCTCTATCGACTACCCCGATCTCGTTGTAATTCTTGCGCACGGCGGACGACCTTTGTGGATGGAGGAGGCCTTTTTCCTCGTTCGCCGCCACAAAAACATGTACATGGACATCTCCGGCATCCCTCCACAAAAGCTTCTCGAATACTTCCCGCGCATCGAAGAGATTGCCGATAAGGTGCTCTGGGGAACCGACTGGCCCGGCCCAGGCGTCCCCGAAATCAACGCCAACATCGAAAAGTTTAACGCCCTTCCGATCCGCGAGCATGCCAAGCGCAAGATTCTCTACGACAACGCCGCGCGCCTCTTTCCTCGCTGACCCGGCCGGCAAATTCCCTAGTGCTGTGTCGTCTTTTTGATTTCTACATATCTGTGATATGAACGGGTGTTCAGTTTCTGAACAACTGTTCAGTTGTTCTTGACAGCAGCGGCGCGCAGCGGTACGTTGGGACAGGGAATACCTTGGCGAATCGTCGCGGCACAAAACGAACTCATGCACGCATCGCAAGGCGCTACCTCGCCCGCCGCCTGGAAATCTTGCGCGCCGCCGGAAATCAGTTTCGCGTTGCCGGCTTTGCCGAAACTGGCATGCGCGACATCGCCGCCGCTGCCGACCTCTCTCCCGCCAACCTTTACAACTACTTCCAGGGAAAGCACGAACTTCTTTTCTTCTGCCAGGACCTTACTCTCGATCGACTCATCGCCGCTTTAGAGAAAGCGCGCTGCTTACGCGTCAACGCTGGCGAGAAGCTACGCCTGGTTATCATTTCTCACGTACGCTGTGTTCTGGATGAAGTCGAAGGTTCTGCAGCGCATCTCTTAGCCAGCTCTCTACCGCCTCGCCTTCAACGCCCGTTGGTGGCGAAACGCGACCGTTACGAAGAGGGAGTCCGTCACTTGATCGCCGCTGGCGTCCGCACGGGAGAGTTCACTCCCTGCGATCCTGCACTCGCCACGCGTGCCATTCTGGGAGCTCTCAATTGGACTGTGCGATGGTTCAATCCCGGCGGCACTTTAACCGCCACTGAAATCGCCGAAGGCTTCGCCGATTATCTGATTCGAGGTTTGCTGACCAAACCAACTTCTCTCCGACGCTCTTCCAGGGCCAGAGAACAGCAAAGACCGGGCCAGAAGCTCCATTCACGAATTGTCAGGAACTTGGCCGCAGCTGCGCGACTTTCTGAAAGGTGACTTATGCTGATCACATTGCCAGTCGAATCGCAAAAATCCGCGCACCTCCGAATGACCCTGAACGGCGAGCAAGTCGACGTCTCTTTCGCGCCATACAAAACTCTACTCGAGATCCTACGCGAAGACCTCGGCCACACCGGCACGAAACACGGCTGCGAACTCGGTGAGTGCGGCGCATGCGCCGTGCTCCTGGACGGCAAGGCAGTCCTCTCCTGCCTGGTTCTCGGCGTCGAGTGCGACTCTAAAACTGTACTCACTGTCGAAGGTCTCGGCCTCGACGGCCACCTTCATCCCCTGCAGGACGCCTTTGCAGACCTCGGCGCCGCCCAGTGCGGTTATTGCACGCCCGCGATTCTGGTTACCGCGAAGGCCTTGCTGGAAGAGCACCCTCACGCAAGTCGCGATCAAATTCGCGCCGCGCTTTCCGGCGTCTTGTGTCGCTGCACGGGTTATCTCCAGATTTTTGAGGCCGTCGAGGCCGCCATGGTCAAGATCGCGGAGCAACGCGATGCCGCAAAATAAAATCCAGGTGCGCGTTCGCGCCATGCTCCGCACTTAGGAGGGTATTTGCCCAATCAAAAAGATTTGCCGGAATCGCCCGCGAAGGGTTCTCAACCCAACGGCGAAGAGTTCCGTGTCATCGGCGTCCCTCGCCGCAGAGTAGACGCCCGCGCCAAAGTCACTGGCCAAACCCGCTTCGCCGACGATATCTTTCTCCCGCGTATGGCCCACTGCAAACTCCTGCGTTCCCCGCACCCGCACGCGCGCATTCGAAACATCGATACTTCCCGCGCTCTCGCTCATCCCGGCGTCTACCTGGTCCTCACCGGAAAAGACCTCCCCATCGAGTACGGCATCCTTCCCGTCAGCCAGGACGAGCAAGCCCTCTGCCTCGATCACGTCCGCCACGTCGGAGATCCCGTTGCTGCGGTCGTCGCCCGCGAGGAGCTGATTGCCTTCGAAGCTCTCGATCTCATCGACGTCGACTACGAAATTCTTGCCACCATTTCCAATCCCGAGGAGGCTCTTGCCACTCCCGATCCGCGCATTCACGATTACGGCGAAGAAGGCAACATTCACAAGCGCGTCGCTCTGGAATTCGGCGACGTCGAGAAATCCTTCGCCGAAGCCGACGAAATCTTCGAAGACACTTTTTTTTACCAGGGCAGCACTCACCTCCCCATCGAGCAGCACGCGGCCGTAGCCATCAAAGATCCCGACGGAAAACTCACCATCTGGTCCAGCACGCAAACCCCGCACTATCTTCACCGCGCCCTCGCAAAAGTTCTCAACATGCCGGCCGCGCATATTCGTGTAAGCGCCACTCCCAACGGCGGCGGCTTCGGCGGCAAGAGCGATCCCTTCAACCATGAAATCGTAATTGCAAAAGCCGCGCTCATGCTCGATCGCCCCGTCAAGATCTGCCTCACCCGTGAAGAAGTTTTCTATTGTCACCGCGGCCGCCACCCCGTCCTGATGAAATTCAAAACCGGCGTCAAGAAAGACGGCACTATCACGGGAATGCATCTTCAGACCTTGATCGACGGCGGAGCGTACGGTTCGTACGGCGTGGCCAGCACGTTCTATACCGGGGCGTTGCAAACCACGACGTACCATATCCCGCGCTACCGCTTCGAAGGCTGCCGTACATTCACCAATAAGCCTCCCTGCGGACCAAAACGCGGCCATGGTACCGTCCAACCCCGCTTCGGCCAGGAAGTTCAGCTCGACAAAATCGCGGAGAAACTCAAACTGGATCCCGCGGATATGCGCCTGCGCATCGTCGAAGCTCCCAACACCGTGACGGCAAATTATCTCCGGCTCGGAACCGTCAATCTTTCCGAATGCATTCGCCGCGTGGTGAAAATATCCGACTGGAAAGAGAAATTCCGAAAATTGCCCGAGGGCCGTGGCGTGGGCATCGCCTGCTCCGCCTATCTCACGGGCGCAGGCCTCGCCATTTACTGGAACAAGATGCCCCATTCCGGCGTGCAGTTGAAACTCGACCGCGGCGGCGGTGTTGCGATTTTCTGTGGCGCCACCGAAATCGGCCAGGGCTCCGATGATGTGCTCGCGGGAATCGTCGCTGAAGTTCTCGGTATCGACACCTTCGACATCCGCCTCTTCACGGGGGACACCGATTTGGGGCCAGTGGACCTGGGTTCCTACTCGAGCCGCGTCACCATCATGGCAGGCAACGCTGCCTTGCAAGCGGGGGAGCGCGCAAGAGAATTGCTCGCCGAAGCCGTCGCCATCCGCCTCGAAGTTCCCAAAGAACGCCTGCGCTTCGCCGACAAGCATGTTTTTGATTCCGCCGCGCCGGAAAAAAGAGTTCCCTTCCACGAAGCCGTCTGCCTCGCCGAAGCTCGCTTTGGGACCATCGGCACCGTCGGCTCTTACACTCCGCCAAAATCCCCCGCGCTTTATAAAGGCGGCGGTGTCGGGCCATCGCCGACATATTCTTATACCGCCGCGGTTGTCGAAGTCGCCGTCAATCCCGTAACCGGTTGGATCACCGTCCCCAAGATCTGGATCACCCACGACATCGGCCGCGCCCTGAACCCTCCGCTCGTCCGAGGCCAAGTCGAGGGCAGCGTTTACATGGGCCTGGGCGAAGCGCTCATGGAAGAGCAGGAATTTCGCCGCCTTCCCAAAAAACTTTCGCACGCGCTGGTGCACAAGCTCCCTTCCATGCTGGAGTACAAGAGCCCCACCTCGCTCGACATGCCCGAAGTGGTCACCGAGTTGGTGGAAGAACCCGACCCGCGCGGCCCCTTTGGCGCAAAAGAAGTTGGTCAGGGCCCGCTTCTCCCCATAATGCCCGCCGTAGCTAACGCGGTTTACGACGCCGTCGGCGTTCGCATTGATGAAGTCCCGATCACACCGGAAAAAATCATGAAGGCTCTCGCGGAAAAAAAGGTGGGCCGCGATCCGCGATACGGACCGACCCACTTCCCTGAAATCCATTGGCCGGAAGCACTGCGCGTCCCACCTCCCTGGGAGGGCGGCGACGGTAACGCCATCAACGACGTGCCACGTCATTCGAAATCGCGCCCGGAGAAAGAAAAGGTACTCAGCTCATGATGCGTCTACCCCTTTTCGAATTCCGTACTCCGCGCACACTGGAAGAAGCCGCTCGCATTTTGGACGGTCAGGGACCCGACACCATGCCGCTGGCCGGCGGCACCGACCTGCTCCCCAACATGAAGCGTCGCCAACAAGTTCCCAAAACGCTGATGAGTCTTCGCCACATCGAAGGCTTGACCCAAGTTCAGATAAGCAGCTCCGGATCACGTTTCGGCGCGTGCCTTACGCTTACCGATATAGCCGAGGATCCTCGCTTTCGAAACGGCATGACTGCGCTAGCGCAAGCGGCTGCTCTGGTCGCCACGCCCCACCTTCGAAACATGGCCACTCTCGGCGGCAACCTCTGCCTGGACACGCGCTGCAATTACTACGACCAAAACTACGAGTGGCGAAAGGCAATCAATTTTTGCCTGAAGAAAGATGGAACCACCTGCTGGGTCGCGCCAGGTAGCGCGAAATGCGTGGCGGTTTCCTCCACCGACACCGCGCCAGCACTGATCGCTCTCGGAGCCCGCGTCCGCCTGGTTTCTCGTTCCGCTGAGCGCGAAGTCGCGCTCTCTGATCTCTACAACAACGATGGAATAAATTACAGCAAGCGCCGGCCCGATGAAATTCTCGCGGAAGTATTGCTCGATTCTCTCCATGGCTGGCGGAGCACCTACTGGAAGTTGCGCCGCCGCGGTTCTTTCGACTTCCCCGTTTTATCTGTCGCCGCCGCCGCCCGCCTTTCCAATCGAGGGGTCGTAGAAGACGCACGCATTGTCATCGGCGCGGCTTCCTCGCGCCCGCTGGTTGCGATCGACGCCGCGCGGTCTCTGCTTGGCCGCTCCTTGAATCCGGAAACGATTGCCGAGGCGGCCATTCTCGCCGCTCGCATCGCCAAGCCATTGGACAATACGGATTTCGACATGACCTGGCGCAAGCGGGTCACCGCGGAATTCGTCAGCTATGCTCTCCGCGAACTGCGCGGTGATGACGTACGAGCCGAACGCGAAAGCGTGACTCGGCATCCCTTCGCGTAGAAATCCGGGACGATTGCCGCCCTGGAGTGTCAACGAGGCACCCAGTTGGGATTATGCGTGAAGAGCCCGTTGATGAAACCCATCTGATAAACGATAAAAAGTCCAAAGGCCAGGCTGAGCACTCCCGAGAACAGCCCGAGGCCGCGATTGAGGCGGGCGAAGCGGTTTTCGGAAAAGGTAAAAGGGACAGCAATCGCCGCAGTGATCAGCATCATTCCTGCGACGGTGCCGATTCCAAAAACAAGGAGATATAAGACGGCCCAAGAGGGAACGCGAATGGTCGTGAGCACCAGCAACGCAACCGCTGCCGATCCGGCCAGGCCGTGAACGATGCCCACGGCCAAGGGCCGCACGACTTGATAGAGACCCAACCGGCCAAACGTGCGGTCCATCCATCCCACGGGCGTCGCATCTTCACCATGCCCATGCCTCTCCGGACCGTGGCCGTGGGGATGACTGTGAACGTAGTCTCCGTGTCCGTGGGAATGCGAGTGTTGCATCGGATGCAAGGGCGCAACGGTCTCCGATATGCGGCGCAGGATCCCGGAGAGATTCAGAACCCCCAGAAGAATCAGCATCAGCCCAACAGATAATTCCATCGTGAGACCAACTCTCGGCGGGATCACAAGACCAAACAAGATGATCGCCGAACCAACGACGAGAATCGTGATCGTGTGACCCAGGCCCCAGAGTGCGCCGATCAACGCCGCGTGGCGGATGCTGCGCTGGCGGCTGACAATCGTCGTCACGGCGATGACGTGGTCCGGATCAGTCGCATGCCGCATTCCAAGGAAAAAACCAAGTGCGATGATGGAAAGTAGATTGATCATTTATTTCGCACCCGCAGCAGCCGCCCGAGAACATATTGGCCGCTCAAGCGATAGCGCCGGGGCCAGAACGTGCGGTCGGAACCTCCGAGAAATGATTCCGGCGCGGATTCTAACCAATTCCCGCAATTTCCGCCATGCATTGAGGTGTGTTCTGCAAGCGGACAGTCCGTCCGCCACTTTACGGAACTGAGCTGAATGTAAGAAGCAAAAATGGGATCCTCGGTCGGGCTTAGTGGCCCCCACCCCCCTGTTTTTCGGATGTGTGGCAAACACAGGACTTTAAGTCTCGTGTTTTTGGATGTGTGGCAAACACAGGAGTTATGGGCGCATTTTCCGGATGTGTGGCAAGGAAAGGACTTACGGAGATAGGGGGACAGGTCAGGCGAGGATCAAGTTCGGCGTACACGGGAGAGGATAGCATGGGAGTGGCGAGGGACTAAGTGTTTTGCAGGGAATGGGGAGGATTGAGTGGTGGCGGAGGAGGGGTTAAGGGTTCGTTTGAAGTGAGGAAGGATAAGCTACCGGGAAACGTCCCGTCCGTCCCCCTCGATCCCCCCGTTCCAAGCGCTCGACGAACAAGGCGATGTACTACCTCCTCCAGGGGCACGTCGGCAGGTATGGCCTCCCCGCGTTCCGTATCCTCTTCCGCTCCGGAATCCTCCCTATGCCTATAGGGAACAATGAAGTATGCGCCCTGCCGCTTGGAAAGCTTCCAACTCTTGGCAACCCTCTCGAAGCTCGCTCGTGACTTCGCTTTAGCGAGCCTCAATAGTGCGGGCTTTCTCGAATAATCAGCACGTGAGGGTGTCGGCACAGCAGGGTTTCCGCGGCCAATTGCGCGCAACAACGCTTCCTCCACCTTGCGCTCGTCACTCGTATCGATTACGTCGATAGGCTCAATACTCAGGTAGAATCCGGCTTCCGTTTTCGCCGTTGTAGGAACAAAAGCTTGGCCCTTGTGCAAAATCAAAAGCCAGAACCCGTCATTCGGCATCTGCTACCTCACCCGAACTACAACGACTTTGACTCCCTGCGCTGCGGGCGGGTGGCCCGGACGTTGAATTTATGTTTGTGTGCATGAAGGTCGTAGAGAGAATATCCCTGCGGCATTTTTCAGGAAAGTATAGAGTGGCGGAGGGTGCTCCAGGTTCGTTTTTTGAACCTGGGTCTTGGGGTTGAATTTCCCTTCTCGCCCTTCCACCTCGACATCTACGAGTTTTCCATTCCGCCTCACTCCCCGACGTCCATAGCCAAGAGCCCCTTCTCTCCTCCGTAGTAAAACATCAGGAGATGCACATGCTCTGGCATCACCACATACCCGAGAAGCTCAAACCCCATCTCGTCCCGCACCTTCCCCAACTCTTTCACGAAGACGTCCCGTGCGCGCACCGTCTTCAACAGCGGCAGCCGCCGATAGCAACTGAACGTAACATAGTGCAAATCACACTTGCCGTAATAGCGCCTCAGCCCCGCCGGCATCGCCAATCCCACGAAAAGAAACGTCAACCCCAAGGCCCAGGTTCCAACAGCGAACCTGGGGCACCCTCCGCGCTAGTTGGAGCTTTGAGTGGGGGGAAATTGCCTCGCTCGATCAATGGGAGCTCGACGGATTCGGGCGCGGGTCATTCGGGCCACCCGGCCGAAACTTAAGGTGTTGATCGTGGATGACTTGTCGGTGAGGCCGCAAAGGGGGGAGCCGGCACTGTGGCTGGGACGGCTTCCAGGGGAACTCCGGGAGAGGCGAGCACGAGCACGGTTGCGCCCGGCGTTGTCGTGCGAATCCAATGAGAAAGACGTATCACTACGTACCAGGCGAGTACAACACCTAAAATGAGCAGCGCCAGCACGACAAAGATGACTATGAAGAGCAGCCAGGAGGACACAAGTTCCCGAACACGGTAGGAATAGAGGGAAAGTCCCAAAGCTAACCCACAGAACTGTGACACGCGATGGCTTTCTCGAAGGTGACGCACAGAGCCCCTGTTTAGCTTCCAATCGATGTCCGTTTTCCAAGGGTCCAGATGAGGAGAACGGCCAAAAGAGGGAGATCGTGCGGCCCAGCCTTGCCTCGCGGCTAATGCCGATCTTTCTCGCCGTCTATCCACTCATGCTACGAGCCAGGACGCCAAAAAGATGCCCTCTATTGGACGGTCTTGCGAGGAATTTACTTCCCGAGCGAGCGACAAACTTCCAAGTCTCGTGCATCTTAGCCGGAGCCGCACGGTGCCAGAATTGTCTGCCTCGAATTCCAGCCCCCAAAGACAGACTGACGCTTAGGTCCGATGTCTTCTACTTTGGCAGTTTGGTCTGACGTGAAATTCTTTCGTTGTTTGTTAAGGGTTAGTGGGATTCGGGGGCAAATCAGTTCCCCCCGAATCCCAACTCGCAACGTCAGTGCTTAATCGCTTGCAGACCGCTTTGCGCCGTCACTTCTTTGGCTTTTTCGCGGCAGGTGGTTTCTTTTCACCGCCCGCGGGGCTGATGAGCGCCAAGAAATCCCTGGCGTTGAACGGGTAGCGACGAACCGACTGTTGTCCGGTGGTGCTCAAGGTGACGTCTACACGCCGATTGTTGGCCAAGACCAGCACCTTCAAATTACGCAGCATTTTTTGCCGCTCCTCTGGACTCAGGTCGGGATTGTCCGCCATCTGCTCCTTGATCTGGTCGGCACTGAGTTGGTCCTCTTTGCCAAGAGCTCGCGTCTCAATGTGGTCCGCGGGGACGCCGTGCTCCACCAGGAAGTTCTTGGTGCGCTCCACGCGACGCTCGGTAAGACCTTTGTTATATTCCACCGAGCCGCGAGGATCGGCATGTCCAGCCAGGATCAAGTGAGCGTCAGGCTTATATTTCAGGTAGCTTTTGAAGTCCTGGGCCAGGGTTTTCAGGATGTCCGCCTGACTGTCGAGCAGGCCACCGCCGGGATTCTCAGAGGTGGGCCGAGCTGTTTGGAAATAAATACTATGGAGGGCCAGCTTGGCCTCTAACTGCTTGATCTCGGGTGCCGGAGCGGGAGGTGGCGGAGGAGCTTCGATGTATACCGTAGTGGTGGACGAAGCCGTAAGCGGCGGATTGCGGTCATCGCCAACGTTGCAAGTGACGGTGATGCGGCCTGGTTGTGAATCCCGTGCATTCCACGTGGCAGTGTCGCCGTTGCCGGAGATATCTCCCGTGCTTGCGGCGTAGCTGTAGATCAACCTGCGGCCATCCGGGCTGCTGGCGGTCGAGTGGATGGTGGAAGTCCCGCCTGTTCGCACCCTTTCCGGATCTGCCGAGCATGAGATTACGGGTGGATGAGGCTCTTTCACTGTGAATCTGGCACTGCAGGACGCCACACCGTTTTTGCTGCCATCACTCAAGTTGGCAGTGACCGCATACGAGCCGGGCTGCAAGCCCGTAGTGTCAATCTGCGTGGAAGTTTCGCTGCCAGTAACTTTCACGCCAGTGCCATTCCAACTGTATTTCACCGTACGCTTGGGATTGAAGTTGGATCCGCTGGCGGTCGCGGTAACTGGCTCGCCGGCAAAAACTTCGGTCGGCTGTATCGAACAGGCCGCAGTGGGTGGTGCCGGGGGCGCTCCGCCACCGAACATAAATACGAGGCCGGTTTGTGCTCTCACTCCTCGGATATCTGTGGCGGGCACAGAAGGAGGACCATACCGGTAACTCGAGGCTACGAAGTCGGCCCTGATCAGCCGCAAGGCTACGTGCCTGGTGAGGTCAACATCAAGACCGCCGCCAATCATCACCCCAACTTTGTCGATATCGTGGAAGGCATCGGGCATCAGGCGATGGTCGCCTACCAACACCTCAAAAAACGGGGCAAAATGATTGCGCCGCATTGTAAACTTTGGGCCGAACGAGAGGTTGGAGAAAGCGGCGTCGTCAATTCTTCTCGCAAACGTAGCTTCCCCGCTGCCCCAGTGGGTGCTGGTATCAAGAGTCAATCCGAACCAATTATTGAAGTTATAGGTAACGCTGGCGCCGGCGCCTCGCGGATTTGATTCCAGGTTGGTGCCCGGGAACGGGAGGGCTGCTCCTGGAAGCTGGCCGTGTATATCCGAGCGGGGATAGAAGAAGGAGTATCCGCCGTAAAGCTCCCACTTGGGAGTAGGCTGGTCCTGGGCCGCGGCGGGGATGGCAAACAGGCACAGCACGGCTATCATCGCCGTGAGCATTGCTAAGACCCGGCCAGGATGGCTCTTTGATTGAGATGACATGCGAATATTCCTCCGAACTTCAAAAACCTGAGATTCTGCAATTCGAGCCTGCCCGGTACTGGACCAGCCGCAAGCCGGTCTCGCTGCCGAATGCCTCATGGACAAGCTGGGACGGTGACCATATTTGTGTCCAGCGTGACGGCGCCGGCGGTTCGTGCCAGAGCTCTGCCATTCATCGTTGCGCCGGTAGCAAGCGTGATAGAAGCAAGCGACAGGATGCTTCCGTTGAAGACAGAGGTGGTTCCCAGAGCCGCAGAACTGCCCACCTGCCAGAAAATGTTGTGAGCGGAAGCCGAGTTAATAAGCTTTACGTTGCTGCCGCTCCCGGTGGTGAGTCCCGAAGCTATCTGGAAGATCCACACAGCATTCGCATTGCCCTGGCCGTCAAGAGTTACGGTCCCGGTTATGCCCAGCGTGGACGTGGACTTATAGATTCCCGGGGCGAGGGTCAGACCGGTCAAATCCCCAGCAATAGTAGTCGGAGCAGGCGCAGTTCGTCCGGCCAGGTCGTTATACGCGGTGGTCAAGGCGGTTTGGGCGGTCTGGGCGTCGTTGGGCGACGGAGGCGTATCCGTTATGTGTATCGTCCCACTAACGAGACCCAGCCCCGCTGTGTGGGTCCCTGTCCCCACGTACGTGTTCGCCGGCGGATCCTGAAAGCCAACCACCGAGCTTCCCGGACTGAGTCCCAGATCTCCGTTGACGATATGTGTGGCACCCGTATTCGTAACCGTCGCGCCAGCCAGAACTCCATAACCGCAGGCCCCTCCCAATGCAACCCCGCCGGGCACAGCACACGGAGGCGAGACAGTGAACGTCCAGACCTTACTGATTGCCAGCGCATTTCCAAAATTGTCTTTCGCTGCGGTGGAAACCGTGGCCGTAAATGAAGCGTTCGGCGGTCCGAGAGGCAGAGTCGAGGGCGTAAAGGTGGCAATCCTGGTCGCAACAACGTAGTTAACGGTTCCAGCCACGGGACCACTTGGGCCGGTCAAAGTAAACGTAGTCGCTGGAGAATTGATGGTCGCAGGGTTCATGTCCTTGCTGAATGTTGCGGTGATAACCGCGGTGTTTGGGCAAACAAGAGTAGAGCCGTCCGGCGGAGTTACAAGGGTCACCGTAGGAGGAGTTAGAGGGTCGCCGGGGTTCCCTGTTCCCGCGTTTTTGTCCCCGTCGCCGCATCCCGCCACCGCGGCCGCCAGAAGGAACGCCGGGATGAGAATTTTTCTGAAATTCGAATTGAGCATTAGCTTCTCCTCTTCAAACAATTACATGGCATCCGATACCACAAGCAGCTGGCGCGGGGAAATACGAGAGGGACAAATTTCACTGGCTGGTCAATGCAGGACACAAGCAACCTGCGATTTGTATGTTTATAACAAGTCTTGGATTTTGCCGTCTGTCCCCAATTGAACAGAGGCTGCCGGACGAAGCCAAAAAGTTACTGTTCTCTTTTGCACAGATTGGAGGGGAATCTCCTTGGTAAAGTGAGGCGGGCCGTGGAGTAACCATGTTGAGGGGCGCTTCCACTTGAATATGAAAGCAAAAACAATAAAGAAGAATGGGATCGGCGGCGCCTTTGACCCGCAAGTCTTCCTCGATACGGCAGGCGTGGCGAGGAAGGTTGCCGAATATCGACGGGGCGAATCGATTTATTCGCAAGGTGAGGCCGCGAATAGCGTCATGTATGTCCAGAAGGGTGGCGTGAAATTCTCGGTTGTAAATGGGTCCGGGAAAGAGGCGGTGGTAGCAATGTTTGGGCCGACGGACTTTTTTGGCGAGGGCTGCATGGCCGGGCAAACGGTTCGAATGGGAACGGCTAGAGCCATTACACCCACCACACTTCTGGTCATGGAGAAAAACGAGTTGATCCGCGTACTGCATGCCGAGCATGAGTTATCCGATCATTTCATCCGGTATATGCTGGCGCATAACATCCAGGTCGAAGAGGATTTGATCGATCAACTGTTCAACTCGAGCGAAAAGCGTCTGGCGCGCACCCTTCTGCTTCTCGCACGATATGGAAAACAAGATCAGCCCGTCCGCACACTGCCGAAGGTTTCTCAAGAGACTTTGGCGAGCATGATCGGAACCACGCGATCGCGCGTGAATTTCTTCATGAACAAATTCCGAAAACTAGGTTTCATCGAGTACAACGGAAAAATCAAAGTCAATAAGTCACTTTTGACGGTCGTTTTACACGAGTAGAGCGAAAAACGACAGTCAGCGGTGATTGTCACGCGATCGAAGATGCGGCAGAAAAGCCCGGTACTCAAGGCACACCCGAGGCGAACGCTTCTTGGGCAGTGATGCGATGGTTCATCCGCAAGTCATGGATTCACAGGAAAACGAATGTCGCTGCCGAAAACAATGCCTCTCGGAGAAACCGTAACGCTGATTGAATTGCAGTCTCTTGAATTAGAACCGAAGCCAGTCACACTGATACCCGTAGCGGCGCGTCCAGCGCTCCCCAATCGAATCGCAGTCGTGGGGAACTATCTCCCGAGGCGTTGCGGAATCGCCACGTTCACAACCGACTTGTGCGAGGCCATCCACGCGGAATATGGCACAACGGAGTTGCTGGCGCTGCCGGTCAACGATACCGAGGAGGGTTATACCTATCCCGCCAGAGTGCGGTTCGAGTTGTCCGAAGATAACCTGGCTTCCTACCGGCAAGCCGCGGACTTTCTCAATTTCAGTAATGTTGACCTGGTCTGCCTGCAGCACGAGTATGGAATTTTTGGAGGCCGCGCGGGCGGGCACATCCTGGAGCTGCTGCGGCGACTGCAGATGCCTTTCGTGACCACCTTGCACACGGTGCTTCGCGATCCAACGCCGGACCAGCGCACGGTGATGGAAGAGATCACGACACTTTCCGACCGCCTGATCGTCATGAGCCAGCACTCGGCAGAGATCCTGCAGGAAGTCTTCCAGGTTCCGATGGATAAGATCGATCTGATCCCGCATGGCATCCCCGATCTGCCATTCACGGATCCCAGTTTCTATAAGGATGGGTTTGGAACGGAAGGAAAGCATGTTTTGCTCACGTTTGGCCTGCTCTCGCCGAATAAGGGCGTAGAAAATGTCATAAAAGCGCTTCCCAAAATCCTTTCGCGTCACAGCAACGTTGTTTACATGATTTCCGGAGTAACGCACCCCCACATCCTACGGCGCGAAGGAGACAAATACCGGCATTCCTTGCAGACACTGGCGAAGGATCTCGGCGTCGAAGCCAATGTGATCTTCCGCAACCGTTTCGTGAGCCCCCAAGAACTGGTTGAATTAATCGGCGCGGCGGACATTTACATCACGCCATACAAACACAAAGCGCAGGTCGTTTCCGGCACGCTGGCGTATGCTTTGAGCGCCGGGAAAGCGATTATTTCGACGCCTTACCTGCATGCGATCGAACTCTTGGACGACGAGCGCGGCGTCCTTGTACCTTTTGATGATCCAGAGGCTATCGGCGCAAGAACGGTGGAACTTCTGGATAACGACACCGCACGGCATGCCATGCGGAAACGCGCTTATCTTTACGCAAGAGACATGGTGTGGAGCCGGGTGGCGCAGAAATACATGAAAAGTTTTGAACGCATCTACAACGAGCGCTTGCGAAATCCGCGCGCCACATTTTCGGCGCAGAACACGGAAAAAGCGCTGGACCTGCTCCCCGCGATTAAGCTGGACCACCTGGTTCGAATGACCGACCACACGGGCATGGTGGAGCATGCGGTTTTCGTGGTGCCAAACTATGCGGAAGGTTACGCGACCGATGACAACGCGCGGGCATTGATTGTGACCACGCTTCTGGAAGAGATGGGAACGCATCCGCCAGCGGGATCGAGCGACCTGGCTTCGCGGTACCTGGCTTTCCTGTGGCACGCTTTTGATCCTGCCGCTAAACGGTTCCATAACTGCTTGAGCTACGAATGCCGATGGCAGGAACCTGAAGGTTCGGAAGACAGCCACGGGCGGGCCCTGTGGGGCTTAGGAACAGTTCTCGGCAGATCGGAAAACGCGGGATTGCGGGGCGCGGCCGGCCGTCTGTTTGAACTCGCCGTACCTTCCGCGGTCGAATTCAAGAGCCCTCGCGCATGTGCTTTTGCCTTGCTGGGACTGCAGGAATATCTCGACTCGTTCCCTGGAGATCGCGCGGCGCTGACGGCGGCTGAAACACTGGCAAACCGATTGTTGAATTCCTACCGCGCGAACCGTTCCGATGACTGGAAGTGGTTTGAGAGTGGGCTGGCCTACTCCAATGCGCGATTACCGCAGGCCGTGATTCGAGCGGGAATGCGCGCTGCAAATGAGGAGATGGTCGCAGCGGGACTCGAAGCCCTGGATTGGCTGGTCACGATTCAGCGCTGCGAGGTGAAAGGCCATTTCGTGCCCATCGGATCGCACGGCTTCTATTCCAAGACCACCGAGAAGGCTCGCTTCGACCAGCAGCCCGTGGAAGCCTGCGCGGTTGTCTCGGCATGCTTGCAGGCCTATCGCGCCACCGGCAAAGGCCTCTGGCGCAAGGAGGCCTGGTCGGCTTTTAATTGGTTCCTGGGAGACAACGATCTGCAAATCGCACTCTACGATCCAAGCACGGGGGGTTGTCGAGACGGGTTGCATCCCGACCGGGCCAATGAAAACCAGGGGGCGGAGTCCACCCTTTCCTTTCTGATGGCGCTCCTGGAGATGCGGCAGTTGGAAGAAGCTGACGGTACAAAGAACAAGCGCTGACCGACCATGCGTTTGCCTTTTGGCTTGGGGAGAATCTTTAGGAGCCCGTTGAATGAATGCTGCACTGGTTACCATAAATCCGCTGATGACTAAGTATGAGACGTTGTTTCACCGGCATCCCGGCAATCCCATCCTGTCTGGAAAAGATTGGCCGTACTCCATGAACAGCGTCTTCAATGCCGGGGCAACGCTGCTGGCCGATGGGACAACTCTTCTTCTATGCCGTGTGGAAGATCGCCGGGGGCTCTCTCACTTTTGCGCCGCGCGGTCGGCGAACGGGATTGACAGCTGGCAGATCGATCGTGAACCGACGCTGCTGCCCAATGCGGAGCAATATCCCGAGGAGGTCTGGGGCATTGAGGATCCACGCGTTACGTATATGCCGGAACTCAAGAAATTTGCCGTGGCCTACACTTCCTATTCTCGCGGTGGCCCTGGAGTGTCTTTGGCGCTGACCGAAGATTTTCGCAGCTTCGAAAGATTCGGCGTAGTCATGCCGCCGGACGACAAGGATGCGGCGCTTCTGCCTCGCAGGATCAACGGCTTCTGGGCTTTGATCCATCGGCCCATGACGCCTCTCGGCGCTCACGTCTGGATTTCTTACTCTCCCGATCTGCGCCACTGGGGAAATCACAAGCTCATGCTGGAAGCGCGCCGCGGGGCCTGGTGGGATGCCAACAAGATTGGCATGTCCCCACCTCCCATTGAAACGCCCCGGGGGTGGCTGATGATCTATCACGGGGTCCGCAGGACGCCGTCGAGTTCCATCTATCGGCTGGGTCTGGCTCTCTTCGATCTTCAGGACCCGGATAAGTGCCTGATCCGCGGGGACTCCTGGATGTTTGCGCCCGAGGCGGAGTATGAGCGTTTTGGCGATGTTCAGGACGTTGTGTTTCCTTGCGGCTACACGGTAGCCGCCGACGGCGACACAATCAATCTCTATTACGGCGCTGCTGATTCCAGTATTGCTCTGGCGCACGGCAGCATCCGTTCCCTTCTGAGCTGGCTCGATGCCAATGGCCACTCGGATCACAGCGGCGACCGGCGTCACAAATAATCCCTAATTAGAATTACTGCAAATCCGTGGTTCTATTCATGCGCGATCGGCCCACGGCCGGGCCGGCGAATTGGTTTCTGTTAAGCCAAAAAAAGAGGCCATCCTGCAAAGGTCGCTTCGATTACTGCGACCTTTGCAGATGGCCCCTGTCGAGGGCACAGCGGAGCACTCCGCCGTGCCGCTCGTATGAAGCTCGCCAGCTCGCCGGGATGGGACAAATCCTAGCCAGCTAGCGAGTGGAAACTAACGACTCGAAGCAGCTCGCTCCGATTCGTTGCGCGGTGCATTCTTCTGCAACGCGTTGACGAGTTCGCGGCCTGTGCCGGGCACGCCTGTATGTTCGCCTCTCACGATATCCTTTGCCTTGATGGCGTGGCCATACACCTGTTCGCTGGCCTCGTCATCCGGACGAATCGTGGAGCCTTCCAGAGAAATACCCGCGAATACGCCGCGTGAACGCGAGTAGCTGAGAATTTCAGCGCGCATCCAGGCATCTGTATCTGCGGAAGCATCACGTCCCTTTGGTCCGCCGGCAACCGAAGCATCCGCGCCCAGCTTGACCTTGCTGCTTAGAATCGATTCCATGCCGCGATCATTCATCACTAGCAGGATTAAGTCCGTGGCTTCGCCGCCGATTTGGAAGCCAACACTAGCGCCTTCCAGCGCGTACATTGCCGGGGCGCCCCAAGGCCCGCGGAAATGCTCGCCCGTGCGGCAAACCATGGCCCCGCGGCCGTAGTCTGCGCCGATTCCGAAAGCCAGCTTTCTGACGGACGGGATCACAATGACGCACTCGGCCTTTTCCAGAAGTTCATGCGGAATGTTGTCCGGAATGTTGAGCACTTCCGTCATCACCACACCGCAGTTTTCCAGGCGTTTTTGTTCTTTGTTTAGTTTGTCGGCGTACACTGCACCTGCTACGAGCGAGAGACATGCTGCCGTTACCATAAATTTCTTCATTGCTGACCTCCAAGGTCTTGACTTCTTCTGCTGTCGTCTTGCTTCTCAACCGAATTGCTGGCTGAAGAACTTTCAACACGTTTGCGTCACGAGAGGGCTATGCGTTGCCCGACTCTCAGGCGGGGTGCTTCCGTGGATTCGAATTAGGAACTCTTTTTACCGCCAACAACGATCAAGACGATTCCTCCGACCAGCGCCAGGCCACCGAGGACTGGCGGAATCGAAAAGTGCTCCTGATCTTCCCTGGTGGCGTGGATCGGCCCAATGTCCAAAACCTTTTCTTGACGCGTGTAGGTGAATCCTTGATAAGCGAGCGCCAACCCACCGAGAACAATCAAGAGAATTCCAACCCAAATGATCGGTTTCATGCCAACTGTTCCGCCGGCTAAGCCGAGCGTCTCCGTCCCTGAATCATGTTAATCACGAAAATTGCCAGAGCTACGAGCAGAAGGACGTGGATGAATCCCCCAAGCGTGTACGAAGTCACCACCCCCAGGAGCCACAAAACAAACAAAACTACCAAAATTGTCCACAGCATCTTTGTTCCAATCTCACAAAAATCCGGTGTCTACGACGCTTGCGCCTCAACGGGAGCGCGCATTCGTCTTTTCCAGATGGCTTCATGGTAGGCGGTTGGAAGCCAGAAGTCTGTCCACTTGCGCACACTTTTCCAGGTATCTCGCTGCAATTCGCCAGCATGAAATCGGGAGAATTGGTCCGTGCACTTGCAGTACCACGCGCTTATTCCGTGGCCGGGCGCTTCCACGGCATGGCATCGGCTTGCCTGGCGTGCACGATAAACCGCTTGGGCGCCGGTCCCACATAGTAAAAGGGGAAACACGTGATGAACGTCAGGTCGTGACCGCTTGTTGCTCGCACTACATGCGTGTCCGTGGGGGCCACAATTTCAATGGATTCCACCACGTACTCAAAATCTTGTTCGGGAGTCTTGAACCGGATTTCGTCGCCGACTTGAATATGGCGCAGCGGCCGAAACAGCGTGTCCCGGTGACCCGCCAAGGCGACATTGCCCCGTTCGCCGGGCAGCGCCGATTTTGAAATGTGACCGACGGCTCGCCGCAGATTAGCTGGGGATTCACCCTCGACAACCATGGCGTTCAGCCCCAGCCGCGGCACTTGAATTTCTCCAATCACATCGCCTTCCGTCAGCATGTGCGGTTCAGTGAGGCGGCCAGTTTGCTCGAATTTCTTCATCTCCAGCGCCTGGTAGGCATGGGAATCCGCGAAGACGAAGCCGGCGTAACCTAACGCGAGAATGCCGATGGCAAGGAAAAAAGAGCAAGCACCTCGAATGAGGTGCGCTCGGGCCGAAGATACGGCTCCCCGTGGGTGAGAAAGCCGATTCATCTCGTCGCCGGACTTAGCTGCGCTGTAGGCTGCGCCTCTGCCGCAGGCGAGTAGCCCTGCCGGGAACGCACGCGCAACTTGCCATGGCTGGTTGCAGTGACGTGCACTTCGACTTTTCGAAAAGCATCAGCACTCTTCACGTTCTGCGGTATATACCCAAGCGTGTATTGCTCCCGAAGATCGCGAGCGATTTCCGCCGATACACTTGCGACCGATTCGCCTTGGCGCGGGAAATATGCGATTCCTCCGGTGTCCTTGCAAAGCCGCTGGAGAAGCCGCGGGTTTTCCTCATCGCCATCGGAGCTGACCAGGCCGATGGAGTAGATCAAAGCCTGCGTTTTGCGAGCCTGGGCCAACACCTGGGAATATTTGAGATGGCTGGCATTGTCGCCACCGTCGCTGATGATGATGAGCGCCTTTTTCTCCAAATGCCCGTATTGCAGATGATGGAGACCCTCGCTGACTGCGTCGTATAGCGCGGTTCTTCCCCGCGCCGAAACGGCTGTAAGGGCCTCCCCGAGCTCCTTCGCATCGTTCGAAAAGGCCTTCCCTTTCATCAGTTCAATCGAAACGTCATCATTGAAATCCACGACGAACATTTCATCTTGGGGATTGCTCGAATGTGTGAAGGATGCCAGGGCTGCCACGACATCTGGAATCTTGGTGCCCATGCTTCTGCTGTGATCCACGACGAGACCGATGGTGACAGGAGTGTCTCGCTCTTCGAATACCGTGAGTTTTTGCGGTTGCCCATCTTCCAGGACGCGGAAATCTTCTTGCTTGAGACCGGAGACAAATGCTCCGCGCGCGTCCGTCACGTTCACGGGCAGCAGGACAAGATTTGCCGAGACCTCAATCTTTGCCTGGGCGTCCGCTGCCAAGGGCGAAGGTTTCGTTGCAAGCGATGGAGAAAATAAGAAAATACCGAGAAAAAACAAAAAAAGAGCAAAGAACGATTGCCCTTTGCCTGCTAAGTGCTTGCGTCGCCTAAGAATGAGGTTCACGAAAAAGCCCTCTCGCGGCGCAGGACGTGACCTTGAGGTCACGTCCGCGACGCGCTGAGTTACGTTCGCTTACGATGCGAACTTGAGGAGAAGCTTCAGGCCTAGCGCGAGGCTGATGGACAATCCACCAAGCAATGCGATCAGTGGCATGGAGCCTGCTGTTTGCGGCAGTTCTTCCGTTTCCTTGACCGCGGCTACTTCGACCGGAGCGGGAGTTGTGACTGTGGCGGCGGGCGGAGAGGTCTGAATGACCGTGCTTACTTCCACTTCTTTTTGGTCGGGGGTCTCGGCAATGATCGGAACGGTCTTGATGGCGTTGTCATCAAGGGTCTCGACGGCGACGGCCGGTACGACGTAGTGTGACGCCTGCGCCAGCTGGATCGCGCGAGCCTTTGGGTAGACGAATTCCTGTCCGAAGTTGTCGCCGGGATAGAACCAGGCGCGCAACGCTTCCGGAGAATCGCCCGGACGTTCGCTGAACTTCATGACGTTTTCCCCAGTCGGTTGCAAGCGATAGTCATTGATGGCGAGGATGGTGGCGATAATCTGGCTGCCATCCGCGTTAAAAATCTGAACGATGTGACGATCGGAGTTGGAATCCAGCAGTTGAAACGTGTACGTGCCGGCGGGAAGAATCTTCCCCGGAATTTCCACGTCCTGGCTGAAAGTAACAACGGTTTTCTTGTTCCATGTGTCCGCGTGAGCGCTGGGTAGCACTGTGGCTCCCAACATCGTGACCGCTAGCAAAGACAATACTGCTTTTATGTTCTTCATCCGAATTCCTCCTTAAACTTGTGCAACATTTCTAGTGCCCGATTGCGTAGGACGAAGCTGAGACAATCTCAGGTAAGCTGAGGGGCCTGCGCGAAAGTCTTCGTGAAAGTTCCTACACCACTAGCTTAGATTCTTCTAATGAACGAAGCTGTCCACTTGCGCACACTTTTGCATTTAGTTTGGAATTTGCCGGCAGGCCTATTTGGCCGCTTGCGGGACAGCCTGCAGTGCAGTTTGTCCCGGATCCTCAGTCACTCTTACTTTGCTGGGCTGGCAGCGAGCACCGGCGTCGGGCTAAACAGCTTTAATTGGTCCAGGGACACGAGGACACCCTGCCAACGAGCAGCGTCCTTCTTGGTTTCAAGAGGAAGAGAAAGGTCCGAGTAAAAGTTCAGGATATTTTCGCGCAAATCCTCTGACGTCAAATCGAACTTCCGGCCCGCCAGTTGTCCCAGCAGTTTTGCATACGTTTCATCTGTCAGCGAGTATTCGGCAGCTTTGGTGATTTTTCCGGTGTCAAAATCACAGTTGACGAGCTCCAGCGAGCCGGCACGAACCTGTTGCAGATAAATGCGGTATTGGTCCACCGTGGTATTGATGCTCTTGAAGTACAGATCCTCTGTCTGTGGCGTGGGATTGTTGAAGGCCAGCGCCTTGAACGGGCCAATTTTCGGCATATAGCGCAGCAGCACGGACCACACGCGCGTCCCGAAATCTGGCTTGGTGTAGTCCTTGCCCCACTCTTTTTCGTATTCGGAGCGCGACAGACGGTAGAGGAACTTCTTCTTCGCAAAATCAGGGTTCTCCTTCATTAGATCTTTCTTGTGGGTGCGCAGTGCGATCTGCGTCATTTGCGGAATCATCCGGCTGACCGCAAAGCGATACGAACCCACTGCCAGGTCTTCATGGCTCAGTACGTCTTTCAATTCCACTCCGTAAACAATCGGAAAAGTTCGTTCCAGCAGCGGCTTGGACACCTGAAACCCGATGAAATCGTGATACTGCTGCGACGCATAGCGATTCTTAGCTACTTGCACCATGTCGAATCCGAACTCCGTCTTCAAATGCGCGGTGTGGTCCTCCGCGTACCTGACAGAGTTGCCGAACTTCGCCCGGAGCTTGGGATACTGAATCGAAACGGACTGGTTGACTGCCGGATGTCCGGCAATGTCCGATGTATAATGCGCCAGGGCGCCAAGCGCGAAAGCATATTCGTTGGCATCCTGGCTCTGCCTCAGCAACTCTAGAACGAAGTCTCCGCTCCGCACGTAGTGCACCAGATTGCTGAATTCCACGCTGCCAAACGGATAGTAGCCGAGATCCTGGATGACCGCGCCGCCATAAGCGTAACCGTGCGCTTCCTTAATCTGCTCTTCCGTAAGCGTGGGAAATCGCTGCAACAGTAATGGACGAAGATCATCCGTCCACACCAAATCCACAATCTCTTCATGGGTAAGCACGGAGTAGGCCATCGAAACGCCGGCGCACAGCAACAGGAAGAGAAGCACACCTACAACGCGGATGCTCCATCGGCCCCACCCGTTCGTTGGAGACTGTTTCAAGACTTCTGTCCTAACTTGGTTTTCTGAGTTCATAAACAAGTTTTTTCGCTTCCTTCACTCTGTCTTTGTAGAACGTCGGGCTGATCACGATTTTTCTTGCTCCCACGCGCACCGGCTCCTTGATGCCCTTTTTCGACAAGAAGAGGGATAGGGCCGCGTATGTCCTGATCTCTTTCTCGAGAAATCTCACCGCACGCCGTTTAGATTCATCCATTGCAGCCTCCAACTTGCCAGCCGACCAGTGCCTCATCAAACCAGGCCGCGCATAGCGATCGATGCCTTCCTGCTACTTCGAGCACGACCCGCGCAAATTCTAGATTTGCCCAAGAAGCACGAGAATCACCACGACGACAAGAACGAGACCTACTCCGCTCGAAGGGACATAGCCCCATTGGCGGCTGTGCGGCCACCGCGGCATCGCTCCCAAAAGCGCCAGAATCAAAATCACAATTAAGACAGTTCCAAGCATGGTTTTCTCTTCCCTTTCCAAACTCAGCCGTCGGTACTCAGAACCATGGCCCAGCAAGTCTAATTCTCTGGCCAGTTTCCCCACCGGGCCACGTTTGCCCCCGATTACCGCGCTCGATGAGCGCCTAGTTCAGGTAGAAACTGATGGCAATGCGATCGTTCGGGTGTCTACGGTTGAACAGATAATATCCATCACCGTAGTAGTCCACGTACACGTCATCGTTGTCGTACCAATTGTCTGACCAGTATTCCGGCCACGGGTCAATCAGTCCAAACCAATAGCCGCCGTACTGGAAGCGGCGTTCTCCGCCCACGTACATCACGGGGAGAGTGTAAATGCGGAAACCGTGATTCCGGCCATAGTAGCTGCGGAAACGGTCGTCCGGAACGCGATAGCCGTTGTAGCCGCCGCGTTGCTGCCAGTTGCGGTGCTCTGACTGCCAGCTATGGGCACGATCACCCTGCCAAGCGACCTGCTGTACGTGTTGCTGCTCGGGGCTGCGCTGCTGTGCAGACCTGTTGTCCTGCTGCTGTCGCTGTTGGCGCTGCTGCCCTTGTTGTCCTCTGGCTTGCTGCTGTTGCCTCGCGGAATTATCTTGCTGTTGACGCTGTTGTTGCTGTTGCTGGCCCCTGGCTTGTTGCTGCTGCTGTTTCGCGGCGTTGTCTTGCTGCTGTCGCTGTTGGCGCTGCTGGCCCTGTTGTTGTTGCTGCTGGCCCCTGGCTTGTTGTTGCTGTTGTTTCGCGGCGTTGTCTTGCTGCTGTCGCTGTTGGCGCTGCTGGCCCTGTTGTTGTTGCTGCTGGCCCCTGGCTTGTTGTTGCTGTTGTTTCGCGGCGCTGTCTTGCTGCTGTCGCTGTTGGCCCTGTTGTTGCTGGCC
>Ga0210409_10000620_pt1 | contig 53930 bp, 37 predicted proteins | sample IncBWH17MmetaG_FD_161649 | JGI IMG/M metagenome (GOLD analysis project Ga0210409, IMG submission 161649) | Forest soil microbial communities from Barre Woods Harvard Forest LTER site, Petersham, Massachusetts, United States - Inc-BW-H-17-M | ecosystem: Environmental > Terrestrial > Soil >... | reverse complement strand
AGCACGCGTCTGGCGCTCATAGGTCGGGAGAGTGTGTGGTCTCCCTCACCACGCGTCAAGTCACAGAGCGCAAAACGGATGACGGCAGAGTAAGTTCGGTGCCGTGTCGAGCGTATGGCGGGCAGTGGGTCGGAGTGCCGAGGGCAGCTCGCATCGGCGGGCGAAGCTTCCGAATCAGGATGCGTTTCGCCTATGGAACCCACATGGCGACGGCCAGTCCGTGATCGCCGCCGTGGCCGACGGACATGGGAGCGCCACGCACTTTCGGAGCGGGACGGGCTCTCAGTTCGCCGTCGAGGTGGCCGAGCGCGTGCTACTCGATCTCGACGCGGCGTTGCGCGCCGGTGGCGCGATGGACGCCGAGCGTGAGCGCTGGCTGGGCCGGGAGATCGTCTCGCGCTGGCGCGCGAAGTGTATCGAGGACGTCGAGGCGAACCCGTTCACCTCGGCCGAGGAGGTCCGACTGATCGGCGCGGGCGCGCGGAACCAGCTCTTCGACCGCGCGCTCGCGTACGGCTCGACGCTGCTGGCGGGTCTGGCGACCGAGGGCTTGCTGATCCTCCTGCAGATCGGCGACGGCGACATTTTGGCGGTCGACTCCTCGGGCGCCCAGATCCGCCCCTTCCCACCCGACGCCCGTCACGTCGCGCACCTCACGACCTCGCTGTGTCTCCCCGACGCGGCCGAGGATGTCCGCGTCGCGATACTTCCCCCCGGCCACTTGACGGGCGGCGCCGGCGAGCCCGTTCTCGTCCTCTTCGCGACCGACGGCTACGCGAACTCCTTCGCTTCGCCCCAGGCCTTCGAGCGCGTCGTCGGCCCCCAGATCTTAACACAAGTCCGCGAGCGCGGACTCGCCTGGGTCGCGCAGGTCCTGCCTCGTTCCCTCAAGGCCGCCGCCGAGCGAGGCAGTGGCGACGACGTCACGCTGGCGATACTGACGTGCGAAGACGCCCCGGCCGGCGCGATCGCGCCCGGTCAGGGTCGCAGTGATGCGCCGGTCACGCTCGGTGGGCTGCTGGTGGTGTTGGCCGCGATTCTGGTCGTCGCGCTCGCGCTCTGGCGCGTCGTGCGTCCGTAGAAAACGAAACCCCGGGGAATCTTCCCCCGGGGTGACGCAGCAGCCTCGCAAGCAACTGATAATGAGGCTGCTCTCACAGCGTGGTCAACGTGCAGTCTCCCACTGCGGACTAGCGTGCCGCGGACGGGATTCGAACCCGCACGGCCCTTTCGGACCAGCAGCTTGTGAGACTGCCGCGCCGCGCTGTCATCGTTGCATTACGAACCGTATCGTTTAGTACTGAGTGATCTCGTACGGGCTATCGCTGGCCCGCGCTCGTCGCCCCGAGCTGCTGTTGTTGCTCGCCCCAGATGTAATGCCCGAACCAGTCCAGGTTCTCCTGCATGACTGACCGCTGCTGCTTCGGCTTGTCGATTGGGTGCCCGAACCCGGGATACACAACCATGCGCACGGGCACACCCTTATCGCGTAGCGCCTGATAGAGCTCGAACCCGTTCGGGATGGGCACGCGCTTGTCCGCTCCCCCGTGCTGAATGAGCGTAGGAGTCTTGGCGGTTTTCACATAGGAGATCGGCGAAGTCTTCTTGTAGATCTCCGGATCATCCCACGGCGTCGCGTGCAGATACTGCCGCGTGAATGGGTGGATGTCCGTATTCACGTAGTAGGTCATCCAGTCCGAGATCCCCGCGCCAACGGACACGGCCCGGAACCGATCGCTAGACGTGGTAATAAACGCCGAGATGTACCCGCCTTCACTCCACCCCATCGACCCCACGCGGCTCCGATCGATGAACCCTCGCCCGATGAGGTAGTCAACGCCCGAGATGACGTCGGCATAGTCGCCAACGCCGAGGTTCCTGACGTTGAGCGCCCTGAACTTCTCGCCGTATCCAGCCGACCCGCGATAGTTCGGCCGAAGTATGACCGCACCCTTCGAAGCGAACAGCTCGATGGGATAGTAGCGATCGGCATTGATCGAGGTCCGATCCACGCCGGTCGGCCCGCCGTGAATGACGACGAGCAGCGGATATTTCTTGGTCGAGTCGAACCCGGGCGGCGTGATGAGCACCCCTTCGATCGCCGAGCCGTCCGACGATTTCCACTGGACGAGCTCCCGATGCGCGGTCTTGAACGCCGCGAGCTGCTCCCCCATCGCCGTAACGGCCTTCGGCGCGAACGGCTTGATGTCGGAGACGCTCACTTCCGAATACGCATTATCCCCAGCCGCGACGAACGCCACGGTATTCGCCTGCCGGGCGAACGAAAACTGCCCGAGAACGCGCTTCGGATCAGACAGAGTCTCAACCGCCCCCGATCGCGGATCGACGCGAGACAGCACCTGGTACGTCCGCCGGAGCGGCGAGAAGTAGATGCCGTCCGTCGTCCACACGATGGGCGACGCATTCTCATCGACCGATGTCGTTATCGCCCGCGGCGTCCCACCGCTAGCACTCGCGACAGCGATGACGGAGTTCGTATAGTAGTAAAACGGACTCCCATTGGCGGTATTGAACGCGATCTCGCTGCCATCCGGCGACCACACGGGGTTGGTATTGGGGCCAGGCGTCTCGACGATTTTCTTGATGCTCTTGTCGGCGACCGTCACGACGTAGATGGTGGCGGTGTTGGATGACCCCAAGTCCGGATCGTGCTGCGCCGAGAACGCGATGCGGGAGCCGTCGGGCGACCAAGCGTAGGAGCCGATGGTGAACTGATCGCCCTCGGTGAGCCGCCGCGATTCGCCGCCCGCGATGTCGATGAGCCACAGATGGCTCATCTGGTAATCGCCACCGATGACTTGGATGTCGCCGTAGGTACTATCGCGATCTTTGCGAGCCTTCGACTTGGCGTCCTTGCTCAAGAACGCGATGGTCTTCCCATCGGGCGACCATTCGAGCTCGGACACCCCGGTCTCGATGCGCGTGAGCTCTCGTGCCTCGCCGCCGTTCGGCGCGATGAGATAGATCTGCGTCGAGTCCTCGAGCTTGCCGCCCGGCGTGGTCACCGGTCGCGTCGACAAAAACGCGATCCATTTCCCATCGGGCGACCACTTCGCGTCGAAGCTCGACCCTTTCCCGCTGGTGAGCTGCACGCGCTGCCCGCCGCCGGCGTCAGCCAGCCACAGCTCCCGCTCGAACGCATTCGCGTCCCAGTTCGTGCGCGAGACCTCATACGCGACCCACTTCCCGTCGGGCGAGACGCGCGGCGCGCTCGCGCTCTTCATCTCGAGGGACTGGTCGATGGTCGGAGCCTGAGCGTAGACGGGGAGTGCCGCCAAGCCCACGAGTATGCACGCGAGTTTTTGCATGCGGGACAATGTAATCACAACCAGGCCAACTCGTTGCCACACGGTCGATTGCAGTGGGAAACATGCGACGCCTGGCCGATACGCATCCGTCATTTCAAATTGGGGCAGTGAACGGCTCGATCTCCGACACCAACCGGAGCGCGGACGCGCTGTGGGCCGCTGTCGCGCGGCTCGTCGGCGCCGAGTACGAGTTGGCGGGCGAGCTGAGCGCGTCGGCCGACGGACGTCGGACCGCGTATATCGCCACGCGTCGCACGCCGGCTCGGGAGCTCGTGCTCCTCGTAGTCGAACGCGGAGCCGAGCCCGATGCCTACGAGCTCTCGCTGCACGAAGTCCTCGACGAGAGCGTCCCCGCGCGTGACCTGTATTGCCGGCACTGCGGCACGCGCCTCGACACGTGGGCGGCCGCCTGTCCCTCATGCGGCCGCAACACATCGCTCGAGACCGCGATCCCGCGCGGCCAGGCCTCCGATCTGAGCGTCCGCACGGCCGTTGCCTCGGCCCTCGGCGACGACAGCACGCCACTCGGCCAGTTGCCGACCGCCTCGGGCAGCGTCGCGGTGTTCGCGAAGGCGGCCCGCACGGGCGAGATCGTGGCGCTGACGCTCGAGCGGATCGGTGGTGCGACGGGTCCGACGAGGGCGGTACCGATCGTTCGGTTGCAGCGGTATAACCCAGTCGAGGGCGCGCCGAAGCGTCCGTCGTCGCCGCACAGTGGTGAGATCGGCCCGCTGCCGGAGCGTGACCGTGCTCTGGTCACCACCTCCGCTGGCGAGTCAGCCACACTCTCGCTCGTGTGCCCGCGTTGCGGCTCGCGGTTCGAAGCCGGCGCCCGGTTCTGCCCGGTCGACGGAGCCGAGCTACGAGAATTTGGCGTGCAGGACGATCTCGTCGGCCGCGTTGTCGGCGGCAAATTTCGCGTCGACAAGCTTCTCGGCCAAGGCGGGATGGGTCGGGTGTATTTGGCCGAGCATGTGCGGATCGGCCGAAGGTGTGCGCTCAAGGTGTTGGCGCCGAACCTCGTCGGCGATCCCAGCTCGATTCGGCGGTTCGATGGCGAGGCGCGGAACGCGAGCCGGATCGTGCACCAGAGCGTGGCGGTCGTCTACGACTTCGAGGAGACACCGGACGGCCTGGTCTATCTCGTCCTCGAGTACGTGGATGGCGAGACGCTCGGGGCGATCCTAGGCCGCTCGGAGAACCAACGCCTGAGTGACGTGACGCGGGCGATTCGGGTCGCGCGCGACGTCGCGGATGCTTTGCAGGCCGCGCACGACCTCGGCATCGTCCACCGCGATCTCAAGCCCGACAACATCATGATCACGCAGAACGATCGTGTGAAGGTCGTGGACTTCGGGATTGCCAAGGCGATGGAGAACGCCGGCGCGGGCGCTCAGCACGGCGTGACGCGCACGGGGTTCGTGGTCGGCACGCCGCGCTACATGAGCCCCGAGCAACTCGTGGGCACGAACGTCGACGCCCGCAGCGACATCTACTCGCTCGGCTGCGTGCTCTACGAGATGGTCACAGGCCGCGCCGCCTACGACGCGCCGATCACGACCGAGCGCACGCTCCGTCAGCAGCCCCGGTTCCGCGACGATGCGCCGCGCGCGCTCGACGCGATTATTACGAAGGCGATGTCGCGCACCGCGGACGGTCGGTTCCAGACCGCGCGCGAGATGCGCGATGCACTGGACGCGCTTCTAGCCCGCGGCCGCGCGGCGTCGCGCCGTGTCCTGCTCACACGGATCGGCATCGGTGTCGCCGCGGTCGCCGTGGTGGCCGTGGCGGCGGTGGCGATCGTGGGCCGCTCACGCCCGCATGCGCCGCCGCCGTCGACACCAGCGCCGGTACCCGCGTCGGCCGTTGCCGCGGCCGCACCGAAGCCAGCGCCCGTTGCGCCGATACCCGTGGCGCCGGTGCCGGTGGCGCCGACGACGCCGGCGGTGACCAAGAAGCCCGCCCCCGCCAAGTCGCCTCCGGTTGTGGCGGCGAAGCCCAATGTGCAGCCGCCAGCCGAGACGTCGGCCGCGTCAGAGTACTTGGGCCGCCCGGTCCAGTACCTGATCCACGTCAAGCGCGTGATCCACGAGGAGTGGGTGCAAGCACTCGAGGGCTATCAGCCGAAGGGCGGCGAGCGCGCGGAGTTCCAGTTGACGATGGACGCCACGGGCCGAGTGCTGCAGGTCACGCCGATCTCGGTCTCGAACCAGGCCGCTTACGACGACCCGGTCGAGTCCTCACTCCAACGGATCGTCACGTTCGGCCCTCCGCCCCCGCGGGTAGGCCGTGAGCTCCGCGTGCAGTTCCACGGCATCGGCCTGACGGTCAAGGCCGGGAGCCTCGAGACGCCTACAGGGCAGGTTCGTTGAACTCGTCGGTCTCGTTGGGCTTGAGCGGCACTGGCGACGCACCGGGCTTCGCGATCACGTAAAGCGCGGAGCGTTTCCGCTTCTGCCCCTTGGCGTTGTCGGCCGTGCTGGTGACGAGGACGAGCCGCTGCCCATCGCGAGACGCGGCATAGTCCACGAGCCCAGGCAGGGCATCGCCGCCGAGTACGGGGCTAGGGGCTCCGCCGCCAGGCGTGACGCGCATGAGGCGCCAGCCGGTGCCTTTCCCTGCGGAGTCCGAGAGGTAGAGCAGCGATCCGTCCTTGAGCACGACCGGATGCGCCTGCCCCTCGGGCCCATTCGTGATCGCGACCTCGTCGACGGCATGCACCCGTACGACGTGCTTGTCGTCGCCACGCTCGCCGAGCGCCACGACTGATGCCCCTCCGGAGTCGTACGTCGCCCACCTGAGCGATAGTCGATCGCGCGCAGCGGGTTTCGGCAGCTGCGCGCCGGTCGAGTCGGGGTACAGAGTCACCAGCTGCATCTTGCGCCCGACGCGTCCCATGCTGACGGCTATCGTTGCGCCATCGGGCGACCATGTCGGATGCTCGAACCCATCGCCGGGTATCGTGAGCGCATGCGCGTGCCCACCGTCTGCGTCCGCGACGTACAGTGTCCACTTGTCCCCGCGCGTTCCGGCGTCGGACACGTACACGATGCGCGTATGGTCGGGCGACCACGCCCCGTCGCGTGTGATCTGGTTCGTGTCGGCGAGGGCGTAGGGTTTCGGGTTGTCGATCGCGAACGTCACGAGCTCGGATCGTTTCTCGCCGATGTGTCGAGTGGCCAATACCTCCCCAGTCACGTACACCAGCATCGAGTCGCGAGCCCCGGCGGGCCCGACGGCCGTCACGGTCGTATGCCCAACGCGATGCGGCGCGAACGTCCCACTCGTGTCGACGGTCAGCACGGCATCGTTCGACGAGACCCACCGATTGGTGATCGGTCGTCCGAGCGAAGCCTGCTGAGCGTCGTGGAACGACGTCGTGTTGCTCCAAGTCGTGCCCAACACCAGCGCGATCTTGGTTTCGTGGCGGTCGAGCGCGAACGTGCCGTCGACCACATCGATGCTCCAGACGACGGCCGGCAGCGAGGGGTACCGATATTCGAGCTTGGTATGGCCAGCGCGCCGACCCACGATCCGTCCGACCTTGCCATCGTATGTCGCGATGTTGGTATCGGTGACACTCCACGTCGCCGCGAGCCCATTCACGGGCGATGAGTCGGCGGCCACGGGTTGGGCTGTGACCTTGATGAACGCGCCGGCGGCGACTTTGATGGGAGCGGCCGCGTCGGGTTCCGCGCGTACCCGTTCGACGTGCTTGTACACGCGCACGGGAAGATGCTTCGACATGCCGTACCCGTCGGCGATGACCTCGGCCAGCCCCGCGCCTTGCGCCCGCACGATGCCGAGCACCGGATTCAGGATGCGGACGATGTCGCGATTTCCGGTGCGCCAGTTGAGCCCTCGGACGAGCCGCCGGTGTCCTTGTGTCGGCACGTCGACGAGGACGGTATCCTCGGCGCCTTCTTCGAGCAGGACCGAGTCGCGCGTAATTTCGATGGCGACGGGCACGACTTCGATCGGAGCCGAGGCAGACGTGCCGTCCGCGGAGCGGACGCCGAGGACGGCGTCGCCGGGTGTGAGCCCCACGACGTCGCCGGCAACGGAGTCGAACATGGCGGTGGTGCCGAACACGGCCCAGTTGGCGCTCGACAGAACTTCGGTCGAACCATCGTCGTACAGCGCGGTCACGGCCGGCCGTGTGCGCTCTGATGGCAGCAGCAAGATGGGCGTGGGCGCGATCTGCAGCAGTCGCGGATGCCGCACGGCCTGCACGGGCGTGGGCGCCACGGCGACAGCGCCGACAGGCGCGACGGTCACGATCACGTCGCGCAGCAGGTCGTTGACCTGGACGGTAAGCTGGGTCTCCCCGGCCTTGAGCCCGGTGACGAGTCCATGCCCGTCGACGGTCGCGACGGTCGAGTCGGCGACGGAGAACTTCGCCGCGTACTTATCGGTCTCGATGGTCGACCCTTTGTCGTCGTACGCGGTCGTATAGATGGACCCGGTCGCCCCGACGTCGACGCGCAGGGCGAGCGGTGTCACGACGAGTCGGGACGGAGCGACTTGCGGCGTGGTTTGCGCGGCGAGGGGCAGCGCGAAAACCAGCAATGGGTAGAGGTAGCGCACAGGGTAGGGTCCGCCGAGGTCCAGGGTGCCCAAGATACGACCGCTTACTCATGCGGCAAGCGGAGTCCCTGTCGTTTTAACGCAACAGGGGACGGATTTTTCTCTATTTTGTTGCGCATGGCCAAAGACGATGGGACGGTCGTGGGGACGGTTGCGCTCACCGACGACCAGCGGGCCCGGTTCGCCAGGGGGTTCCTCGATCGCTATCTGACGCCGGCCTTCGGCTCGCTCACGAAGGCCGAGCTCGACCTCCTGGTCTTCTCGCTCCTCCACGAGGTCGGCTACCTGCGCCCCTCCGACTCCCAGTACGACATCGCCCGCCGCCTGCGCGTGACTCCAGCGCGCGTGCGCTCGCTCACGATGCAGATGGAGCTCCGCGACACGACGCAGACGGAGTCCTCGCTCGTCACCCGCATCGTCGACTGCCTCTCGTCCGCCCGCTTCGTGAAAGACGGCGCGATGATCTCGTTCGGCGTCGAGGACCCCTTGTTGTCCGCCGACATCGCCGCGCGCCTCAAGGCGCTCGGTGCGATCACGGACTCGTCGTTCAACCGCGAGATCGTGAAGGTGCCGCGCGACGCGTTCGCCGACCTGGTGGCGGCGCTCCTCCCCGCCGACCGGCGCGACGTGGTGCGCAAGGCGCTAGTTCAGGCGGGCGTGCCCGATGGCAGCTGGAAGGGCGTGGTGCGGGGCGCGCTGGCCAAGGTAGCCGAGAAGGTCGCCGGCGCGGCGGGCGAGGAGGCGACCAAGCAGCTCCAGGATCTGGCGGGTCCGGCGATCAAGGATCTGTTCGAGTCGGTGGGGAAGCAGATCACGACGCGATGGAAGTCGCTGGTGTCGTAGCGAGCGAAATCGCTCGATACTGATTGCAAAGCGGTAACATCGGCGTCACACGTGTTGCGTTTGTTGCCCTGTCGATCACGATCGGGCACAGGGTGGGTCGCAGCGGTCGCACCCACAAGTGGGCGCGGGCGGTAGGGTGTGGGACACCCCTTTCACATCCTTCGAGGCTTCTATGCGCCGACTCGCCCCGCTGGCCGTTCTCGCGCTGCTCGCTCTGTCCGCGTGCGTTACCCCGACCTCACCTTCGCACGACTGCGGCGGTTCGACCACCGGATCTAGCACACGCTGCTAGCACTAACGGGAGAGGACGCTCTCCCGGATCACCTTAAGAGCGGGTCGACATCGCCATGGCAGCGGTAAGGCGCGTGGCGGTGTCGTCTCGCTAACATGGTTTCCGTCGAGCGCGCGCTGCGCCAAGCGCTCGAACTCGTGGAGCTCAGCGTGCCGCGCGATCTCGCGAAGCGTCGTGTACGTCGCGCGCGACTGCGCCTCGAGTCCCCTGATCGCGAGGCCTTCGGCGAGCGTTTCGAGGAACTCGCACTGGCGATACAGCGAAAGCGACAGGGCCTCCAGCGTACGCCGCCAGAGGTCGAACTCATCCCAGTCCCGTTGATCAGCGGCGACCTGAAGCAGGTTGATGGTCGCGGCTGTCTGCGCGTCGACTTGCGGGCTTTCCTCGCGAACGCAGGTGAATGCGTCGCGAGCGGTATCAAGCAGTCCGAGCTTGCGCAGTGTCACGCCAACGTCGCCGAGGACGCGGATCTGCTCCATGCGGTCTCGTTGCACTCGAAGCGATTCGCCGAGGTCGAGCAGCGCGTTCTCGAGATCTCCCTCGAGGTTGGCGATGGTGCCCCGATCGTGGAGCGCCAGCGCGAGCGGGTATCGGAGATCTTCTTCTCGCGCGGTGTCGATCACGCGGTCGAGTTGAGTGCGCGCGGCGGGATACTTGTCCTGCGCCATCGCGACTTTCGCGAGGCCGGTGCGCGCCATAAGCTCCTCGACGCGGTCGCCGATCTCTTGTGCGACCGCGGCGGCGGCTCGATACGCCTTTGCCGCCTCACGATGGCGACTAAGTAATCGGAGACATGCGCCGACGCGGACTAGAGCGGCCGGAGCGAGCTTGAGAGCCTGCTCTCGCCGTCCTAGCTCAGCGGTAAGCTGATAGACGTCCGCAGCGAGCTCATACGCGCCATCATCCTGCAGCGTCCTGCCGTACTCCATGAGCGCCGGCCCAGCTGGGCTCGGTGGATCCGCGTCGATGACTCGCAGCAACTCGCCGAGCGCCCGCGATGTCGCGCTTTGCGGTAGGGTATCGACCACCGCGCGCGCCATATCGATGTCGGACGCATCGGGTGCGACATGCGGATCGACGCGCCGCGCGATCGCTTGAAGTATCGCGAGCCCCGCGGTACGCAGCACTCGCTCCTTCTCCGCCCATTCCGACGACCGAAGCTGCTCGCGAAACCGGCTAAGGAGCATCGTTGGGTGCAATCCGGTCCAAAGGAGTCCTGCGTTTCCGAAACGGATACGCGTCAGAAAATATCTGATTACGCGGGCGGGGACAGATGATATTCTGACTGACCTGACCGAGCCATGGCAACTTGTGCACAACCATTGTGCACCGATGTGTTTACCCAGTCAATGCTGCGTTTAAGTAGTGGTTAACTATGCGCCAACACAGTGGTTATGTGTAGGGGATTCCCTCATACGCATGTCGTAAACGTTTAATCGGCGCCGTCTCAGTCGTGTGCCAGCAAGCACAACTGTATGGCGCTGCCCACGCCCTGGTGTTGGCAACCGCAGCTCCTTTCCACACTTTAGAAACGATGATCCGAGACGACAGCGACCTATCCGGCCTGCTCCAACTCTCGCGCGCTCTCGCGAGAGGCGACGCCATCGCGTTCGTCGGCCCGGAGCTCTCCCGCCTCGCCGGCGCACCCGCTCCTATCGATCTTGCAAGCTCCTTGCGCCGGGACCTGAACCCATCGACGCCAGCGACCCCACTCGCCGCCGTCGCGCAAGCATTCCGCGATCAGTTCGGCGACTACGCGCTCTACGCGCGACTCCGTGCCGCGCTCGACGCCAGCACGCAGCAGCCGACGCGCGCCCATCGCCTGCTGTGCGACCTTCCGTTCCTGGTTCACATCACGACGAACCCGGACTCGCTCGTCGAAGACGCGCTCCGCTCGATGCAGTACCCGGTACACGTCATCGCGGATTCGGATTCGATCGGCCGGTGGAACGAGACGCGCGAAATCCAGGTGGTCAAGATTCACGGCGACATGTCGCGCCCGGACACGATCGCGCTGGCCGAGCGCGACGTCGCCCATGTGCTGCGCCGCGGCTCGCCGCTCCGCGAGCAGCTCGGCTATCTCGTGCGCTATCGCACGGTGCTCTACGTCGGCTACAGCATCACCGACCCCGAGCTCCAGCCGCTCCTCGCCGCGCGCGACGAGGACGACCCGAAGCCCACGCGCCCCGCGTTCGCCCTCACGTTCGACACCGACCCGGCCCTCCTGGCCGAGTGGCGCCGCCGCGTAGTCCGGCCGATTTCGGTCGTGGCAGCGAGCCAGGATGCTCGTGAGGAAGCGCTCTCGAAGATGATCGAGGAGCTGAACTTGCTCCTCGAGAAGCGTAAGACCGGATGTGATATCCTGGTCGTCGACGACGAGCCGACGCTGCGCACGGCGTTCAAGATGATGCTCGAGCGCGGCCTCCGCGTTACTGTCGAGACGGCGGAGACTGGCGTCGACGCGTTGCTCCGGATGCCAGCGCTCAGGCCGAAGCTCTTAATCGTCGATCTCATCATGCCGGAGATGAACGGCTGGGACCTGATCGACGCCGTGCGGGCGGAGCCGAACTACGCGGGCGTGCAGTTCGTCGTGCTCACGGGGATGGAGAACCTGGAGTGGATGGAGCGGGCTGCGGCGCTTGGGATCCCGTATGTGATGAAGCCGTTTGAGCGCGATGAGTTCTTGACGATCGTGCAGTCGCAACTTGTCCGCGTGGGGATGCCCTGAACGACTTGTAGGTGGTCACCCGCACGATCCGTCGATGGGGCTGAGCGCCCGTTGCCCTTGTCGGATATTGCGATGAACCTCCGCCGTGGCGTGTCCGTCAGGCTTGATGGATCGCACGGCTTCGACCATGAGCTCGCAGAACTCGCGCTTGAGATCGATCGCGATTGATCGCAACCCGAGTTCGCGCGCGAAGGAGATGGTCGTCCCACTGCCGGCGAACGGATCGAGCACGATTCCTTGCGGCGGGGTCGTCGACCGAATCGGAATGTCGAGCAGTTCCTTGGAGAACGCGGCCTTGTGTCGCCCGTCGCCTCGTGCGGGCGCCACGGTCCACGTATCGATGGGCGGTAGCATCGTGTCAACGGTGCTGGGTCGGCCGACGGCGTCGCGGTTGAAATAGTACCAGCGCTCCTGCACGAAGTGAAAGACATACTCGTGCGACATCGAACACCGATCGTGCACTTGATCAGGAATAGGATTGGGTTTTACCCAGACATTGTCGTTGCGAACCAACCACCCGGCGTCCTGCATCCCGATCGCGAATCGGTGCGGGATAAGCAGAAGCTGTTTCGGTCGACACCATTGCCCATCGCCTTTGCGATCCTGCGGCCGCACTCCGAATCGCCTCGCGCTCTGCTTTTTCTCACCGCTCCGGTGCTGGCCTTTGCCACTCCAGTACGTATCGCCAAGGTTTACCCAAAGGCTGCCGGTGGGTTTCAGGATCGGTCGGCAGGCTTTGAAGATATCGATGAGTCGCTGGAGATAATCCTTGGGATGCTCCTCGAGCCCGATCTGCCCTTCGACCCCATAGTCCCGCTGGCCGTAGAACGGCGGCGACGTCACGATGCAATCGACCGCGAGTCCAGCATCCTTTAACCACCCGAGGGCAGAGGCCGTATTGGTGTTGAAGATCAGCGCCTGATCATCGGCGAAGAAGGCGCGCTCGCGAAGCGCGGCCGACGCAAACATCTCTCGCGATGCGGCCTGTGGCGGCTGGATCGCTTTCTGAAATCGCGTTGGGGGTTGGGCCAACTTCGTCATATCCAGGTAGTGGCTCGAGGACAAGCGCAAGGTACGTGTGATCGTGTCTCGCTCGGAATGGTCCGGCCGGCGCACGTGCGAGGTCGACGGCCCATCCGGTCAGCCATCACGTTGCTTGAGCGCGACGCGCAGCTCGTCCACACACCGCACGGGATCCCGCAGCACTTGCCGACCCCAAAACGTGAGCACCAACCAGCCCATCGTCTGCAGACGATTCCGCTTCCTGGCGTCTTCCACGAGCGTCTCGATGTTCCCATGGAAGGCAAACCCATCGCAGTAGATGGCGATCATCCGATCAGGATACGCAAAATCCGGGATCGTCAGCAGTGACCCGTCCGCGTTATAGATGGCATGCTGCGCCACCGGCACGGGGACTCGCCCGTCGACGCGAATCGCCGCCGCCAACGCCTGTTCGATTGGCGTCCCTTCTGCCGCACTGCCATTCGCGTTCGCATGGACCCAGGCGTGCGTTCCCCGCATGCCATCGCCGGCGTGACCGGCTTCTGCTCTCTCGACTGATCCAACGCCGCTCAGCGCGAACAGCATCCCGCGCACGAGTTCCTTGTCCAGCTTCGCGTGGTCGAACTGATTCCGAAAGCTCTTGAGGCAGCGATAGCACGCCTTCTCACAACTGTGTCCGAACAGTCGATCGTGTGCCGCTGTCGCCCATGCCCCGAGCTGCCCCGCCAGTTCACTCAGATAACCGGCGCCGCCGGGTGTCGTTTCGTATAGGGCGATGGACCAACCGTCCGTGCCATTCCGATGGGCCATATACGTGATCTCATCGGGCTCGATCTCCAACAACTCCTGCGCACCGACGACGAGCGCTTTGCCGAACGTACGGACGAAGTCTTCCTGTGCGTCCGGCGAAGGCGGTAGGTATCGGGTCGGGACCGGCACCACGAGGACGTCGGCGGTGAACTGATAGCCAAGGATGAATGACGCGACGGCGCCGGTGCACAAGCGGCTGTGCTCCTCGTGCCATTTCGTGAGCTTGTCGCCTGCCAGGCCTGCGCTCTGGTGACGTCCGCACGAGGCACACAGGAGGAACTGTTCGCCTCCTTGACCCCGATGCCGTCCCTTGCCCCAGTTGGTGGCGAGCAACTGGGCGCGATCCTGGTACTCCAGTGTCATCAGGTCGTACCGGTAAAGCGCCGCGTTCCGCCCGGCCTCGTCGAGAATGTACTCCTTGCGTTCAAAGACCACGCGCTGGCGCGCGTCTTCGGCTGAGGTGATCTGAGTGCTCTCCTCCGCCTCGAAGGACTCGAGCATCGCGACGGTCGCGGTGCGGTTGATCGTCGCGCCACAACGCGGACAGTTGTTGCGCATTTCTCTCGACGCGAAGCCGCAACTGTCGCAGAAGCAGAACGGCTCGACCTGACCGCCGCCGTCGGCGGCGCCGGCGACGCGCCGGCCGCCACCCGCGAAGAATGCCCGGATATTCTTGAGCTTGTGTCCGTTGGCGTACACGAGATTCCCGGGCGCGAACTCGAACAAGGCAATCCACGCGGGGCGCCGTAAGGTGGGCGTATCCGCGACCCCTGGATCGAGCGTGAAGGTATCCGTCGGAAATTGGTACGACGGCAAGAGCCCGGCGTCCGCGAAGTACGTAAGAACGTGAGCTTGCTTACGATCGAGCGTCAAGTCGCGGTAGGCTCGTTGCCGTGCGCGGCGTTTCTGCTCGATCTCGCGCGTCGTCACGATGCGCTCGAGATCTTGAAATTCCCGATGGAGGCGGAGCACCTGCTCGTGCCACTCGGCTACGGTGGCGCGGAGGTCCGCCGGGAACCGCCATACGGCGTCGGCGGCCCCTGGCGTGTCGTGGAACACTGCCGCGGCTTTGGCGCGAGTAGCGTGCGCCGTGGTCTCGAGCGCCGATAGCACGACGTCGAGCTTCTCGGGAGCGAGATCGATCGGATCATTCTCGTCCCGCAGCAAATCGCCCATGAGCCAGGAGAAGTCCTGGTTCAACTCTTCGAGCGCCAGGGCTCGGACGTGTCGCTGAACGATCCGTTCGTTGCGCAGACGGATTGTCGGCGGCCTGAATTCGCCGCGGACGAGCCAGGCGGGATCCTCGAAGCAGTGGCGATCGTGCGCACCCATCCCACAAAATGTCGATGCGTACCCGATCCGGAGCGTTCGGCCAGCGCGGCCCGCGCGCTGCACGTAGTTCGCCGGAGTCGGCGGCGCATTGCGGAGCACGATGCTCGGCAAATGACCGATGTCGACCCCGAGCTCCAGTGTCGGGCTGCACACGAGCACGTCGAGCTGTCCCTGCTTGAACGACGTTTCGCGCCGCGCACGCTCCTGCTCATCGATTTGCGCGGTATGTTCCTTAGCCGCCAGGCGCCGCGGCCGATCTTCCGTGTAGAGTCGCACGTAGTATTGGTCCCGGTCGACCTCAGACACAAGCTGCTCTGCGCCCGTCCCGGAGCAGACCGTGCCCGCCACGCAACTCGGCCCCCGATACGGTCGCCAGGTCTGACACTTCGCGCAGCGGAAGCCCGAGCCTCCCGGAACGACGCGAATCACGCGCGCAGCCACCTGATGCGCGTCTCGCGCACCGATGATCTGCCGCACCCGGTGCGACACGGTCACCTTCACCAGAATCTCGCGCGCGAGAATATCGATCACGGCACGGGTCCAGGCGTCCGCCGTATGGTCATCCAGCCCGGTCGCACGCCTCACGAGTTTGGCCAGCCCGCCGGCGCCTCCACGCTGGGCGTCTCGGACCAGTGCCTCGAACTTCCATCCAGAAACCGGATGGCCGCGCGCCGCGGACGGCCTATCGAACATGAACGCGACCGGGCCCCGCTCGTGCTCCGGAAATGAGACGCTGTATGGCTCGTCAGTGAGATACGACCACGGGACACGACGGTCGTCGAGATACTGTTGGTAGAAGTCGTACGTCACGGCCCGACGGCGTCGCATGAAATCGAGCATGGCGCGCACGACGACGGCAGCGGTCTCGCGATCCAAATGCGCATTGCGGCACGCCAGCGCAAACTCCGGCGACGCGATGGCATCGTCCAAGAACTCGTATTCGACCGCAACCAGACCAAGGTTTTCGAGCGACGTGCGCTGGAGCGTACCGCGACAGAACTCGCTCGCGGCTTCATATCGCAACGCGCGTTCCCACAGTCGCTGTTCCTCTTGCGTCGGCCGGCGGCGGGCCAATCCCAAGAGCTGAAACTGCTCGAGGAGCGGCAGGTGAAGCCGCTCGAGAGACAGGCCCGCACTGCCCGCCGTCCGCACCAGGAACTCGATCGCGTGGCGCACGGCGAACTGCCGGTGACGATCACCCATGTACCCCGCCTGGTGGGCGGCTTCCTGACGATTGTCGGCAAAGACCAAGAGCTTGCGGTCGGCGGGTTCGAGCTTGTCCAGGTGATGCGTCGTCAGGACCGACACGCTCGCCGCCACCCCCGTACGCAACAGCGTCAAAATATCGCCACGAGGGTACCGGCCCTTACACACCTGACACGTCGAGCCCCGCCCGCGGAGCACATGCTGAAGCGACCAACCCTCGGGGTCATCGGGGGCTTCGTACGAAACGCGACCGGTGCGATGCTCGACCCAGGCCTCTCCCCAGCGAGGCAGACGTCGCGGGGCGCGCCGCGCTCGTCGCACTCGCAGCGGGTCGGGCGCGGCGCCCTCGTCGTCGTGATCGTCATCCTCGTCTTCGTCGGCGACGACCACGATGCGGGACGCGATGAACGCCGTGTGGTCGTCACTCAAGAATTCATCATTGGGCAGCGTGTGTGTCGGATGCTCGTCGTCCCACTTCACCTTCACATAGTCTTGCCCACACGTGCGACACAACACGGCGGGTCGGATCGCTGAGCCGCACTTGGGGCAATGATCCTGACCGTCTCTCACCAATGTGCGACACGCCGCATTCAGGCAGAGCCCGACGTCGTAGACGCCGTGAAAGAAGGAGTGCAACTTGGGTCGCAGCGTCGGGCGGCGCGTATCATCGCCGATACTGCCGAGGAGAACCAGCGCCTCAACGACGCGTGCGGTCGCCTCTTCGGACAGCACCTGGGCAAGGTCGGCGTGTTGGCCCCACGCCACGGCCAGCTCGTCATAGGTGCGAGGGACCTTGGCTAGCTCCCGTAGCGCGAGCACGTGCGAGTGGCCGGCCATGACCGCCTGCACCTGCGACACGATGTCGCCGGACTCGGGCAGTAAACGGCCAGACATGCGCTCGGCGAGTAGCGCCAGCGACGGCACATCTCCGGAGGCGGCTGCCGCCACCAGCGCCTCGTCGGGAACAACGATCGGTGGCTCGTAGCGGACAGCCGACACCTCGTCGGGAACGTAACGCTCGCCGATGATATCGTGCGCATCGAAGTGCGCGTCGCATAGGGTGGTCACGAACCGGGCCAACGCCACATCGCCGCCGGCGTCCTGCGAGGCGGTCGCCGACGTGCCGATGCATCGCAGATCCGCGCGGCCGATTCCACATCGCGCCTTCAGCCGTCGAATCAGACAGGCCAACTCCGTGGCGAGTGCACCACGGTAGCTGTGCAATTCGTCGAGAACTAGGAACCGCATCGCGGGTGTGAACAGCGCACGGTCAGCCTTTCGAATCAGCAAGAATTCCAACTGCTTGTAGTTGGTGAGAATGATGTCTGGCGGATTACGGCGAATGTCTTCGCGACGCGTTCTCTCGTACCCCTCCAGGGGTGCGCCGAGTGTGCCCGCAACCTCTTCGCTCTCGCCCGTATACAGAGCGAACGTGAGCGGAACGCCGCTACCCGCCAAGAGCGCGCGCAAACGCAAGAGCTGATCGTTGGCGAGGGCGTTCATCGGATAGAGGAGGATGGCCTTTGTCCCCGTGATGCCACGGGCTTTCGCGTCCAGCAACTCCGACAACACGGGAAGGAGAAATGCCTCGGTCTTGCCACTGCCGGTGCCGCTCGTCACGACGACATTGCGTCCAGCGTGAACCGCACGAAACGCACTCTCCTGGTGGGCGTACAGCGGCTCGTCCCCGAAGGGCCAATGCAGCTTCGCGAGCGACGCATGGCCGATGCCACTCGCGGTCAGTGACGCGAGCGGCGTGGTCCTTTCGAACTCCCGCGTCAGAGTCACGTAGGGACCCTTGACGAGGACGTCAGCGTCATCGACGTGACGCTCGAACTGCGTCCGCAGCGCCGGGTCGGCAAGTCGGTACGAGCTCTTGATGAAGCGCCGGTACTCGTCAGCGATATGTCGGACATTGCCGACGACGCTTGGCGCGATCAAATGCCGACTCCGAGCTGGAGTTTCGTCCGCCACTCCCCGAGGCGACGCTCGGTGAATTGTATCCGGAGCCCAGGGTGCGCTCGGGCGCCCACACATTGGAGGAGCGCTTCGAACGAGATCAGCCGATCGATCCAACCTAGCGCATGCGCAGCCCGCACGGCCGCTTTGTCGCAACTACAGAGCTGAAAATCGTCACGCCGCGTCGTCGCGAGTGCCAGCAGATCGCGCTCGCCATCGTCCAGTCCGTCGGCGTCCGGATATCTGAGGCGAAACTCCGCCGCCGTGATCGCGGTCAAGGGCTCGATCGTGGCTCTGGCGAGATCGGCCGGTGTGACGGCCACATATCCCAGCGCCGTCGCGTCGCCTTGTCGCAGCTCATTGGCGCACGTGTCCACGGTGACCACGCGGTATCGACCGGTCACGGCCTTCCATGCTCCTGTGCGAACTGCCTCAATAACGATCATAGAGTCGACCAGAATGATGCTTGGTGTATTCAAGGCGGGTGTGCCCCTAAGCCTCGAATGACGGTTGCAGGCCGTATGACTCGAGGAGCGCGGCGAGGCCGGATAGCGGCAAGGCGAGGAGCGATGCCGCGCGCTTGGCCGACAGCCTGCCCGTCTCCAATGCGACCGCGACGCGTTTCACGAACGGCGCACTGAACGGCCGCACCAGGCCAACGTCCGAGGCCGTCCGGCCGTTGGCCACGAGTCGCTGATCGTTGACGTCGAGCAAGTCCGCCCTGGACAACAAACCGAGGTTGTGGCATCGCCACTTGCACGCGACCGCTGACACGCGAAAGGCTTCGGCGGTGGTATTCAACCACTGATGAATATCGGCCTCACGGTCACGCGACTCCCATCGCGCATGCATCGCGGAGGCTGGCATGAGAAACGCAGCCGCGAAACTCTCGGCGAGCTGCTCCACACGGTTGCCCTTGCCGCCGCGCGCGATATCCGTCCGCTCGACCCGCTCTGGCGGCATGGCATCCCACGTCAACAAATGAAATGTCTCGTGGACCACGTCATAGTTGCGGCGACCTTCACCCTCGTTGCGGTTGACGAGGATCGTATTGAGGCCCGGAAGCTGTGAGGCAGCGCCGGAGATGCCGGGTGGCGCGTCGACGTACAGGACGAGCGCCCGCAAGTGACGCTCGAGCGCCAGTTGAAGCCCGTCAGCCGGCACCGCCCCCAGGTGCCAACGACTGCACAATGACTCGGCTGCCGCCCCGGCCTCCTCGAACGTCGACCGCGAGTGCAGCGCCAGCCTGAGTTCGACCAAGTCATGTGGCTCGCCCTGTTGTGCGCCAAGCTCGCGGTAGAGGGCGACCCAGCGGCCCGCGCGATCCTCGAACGCATCGAGCACATCGGGGCCAACGCCGGAAGCGGTCCGGTAAGAGAAACGCCCCTCGCCGACGAGGCGAAACGCGTCCGTGAAATGGTCCAAGTCGACGCCCAGCACCCGGACAGCGGCAACCAACTCCTCAGCGGTGAGACGACGCTCCCCGGCTTCAATGCTCGCCAGGGTTTGCCGGTTCTCGAATCCCAGGTTGGCGGCCAGCTCCAGCTGCGTCAGGCCAGCCCGTTCTCGCGCGGCCTTGAGACGAGCCCCGATTCGTAATGATTGGTTATTTTCCTTTTGCACAAATGCAATATATTCTTGCGTTACGTACTTTGCAAGTCATCCCATTCAACCAACCGCGCTCGGTAGAATGCTGCGATTCCTGGTCGCTTTCGCTGCCACACCGGAAATGTCTGAAGGATATGCGCAAACTCTTGCGGTCCAAGGCCATACGCCTTCGCTACAGCAATATCGCAGGCCCAGAGTTCTGGCCAGACGTCGGGGGCGTCGGCGATGTGCGTCACGCCGACGTCGCGAGCGAAACGGGCCGGAATGCGCGGCAAGCCGTTGGTGACGTCTGCCGTGGGGACAGCCACTGGCAAGATGTGCGTGAAGCTGACATTCGTCCCAGCCACCCGCAGGCGCAGCAGGAAATCAAAGCACAGTGAATTCAGGACAGTCAGTGCTGCGTCAGCACGCACACACGTGAAGTCCGCCGCAGTACACTTGTGCGACGTCGCTGACATTCTGGGAAGCACTGTAGCGATACACGTGCGTTGATTCGTGTTGCTCGCCGTCTCGCGGAAAACCAGTGTAGGGGCCTCGCGAGGCGGTCGATCGTATTTGGCCTTCGCTTGCTCGACCGACAGCCACCATCGGATTGGCTTTATCCCGTACAGGTACTGCTCGATGTGCTTTCCCTCGTAGACCGGCCAGAAACCAGCCGCTCGCATCGCCTCCACGAGCACGCAGGGGTCGGTCGGTACGTGGGCGCCCAATACACTGCCAGGGGTATGGATGTGGCCAGTGCCCGGAATCGTGAAGAGATTCTTGTCTTCCGTTGCGTTGTACACGATCTCATGCTGCCGCCAGCTAATGAGGCACGTTCCCCAAGCGCCGTTGCCGTCACCACCAAGTGTCGGCCGTCCAAGCGACATGCGCCGCACGATATCTTGATCCCGCCGATCACGATACTCGAGGAGTGCCAACGTCGAGGGGGAAAGTCGCTCGATCTCATCGCGCGTAATGTGGACGGTCCATGGCTTCCGCTTCACATCCGTGAGCTCATCGATCTGATGGCGCATGAAGGCGGCATCGAATGCCCCGGCTCCGTTTGCCTCCTTGCGCACGACGATATTCGCAAACTTGTAGCGCGAATCAATCGCGAAGATGCGTTGCCGATTCTCGAACGCGTAGAATGCTTGGACGTGCGCGTCATGCAACAGATACTGCCGAATACCGACGCAGCCGTTGCCGTTGTAGACGACCGCCGGAACGACTAGACCGATCGCGCCTCCTTCTCGCGTCAATCGCAAGGAGCGATCGACAAAGTACTTCGCCACGTCCTCGTGCGCGTTCTGGTCGTTCACCCGGCGTTGGAGCAGCACACCGTCCTCCTCATCCTCCTCCGCCGTTGGCTTGGCCAGGAGAAAATCACCGCCTTTTCGCAAGACCCGCGCGAAGGTGGTTGTCCGAGTGCGTTCGGCTTGAAACCGCTGATCCAACCCGGGATGAAGCCGATGCGCATCGCGGATACGCTGGTCCAACTCGTGGCCCTTGACCGCGATCACGAGCGGATCCAAGTCCGAATAGAATTCGCGCTTGGTCGGCAGGACCTTGTCCCATGGAGGATTCCCGATGACGGCGTCGAACCCGGGTCGGTCGGCCCGCAGCAAGACTTCGGGAAACTCCAACTCCCAGTGAAAAAACCGTTCGCGCGTGCGCACCGCCTCGAATGCGGCCCACCAGGGTTTGCCGCGGGCCGCGGCCTCCACATCCGCCGCCGCGATGAGATCGATGAGGGCGGGCCAGATGGCCGGGACGTACGGCGACGCGCTCCGGAGATCCATCAAGAGGCGGGCACCGGTGAGGGCCGCGTCGGAGCGACGCAGCCGATCTTCCTTGTAGCGAAATTCGTCGGGCGTGTCGGCGCGAATCTCGGGCGGTAACTCGGCGTCGATCAGTCGCCGTTCCGCGAGGGCGGCCTCGATCCGCTGCCGAATGTTCGACTCGAACAATCCTAATGTCGCACTGTCCCGTCCCGTTATCGCGAGCTGGGGATCGGGCGCGGTGTCGAATCGATCGACAAACGTGCCTTGCAGGGAGTTGCCGACGCGCACGTGGTGCGCAAAGAACGAGAGCGGTCGGTCGCCGGCGAGCGATTCGATCCACAACGCCACTTGGGCCAATTGCACGGCGGCCGGATTGAGATCCACGCCATAGACGCACCGCTCTACAATGCGGCGCTTGCACCACGCCGGAGCCTCATCGGCCCAGCGAGTGCGCAAGACCGCGGGCGCCCCACCGCCGGGAGCGAATGCCGGTGGAAAATTGCCCCCGTACTCCGCACGATAGGCGTCGTGTAGTCGCGCGCCGAGGAACCGCGCTGCGCCGACCAGGAAGTGTGCCGAGCCGCATGCGAGATCGACGATGCGAAGCTGCTCGATCTGGGCCGCCGTGCGTCCAGCCACCAGTGGTCCCAGTGCCTCGCGCACCAAAAAGTCCACCATCGGCGTCGGCGTGTAGTACGAGCCACTCGCTTTGCGTGCACCACCCGGCCGAAAGTAGAAGGTGCCGGGTTCGAGGCGCCGGACGAGGCGGATCGACTGGCCCGCCCGCTCCGCCGCGGAGTCCTCGTCCTCCTCATCCTCCTCATCGAGCTCGTCCACGACCTCGTCTTGCTCCGCGTCGTCCGGTACGTTGGCCGGATGCAATCGTGCGGCAGCCGTGTCCGCGATCCAGGCGGCATCGCCGCTCACGGTGAGCTTCTTCCGCTCGCACAGAAAAAGCAGGTTGTCCGGTGTGAGCACGAGCTCCCGTCCACCGACTCGAACGGCAAAGGAGAGCTGATCCGCTATGGCTGGCTCGTACTCGAGCAATCCCTCGTACACCGATCCCAGCTGCTCGATCTCCAACTCGCGGAAGCTGACGCGCTCGCGTCCGATGCCGCGACGCGGTCGGGTGGTGGCGATGGCCAGCAGCACGCCGACGCAGGCGCGGTCGTCGAGTCGCAGGTGCGTGAGCAACGCGCCTTCAGGTGTCGCGTCGCTGAACAGTCGCCCGCCTCGGGGCGGAATGTTTTCGAGGTTGGGGAGGTTGGTCGACAACCCTTCGTTGAAGACGCGGAACAGGACCCGGAGACGCTCCCACAGACGCGTGCGGTTGACGGGATATTCGTCCAGCGGACTTCGCAAGAGGTTCCCGATCAGCCCTTCGAGGCCGTACGCCTCGCGATACACGCGATGTCTCGCCAATCGGGCGTCGCGCGACTCGGCATAAAGAATGAACAGCAGCCGATACAAGGCAAGAAATCCGGCGTCCCGAATCTCGGCCAATGTCGGCACTCGGTCTCCGAACGCCTCTCGGCGCGCAGTGACGTCCCACTGAAAAGCGCTCACGAGTCGCTCGGCCGCCTCGAACACCGCGCCCTTGAGCGCGGCCGAGACGCGAGCGCTGTGCGCGCGGCTTTCCGCTTCGAGGATGTCGATCGGGCGTCGCCCGTCGGCACCGGCGACAAAACTGGCCGCCGAGAGCAAGCGATACGCCACTTGCAGGGATTCGCTCTCTTCGTGCTCGCGCATTGTGGCCAGCGAGACGTCCAGCGCTCCCTGGCGGGGACCGTCGCCCGAATGACGTACCAAGCGCAGCACTTCTGGCGAGAGAATCAGGGCATGATCGAGACCTGCGTGCCCGAGCTCCGCGTCGAGCGCGTCGAGGACGCTGTGCCGATCGATATCGGTCGCGTCGTTGCAGACGTACACCAACGCGATCGGTGGGGCATCGTCCGGCGATTCCCTCGCGGACAATCGATAGACGTGCGGTGCCACCTCGGGATCGTGCATCGTGAAGTCCAGCACATCCATGAGCAGCGGACGCGCAAAGCGTTCGCGGAATCGCGCGGCGTCGATGTGCCCTCCGCCAGTTGTACCATCGATCAGTCGCAGCAAGAGCCGCATCTTTCGCCGGAGCTCGCTGGCCGTCAACCGGGGACCCACGCTGCCTCGAGCGCCGAGGAGCGAGCCGAGCCAGTAGTCCGAGAAGAAATTGCGGCGATTGTAGATCGCCCGTAGCGTCACGCGCGCTCTCCGGGGAATGCGAGCAAGATGCCCAGCGGCTCGGGTTCTGCGTCTTGCACCGACTCCCATTCCCGGATGACGCGGAGTCGCTCCTGCGCATAGGTCGCGACCGCGGCCCGGCGCGCGCTCCAGTTGATGTGGGCATCACCGAACAACTCGCCTTGTGCGCCTCCCCCAGCGCGCTCGGCCGCTTCCTCGCGATGCAATTCCTCGATGCGATCGGTGCAGTACGCCTCGACTTCGGTTCGCAGTTGGTCGCCGTACCGCTGGCGGTGCAGGCGTTCGGCGGCGACCCGCTGTTCCAACTGCGCCGCAATGGCGCGGCCGGCGCGCTCGAGCAAGTCGGCAAAGCACGGCTCGAACACTCCCGCGCATTCGCCCCATGACACTTCTCCGGGCCGCTCGTCGCCTTCGAGTGCGCGCTCGACGAGGGCGTCCGGCAGCACGGCGCCGTCTATAGAAAGGCCCACACTCACGAGTGCCTGACCGGCATGCGGGGAGCGATCCGTGAACGTAAAGATGGCGCTTGGATGACCGTCGAGCGCCGGCAATTGCCGGACCGCGAGGTATGGTGGGGGAGCGATGCCACCCGAGGCGCCAGTCAGTCGCGCGCGCGCGTCGGCCGCGGCAACGCGCGCCAGCGGATGCAAGCGATGCACGAATTCGGTCGCCTCCATGCCCGAGGCCAGAGCGACCGATCGGCGGAACGTGAGTGCGCGATACTCCGCGGCGACCCCCGCGCCTTGCAGCGCGATCGGTATCGTCACGCGATACTCGTGCTCTCGGCCCGAAGGCCGTGCATTGGCGCCGAGACGCCGCAGCATCGCGGACTCGAATGCGACGTCGTCCTCGAGCATCGGGTCGGCCGATGTCGCGTCCGATCGGACGACCTCGTCCGGCTCTCCGGCCGTGAGCAGAGGAGCAATGTCGCGCTCGAACACTGTCCGCTCGTCGTTGAACACGCGCTCGAGAGTGTCGAAGGTTTGCGCGGCCTCCTCGTCATTCCGTATCGCGAGTAATCGATCGGGAATCCGCGTGCTCTCCAGGATACCCACGATGTCCGGTGTCGAGACGCGGTCCGCCTGCATCTGCAAGATCCGCGTGATGATGCGGTCGAGAACCCGATCTTCGGGAGAGTCCGCGTAGTACAAATAGGCGATCTGCGGCGATCGGTGCTGGCCATATCGATCGATACGACCATTCCGCTGCTCCATGCGATTGGGATTCCACGGGAGCTCGACGTGGTAGAGCCGACGACAGAACTCCTGCAGGTTGAGCCCTTCGCTGGCGGCGTCCGTTGCCAGGAGGATGAGACAGCCAGGGGAGGCGAAGGTCGCGATGCGATCCCGGCGCTGGCGAGGCGTCAGTCCACCGGTGAGCTCGACGAAGCGATTGCGGAATGCGGGGTCCGCTTCGAACCCGGTCCGGATCGCCTCCATGGTGTCCCGGTATTCGGTGAAGATGATCGCTTTCTCGCCCGGCACGGCGAGTACCGATTGCCGGAGATCGGCGAGAAGGCGCTCGATTTTGGGATCGGGCCGTTCGGCGATGCGTTCGAGCGTCTTGCGAATCTCGTGCAAGAGACGCTTCTCGGCGCTGCGGGCGCGTGCGCCAGAGGCAACGGCGCTCCGAATGACCCGTGACGCCAGGCGCTCCGCGTGCTGCTCGAGCATGGGGAGGTCACTCTGCAGCTCGCGCAGTTCCGCGCGCGTCGGTCCATCGTCGTCGGGGGCCTGCTTGAGCGCATCCAGCCGGTGATCGATCGTTCGCCGCAAGGCTAACCGACTGGACAGCATGCGCTTCTTCACGATTTGCATCGCGAATGACACCAGGTCACGTTGGTCCGACCCGGCGAACGCGTCCACGGTGCGACTGCAGTAGCGGGTGACCAGTTTGAAAATCTCCCGCTCCTCGGCGCTCGGGCAATGCACGTCGAGTCGCTCGACCGGCTCGCGTGGCACGAAGGCCGGCACGCGCGATCCGTCGGGGCCGGCGCGTGTAATCTGCTGCTTGAGGCGCCGGATCATCGTGCGTGCGACGCGTTGTCGCACCACTGTCTCGTTCCCCAGCAGTGTCGCGTCGGTCGGCTCGATCAGCTCGAGCAACGACCGAAAGCTGTGGCGATACCCGTTGTGCGGCGTCGCCGTGAGCAGGATCAACGCGCGCGTCGCCTTGTGCAGATGCACGCCCAGTTGCGTGCGTCGCGTCGCGTACGGGTATGCCGGCGATCCCGATTCGGCGAGATAGTGCGCCTCATCAACCACCACGACGTCCCACGTGCGGCGTAACGCCGACGTCCGGACATCGGGGCGTTTAATATACTCGGTCGACGTAATGACACGGTCGTGGAATATCCACGGCGAGATCCCATCAGCGAGGGCCGTCTGGGCTTGGTCCAACGCCGCTGAATTCTCGATGGCTGTGAAAGCGAGGCCGAACTTCCCTTGCATTTCATCGAGCCATTGGTCGATCAGGCCGGGCGGCACAATGAGCAGCACGCGCTTCCCGGCGCCGCGAGCCATGAGCTCCATCAGGCACAGGCCCGCCTCGACGGTTTTCCCGAGACCAACATCGTCGGCGATGAGCAAGCGCCGGCGCGGTCCACTCAAGAGCTTGATCACGGGCGCGAGTTGATACGGTTCGAGCTGGACTCTGCCAGAGTGCAGGGCCGCCAACTCCTGCCACGTTGTCGTGAGGCGAATCAGCTCGTGGTCTAATTGCCAGAGTCCAAACGGCGTCAGTGCACGCCGGTCGAGCTGGTGAGGGGCTCCGGACACCGGCTCGGCGATGTCGGGCGGACACAGTGCGGTGATTGACGAGCCGGTCTCAACGCTCCGTAACTGATACAGTGTGCAGTTGGTCGCTTCGACCTGAGATTCGACGTACCAGACTTCATCGCGCAGTCGTACACGCTGCGGCACTGTCAGCTGGCTCCTTCGTTCCGCGCGCGCGGAGGGATTGAACGAGGCATTCTGCCCGACGCGGGATCACGCATCGCCCAATGGAGGTTACTCGTTCTCAAACGCCGGATCAACCTCGTTTAACTCGATCCGGTCGCCTGGCCTTCGCCCAACTCCAGGAACGTCAATTGCGCAACGCGAGTGGCGTCCCACAGTGTCCCGAGCGCCAGGCGGATGGATTCAATCTCGCCCGGTGGCACAATGACCGCGGCAACGTCCGCAGCGCCGAACGTGAAGTCGTCGCGTCGGCGCCATTCACGCTCGAACGTGAAGTCCTTCTTCATAGTATCCCAACTGCCGACGACCTCCATGAACGGTGTGAGCCGAGCAATGGTCGACCCCGCGAACGCGAGACCACCTTCCTCGGCCGACCCGGGGATCGCGACCGCGTCAATGAGATCGTTCACGTCTTTCGCGAGCCACCGGTGTTGGATTTGGCCAACGTAGCTATTGAGGTACCAAACGGCATTGGCGCCATGGTCCAGTGCATACTCCCGCGTAAAAGCAACGCCATAAGGTCTGAACTTGTAGCGCCTCCAAATTCCGGGGTTGATCAATCCATACAGGTCATCCGGCGGCGTTTCTGAAAAGCACACGACGCGCTGTGTCTTCAGTGCTGCGTCGGTCGCCCGTCCGATCAACTTTAGGTGAGCGATCGCGACACCGTACGGATTTCTCGCCTCTATCGTGAGGTCGGCGAGAATGCTCAATAGATTGTCGCGCGCCAGTGTCCCGTTGTAGTCGCGGGTCAGGTGCACGACGTATTGGGAAATATCCCTACGTGATGGCGCAGTGCCGAGCATGGAAATGGTCCGAGCACTCGAGTTCGAGCGAATCCTACTGCGTGGCCGTTGCCGGAACGAGTGACCCGCTGTGAACGCGGGTAACGACGAGCGGCGTGACGCCAGGATCCCCACCGGCCGAGAAGGAGATCGGCCCGGTGATGCCTTGGTACGGATGCTCGGCCGTGAGCCCAGCAACGTACGCTCTCACGCTCGCTCGTGTCAGTGCGCCGGACGCCAGAGCCTGCACCAGGAGGTTAGTCGCGTCATACGCCGTAGTCCCGTCTTGCGCCGGCGAGACACCCCACCGCGCACGAAACTTGGCAACGAACGCCTGCACATTCGGCCGTGGGTCCGAGTCAGTGAACGGGACGCCGATGTACGCTCCTTCCGCGACCGGTGCGTTTGCAACGATACCGGTCCACGCATCACCGCCAACGAACGCGGCGCCGAGGTTTTGCCGTTTGGCTTCTTGGAGAAGCTCGATGCCAGTGCGCTCCAGGCTCACGGAGAACACGACGTCGGTCTTGAGCTGCTTGAGGTAGGCGACATACGGCTCGAACGTCGCAGGTTTCTCGTCGAGAGGTTCCGATGCGACGACGTCGCCCGCGAACCCGTTGCGGAACGCTCGAGTCAGTCCGCGTCCGTACGCGTCGTTCTCATATAGTATGGCGGCCCGTGCCCCGGATCGAAGACCGGCGACGAACCGCCCGATCGCCCGCCCGCTCAGCGAGTCTGACGGCACGAGTCGGAATACCCACGGCGAGATGCCGCTCAGCTCAGGCGCGGTCGCCGCGGACGATACGGCGGCCAGGTGGCCGTCGTATAGTGGTGCGGCCGCGATGAGTGCCGGCGAGTTTACGTGTCCGATGACCGCTAGCACGCTCTGATCGCTCACCAGAGACTCGGCCACGGCGGCGCCGAGCGCGCCGGATCTATGGTCGTCGACGTAACGGATGCGGATGGGCCGACCACCGACGCCACCTTTGGCATTCACCTCTTCGATCGCGAGGTTGATGCCGTCCTTGGTCAGCGCCATGGACGGCTCGCTCCAGGGTCCTGCGGCGCCGAGGACGAACGGTTTCGCGCTAGGGGAACAGCCCCCGAGGAGGGCGGCTGCTGTCAGCGCGGGAAGGGCCCAACGCGTGGCGGGTTTGGTCACGGTGATTCATTTGGCGACGAACCACCGTGGTCTTACGTCACGCGCACCTTGTCCTAGCGCCTGCGGGCGCAAGCAGATGCACGGCGATGACGACGGCATCAGGCGCTTGCTGCGTCGTGGCCGAGGTCAACGTGAGATGCGACGGGTCGACGCACGAGAGTCCTGGAAGCCGCGGCGGCGGCAAGTTGGGGTCCGCGGTCGCCGCGGCGAGGTGCTGCACCAAGTCGATCTTGACGCGCTGGTCGACGTACTGCGCGATCTGATCGTGCGTGACGGCCAGGAAGCCATTGAACACGGCGTCGCCACCACCGGAGGTGACCTCGGTCTGGGTCATCCGAATGGCATTCTCCCTCACGGTGGGTACAGCCGACAGATCCAGCGTCCCTTGCACGCTCGGCGCGAAGAACTGACTCATGGGGTACGTCCCTCGGATGTGCACCGAGAGGAGTAGCCTCGAGCCGTCGGTCTTGATCAGCGGCTCGCTCAGGGCGATGTCATGTCCCCAACTGCCGCACTTGGAGCTTTCGACTCGGCACGGGTAGAACGTCCCGCCGCTGTCGGTGAAGACGACCTGATTGAGCATCTCCATCATTTCGTCGGCGCGGACCAGCACCGTGTAGGTCGTATCGCGCCCGACATCGGTGGTCGGCCGGCGCGTGACTTGACCGCGCGCGGCCAGCGCGATAGCCAGGACAGCGGGCGCGGCTGTCCGGATGAGTCTGGTTCGAGTGTCGAGCATGCCCAGTTATTACCCAGCCCTGGCCAAAAAAGTTGAGGGATCGCGCGTGCTTCGCGTGTCAATAAGGTATGAGGACGCGCTGCCGAGGCCACCCGTCGAGGCGCAACTCGGTCACTGAACTGGCCTTGGGCTGTAAGGCCGGGCTATCCCGCTGGATCGCGTCCGCGACCGCCGTCGGGCCTTGGCGATAGCAGCTTGACCGCCCTCGCAGTGCAACTGCTAGGGGCCTACGGTGCGATAACGACCGTGCTGGGATCGCTCAAGTGAACTGATCGAACGACCCAGGCCACGGCAGGTCGCCAAGGCCGGCGAGCGTAGGATCATCCGCACACCGTATCGCCAGCATATACCCCATGCTCGGCACCGTATGCAGGATGGCCGATTCCCCTGGCCCGTGGAGCTTCTGCCGCAACCGCGAAATGCGCGGCAGCAGCGCATGCTCGCTGGATGACTGGCGCTCCTCACCCCAGACCTCCTCGCGCAGTCGCTCCGAAGACAGCGGCACTTCGGGCCGCTCGATGAAGTACAGCAACAACTCGCTCTCGGACGGAGTCAATTGCATGGGCCGCGTGCCACGCACGCAGTGACGATTCGCGAGGTCGAGCGACAGATCCGCGTACCGGAACACGGACTTCTTCACGGCCGCCCGTCTCAGCGCCGCGATAGTGCGCACGCGGAGGGAGGTATCGGTGAACGGCTTCCCCATGATGTCGATGACGGCATTATCGATGGCCAGCATATGCGCATCGTCGTCCTCAGGCTTATCTGTCGTGAGGATGATGCGTACCCAATTACCACGCTGACGCAGCCGTTGAATCACCTCGGCGCCTGGCATCTTCGGCAGCGCAAATTCCATGATGATGAGATCAGGCCGCGGCAGCGACAGCGCTGCTCGCAATCCCTCTAGACCATCCTCGGCGAGTCGTACCGACAGCCCAAGGCCGCCGAGTTTCTCACTGACGAATTTGCGTGTCTTCGGATCGGGATCGATGCAGAGGATTCTCGAGCCGACGAGATCGGAGATACCGGTGATCATAGCGGTACCATTTAGTGGTCGACGTTATAGCGGGTGGGTCTTCTCGGATCTCATAAAGACGTAGGAGCTGCGATTTCGGGTGAACGCCGTGACACAGCGAGCGGCGAATTGCAGTCCTTACGCACACGGCCCAACTGCTACTTGCGCCCTGAAACACATCTGTGCATTTTCATCGTTCTTCGTGAACCGTTTGTATCGCGTTACGGTCACGCATACACTGGCTAGCCGTCACGATGGCTTCCAGACTGTCGCGTCCTTCGCCAGCGAGTTTTGCCGCTGGCTGCGTAATAGACGTTTTGACTCCCGATAGCGGGGCGTATCCCGTGCGATCGGACTCGTATCGCTTATTTCCGCGTAGTCCGCGGCGTCCACCGGCGTCGCCGGCGGATGTCGAAGACCTCGCTGGGGTGCTTCGGCGGAGCGATAACGTCGGGTTCAAGGCGATCTTCAACGCCTTCTACGTCAATCTCGTCCATTACGCATCGGTCGTGGTCGATTCGCGAGAGGACGCCGAAGACGTTGTGCAGAACGTGTTCACAACTCTGTGGTGTCATCGCCAGACTCTCGACATCACCTCGAACTCCTCGCTCTACCTCTACTCCGCCGTCCGTTACCGGGCGTACGACTGTCTCCGTCAGCGTGCGACGCGCGCCCGCGCGCATGCGACGGCCGAGCAGACTGGGGCTCCTGCGGCGAGTCCCGATGTCAAGCCAGATCCGATAGCGGGAGCGTCGGAACGCGAGACGGAGTTGCTCGCAACCGTCGAGTTCGCCATCGCCGCTCTTCCCGAGCGTCGTCGACGGGCGCTGATACTCCGTTACAAATGCGAGCTCCCGGAGCGCGCGATCGCTGAATTGCTGGAAGTGGAAGTCGGGACGGTCCACACGCACCTCCGGTTGGCGCTCAGGTCATTGCGCGAGGAACTCGGCGAGCTTCGTCGGGACGATTGAAACGGCGAGTTCTCGCCGAGGTCTCCCGCTTAGTTCCGCCGGGGGTCGATCCGGCGCCGCTTCGGTATGTGCGATCGGCAGACGTTGAGGTTGATGATCGGCGCTGACTCTAGCATTGGTGGTGGCATCGTCGGGAGATCGATGTCATGTGGCTCGACCTCGGCCGGATTGTCCGCATCCACTTTATGGCCAAGGTGTTGTGCGATCTCCCGGTGAAGCTCCTTTATGAGCGCCGGGAGCGTTTCTTTATCCTCAAGCGAGAGCTTGCCTGTTAGGTAACGCTCCCAGATCGAGTCTGGGCTTCTGCGTCGTCGCTGGGGATCCCGTCCCTCCGATCCATCTTTCACCTCGCACCTCCGAATCACTGCTGCGTGTGGCCGCCACGGCAGGTCTAATAGAGACACGCCAGCCGTTTATTGCCCTACCACGTACGTTGGGGACTCGCCGCGCGTGGGCCCTGTTTGCACTCGTGTATATAGAGTCGCGCAAAGCGCGTCGACTACGTATTGGGCAACTCGCGGTGCTACAGAGCGCCAAGTAACTCGAGGCCGGAAAGCGATACTTCAGTGTTCGTGGTTTCGTCCCAGGGTCGCGGCCAAAGCTGGGGTGACGTGCGCGGGGAGCGAGACCACGACGGGTTCTGCAGTGGGCGCTCATAAGGCGGGCACATCCAGTGCCCTCGATCGATAGCCTGGCCTCAGTGGGGGGCTGCCCGAGCACCACCGAGACGATGGCGTACGCAGCGACAGCTCCTAGTTGGCGCCTCGGGCACGACGGCTCACGCTGGTCTCCCCGGCTGTCACCAAGCGCGACGTCGAGGGTACCGACGACGATGATCTCTGCGTCGAGCGTCGCCACTAGCTCTAGGTGCAAACGTCGCGGCAATCGCGGCACGATCGGCCATGGCGAGCGCGATTGACGTGTTAGTGCCTGGCACGACAGCGGCCACACTGCCGTCTACGTCTAACTGCTTCCCGAGATTGCGGTCGCCTATGTCAGCACATGGGCGGAGCCAGGCGTTAGCGGGTTCGCGTTAAGAGGGTGGGCGTATGCCGCCTCCAGAGTCACGCAGCTTTACCGGGTGCTAGATGTCACCACGGTGCCGGGATGGCTCATTCCGGCGCCAGCCGCACCGAGGCTATACTGTTTTTCGTTCGGGGATCGGGTTGTCGAAGATCGGTACATCGCAGGGGCTATCGACAATCCGCAAAGACACTCTGAACGCGACGGGGGAGCACCGAATGTCGTCGGACTCGCTCTATGCATCCATGGCCCACCGTAGACTGCAGCAGCCAGTTGTGCTTGTCCGGGCTGCCCTCTCTACGGCGTCGGCCGACGTGTACTGACGCGACTGAACCGCCAGTCATGAACGCACACGCAGCGGTGATCGAGGCACTCAAGCGACACGTGGGCCATCCCGACCTCGGTCATCTATTGCGACACTCCGCGGCTATCTGCGCTTCGCCGACCAACCCCATGCCGCTGTATCGGTTCGCTGATACGTGTCAGCGCCTGGGCGACCTTTCGGGATGGCGCGCAGTGACAGACGTAGCGCTGTGCCTCGAGCACGGCACATACGAGCAACTCTATTTTCGGGCGCGCGCGAAAATCCGGTTGGGGATTTGGTCGGGATGGTCAGACTACGAGGCTCGATTCTTCGGAGACAAGTTTACCGCCTATCAGTCTCCTTACGCGCGCAAATTGCGTTGGTCCTTCAAGGCGTGGGACGGTCAAGAGAGCCTGGACGGTCGCGTGCTGCTGGTGGCATTCGAACAAGGATTCGGCGACACGATTCAGATGCTCAGGTTCGTTCCACAACTCGCGGAGCGCGCCGGTAAGGTTATAGTGAGCATTCAACCCCTCCTGCTGACTCTGGCCCAACACAACTTTGGCGAGATCGCGACGATTCTACCGTCGACGAGCGCATTGCCGGACGCGTTCGACCGCTATGTCTGGACCATGTCGCTGCCAGCGTGCCTGGGCCAACTGCCGGAGTTCACCCCGCTTGCAGCGCCCTCTCCAATGGATCGCTTCAGCAGCCTGGATGGCTGCCTCCACGTCGGAATCTGCTGGGCCGGAAACCCTGAGTATGGGAGGGACGACCAGCGTTCTATTCCGGTCGCCGAGCTCGCTCCCTTGTTCGAGTGCCGCGGTGTGCATTGGCACAGCTTGCAAGTCGGGCCTAACGCAACGGCCGGCGACTTCTACCCTCACCTCCGTAAGCCCCCATTGCCGCTCGATTCCTTTGCTGACACAGCGAATTTTATCACCGCCCTGGACGCAGTGGTTTCGGTCGACACCGCGGTCTGTCATCTCGCCGCCAGTATGGGCATGCCGACGATTCTGTGTGTCAACACGGCGTCAGTTTGGCGCTGGGGACTCGAGAACGCGACTCCGTGGTATCCGTCCATGCGCATCATCCGCCAACACAAATATAGTGAATGGGATCCGACCCTTACGGCGGTACGCGAGCACCTTGCGAGGGTTGTCGCTGTGACGAACGAATATTCAGCAACCCATCCGGCGGTGTAGTGGCGCTCGGCCACGCCACAGGCAGGTGACCGAGCGAGTGTCTCGCGTCGCAGCCGTCGGCGCAGGGTCCCGGCGTGGGGACCCACGTAAACGTTGCGCAACAGAGCGGTGAACGAAGGCCATTTCTGAGCTCTGCATAGTTGCCGCGTCCGCAATCGTGGCTATCACCAGACACAGGTAGGGTTTTGACGGCTTCGCGCCTCTTAGTCAGAAGGCCCGAGGGGGGCGGGTGCGTCGGTAAAGTGAAGGCCAGATCATCAGCGCATCGTTCCGGCCGAAAAAAGAATCTCGTGCTATGCCGAGAAGCCAGCGTTAGGCGCGAAGTCGAGATTCCCTGACTTGAGGAGAGGGCAGTGTCGAGGAACCTGATTCGATCTGCACAAGCGGGACCTGGCGTATGACTTGTAGACTCTTGTTTGTAGCGGCTTTGAGCTTTTTCGCAGTGCCGATCCTGGCACAGGTCACTGGTGTTGCGACGTCAAACGGGTTTGCTCACATCAGGACGGCGCCGGCTGACGACGGAGCGGCGTCGTCAGGACTCGACCGAGTTATTGCAGTCGATTTGCACGATGTTCCTCTTGCGATGGCAATCGCGCGTATCGCCGACGCTGGCGAAACCCGCCTGTCGGTCGACTTATCGGACCGCCTCCTGTTGGACATCCACGTGTCGTTGTCGGCGGGCCGGATTACCGTTCGCGAAGCAATCCGTCGCGTACTGAGTGGTACGGGATTGGAACTCGGTTCATCTGCCGGGCAACTCGTTGTTGCGCGGGCGACGCCCGCAACTCGATCAGGACATAATGCCCCACCGTCCCCAGTGTCTATCGTCGGGACCATACGCGACATCGAGACCCACGAGCCTCTGGCGAGTGTCCTCGTTTCGCTTCGAGGATCGACGTTTCATGAATTCTCCAATAACGCTGGCAGATTCACCATCACGGGTGTTCCGCCCGGGCAGTACACATTGGTTACGCGACGCATCGGGTACGTCGAATCTGCGCGTGCGATCTCGGTGCCGGATACGGGAACACTCACGATCGATGTCGCGCTGAACAAATCGACGCGCATGCTCGATCAAGTCGTGACCACCGCCACCGGCAATGAGTACGTGGTAGAATCCGGCAACATGATCGGCACGATCAAAGCCGATTCCCTAATGGCGCAAGCGCCCATCACACAGCTTAGTGACGTACTGAACGCGCGAGTGCCCGGCCTTGATGTCTTCTCGAATGGTGGTTTGCTCGGCGCCTCTCCTGAGATCAACATCCGCGGACAGAATAGCTACACGTTGTCGAATCAACCGCTGCTGTATGTGGACGGGGCGCGCGTCGACAACTCGCCTGCAGGTGTACCGGCGTTTGGTCTCTCGGGTACGTCATCGGGGCGGTTCAACGACATCATGCCGGACGATATAGAAACGATCGAAGTCGTGAAGGGTCCCTCGGCGTCGACCTTGTACGGAACGGATGCGGCGAACGGCGTCATCCTCATCACGACGAAACGCGGGAATTCCGGTCACCCGCAATGGCACGTCGCCGCGGAGCAGGGTGAGCTCCAGACGTCATCCAATCGCTTTCTGGCGCCGTATTTTGCGTGGGGTCACGCCGCGGGGGCACCACCGACACCGATGTCGTGTCCGCTGACACTCGTCGGATCGGGCGTCTGTACTCAGGACAGTGTCATGTCGTTCAGTCCTCTCAAAGATCCGAATACCACTCCTCTTTCGACTGGCACGCACCAGGATTTGGCGGCGCAGGTGAGCGGCGGTGGCACCACGCGATATTTCGTGTCAGCCGATTACCAGAGTGATGGCGGAATACTCAAGCTCCCGGCTGCGGACCGGCCGATTATCAAGGCGATCCGTGGCGGCCTGGGGCTGGGCCCCGATCAGACCAATCCCAATGATTTGGTGAAGTATTCCGCCCGGTCCAATCTCACGACCAGCTTTGGGCCAACGGCAGATGTGACCGTGGCCACTTCTGTCCTTCAACAGGACGACCGCATCCCGACGTCAAATCTGCTGCTATACGGCACAGCATATGGCACCGGCCTCCGTGATTCCTCCGCTGGTTGGTACTTCAATCAACGCCCCGGCTACGCGTTTCTTACGCACAACGGTGAAAGCATCACCCATTTCACAGGTAGCGTCACCGGAGATTGGCGGCCGATCCAATGGCTCGTAGGTCGTCTGACGACCGGAGCGGATTTCGCAAGCACTGCTACCAATCAGCTGACTCGCTCCGGCGAGGTGCCGATCCAACCACAAGGGTCGCGCGTCAACGCGAAGCTCAATACGACAGTCTACTCGGCCAATACCAACCTGTCGGCAACGTTTGGCGGGTCCGACGCCATACAGACGCGAACCTCGGTGGGCGCCGACTATACGCGGACGGTGATGCTCTCGAACGCCGTGGAGGCCACGCAGCTGCCAAACGGCCAAACCGACGTGAACGGCTTGACTGGATTTCAAGTTGCGACGGAAAATACCAGTCAAACCGTCGTCGCCGGTCTCTACGTCGAAGAGCTGCTGACGATCGCCGACCGATACTTCCTCACCGCTGGCGGGCGCGACGACGGCAGCAGCACCTTCGGATCGCACTTCAACACTCTCTTCTATCCGCGATTCGGTGCGTCATGGCTGCTGTCGAACGAGCCCTTCTTTCCTCGCATCGGAGCAATCAACTCTCTCCGCTTGCGTGCCGCGTATGGTTGGTCTGGAGTGCAGCCACCGCCGAATGCCAAATTGACAACCGAGCAATATCAACTTGGATATCTGAATGGGATTCCGACTCCAGGCTCCTTGCTCTCTGTTCTTGGCAATCCAACAATCCGTCCGGAATTGCAGAAGGAGTTCGAGACTGGTGCGGATGCAGACCTGGTCGGCCGGCGCGTCCACCTCGAGGCGTCGTACTACGACAAGCGCAGCGCCAACGCGATCACGAGCCTCGTCGAGCCCACCTCGCTCGGGGGATTGAACGAGATCATCAATCTCGGCTCGGTGCGCAACTGGGGATACGAGGGCCTCGTCTCGGTAGTTCCGATCTCGGAGCGGGTGCTGCAGTGGACGATATCCGCCAACGCGAGTATCAACCACAATCAGATTGTCACACTCGGCCAGATCCCCTCGACGCCGGTCGGTGGCTTGCCGATACTGCGGCAAGGGTATCCCATGTTCTCGTATTTCGAGCGCCCGTATTCCTACAAAGACCTCAATGGTGATGGTATCATCGAGCCCAACGAGGTCACGATCGACTCTGGCTACAAGTTCATGGGCTCGAGTTACCCGAAGGGCCAGCTGACTCTGGCTACTGCATTCACGTTCTTCGGCGGCAACCTCACTCTCTCCGCACAGATCGACCGCCGATTCGGTGCGACGATACTCGAGAACAATCTGGCCAATCAATGTATCGCCGGCCTCTGCCGAGGGGCCGTAGATCGCCGAGATGGGCTCGCGGATCAGGCACGTACGGTCGCCGCGTCGCAGTATTTCGATTATCAAGGATTCTACCAGTCGCTCGACTTCACGCGTCTTCGAGAGGTAAGCATCAGCTATTTGTTGCCGCAGGTGGTCGCCCATACGGTTCATTCGCGGGAAGTTCGCGTGACATTGTCAGGGCGTAATCTGTGGCTATGGTCGAAATTCGTGGGTGGTGATCCAGAGACGAACGGCGCGCCGCCAGGCATAACGGCACCGCTCACCAGTCCATACTACGATGGTGGGGCCATCCCGCCGCTGCAGTATTGGATACTGCGCGTCGCGGTCAACTTCTAGACGGAGCCACCGAGCGCAAATGTCATCTATCGTGCTCCTCGCAAGGCGTCTCGTGGGTAATGCCACAGTGTTATTACTTCTCGTCGCCACGGTCGGTTGCCACAACCTCTTCGGCGTCGCCAATCCGGATGAGGTATTGTCATCTTCCTTCGATACTCCAGAAGGTGCACTCACGCGTGCAGCCGGAGCGAACTCTGCTTTTGCAGGTGCCGTACAAGCCGCAGCAGTCGCGAGCGGCCTTCTCACGGACGAGCTCACCGGCACGGGCTTCATTAGTGGGACCACCCAAATCGACCAACGTGCACTCCCGGCGTATCAAGTGCTGACACCGGGATACCCGTACGATGGATTCAGTACCACGCGTATCGCTGCGCTTCGCGCGATAAGTACGCTTCACCAGTACAACCCATCACAGACCGCGCTGATCTCGCAGATGTTCTCGGTATTGGGATACACGGAGGAGGCATTCGCGGAGAATATGTGTCCGGGTATTCCGCTCGCGGTCTTGGACGCAAACGACAACCCGACATATGGGCCCATTGAATCGCGTGCCGGCCTGCTTCAGACCGCGGCGGCTCATTTTGACTCTGCACTCGTCTACGCCCATGGCGACACGACTGCCGTGCCCCTGGCAGAAGTTGGACTCGCTCGAACGCTGCTCGCAGGTGGCAACTGGGCCGCAGCGAGTCAGGCGGCGCACGCAGTTTCCGAGACGTTCGTATACGCCATCCCGGCAACCACCAACTCCCCGAACGGTATTTCCACGGCCTTCGCTAACCAGTGGATCGCAGTCGCAAACAATGAGGGCAACGTCGGGCTGCCCTTTATTTCAGCGAACGATTCGAGAGTGCAGGTGGTCGCCAGCGGCACGGATGCGAACGGCAATACAATCTACGTGACCGTTCCAGGCACCTCGATCACCTCACCACTGACGCTTGCCAACGGCATCGAAGCGAGACTCATCGTTGCCGAAGCGGCGCTGCCCGTCAACGGTGGAACCGGCAGCTCCTGGCTCGACACGCTCAATTCGCTGCGTGCGACGATCGGCGACACCGCCTTGCAAGACCCTGGGGTTGATAGCGCCCGAGTCAACTTGTTGTTTCGAGAGCGTGCCTTTTGGCTCTTTGTGACCAACCATCGCCAAGGCGATCTACGGCGGCTGATTCAGCTCTACGGTCGGACAGTCAATTCTCTTTTCCCGAACGGACTCTATCAGGGCGGCCCGAATTCGTACGGAACGACGACTACGTTTACGCCCTTCCTTGAGCAAACAAACCCGAACTTCAAAGGATGCACGTCATTTTCACCGTAACAGTGATACTCCGTTGATCTGCTGTCGATATTCACGCGCTGTACGTATCGTACGTCCTACCAGCGCCACGGTATTCACGCTCCTGGTTCTTACCGCAGGCCCTGCATATGGTCAGCACGGTCGCGGGCTGACGATTGACGATGTTCTGAGAGCCCGAGAGCTCGGCAACGCCAGGCCTGATGCCGGATGGCATCGGATTGCCGTCGAGCTCGAGCGATCAGCGACCGAGGACCGTCACCGCCAGCTCCGATCGTCGGATTTTGGGCGGAGCGATGTGTGGGTGGTCGGCATCGATGACACGACGCGACTCAATGTCTCCCACAGTGAGCTTCAAGGCGCCTCGGCCAGTGGCCTTCTCTGGGCGCCGAACGGGCGTCGGTTGGCGTTCACATCGAACGTCGGCGGCGAGGGCGTACATCTGTACGTCTGGGATTCGTACACGAAAGACGTCCGGATGGTTCAGTCGCACAGCGTGGACGTGGCGGTCCGTTTCTTTACTGCCGATGGGCCGCTGCAGAGCAACTTTCTTTGGCGAGATGATAGCACAATCGTCTGCTTCACGCTGCCACCGGCGCTCAGTGGCTGGCATTTTGACGAGATATTACGTGCCCAGCTCGCAGCCATCGACGGGTGGACGCGCGCTGCAAGAGGTGTCGAACCATCGGCGAGCGTTCTCGACGTCGACGCAGACACAACGAAAGTCGCTGACGCGGAGCAGAGCATCGAGCTGAGCATTGCGAATGTGTCGTCAGGCGAAACCCGTCAGATCGGACACGTAGCAGCCGACTTGGAGTTTGGTCACGTAACTGTCGTAGTGTCTCCTGACAAGAAGAACTGGGCTGTACTCAGTACGGCACCACGGCGGGAAAGAATCGGCAGCCTTCCGGACCCTGGGGAGCAACTAGTTCTCGGCTTTGGTACAGTCGATTTGGGACGGACGAACGACCTTTCCGTCCGTCCGATGCCGACAGAGTGGCGAAACGTTGCACTCGACACGCGCCTCGTCGAGCGTTGGCGCTGGTCGACTCGCGGATCGTTGCTTTTCACGGTGCAGCAGCATGCAGGCGACGTGGCCGGCGCCGCAGAAGGCGCAGCAGTAGCGGCGATTGTGTCACCGGACGGTGCGATCCGCGTGTTAGACTCTCCTTGCCGCTGCTCGCCCACCGACCTGCAGTGGTTGGACTCCGACACGCCCGCGGTACTGCTGTCCCCGTTGGAGGTCAAAGGATCGCCGACACGCGGCCGCGATGCGTGGTGGTCCATTACTCCAGCTGCGGGGCAGACCTTCCAGAAGGTGTATCCCGACTCGATCGCTGGGCGGTTAGAAGTGACCGATGGGAGTGGTATCACTTACGGTATCTCCCAGCATCGACTATGGATGGCGGACAGCCTGCGGCACCGAATGTCTATCGCGCGCAGCTCGGATGCCCTCCGGGTGGAGGACTGCAGCCCACTAACGGTCCCAAGCGATGAAACGCTCGAGCGCGGCTCATTGTCGGTGCTGTGTCAACCGTACATCAGTGGCACCGACACTCTTCTCCTGGCGGTCATGGCGCTGCACGGGCGCGTGGTCCGGGTCGATTCCATCGTTGTGCGAAGCGGCTTCGATATCGTCGGCTATTCTACCAAACGTCGCCAAGCCCTTGCCCGACGCGAATCAGGGGGCCAGTCGTCTCTTCGCATCATAAATACTGTCAGCGGAGAGACTATTCGGTCGATTCTCGAGCTGAACGGGTATCTCGACAGCGTTCAAGCGCCGACATTCAAGGCCATCCGCTACGCGGGAGTAGATGGCGACAGCCTTACGGCCTTGCTGGTTCTCCCGATCAACTATCGCACGGGCATGCGCTACCCGCTCGTTACATGGGTCTATGCCGGGAGGACCTACAGTGCAGCGGACACTAACCTCTATGTATTTGAGCTGCTCAATCAGGACTACAATCTTAACTTGCTGACTGCGGCGGGATACGCAGTGCTCTTGCCGAGCATGCCCCTTCCTGCTGATGCGTCTCAGGCATCGGCGAGCTACTATATCGATCTTCCAAAAGGTGTACTGCCGGCAATCGACAGCGCTATAGCGATCGGAATCGCCGATCCCAACCGACTTGCCGTGATGGGGCACAGTTTCGGTGGGTTCACGACATATGCGCTAATAACAGAAACGGCGCGGTTTCGAGCAGCCATTGCCATCTCCGGCCTTACCGATCTGCAGTCGAACTATGGTACATTCAGCGGGATTCGACGATACAGCGCGTCGGACAATTTGGGGACTCTTTTTCTGCTTGAAAAAGTGCACCCCCTGATGGGTGGACCACCTTGGCAGCGTTTCTGGAAGTACGCAGCGAGTAGTCCAATCAATTACGTCGACCGGGTTACCACACCGCTACTCATTATCCATGGTGACCTAGATGACGTGCCCATCTCTCAAGCGGAGGAGTTCTACCGGGCGCTCGTCCGACAGCACAAGCGAGTGCGGTTCGCACGCTATTGGGGCGAGGGGCACGTAATGAGATCACCGGCAAACTTCAGGGATATGTGGCACGAGATCCTCGGCTGGCTGGCCACTCATCTTAATGCCAACTCGGATAACTCGCCCGGCAATCGCAGCACGTCGGGACCGTAAGGGGAATCGCCGTGTTGCCAGAACCGGTCATTCGTTGGATCGACTGTTAACGTTGTTGGACGATTCCGCGCCAGTCAGCATGCCATCTGCGCTTTCTTCTGCCGAGGCCGTGTCGCTCGACACTGGGCGGTAGAGTGCGACGGGCTCGAGACTGTTGGAGTCCGCTCCACACGTGCGCATTACCGCGCTGCCCTGATAGTAAATGACCGGCGGGTCGTATTTCTGCTTTGACATCTTAGTTGTGGCGTTACTCGTTAGACCGGCTGTTGAGACTCTTAGACGAAGACGACCCTGTCACCTTGCCATCCGCGCTCTCGTTGGCCGACGCGGTGTCGACGGCTATGTTGCGAAATTGCATAACGGGCTCGAGACTCGTGGCAGGCCCGCCCCCAAGGGTTCGCCCAGCGGCGCTCCCTTGATTGACAATCGTTGGCGCTTCATAGAAGACAATCATGGACGTTTCCTCTATAGCGAGCGAATGTAAGCGCGTTTTGTGGCATACGGACGGAATGGAGGAGCTGGCATCGCCACTGCGCGTAGTCGCGCTCGAGCGCCCACCGGAATCCCGCGACGTACGCCGTGCCGAGTCCCATCTTCCCCGGCCGATGCAGCACATGCACGCGCTTGCCGACATGAGACCTCACTCGTTCGAACGGCTAGTAAGGTTCTTGGACGCAATCAACCCGAGCGCGTTGCCATCGGCACTTTCGTTGGCCGAAGCAGTGTCGAACAGAACGGGTCGGAAGTTCGATACCGTTCAAGACTATCGAGATCAGCCCAACCGGCGGTTCGTACTGTTGCAGCGCCTTGGTTTGTCAACGAATGGTGACTCATAGATCGACCTCATTGTTGCACCTTAAGGGTAAGCAGTTTGTGCCTCTGGATATGTCGTGAGGCATATCACGAGGATGCGATGCCGCTCACTCTATCAATTACTTTGGCAGCTCGGCGAGTTACCGTCCATCCCGCCGTGCATTGCTGCACGGTGTCGCGTTTTCGCACTTACTCGTTAGACCGGCTGTTGAGGCTCCTTGACGACTGCGCACCCGTCACTTTGCCATCCGCACTTTCGTTCGCGGTCGCCGTGTCGACCAGTACGTTGCGGAAACCCGATATAGGTTCGAGGCTGACTCCCGTCGGCCCGCACAGCGTGTGAGCAACGACGCTGCCCTCGTCTGTAATCGTCGGCACTGTATGTATCGGTTTCATGATCGCATCCTCTCCAGTGGGTGAGCCGGTATCGAACACGCCACGAGTGGCAATACGAGGGCAAGAACGTAGCTCGACATCTTTCCGTCTGAGTCACGCCTTGCCCCCGTTCGATTACAGGAGCACGGCTGGCTGCCGCGTATCACTGCATCGGCGTGTCATGTGTACTAGTGCTTACTCGTTGGACCGGCTGTTGAGGCTCTTTGACGACTGCGAGCCCGTCACCTTGCCATCCGCACTTTCGTTCGCCGATGCCGTGTCCACTGCGATATTGCGGAACGTCATCAGGGGCTCGAGGCTGACACCCGTCGGCGTTCCGAGCGTGCGCGCAACAACGCAACCCTGATCAGCAAGCGTTGGCACTGCATAAGTCAATTTCATAACTGTACCCTCTCCAAGAAAAAGTGTACGACTCGATCTGCTATGCTGCGGTGCACCTTCCGAGAGCAAGAGTGCTCCCTGCATCCCTACGCACCCTTGCCTTCGCGCGAGTACAGGAGGGCGGAACATGCGCCGTGCATTGCTCCACGGCGTGTTGCTTGGTTGGTTATTCGTTCGAGCGGCTGTTGAGGCTCTTTGACGACTGCGAGCCCGTCACCTTGCCATCCGCACTTTCGTTCGCCGATGCTGTGTCCACTGCGATATTGCGGAATGTCGCCACGGGCTCGAGGCTGACACCCGTCGGCGTTCCGAGCGTGCGCGTAACAACGCAACCCTGATCGGCGATCGCTGGCACTGCGTAGGTCAATTTCATAACTGTACCCTCTCCAAAGTGAGTGAGTTGGTCGGATCAACATCTTTGCTGCTGTGTTCCGAGTCTGGCTTGCAAGACTCTCGTACTACCCATGTTCCCGCCCTCACCTGTAACCATGTTTCCAACGCCAACACGCGAAGCAAGTGGACGTAGGTGCCTCGTCCCTTGCGTGTCAGCCGCTCGAGCGCGCGGTCGACCTGCTTGGCATCGATAATCCCGGCATCGGCGAGTATCGAATTCGCCATGAGCTCACGCAGGCGCCGCTTCTCGTGTGCGAGTGCCCACCGTATTCGCGCACCGATCCCACCCTTTCCGCTTCGCGCCAGAATGGCGTCCGGTACGACGCCAGCAAGGGCGCGTCTGAGCACGACCTTGGTGTCACGGGCCGTGACACGCCATTCGGATGGAAGCCTGAGACAGAACTCGACTAGCGGTCGATACAGGAATGGGTGACGCGCGTCGAACCGATCAGCCGACGCCCCACCGAGCAGCGCGCGGCTGAACGAGGTCACCTGCCACCCGACTACATCCGCGAATCGCGAACCCCATCGGCCCTCCGGGATCCGCTGTTCCGCGAGGGCACTCCAATCGACGCGCGCAGAGAACGCCGGCTGAATCCAAGCCGGTGGGAGTTCGCGATGTTGTCTGTGCGCTGGTATACGCCGAACTAACGGCCGGACGATCTCCTTGTACCCAACGTTCCACACTGACCGGCGCCGTTCGATAGCCAGATCCATGACCGCTCTGATGCCACGGCCCAATTGGCCGTGAGCGAAGTGGTCGAGCACGTACCCCGTGTTCCCACCCAGGTACTGATCGCTGCCGATACCGGTCAACATGACCGAACAGCCGAAGCTATCTAGCAGTGTGCAGAGTGCACGTTCCCGGGCGAAGTAGGGATAGTGCAGGTATGGCTCGTCACATAGAAGTGGATATGAACCATCATCCTGCCATGGCCAGAAGTCGACCAGCTTACGGTTCGGAACCTCCCACTTCTCGGTAACCAGATCCGCGAACTCGTATTCATCGCCATCGCCAAGTGAATCGATCATGGTCACCGAGGCGGTGACTCCATGATTCGCCCGGCCCGTTTGAGCCAGAGATTGCGCAACCGACAGTACGGAGGATGAGTCGACGCCGCCTGACAACTGGGCCGCGATGCGGTGCGGCGTATCGAGTTGCGCCGCCACTGCTTCCTCGAATAGTGTGCGAAATCCCCGGACGGCCACGCCCGAATCGATCGAACGAGCAGGCGTGAAGGAATCTGCGTGCCAGAAGCGCGTCATCCGCGAAGCGAGTGGTCGCCATTCCAGAATCGTCCCGCTCGGCAGCGCGAACACGTCGCGATAAATCGTTCTATCAGAGATACACCCATCATTCGTCAGAAACTGCCCGACGTATAACTCGTCTATGCTGTGATCTGTCGCCAACAACGCCGCGCGATTCGCGATCGCGATGCCGTGGTCCATCATACGGTAAAACAGTCGGCACTCACCGAGCGCGTCACGAGCAGCTGCAACCCGGCCCGAAGCCGCATGCGCGTGTACGGTACAAAACACGCCGGGCAGGGCAGCCAACGCACTGCCGTCGCGCAGTGCCAGTGCCTCACCGACGGTTTGGAGGTCCTCTTCCGAGTGTTGCGCATCCAACTCCGGTCGAGGCACCCGATAGAGTCGGGCGGAACCTACGGCGAGGCCAGAGGGCAAGTGCACCGCAGTGTCATGTAGCCTGTCGAACGCAGACCAAATCACGATGCGATCGCCCACGTCGCCAATGTCAATCTGATGCAGATCGCGCTCGGCCGCATGGCACAGGGATCTCGCAATGCGGTTATCGCGCCACGAGCCAGTGGCATCCGTCACAACGACCAGGAATGTCAAAGCAGAGGCCTCGGAAACACCGCCAGCTTTCGGATGAGCTCACCGCGTTCGTTGACTGGCCTGCCAGCTACTTCCACCCACGCATGTGCGATGAAGCCGTACGGTTGCACGCCAAGTCGCAGTGTCGCGTCGACACCTATGCGGCGTAGTGCGATGTGCGCAACTAACGACTGCTCGAGACATCGAGCCCGCATCGGGAGTAATGCCGCTGCGACCGCGACATCGCGAACCACCCCGTAGGGGTCCACTGGATAGCCCCGCTTGTCCTTTGGCTTGGCCAATCGGCGGGCCACCGCTGCCGTTCGTTGCATTCCAACCGATAACAACGCCGCGCGACAGCACAGGAGCGCCATGCCGTAGCCAAGTATGGACACGCCGCGCACTAGCGGCGTCACGCCGTCTCCCCGTCGTGCGGCGTCACGACCAACAGATTCCGTTCCGCCAGGGACACAACGAACTTCGCTACGTCTTGTTCCGCCTGACCGAGATCGACGTCGTACGCATTGCCTATCTCAGCGCCAATTTGCGCTATACTTTTCGCATCGCACACGCGATCCCAGATGAACGTCCCAACGTTATTCAGCGTGTAGTAACGGCCGGAGAACGGGTCGAGCAGCACAGTCGCGTCGCCGTGTTTGACGGAAACGACATCCGGACGCGCACCGGCATATGCGACCGGCGTCTGTACATTAGCCATGTACCCTCCTCACCTGGATTGCATCGGTCGACGCGTTGCTCATGTCGAGTAGTGACGCAGAATGTCCTACACCGCATGGTGTCGCCAGCGTCACCATGAGCGAGCTACGCCCGCCTCCGCCATCGCACGTTTTCGGCCCCACGCGACATTGTGGAATTGGACGATCGGCGTCAGTATGCGGGTTCTCGTCGAGCGGAGGCGCGGTGGAGGCCGAGCAATTCACTATGGAGTCCGTCATCGCCGGCCGGTACACCATCGAGCATCGCATCGGGCGCGGCGGTGAGGGCGTCGTCTACGCGGCTCACGATACCGCCAGGCACGCCACGGTCGCCATCAAAGTCGCTCACGATCGCGACAAGGGCCTGGCGAAACGGTTTGAACGGGAACGAAGTGTCCTCGAACGCTTGTGTCATCCCTGCGTGCCCCGTCTCCGCGATGCCGGCACGATGCCTGACGGCCGTCCATTCATCGTCGTCGACTACATCTTCGGCATCCGCCTGGATCATTTGCAACAAGTTCGCCCGCTGAGTCTCGATGAAGCGCTCGTGTGCGCGCTGACAGTGGCGCGAACGCTCGACGCGATCCACGCGATTGGCGTGCTCCATCGCGATATCAAGCCGCGGAACATTCTGGTTCCTGTGCGCGATGGCGACCTCGTGCTCACGCAGACGACGCTGCTCGACTATTGTATGACGCGGGACGTGACCCATGCGGAGGAGGGCCGCACGAGCAGCGGCACCTGGTCGGGGACGCCGCTGTATATGGCACCCGAGCAACTGGTCGGACGAGCGCAGACAGCGGCCACCGACGTTTTTGGGCTTGGTGCGACGCTGCACGAGCTGGTCTTTGGTCACGCGCCAATGGCGCATGTGGTCCAGCACACATTTACATATCAAATATTTGGTGAGCCTAGAGAGGTGATTTTGGTGCCTGAACGGCTGACGGAGGACGTGGTCTTGCCGTCCGACCCAGCAATTCCTAGGTCACTCACAGAGTTGTTGGAGTCGGTGCTGCGAAAGGATATGACGAAGCGTTGTCAGTCCGTCGAACTGGTCGCCACTGCGCTGCTCGACATACTGCGAGACGTTGGTAGTTCGTGGGCGGAGCCAAACGCGACTGATGTTCGGATCGCTCTTGGCCCGACCGCACAGGAATGGCTGACGAACCGAGAATGCGAACGGGCGAAGGCTTGGGGTCGCTGAACGCCATGACGTTCCTCGGAGTCGGTCTTGTCCGTCGACCAACCGGTACATGTGGCCGGGGCCGGCGGTTTGTCCATACTTTCACACATCGATATTGGAGCTTCCAAAATGTGCCTGGCCCAAAGAGCGCAAATCGGACACACTGACGCCGCCGGTTTCACCCGGCGAGCAATCCGTATGAGTGCGGTGGGCGTTTCCGCTTTGGTATTCGCTTGCGTCGCGGCAGCCCAGCAGCCGTCGTCGTCGCCATACCACATCGTTAAGACGATAACTCTCGACAGTGCCGGAGCGGATTTCCTGACGATTGATCAAGAGGGTCGACGACTCTTCGGCGTCGGAACGGTTGTTATAGATGTCGACAGCGCTGCTATCATCGGACACGTGCCGCTCCATACCGGCTGGAGCATAGCCATCGATAGGCGACTTGGTGTCGGCATCGGCAGATTGGGCGTGATTTTCGATGCTCAGTCGCTCGGCGCGTTGGGGCACGTGGATGTACACGCCGATGGGGTCGCGTACGACCCTTTGACACATCGGGCGTTTCTGCTGGACGACACGGTGACGGTCGTCGATCTGCAGACTCGGGCCGCAGTGGGAAAAATCGGTCTAACGGAAGGTGCGGCGGTCACGGTCGAATCCGGAGTTGCCGATGGCAACGGTCGGCTATATCTGAATGATTGGTACCGCCGCGATGCGAACGACAGCATCGGCGTTGGGCAGATCCTGGTCATCAACACCCGCACGCTTGCGATTGAGGCAAAGTGGGTGTTCCCTACTTGCTATGTGCCGCAGGGTATAGCGCTCGACAAGAAGCGAAATCGCCTCATGGTTGGGTGCGCGCATATGCTCGAGGTGGTGGAGGTGCCCACCGGCCGCCTTGTGACCACGCTGCCACTCCCTGGTCACGTAGATCAGTTCGGCTTCGACGAGGCGCACCACACGCTGTTCTGTCCTGACGGCAAGGGGCACATACTCATTGTTCGCGAGAATGGATCAGCGAGCTATGCAGTGCAGGGTCAAATCGACGTCGGCGAAGGTGGATCTGCCGTGGCGTTTGACCCAAAGTCTCGGCGGCTGTTCACTTTCCAGCGAAAGAACGACTATAAAATTGTCGACGTCATCATCCTCGCGCCGAATACCGAGAGCGCGAACGCTGGCGACTGACTGAGTTGCGCGATGACACCAGGGGTCCGCCAAGCGGGGGCCCCCTGGCACCGTCATCATCGGTAACCAGCAGCCTGCATGGTGAACAATTCGCTGTAGAGGCCAGGGCGTTCGGTTAGTTCGGCGTGAGTGCCCTGGTCAACAACCTGGCCGTCTTTAAGCACAATAATGCGATCCGCTACGCGGACCGTCGAGAAGCGGTGAGAGATCAGCACGGCTGTGCGCGCGGTTGCGAGCTCGGCCGAACGTGCGAAGACCTCATACTCGGCTCGCGCGTCGAGCGCCGATGTCGGCTCGTCGAGTATCAACACCTGGGCGTCCCGCATGTACGCTCTCGCGAGCGCGACCTTTTGCCACTCTCCGCCGGATAAATCGACTCCTCCCTCGAAGCGACGTCCGAGAACTTGACGGTACCCTCCGGGCAGGCGTGGAAGCAACGATGCGGCCAGAGACCGTTCAGCGGCACTGACGATTGGTGGGAAAGGGGTCGCGTCTCCGTTCCGGCCCGCGAGGTGGGGGCCGGCGAGAGTAATTTCACCGACACCGATGTTCTCGTCGAATCGAAAATCGTACCGAGCGAAGTCTTGGAAGATGACACCGATTGCTTGCCGCAGAGACGTAATGTCGTAGTCGCGCAGGTCGATGCCATCGAGCAGAATCCGACCCTCACTCGGGTCGTACAAACGAGTCAGGAGCTTGGTTAGAGTCGTCTTTCCGGCACCGTTCTCGCCAACCAGTGCGATGCGCTCTCCGGCGCGGAGGAGGAGGTTTATGTGGCGCACGGCCCATCGATCGCTCTTGGGGTAGTGAAATCCGACATCCTCGAAGAGAAATCCATGGCGAATGGGCTGCGAGACCGTCACTCCTTCGCGGCGGACGGCTATGGTGGGTCGAACTTCGAAGAACAGAAATAGATCTCTCAGGTACAAGGTCTGCTCGTAAATGTCACGGCTGGTCTGGAGAATGTTCGTGATGTAGCTGCGACTGCCCGAAAACGACGTCGCGAGGAACGTGAGCGTGCCAATCGTAATGCGGCCGCGTATCGCATCCGCGAGAATGGCTACATACGCGGTGTAATAGGCCAGTGTTCCGAGAATCGGAAGCGCGCCGCTCACGAGTGTCCGACGAATCGCCAGGGCTTTGTTTTCCTCGTAGAATGTCGTTGACATTGTGCGAAAGCGTTCGATTAGCCATGGAGCGAGCGCAAAAGTCTGTACCTCTTTGGCCATGCGGTCACTGGCCCCCACGAATCGTAGGTACTCGAGCATGCGACGCCCTTCGGTTCGACCGTAGAACAAGGAGTAAGCGCGACGGGAGAAGTGTGTCTCACCGAGAAAGCTCGGAAAGATCGCGAGGACCAAGAGTCCCAGCAGCCAGGGATTAAAGGCAACGATTGCACCGCTCAGGCTGAGCAGTGTCAGTGAGTACTGGGCAATAGTGAGCAATTGTCCCAACAGCCCAAGGCGCGCCGTGGAGTTCTGTCGAGCACGTTCGAGAATGTCATAGAAGTCAGGATCCTCGAACTGTGTCAGATCGAGCGTGGCGGCGTGCTCCATGATCCGCACGCTGACATAGTTGGTAAACAAGTCACCCAGAAGACTTTCGACTAGCGTCGAGACACGAGAGACCACCTGATCGCCAATGACGATCCCGATCTCTGAGGCAACCAAGCTCCACAGACGATGCCATGCCGGACCGTGCGAGCGTCCCTGGACGACGGCATCGATGATCAGCTTACCGATCCACATTTGGGCGAGTGGAGTTGCGGCGCGAACGATGCGCAATACCATCATCGCAACCGTAAGCCGCCAGTCGGTCTCCCAAATCAGCGTGATGAACTTGGGGACGTACCTGAGCGCCGAGATCCGATCACGAAGCTTTGGCGGCTGCTTCGTGGCCGCCGTGCCATTGCCGTTGGTGCTCACGCGCGGCCGGGTTAATGGTGCGCCGCGAGCGCGGTCGGCGTCTCGGATGCCGGCGCCGGCGCGGACGTCGCGTGCCCCGCAGCCCGAGTCGAGTAGTGACGCGTGGAGCGGAATACGGAGCACAGCGGCTCGAACGCGAGTGCCGCCGTGTACCCCGCGGCGATCAGCCCAGCAGTGGTGAGCACGGCAAACCGTAGACGCAGTGACATGCGATGATCTCCGCTTGTCACCGCAACGTAAGGTTCGCCACTCGCGCTCGATACGAACCACCAGGCGAATCCCTGCCGAGTTCCGGTCGCCGCCGCGAAACGACAACGCGCGCCCACCATCAGCGCGCGTTGCGTTCACCTCAGTCGCGAATCCTAGGAGCTCGCCCCCGCCACTCGGAGTTCCCCTGGCTACTCGGAGCTCGCCCTGCCTTTCGGCGCACTAGCTAGGCGCCGTCCTGGATGTCCCAGTCCTCCTCCCCCCACTGCCTCGGCCTGTTCGGATCGTCGTCATCCCACCCGAGCACATCCCGCGGCAGCGGCGGTAGCTTCAGCCGCGTCTCATTCGCCGCCCACGCCTTGCGGATGATCTTCTGCAGCGTCTCGTACGCCGAGATCATCTTCCACCCTTCCCGCGTCGGCACGATGAGCGCATCCTCGTCCCGATGCGTCATCTTCGCCCGTAGCGTCCGGAACGTGCCGCGATACTCGGGATGCACACTCGACCAGTCAGCCTCGAAGTACGCCTCGAGCAACGTATCGTGCGGGATGCTCTTGCCGGCCAGCATGAGCAGGTGGAAGAAGACGTCGAGCTCCTTGTCGGTGAGCCGCGTCGTCCGACCGTGCCGCGTGACGTAGCGCGTGTGGAGGTTGACGGTGACGCCCTGACTCTTGATGATCGGCTCACCCGGCGGCTCCGGAATCGGCGCCTTCCGCATGAACGCGAGCATCTGCTCGAGCAGTTGCTCGGAGTCGAACGGCTTCTGGATGCAGCCGAGTCCGAGCTCGACCTGATCGACGGCGACCATCTCGATCGGGTAGCCCGTCATGAGAATCGTCGGCACCGTCGAGCCGTACTTCCGCGTCATGCGAAAGAGATCGAGGCCCTTGATGTCGGGCAGGAAGACATCGAGGAGGAAGAACGATGGCGGTGGAATCGTGAGCGTGTAGCGGAGCGCGCGTGGCGCATCCGGTGCGGCGCGCACGACGAAGCCGGCGTCGCGAAGCGTGCGCGCGGCCATCGCGAGGACGGCGCGGTCGTCTTCGCAAATCACGACCGTCGAGCCGGCGAGTGTCGAAGTGGTCATCTCTCGCTACCCGGTAAGAAAAAGCCCGCACGTAGGAAGTACAGACAAATGAATCACTTCGCAAGTGGCAGCGAGCTCTGCCGTATAAGAATTCTCTGGCGGAGTGTGACGATAAGGGCTATATGACCTCTACGGTGATACGTAATCGTCACGCTTCATGCGTCTCTGTCTATAAGCGTTAGTTCAACGACTCCTTTTAGGTGCACGCAAAGCGGGACAGCTCTCCGGTGATGAGCCACAGCCGATCGAATGTTACCCATGGCGTTCTTTGCCATGGGTAAACAGGGAGGCGAAATGTGCCGGAAAAAGGTCGCCGACTACGCATTGCAGAGTATGAATCGCATGGCGGTGGTCGGCGGGAGGGCGAGTGGGTGCTCGCCGCCAGGCAAATGGGTACGGACCCTGCAATTAGAGACCATCTGACGAGATAATGTCGCGACTCGGTCAGAGCACAGATCCGATTCCGCGCGACATACGTATAACAACGCATCTTATAGTGTGTAGCCGCATAGGGTACGCATGCGGCAAAATCCACGCAGTATGACACCACAGGCATCGCGGCAGCCTATGCAGCAGACTGTGGAACGGCCAGAGGCCCCGGCCCGCATCACGTTCGCCACCAATGTGCGGCGAGCGAGAATGCAGCTCGGTATCTCGCAAGAGAAACTCGCCGAGCTCTCTGGGCTCCACCGCACGTTCGTCAGCTCCGTCGAGCGCGGCGAACGAAACATCTCGGTCGACAATATGGAACGCGTCGCTTCCGCGCTCCGCGTCAAGCTTGCGATCCTGCTCACGCCGCCGTTAGGCGACTGAGTTCGGGCGAGCTAACGGAGATCGGCAGACCGGCATCGTGACGCGTGCCGGTCCGCTGGGCGGCGTCGTTAGTTAGCAGGGCTGAACTGCGCCCTGCTACTAACGGCAGGCGATTGGGCCAGGCTCATCTCCGGAGAGCCTCGGTGCTGCCTCGTGGCATGTAAAGGAGTTGGTTGGACTGGCTCAGAAAGCAACAGCAACGGCCCCACCCTAGGGTGACTCCCTGGTCGTGCGCGGGCTCAGACCGGGCTGAGGGGATCCGTCTGCATAAACCGCTGACCGGCCACGTAGCCAACCAGCACTCAGACTACGATCGCGCAGACGTTCAGCGACTCCTCCGGAGATGAGCCTCAGTCGATCGCCCTAGTCGCCATGCCGACGCCGACCCCTCGTCGGCAACGGATCCAACTCCTGCAACGCCGCACCAAACTCGCGCCAGTTGATCCCGAGCCCCATCAACAGCTGACGAATCTTTCGGAATCCCACATTGCGCTCGGCGCGCTCCACCGCTCCCACGAATCCGCGGTCCAAGTGCGACTCGTAGGCGAACCCCTCCTGCGTATACCCGGCCGCGCGGCGATACGTCTTGATCACCTCGGCCAACGGTTGCAACTCTTCGTGTCGTTCCACGACACAAGCATATCTATGTACCTGTGCACCGATACAACGGCGAGAATGCATCATCGCCCCCCTCGATGATGCGTTTTTGCAGACGGTGAATAATGATCCGTCCTAATATGGACGGTCGAAACTCACATCGCGCGAGACCATCACCAGGAACGACGTGCCACCACGCACGGTGATCACCGGCGTCACGCGCGCGTCGTTGCGCACCACCTCGAGACTCTGCTCCGTCACCTGCTGGCCCAGCGAGCCCGCGATCACCTGGCCCGGCGACGCCACACCATACGGCACGCTCGCCGGCGCCTGACTCAGTTGCGCGCCCGCGCCGACGAGCGACATCAGGCCCGCATCGAGATACGCGTGCGCGAGGTGCGAGTTGACCGCGCCCCGTAATCCTGCCGTGCCTTCCCCCTCGGCTGACTCGAAATCCGGCAACGAGAGCGAGCGGCCGTTCGGGAAGATGACACGTGTCCACACGACCGATAGCGCATCCTCGCCCTGCGCAACCTTCGAATCGTAGTGGCCGACGAGACGCGAGCCACGGGGGATGAGCACCCAGCGCATCGTCGGCGTGTCATAGACGTCACGCTCGACTTGCGCGAGCACGAGGCCCGGCAACGTAGAATGAATCTCGGTCAATAGTGACGCCGAAATCATCGCACCGGACAAGAGCACATAGGGCGACGACGTCGCGGCCGGCACCGTGTCCCGACTGACGCTACCTACCGTGAGCGCGCTGGTCCACGCGTGTGGCAGAGACACTGGGCGCGACAGCTGCGGGCGCGCGCTGAGTTGTG
>Ga0210409_10000618_pt1 | contig 53998 bp, 58 predicted proteins | sample IncBWH17MmetaG_FD_161649 | JGI IMG/M metagenome (GOLD analysis project Ga0210409, IMG submission 161649) | Forest soil microbial communities from Barre Woods Harvard Forest LTER site, Petersham, Massachusetts, United States - Inc-BW-H-17-M | ecosystem: Environmental > Terrestrial > Soil >... | reverse complement strand
GGACCAGACCTGGGCTATCAGCCGTCATCTGAACTCCACCGAAAAGAAGGACGATAATTTCGACTATGCAGAAAGACGACCGGTGTCGCTTCGAGTTGAACGTTGATCGTTCCTCGTAGCAACAAGAATCACTGCCAGTATGATGAGCGCTCCCCCCAGATACTGGGTAAACGTCAAAACTAACCCGAGAAAGATATAGGAAGCAACCGCTGACAGTATCGGCTCGGAAGAAGATGCGATGCCAACCTCGGTAGCCGCAAGACGTTCTAGACCCGAGATATACAGACTGAATGCGAGCAACGTGCCGAAAACTGTGACGAACCCGACCAAGAAGACGACCTCTGAAACACCTCCAATGCCTGAAGGTAGCACGTAATCGCGAAGAGAGACAAGGCCAAAGGGCAATGAGACAAGTCCTCCTATTGCGAATCCCCAGCTGGTTGTCCACCACGGACCATACGTCCGAACATAATTTCTAGAACCTAGATTGTAGTAAGCTCCAGCAACCGCTGCCAAGAGCCCGAATAATAGGCCGACCGGAGTCACTAAGATCTGAAAATCGGTCCCGACTATCAACAGTAATGTGCCGAATATTGCCAGGAGCAGAGTTAGAGTCCAGCGACGAGTCCACCGAAGCGACCCTGTCAGCGCCTCGTAACCTGCAACCATCGGCAGGAAAAGGAATTGTAACAAAGTTGCTGTTGCCGCGTTTGAATACTGAATCGCTTCCAGATATGCGAGCGAAGAACCAGCGTAGCCAAAAATCCCCAACAAGATCATGGGAAGGAATGGTCTCGACGGCAAGTGGGGCCGTATGATTATCATGAGAGCCACCGCGGAGAGGAGCATTCGTATTGTCACGAGACTGACTACGGGAAAATTGTAGACCTGAAACAATGCCTGGGCCGCGGTGCCGGAGACTCCCCAGAAGCTCGCTCCTAGAAACGTCTGGATAAGCGAGCGATGGGTAGACGCACAACGCCCCGCAGTATGTCTGCTCTATAAGAGTGAAATCAATTTCAGAAACTTGACGGTCAATCCGATAACATGGGTGTGTTCGAGACAGTCCGGATTACTACTCTAGTCTGCACCCTTCAGTGCTCGAAGAGCGTTCAGTGTAACCCATGGATTAGGCTGTCCTACTTCACCGAGGCTCGCGTAGATCGCCGGGACCTGAGCTACGCTACTTCCCTTGGTGTAGGTGTCAGCTGGATCAAGTTTCTCGTCTCTGACAGACCCCCATTGTTCTGTTGTCGGGTTTTTGAGAAAGTTCCGTCTCAGAGCGCGCAAATACGACGCCTCCAACGGCCAGGTCCCGTCAGGCAGTCTCTTCGACAATAACAATTCCCGAGCATCACTCACTCGCTCATCTCCAATGTATCCCAGCTTGGATAGTATCCTCAACCCGTGCAGAATATCGTAGAAGTAGAACATCGGAAAATGGAGCTGTGTCCACTCAGGCCGGATCACTTTCCCCGTCTTGTCACTCTTGTAGAGCCGATGGACCAGCATGAACTCTGCAGCGCGTTCCACCGCCTCGCGCCCACCCTTTGGCCACTTTTGCCTATCGAGCGTTGAGAAAGCCCATAACGGCTCGATTGTCGACATGAACGAGCTATGATGAACCGTCTCTCCGTTCCTGTAATCCTCTGTCTCACAGTTCCAGCCACCATCATCCCGTTGGTATTTGACTAGCCACTCAAACATCTCATGGACCCGAGAATCGTCGCCGTATCCAAACGCCGCAAGGGTCCGAGCCATGTTGCCAGTTACGCACGGTTCCCAGACTGCACGCCAGCCTCGTAGATCCTCGTCAGGATATTTCGGCGCCGGCCACGACCGATCCTGCGCGTCCATGACTTTCAAGAAATATTCGCAGCCTTTCTTGATCGATGGATGCGAGCCCGGAACGCCGAGCTCTCCCAACAGAATCAGCGGCCAAACGGTCGCGGTCCACTTCGGCCAATAGACATCCTCTCCGGAGCCCCAATACCCCTCTGAATGTTGCTCGTTGAGGTATTCTGCCACCGGGGTCCAAGACACGATTTGGTCTCGAGCTTGCACTATTTCGTATTCCATTTCTGGCTCCCCAAGGAGGTCCCTGAGGGTCCAATATCGAACAGCAGGGCTCTTGCTATCCAACAACCATTCGACAGCCTTGTCCTCTTTGACAACTTCGACCGCTGACGCCGACAACCAGCCCTCTGATATTTGGTAGGATTCTAGTCTGGTTGATTAAGTGTGACCTTTCCGAACCTGTGTATCAAGCGACTTGGCCTGACCCCGCTTCTTCGCTCTCGTATGCGAGGTTTGTGCACCAGCATAATGCCTCTTCATCGCCTCCCTGACTAGTTTCCTAATCAGTGGGACGGGGGGTGCTTGATCCAGCGGGAACTGAAGAGCTGACTTAGTGGACTTGTACTGGGCCAACTCATTCATGTATGGCTCGAGGTCTTGAGGACGCATGTAGACCGCGATACTCGACTTTAGAAGACCGAAGTAGACTAGCCGTCCCTTGAATCCCTCTTCTCCTTTGTAACTGTAGAAGGGCATCCCGTAACTGATGCTCTCCACAGCATCTGGTGCAACCTCCCTGATTGCCGCGCGGATCTGTTTGAGGTTCGGTTGCATATCTTTCGGCGTGGCTGCGATGTATTCGTCAACATTCTCCGCTTGCTTCGTGGACCTTCCACTCCTCGAACACTATGAAATCGATTATCTTCCTGAAAGTTTGGTTTTATAAAACGAACCGGTTCATGCCGGTGCAATGATCGATCACGTTAACGCAGTAGTGCTTCCAGTACGCGATGTTGAGAAATGCACATCGTTCTACCGCGACAAGTTAGGGTTCAAACTGAACAACAAGGATGCCGAGTCCGCGTTCTTCAGCATTGACGGTAAGAGAGGCGGACTAGTGCTCGGTCTGATCTCCGTAAATGAGGTGGCTAAGTTGATCTCGGAGAAACAAGTTCGACCAAAGGAGGACGCTATACACAGGACTTACTACGCCGTCTTCGTCGACGATGTGGACCGAGAATACGAGGAGCTAAAGGCGAAGGGAGTTGATTTCATCAAGCCACCTACGACTCAGCCATGGGGTCAGCGGATAGCGTATTTCGAGGATCCTGAAGGCAACCTCTGGGAGATCTCTCATTTCCCGAAGAAGTCGACCCGAAACTAGGTCATCACTTGACAGCTGCGAGAATGTAATCAGACAACAGCTGGTCGGTCTGCTGGTGCGCGGCTCGGTTGTTGAAGAAGCTACTAGTAAGTACAGCGACCATGTCGAGATCTGGAAAGACTGAAACCTTGTTGCCACCGTTTCCCAACATGTTGAAGCTTCGAAAGTGCTTTCCTTTGGCTCCGAACGATTTCAACCACCAAAGGTAGCCATACTCGGTGTCCTTGACGTATTCTGTATCTTCTACTCTAGCGTGTGGTCTGATCGAATCTTCAACCCAACGTTTTGACACGACCTGTTTTCCATTCCAGAGACCGCCTTGTAGGTAGAGTTGTCCCAGCTTGAGAAGATCTCGACTCGTGAGGCGTAGTCCTCCGCCGGCCATGACTAGCCCTGATGGAGTGGGTTGCCATTCGGCACTTGTTATTCCGAGGGGTCCGAACAGGTACTCGTCCGCGAATTCTGGTACCTTCATGCGAGTTGCCCTTTCGAGTACGCCGCCGAGTGTAGCTGTGCCAGCCGTGCAGTAGCACCAACTTCGTCCATATGGCGAATCTTCCGGTCGGGTTGACCATGACGGGAATCCTTTGATCGGTAGGTCTAGTGTGAACTTCACGTAATCTTCTGTGAGATACATTCGCTCTTCGTTTCCGGTTGAGAACTGGTTGTTGTCGTCGCACTCGAGTAAGGAGCTCATCGTGAGGAAGTCTTCAATGGTGATCTCTTCTTTTCGAGGATCCGGATTCTTCACCGGCTGTTTGTCCGGGAAGAACGACATCACTTTGGCGTCTACGCCTGACAGTAGTCCTTTGTCGATGGCGATCCCGATCAGAATGCTGGTGACGCTCTTGGTTGCGGAGCGAGTGTCTCGGAGCGTCAACATTGACCCGTCTACATAGTCCTCGAAGACGAGCTTTCCGTGTCTCGCAACGAGTATGCTGCCAATTTCCCTGAAAGCATCTGTTCTAGCTGCGTCACGCATCGCGTCTAGCGGTGCCGACGAAAGATCTACTGATTCTGAAGATGCAACGTCCCATGTGTTAGACCGGGTATGAGTAGCTAGACTCGTCTTCGACAATCCTCCGCGAACCATTTTGGGCTTCGCCGTTATATCTTCATTCGGTGGTCGCATAGCAAGCGAGAGATCCGTTGAAGCAAGCTTCGATCGTACGTTGCGACTGGGCGTCCTTTAGCAAGAATCCGTTGATGATTGAATATCATGACAAGGAATGGGGAGTGCCAGTTCACGATGACAAGACGCTGTTCGAATTTCTCGCGTTGGAGGGTGCGCAAGCAGGACTGGCTTGGGAGACGGTTCTGAACAAACGCGAAAACTATCGAAAAGCGTTCCACGGCTTCGACCCGGCAAGAATCGCTCGTTACGACGCGAAGGATGTGCAACGTCTTCTAGGTGATCCGGGGATCATTCGTAATCGTCTGAAAATCCAGGCCGCAATCGCGAATGCTAGACAGTCCTTAGTTGCGATCAAAGAGTTCGGCTCCTTTGACAATTACATCTGGCGATTTGTAGGAGGCAAACCAATCAAACACAAGTTCAGCTCGCTCAGCCAGATTCCACCAACCAGCAAAGAGTCCGACGCGATGAGCAAAGAGCTGCGCGCAAGAGGCTTCAAGTTCGTCGGCCCGACTATCTGCTATGCTTTCATGCAGGGAGTTGGAATGGTAAACGACCACACTACGAAATGCTTCAGGTACGCCGCAGTCTAAGGTGTCCTGTTTACCATAGGCAGAACATCACAGATGGGGGATGGCCGTTTCCCCTCCGTCTCCTCTAGTTGTCTGTTGGACGGGAATCTTGAAAGGTCGCGCGTTACAGAAAATGGTTACTGGTTGTGATATTCTTGGTTTTGGCCAGAGTCAGAAAGGTCGGCGGAGGCCTCATTGTGACAATTCCCCGGGAGGTTGTTGAGGAGGGGGCGTAAAGTCCGGCAAGCTGGTTAACATCGAGATTCCTAAGACGAAGAAGAGTTTCTTCGGAGCGGCAATGGGAATCGGACCCTTCACTCGTAAGGATGAGATGAAAGGCCACGACTAGAATGTTGCAGATGCTTTTCCTTCGATAGAATACCAGCATCCTACTTCGCGACGCACTGGCTCTTTGCATTGCTAGCAGAAGATTCGATAGTCGAGACTCTGCATGAGACGTGTAGAGTGTCGTGAAGGAGAGGAGCAGGGGAGGAGGCCAGATTCTTGGCGAAACTATTTGGAGGGTGATGCGTTCTGGATAAGTGTGGAGTAGTTTCGTCTCAGTTTGCCTGGCGGTTTTCGGGCGTATCTCTTGGAGATATGTGGCGGGATCCTAAGAGTATGCCTGTTCTAAATTGTCAGATTTGGCGCCTCGCGAGGAGGAGTCTGAGGCTACGAAGAATATTCGGGCCTGGCGTCAGACGGAGAGAAAGAGTATGGTTGAGTCGATGGAGAGGCTGCTGAAGATGGCGTTGCGGTTTGCGGAGTCTAAGTATACTCGCAGTGCGCAGCGTGCCAAGTGGACCCGGCTAGCAGGCCAGCTGTTATGGTATAAGGATCAGATTCTGAGGGCGATGACGTGGGAGGCGATCGACCAGGACTACGATAAGCTGGAAAAGGAAGTATACAATCAACGAAAACAGGCGCAGACTCCACGTATCCAGCGCATTGAGCCCGCCCCGTTCGTCCCGACCCTGGTGAAGAAACGGGACGACCGTGATGAGGCCGGCAAGGATTCAACCCATGCAGACCTTGACAAGAAGGAGGCCTGATAGTCCCCTGTAAAGCGCCCTGGAATTCCCCTGCGAATCAGAAACCTGCTCACCATCCTGTTAATCCTGACAATTCAACTCTGAGAAGCCAGCCGTCCGGCCTAACATCTTCCTGGAGAATTTTGACAGCCCAGAATTCTAGAATATTTTTGAAATCGATCGATCCTCGCGTGACAGATCCGGAGAGTCCCTGAGCTTCCTTGGACCGTCCGAGATAGCGGCCAACAGTATTGTGGGTGGCGTGTCGGCCGTAACCCACCTTCTGTTCCGAGCAGCATCTGTCTTATCGGGGAACCCGCGCCTCGGGCGGAGCTCACAGGCGTCTACATCCCCTTTCACAGCGTAGCGGAAGCCCGTTTCATCCCGCACTCCGGCCCTCCATCCGGGACGCCCGGGAGAACATCCCATCATCGTCACACGGTACCGGGACGGGTATCGTTTCTGCGCCTCCGCACAGGCTCTCGCCCGGCACGTTACGTGCTACGCTTCCGCCTTGTGGGTGGAGTTTCCTCGAAACGCTCGCGCGTTCCGTAACTGCTCACCGACTCGCCACCCAAGTCAAGAAAATCAATCGGACTATTAGACTATTCAGACAGTCTATCCAGGAAGCATTTCCCGAACCTTCAGCTCGACCTTCTCCGAATTCTCCTCTGACTCAAACCTGAGCGTCAGCCAGCCGAAACCCATGAACCCAGAGTTCACCTTGATTGTGAACGGATCAATGCGCTGAATCCCTTTGGGTTTGAAAATCGTTCTAGTGTTAGGAGGACCGGTGGTAGGATAGGTGATGATGATCTTGCCATCATCGAAACTCACAACGGCCTTTCCTCCGCCAGGCTGAATCAGCATCCGCTGATGAACGAGGACCCGGATTTTATCATCATCCTCTGAGCTCGACATCTAGCGCGCAATCAATAACCCATTGCCGCATCGTAATAACAACTAGTCTAACGAAAGTTTGAGAGAAAAATCGTGAGAATGCTGTGTAGAGCACTCCTCACTTTGATATTGGGATTCGTGCAGAACATTCAGTTACATGCTCGACAATCGCAGAATAAGCCCTGATCACAAATTGGGGCAGGCGATTTGAGATCACGAGATCTGCACGCTGAACCGTACGTTCAGCTACACCTTAGCAAAAACAGACGACCGGCTAAATCTGCGCCCCGTCTCGCGAGACTCGCCCGGTTCTGTTTCAACTGGCTGAGATCCTCGCGGAAAAATCTGAAAAGTAGTTGCTCCTCGCGACACAAACCAACTCTTTCGGAAAAAACTAGTGACTGAATCAAACATTCTGAATCTTGAAAACGGTTTCTTCAGGATCTAGAAAAAATCGTGAATTCTGTGTAGAGTCGGCCTCAGTCGTCTGATATCGCTCCGAACGTGGATCCCACCAGGGACAGCACCTTGGGCGATTGGGGACCGCGGGCTGAACGTCTCGACCGAAGTCTCGACGCGTACACCCCGGTTCCATCAACCCCATCTTCTATGGGAGCCCTCGTCCGATCCGAAACCACTGTCGCCAGTGGTCCAAAGTGGATCAGAATGGTTGCCTATTTTCGGGAGAGGTTTCAGGCTTAGATGCTTTCAGCCCTTATCCTCGATAGCGTGGCTGCCCGGCAGTGCCTTGTCAGACAACCGGTAAACTAGAGGCTACGATACCCCGTTCCTCTCGTACTAGGGGCGCCTTCCCCTCAGGCAACCAACACACCCAGCAGGTAGAGTCCGACCTGTCTCGCGACGGTCTAAACCCATCTCGCATTCCCCTTTGATCGCCGAACAGGCGCGCCCTTGGGTTCTGCTGCGAACCCAGGATGGGAAGGGACGACGACGGAGAACCAATCCTCCTCGTCGATGAGGACTCTCGGAGGAGACGAGCCAATTACTCCCGGGGTAATTTTTCTGTCACCTCGAGCCCCCAGCAAAGGGGACATCAAGGATCGCTAGACCAGGCTTTCGCCTCTGGATGCCTTGCCGTTGAGCATCCAGTCAGCCCGACTTTTGCTCTTGCACTCTACTCCGGGGTTCTGTCCCGGATGAGTCGAGCTTTGGGCCCCCTCGATATTCTTTCGAGGGGGTGCCGCCCCAGCCGAACTGCCTACTTGCTGTTGTTCCAGAGCAAACTCTGGTGAGAGATGTAATCGCAGATAGGTGGTGTTACATTGGCGCCTCCACCGGGACCCGAAGACCCCGGCCTCGACGGCTCCCACCTACACTCTGTACCCGCAATCACATCCCAGCGACAAGCTGCAGTAAAACTCCACGGGGACTTCTCGCCCCGCTGGGTGTCCCTGGACTGTTCGTCCAGGTAAAGTGGGTTCACCGGGCCGTAGGCGGGGACAGCGGGGAGGTCATTGGTCCATTCATGCACGTCGGAACTTACCCGACAAGGCATTTGGCTACCTTAAGAGAGTCAGAGTTACTCCCGGCGTTTAGCGGTCCTTCGCCCGGTTGAACCCAGGTTTGAGATACCGCCACTGGCCAGGACTCAAAGGCCGTTTACACGCTTTCGCGCTTGCGGCCTCCTATGTTTTTAGTAAACAGTCGCCTCCCCCTTGTTACTGCGACCTAAACCCGCAGCAGAGCTACGAGTTCAGGCACCCCTTTTCCCGAAGTTACGGGGCTAATTTGCCGAGTTCCCTCGCCTACGTTACACCCGATACGTCTTAGGCTTCTCACCTAGGGGCACCTGTGTCGGATCTAGGTACGGACAGGGAGGATCCATCCCCTGATCTTTTTCCCTGGCTCCTGGAATCAGCTGAACCCCCCTAAGACGGGGGGCCATTCCCATGTTCGCCTGGTTCTCACCGTTACGGTACTCCCCAGGCTTCAATGGTTAGATGAGACGACAGTCTCGCTCAGCCTATCCGGAAGCGTCAGATCAAGAGCTTGCGTTGCCGCGTGTACCTCCCTGGTACCGGAATCTTAACCGGTTTCCCTTTCGACAGATCCGGTTAAGGTCTGTCTTAGGACCGACTTACCCCCGGCTGACGACGCATTGCCGGGGAACCCTGGCCCCTTCGACGGAGAGGATTCTCACCTCTCTATGGCTGTTACTACCACCGGGATCTGCAACAGCGGACGGTCCACTGGACCTCACGGCCCAGCTTCCACCCGAACGCTGCGCCCGCCTACCGCCACGGATGTGATTCCGTGACCCTGGGTATCGGCGCCTGGCTTAGCCCCGTATATTTTCGGCGCCCCCAACCTCGGCCGGTCAGCTGTTACGCACTGCTTGGAGGATGGCTGCTTCTAAGCCTACCTTCCAGCTGTCTCGGGTTGAGGACGGCTTTCTATTTCTACACTTAGCCAGGACTTTGGGGCCTTAACCCAAGCCTGGGTTGTTCCCCTCGCGGCCATGGACCTTACGCCCACGGCCCGTCTCCGGCCATCTACAGCGCTGATGGATTCGAAGTTTGAATGGAGAGTGGATCCTTTCGAATCCTTGTTCCCCAATCAGGACTCTACCCCACCAGCAACCTCCGGCCGGGCTATCCTGAGAGATATTTCGGCGGGAACTAGCGATCACCGAGTTAGATTGGTCTTTTGCCCCTAGCCCCAAGTTATTGGAGTGAGTTGCACGTCAACACCCATTCGGACCTCCACCGGGCTTTCACCCGGCTTCATCCTACTCAGGGCTAGATCACTCGGTTTCTAGTATCATCCCTGTGATTCCAGGCCCTTTCAGACCTCGTCCCTCACGCTTCATGAGAATCTGCGTTACGGACTGTTGGTTTCCCTACGGCTCCGAGCTTTTACGCTCTTAGCCTCACCACAGAAATGAACTCCCCGGCCCATGGTACTAAACGGATCGTACAATCCTAGTCCCCTCCCTTCGTAATGCCGCGTTACCACGGCCTCCTTCAGGGAGGATCTACCCTTGCGGACCGTACACGTCTGTAACCACCTGATTTCAGGCACTTTTGACTCCCCTTCCGGGGTACTTTTCAGCTTTCCCTCGCGGTACTAGTGCGCTATCGGTCTTGGGACGTCTTTAGTCTTGGAAGTTGCTTACTCCCAGATTCACGCGCCCATGTCGGGGCGCGGTACTCAGGGACTCCAGCCCTAATCCTGTTGCCTTAAGTCTAGGGGGCTATCACCCTCTACGGCAGGCCGTTCCAGGCCATTTCGATTTCAGCAACGAGGAAGCGGCCGGGCCCTACAACACTACATCCCCCAACAGTTTCCTGTTAGGGTTCGGTTTGGACTGTTCCCATTTCGCTCGCCGCTAATCTGGGAATCTCAATTGATTTCTCCTCCACCGCCTACTTGGATGCTTCCGTTCGGCGGGTTCCCCCTCCCATATGGGAGTACCCCAGGTATCACCCGGGGTGGGAAGTCCCATTCGGGAATCTCCGGATCGAAGGCTGCGTGCGCCTACCCGGAGCTTATCGCAGCTTGCCACGCCCTTCGTCAGCGCCCAAGCCGAGCCATCCGTCAGGTGGCGTATCATGCCATGCCCTTTAGAAACCCACGTTCGATTTGCGTCAGATTTCTGAGGCTTCCTCTACACAGCACTTCATCGTGGACCCTGGTCCTGTCCAGGATCTCACTCTCGCCTTCTTCACCCTCAAGACAAGTCTTGAGAGTTGCATATTGATAGGCTCGTAGCCGTTCTTTTGCCCTCCAGCCATCCCTGCAATGTCTAAGGAGGTGATCCGGCCGCAGGTTCCCCTACGGCCACCTTGTTACGACTTCTCCCCCCTTACCTAGCTTAGGTTCGAGGCAACCAACAAGGCTGCATCTCACCAAAACCAAATTCGGGTGGAGCGACGGGCGGTGTGTGCAAGGAGCAGGGACGTATTCACCGCGCGATGATGACACGCGGTTACTAGGGATTCCATGTTCATGAGGGCGGGTTGCAGCCCTCAATCCCAACTGAGGCTGGGTTTGGGGATTACCTTCCCCTTTCGGGGTCGGAGCTCATTGTCCCAGCCATTGCAGCTCGCGTGTGGCCCAGGGAATCCGGGGCATACTGACCTGCCGTGGCCCGCTCCTTCCTCCCCCTTAGCGGAGGCAGTCCCTCTAGTGTGCCTGCATTCCCGAAGGAATACGATGGCAACTAAAGGCACGGGTCTCGTTCGTTTTCTCACTTAAGAGAACACCTCACGGCACGAACTGGCGACGGCCATGCACCTCCTCTCAGCTAGTCCGGTAAGACCTTTAATCTGACCTTCATCCAACTGTCGTCCCTGGTAAGGTTCCCGGTGTTGACTCCAATTAAACCGCAAGCTTCACCCCTTGTGGTGCTCCCCCGCCAATTCCTTTAAGTAAACTGTCCCGTCGAGCACGATTTTCTGCCAGACGAGAATTCAGCCTTGCGGCCGTACTCCCCAGGCGGCAGGCTTAATGGCTTCCCTGCGGCACTAGAACGGGCCGTACCCGTCCTAACACCTAGCCTGCATCGTTTACAGCTGGGACTACCGGGGTATCTAATCCCGTTCGCTCCCCCAGCTTTCGTCCCTCACCGTCGGGCGCGTTTTAGTCGGCCGCCTTCGCCACTGGTGGTCCTCCCGGGATTATAAGACTGCGAAACGAAAATTTTTCGTTGTTTCGCCCCTACCCCGGGACTACCGCCGACCTCCCCCGCCCCCAAGCCGGAAAGTATTCCCCGCGAGCCAACGATTGGATCGTTGGATTTTACGGAGAACTTTTCCAGCCGGCTACGGACGCTTTAGGCCCAATAATCGTCCCAACCACTCGAGGAGCTGGTATTACCGCGGCGGCTGACACCAGACTTGCCCTCCCCTTATTCTCCCGGCGAGTTAGACCGGGTAAAAGCCTTCCTCAGCGGATGGCACTCGGGATGACCCTGTCACGCTTTCGCGCATTGCAGAGGTTTCGCGCCTGCTGCGCCCCGTAGGGCCTGGGCCCTTGTCTCAGTGCCCATCTCCGGGCTCCCGCTCTCACGGCCCGTACCGGTTATAGGCTTGGTGAGCCGTTACCTCACCAACGACCTGATCGGTTGCGGCCCCATCCTCGGGCAGTCCTAGAAAGCATGGTCCTAGGATTTTTTCGACGGAGAACCGTTCCAGGCCTCTCCATCTATCCGGGTTTAGCCTCAGTTTCCCGAAGTTGTCCCGGTCCTGAGGGTAGGTTAGCCACATGTTACTGAGCCGTACGCCACGCTCCCACATTGGCCTGGAAGCGTGCGACTCGCATGGCTTAGTCTCATCCCGATAGCAGTTGGGTCCGCCAGGATCAAGCGGAGTTGGAACGATAGGAGTTATGGACGCCTATCATACTAATCTGCAGGAATTGGCTGGAGTTTAGCAGGTGGCTACGAGCCTTTCTTGGACCGAAACGTTCCAGGGTATTCTTTGCCCGGGGTTTTTTTGGTCCGCATATTATTTCGCCCACAGTGGAGGTCAATCTTTCATACACAGGCGTATCGCCCTAAGCGTCGGATTGACGCCGCCGCCGGGTACCGTGGGCTTCTACTATTCGACCTGCTAATGCTACCAAACTGGGGCCTTGCCTGCGTAGTTGATATAAACATTTAGCCTCTGGACGGCGGGAAGTACTCTTGTTCCTGTTTACTCATCTCGCCGGGCAGGGTGCGAGAATAGGTTTCCAAGGGTTCCTTGTTTAGAGTTAGGAATGTGTCGCCCCAGCTGAAGACTGAGAGTAGGCGTTCCGCTTCTTTTTCGAACCCTGTTATCATAAGAGCAGCCGCTAGTGCTTCTGCGGTGCTGAGTCTTCCGCGAATGCTATAGTTTGTTGGGTTGCCTGCCAGAAGTGTAGGTAGTCGCCGGTTTTCCCCTTTGATATTGTTCTGAATAATTTCTTCTGACTGGTTCCATGAACAGTCTAGTCCCACTATTCCGTATTGTTCTATCAGCGTTCGATCCTGAAAGGATAGTGTAAGGTTGCTTGACGGATTGAGTACTACCGCTGATCGCGGAATCTGTTTTAGAGAAGGTAGTTGTCGTGCTAGGTGGAATTTCTGGAGTTTTGCTGATGTGCATTTGCTCGGATCGTCTTGGTGATAGTCGTAGATCATTATTCGTGGCGATGCTGGGTTCTCTAGTCTTGAACTTTCGGATATGGTGGTCCTTCTATGCAATACTTGATCGCCTGGGGGATGAAGTCTACTAGTGCCAGCGGTGTGACTGTTGGTCCTTTCTCCTTCATCAACATGTCTCCTGCGAGTCCGTTGAGGAATGTTCCGGCCGCGGCTGCTCTGAACGGTTCTACGTGTTGGGCTAGGAGTGCGCCGATTATGCCGGTTAGAACGTCGCCTGTTCCGCCGACTGTCATGTAGGGGTTTCCTGTCTTGTTGAGTTTCTGACGCGTCGGGTCCGAGATGATGTCCACGTTTCCTTTGAGTACAATCGTCGCGCCTGTCTCTCTAGCTAGCTGAGTCGTTGCTTCTTGTCGGAGCTGCATTTCTGGACTGATCTTCCGCTGTAGGACTGCTGCGAATTCTCCGGCGTGCGGGGTGAGGACTGCTGGGTTGTTGAGCCGTCTGCGGCTTCGGCCGAATATTTTCAACGCGTCCGCGTCTAGAACTAGTGGCTTGTTTAGTTCTCCGCTTTGTGTGATGAGTTTCTTGACGACATCTACTGTTTCCTCGTGTAGTCCTATTCCTGGTCCGAGGACTATTGCGTCTGCGGAGCTCATCCATTTCTCGAGGTCGGGGAGAGCTTTGAGGTTGAGATGTTCGCCCGGGAGCTTGATGGTGATCAGGTCTGGTGAGTATGACGCAATTATCTCTGAGGTTTTTGTCGGAGAGGCGACGTAGACTAGGTCTGTGCCACATTTTGTGGCTGCTAGGGCTGAGAAGGCGGGTGCGCCTGTGAAGTTTTCGCTGCCGCCGATTACGAGTAGTCGTCCATAGTCGCCTTTGTGTGCGTTGGCAGGGCGTGGTTTCCACAGCGTCTTGAAGTCGCCGGGTCCAGTGTAGGTCTCTGCTTCCGGCGGGATTCCGATCGGCAGCGCGATGACTTCTCCCGCGTACTCCTTTCCTTTTACAAGGCCCTGTTTGATCTTGTGAAGCGATATTGTCAAGTCAGCTTTGACCGCTTCGCCGTGTGGTTCTCCGGTGTCACTGTCTAATCCTGACGGCAGATCTAGGCCGATCTTGTATCCCTTGGATCGGTTGATTATTCGAACTGCGGCCAGGAGTGGTTGGCGAAGCTCTCCTTTCACTCCATAGCCGAGAATCGCGTCGAGGATAATGTCCGCTTCAACCGGTCTTAGTTGGGAAGAGTCGGGGAGAGTCTCGAATTGTATACTGTCATTCATCTGAACGATAGTGGTGAGTTGATGTTTTGCTGCTTCATCCTTCACATCGTTCGGTCTGGCAACCAATGTGACTCTAACTTTGAGTCCTTGTGAAGCTAGATGTCGGGCGACGGCGAAGCCATCACCGCCGTTCTTACCCGGACCGGAAAAAACGTGTATCCTCGGGTTGGGGCTGGGTCTAGCAGCAATTCGTGCGACTATTTCTCGCGAGGTTTTTGCGCCGACTGCTTCCATCAGCTGGAAGTGGTTGACTCCCAGATATTCAGAGTTGAGCTCTGCAATTTGCATCTCGTCGCTGGTAATACCTGTACCTGTCTCGCCAGACTTCGTTGCCATGGACTGTTTTGAAGAGACTGCTGGTATATCTGGGCTAGCAACCTAGGTGTGGAGAAAAGGAGCGTGGTTTAGATGGGCGGTGTAGTGCTGATTGCTATTCCCTGAGGCGTCATCTCGTAGTAGTAGCCTCGGGAGGGGACTGGGTTCTTGCCCATCTTCACGAGTCGTAGGGTTCCGCCGCGTGCGAGGGGTCCTTCAGCGGTCTTGCGACGTTCGAGATCCAGAACGACATCGGCGAAATTGACCATAGCGTTCTCAATCGTCTCGTCAAGGACTTTGGTATGTAGTGTTGCGACGCCGATGGCTTTGGCGAAGCGTGTAGCATACTTTAGCACTTGTCCGAACTGGAAGACCCGCTTCGCCTCGACCATAAGGAAGAAGGGCGTAAGCGAGTCCATGATGACGAACTGTTTCTTGCCTAAGTGCTTCAGAGTGAAGCTTCGGCCCTGAGCGACGAGGTCTGAAAACTTGAAGGTGCTGTCGACAATCTGTTCAGGCTCTTCTACCGGGTAGGCTTCAGCGAGCCTTTCGACGCCGAGCGCGAAAATGTCGATGAATGAGAGTCTGCCTTCTGACTCGTACTTGCCGACGTCTATTCCATAAGTGGCGACGCTTTCTCTGACATCTTCCGCAGACTCGTCGATTGCGTAATAGAGGACCCGAAAGTCGCGCTCAAGCATTGTAACTGCGAGCTGCCGGACCAGGCTGGATTTGCCGCTACCGACGGCGCCTATGATTCCAACTGCCGATGGTCTAGGCAGTCCACCGCCTAGCAGGTCGTCTAAGACCTTGATCCCGGTAGGCTCCACGCCCGTCACTGTAAAGCTCCAACCTTTACAGCTAATTTAAGCAGATTGTACCCATCTTCTGCGAGAAGGTCAACGGAGCGAGCGGCATCGTGCTCATCACGATTAGCTATCGTAGTCGTTCGCATCAGTAGATCTTCACTACCCGGTCAGGTCCAATCAGTAGCCTGAACCATTTTGTCTCATGACTTCCTCTGTATCGGTATACTCGGATGAAGCGGCGTAGTTCTCCGTCCAACTCCTCGAGTTTCAACTCAATAACGCCATCGAATGTTGCTTTGACTTCGTTGTAGAACGAGTTGCTGTGTATGCCCGTTTCTATGGCGTATGCGCCAATGTTTCCATGTCTCTTCATCCTAGCGAGATGCGACTTCATGAAGCGAACACAGAGCTCTTCCGAGTTGTAGGCGAGCAGAGTGGAGAGAGTGTCGAACGCGACGAAGGATCTGTCACCGGCCACTTGTGCCGCGCTCGAGACCACTACGCTGAGGGCAGCTACGTCTGAGGCGTTGTCGATCTGGAACCGTTCTGTTGAAGGCTCTCCCAGAAGCCAAGAATACATGTCTACGAATATGACCGGCTCATTTCTCGCAACTGGTGCTACTCCCATGTCTCGGAGTTGCTGCTTTACGAGATCTACAGGATTGTTTGTTATTACATACAGACATTTTAGACCTGATTTGGACGCTTCTTTGATCAGTTCCTGGCACAGAGTCGACTTGCCGACCCCAGGAGGACCCATTATCGCGAGATTGAAACCGGTAGATACAGGCGTGAGGATTAGACTTTTGAGAAGATCGAAAGAGAGTTCTTTACCGACTAGGGCGTTGTTCACGTCTTCTTCCTCCGAGGCTTCTCCCAGTCCCTGTTCTCCACTCTCGAGTCCATGCTAACGCGGGAGACGAGGAGTGTCCATAGATACGCGGAGAGAATGACGATTATCGAGGCGAGCGTTGGAGATGTAAGCACGAGAGTGAAGAGGATGAACGAGATTGCGTAGAAGAATCCGAATGTGTGAGTCTTCTCAAGCTCCTGCGAGGTTTTTGCTTTCAGCATCTGGAAGAAGATCATTGCGAAGATGAGCCCCATTCCCAGGTCGGCGAGGTAGATTGGACCGAGGGCGCCCGTGGCGACAAATGTTGCCAACAGGACGTACGGTGTGAAGAGGAAGAGCCCACTGAATCGGACCGCGTTGGCTAGACTGTGAAAGATTGTTGCTGAGGTTCTTGTGCCAGCTTTCTTGTCTCCGGAATAGTCGGGGAGGTTCTTGACGGTTCCATATGTGAACATGAAATACGTGAGGAGTAAGAATACCGGATTCAGGAGGTTGATGGATCCCATCACGCTCAGACCGCTGAGGAACGACAAGCCCACAGCGCCGGAGAATGATACGAGACTTGCGAGAGGTCTCGCTTTGAATCGTAATGGTCGTAGAGAGTAGAATACGGAATTGAAAATTCCTACTGCTAACACTAGCATGAAGAGTGGGCCGAGGAGGATGGAGGCCGCTATTGCCATCCCGTAGAGTATAAGCAGACTTGAGATTGTTCCAGGGAGCCCGATCTGGTCGATCCAGAAGACTCTGCTGGGCTGGTTTACAGCGTCCTCCTTTCTGTCAGCGAAAGCGTTCACAACGTTAGTTGCCGCCGTGACAAGACCTGCGACGGCCAACCCGAGTGCCAACTGAAATAGTGAACTGCCTCCGGCTAATGTGTAGCCGAGAATAAAGCTAGAAGCCGCGAAAGTCCAAGTCCTTGGCCGAGATAGCCTTAGAACGATTTGGAAAGTGTGAGGAAGAATCGGGACGGTTCCAAAGGTCGGTAGCTGTGGCGGTGACATGGGATCGTATTGTTTCTTTTTTCTGTGCGCCACATGTTCCACCGCGGCTGCCATAGGACACCGAGCATGAAGCTCGATAGTAGTCTCGAGTTCTCTATTCTGCTAAACAGGGCGTTACCCGTGCACAGAGGTGGAGGTAACAATAGGATTCAAAACAAGATTAGAGTCGAAGAATCCGAAGCGATTTATACCATGGCCGAAAGATACGAACTCCAAAGTCAGAGCGGTAAAGGAAAGATGCCTACAGTCGACAGAACACCCACAGGAATCCCCGGTCTAGACGAGATTCTCAGCGGCGGATTCCCAAGAGGACGAGTAATACTCCTAGTCGGAGGCCCAGGTACAGGTAAGACAATTCTCACATCGCAATTCCTCATGAACGGGATCAAGATCTACGGAGAGAACGGTGCGTTCGTCAGCCTAGATGAGACGAAGGCACACTACTACCGTGAGATGGCGCTCTTCGGGTGGAAGTTCGAAGAGCTTGAGAAGGGCAAGAAGTTCGCCTTCATCAACGCGTCCCCGCTCCGCCACATGCCAGGAGAGGTGAAGATCGGACGACAATCTATCGGGAGAAAAGACTTTTCGATCCTCAGCCTCATCGAAGGAATCAAGACTCACACCGAACTGATCAATGCTAAGAGAGTCGTGGTCGACCCTGTCACTTCGCTGATATTCCAGTACCCCGAGATGGTCGAGAGGAGAACTGCCATTCTAGACCTAGTCGACGCCCTTGTCAAGACTGGCGCAACATGCTTGATGACCACGGAACTACGAGCGATGGGTCCCACTGTTGAGAGAGCCATCCAGCTGGAAGAATACCTTGCTCACGGTGTCGTCATAATGTCCAACGCCAAAGTCGGCAAGACATACAACCGGGTTCTCCAAGTAGAGAAGATGAGAGAGACCCCGATCGACATGCAGCCCAGACCCTACAAGATCTCCGCAAACGGCATCGAAGTCTTCCCCAAGGAAACCATATTCGTAGACTAAAGCGATCTCCCAAAACGGGAGATCCCCCAAGTTTTCTCCCTCGGAGAGTTTACAGGCACTTTCTCAGCAGCTGCCCTTCCTGCTCGTTTTCCTTGGGGCTCCTGCTCGTTCCGAGCACCTCCCAGAACCGGCTTCCGGGCTCGAAACAGCCCCAGACAGTTGGGAATAAGCGAGAATCGTAACAGCACCAAGTCGAACCCCCCCTCACCCCCGGGGGGCATTGGATCGTAGTGACTCTCAGATCGACGATCCCCTCGCCCGGGATCCCTCATCAAGCCTGCCACGGGTTGTTCGAGTCCGGACTGAGTGGGGTTTAGCCGGTCCTAGACCTGTTTGGTTTTGATCCTAGTTCGAAGCCCGCGATACGCTTTGTCGAAGACTTCGTAGATGGATTCCCAGAACAGTCTCTGTTCGATGTCTTCGGTTGTTCTCCCATCAATCTGCCACTTTGAAGGATCCTCCAGATACTCTCGGCCCTGAGTGGTCAGCTCAAAATTTGTCTTCACTGCAACCAGTCGATCATCGAGTAAGGTCTGGACCACCATCCGAACTAGGTCCCAAGAGGTCTTGCCTGGCACACTCCACCCTGGTACCTTTTCGCAATCGTTAACAAGCTTCGGCATGGTCAATCCTTTCGAAGCGTTTCTGAGGCGGGTTAACAGTAGGAGCCGCCTTATCTCAAGTCCGGAATCGGCTCTGCCCTCCACGGGCCATTCCTCAAATGCTAGCTGACTGACGCAGCGGATGAACTGATACCTAGCAACTTCCTCCATCGGTTCCCGTTGACTAGGAAGATGATCAGCGTTGTGACGGTGAAGATGATGAAGGAGGCCAGTGCGAGCCAAGCGGATCCCGAGGCCAAGTCTCCTATGACATTGTCGAGGCCGAAGAGGTAGTAGAAGACGATCGCATAGTTAGAAGATCTGGTTTGTCTTTTGGTTGCGAGAAAGAATATTGCAAAGAAGGTTAGTGAGGCGAGGAACCAGCCGAAGAAGTTGCTGAGTGGGACCCCGAAATATTGTCCCTGGGACTGCCAAGTCCAGAGGTGGAGGGAGCTAGAGAAGACTGGGTCGAAGGATAGGTCGAGCGAGACCATCAGTGCGCTCGCCATGATGTAATAGTCCGAGGCTTCCATGCAGAAGTAGCCGAGGGCGCACCAGAGTAGTGGGATGAAGAGTGGGACTGGTCCAAGTGCAGGCGATAGACTGGTAGTGTAGGAGTATGTGCCGAAGGGTATTCCGGTGCTGACTCCGATGAATTCCCAGATGAATGACACGGTTGCGGCGATTATGAAGAACTTGGATGCGGTCTTCAGTCTCAGATTTGCGTACGAGTGGAAGAAGTAGAGGAGGACGAGGAGCCCTGACGCGGCTGTTACGGAGAATATGCTGGTGCCCTTGAATGGGGGAACCGCGCTAAGCGCAACGTAGACGGTGTAGGCGTAGGCTATTGCCCATGAGATCTGGCTCTTGGTCCACCGAGCGTTGAAGAGTGCTTGAAACGCTTTCAGCGGCATCTGCCCTAGGCTGACTGTTAATGCGACTAGGGATTGGCGCAAATGTGAGCCTAGCATTCGCGCGAGTATGTGAATTGTGGACTTAGACGAAGAAGACAAAGGTGACGAAGCAGATGAGCATTAGCAGTATTGCATGTTTGAGACCGTCTTTGAGGTAGCCTGTAGCCATTTTCCCGCCGACTAGTCCTGCGAAGAGCGCCTCGATCATGGCCATGTATAGGAAGACAGCTGTGATCTTGGGGAGTGGTAGGCTGATGAAGTTGAATCCTACTCCTCCGATCGAGGAGGACCCTCCGAATGTAGTGTTGGCTAGTTGTTTGAAGAAGCTGGATATGAGTAGGTAGACGGTGACTAGGAAGACGGCGAAGCTGATGTACATGACCCCGATGAAGGGTCGCAGAGTAGCCCGTCTCTTCCGTTCCAAATACTGGATCTCTTGGACGTGTTTGGCGACGGACTCCATGCTCTCCTGGATGTCTCCTCCTGACTTGTTGGCCTCGGCGACAAGCATGGCGGTTCGCCTAGACAGCATGGTTCCTGTTCGGTCGGCGAAGAATTGTAGAGCCCTTTCAAGAGGGACTCGGAAGCTGATCTTTGCGATTAGCTTTTTGATCTCTTTCGTGAGTGGCCCATAGTCTCGCTCTGCGGATATCTCTATGGCCCGTGTCAGGGTCATTCCGCTGCGGCCAGCGTCCGCAATATCTCGGATCAGATGGGGTATGTTGTTGTCGATAGCGTCTCGTCGTTTTGATTCGAACAGGTACATGATGGCTGGCGGTATGAGGCAGAGTATTCCTCCAAGTAGGAGGAACCGGTCGAAGCTGAAATGCCCGACGAGAGTGCCAATAGCGACGTTAGGGTTTGGTCCGTTGAGAGCGATCTCGCTGACGCCCCAGAAGAAGACTCCGGCAAAGATTACTCCGGCAATGACCCAGACCATCTTCTTTGTGATCTTCTTGAAGACGCCGGCGATTGCGCCTCCACCTTCTCCTTTCTCCTTGATTCCTCTGCCCGACCTAGTGTCGACTGCGGGTCCGGAAGAGGGACCTGATTGAGGTGTGTTTGGATTTGACATTTTCTTGTTTCTCCTAACCTTTCGGCTGCATAGTGTCGAGTATGAAGAGGAACATGACTCCGCAGATTGGTATGAGTATGAAGGCCATGAGGTACATGAACGAGAACACGTCCACGCCGCCTAGGCTTCCACCGATGGATGCCATTATGCTAAGCATGACGACTAGCATTAGTGGGAAAGCGATGAGCATGAGCACGTAGGTCTCGGCGATTATTCCTAGTGAGTCTAGGAATGATTGTACTTGGAGTGATCGTTTCTGGAATAGGTGGTCGGTTATTCCTTGGAAGAACTTTTTCATGTCGCCTCCAGTGCGTATTACTCCGCCGAATCCTCGGAGCAAGTCTTGGTAGTTGGTTGAGGGTGATCGGTCTACTTCAGCGTTCAACGCGTTAAGAACGTCATATCCTAGCAGGTCTATTCGTCCTACGACGTTCGCTATCTCGTCTGAGAGCATGAACTTCGGGTCCTTCTCTGCCGTCGATCTCAGCATTCGTTCTGGAGTGACTCCTGCTGAGGCGAGGACTGTCATGTAGCTTGACGTGAACGGGAGGAATGTGTCGAGGCGTTGTCTCCTCGAGCCCACTCTCATGGACGGAAGGATGTAGAAGAATCCTAGAATCGCAGCTCCGGTTACGAACGATAAGAGGATGGAGATCACTAGTGTTCCGAGGATGGAGATGATGCTAAGGCCACCTAGTCCCAGGGCGCTTCCCAGTCCGAACGTGAATAGGAAGAACCATACGAAGAAGGAGAGGCCCCCTCCGACGAGTGCGAAGAAGATCATTGAGCTAACGTATGCTTTGTAGCCAATCTTCATTCCTGCCAGGCTCAGTACTTGCTTTAGCCCACCGAATAGTGGCAGAACTTTTCCTATTCTTCTTCCGAGAAGCGCGTAGGTGAAGTAGGAGAAACCCTGCTTCTCAGGCGGCAGCTCTGTGCCTCCTGCGCCTCCCTTTTTGGCCTTCTGGCCTTGTTCGAAGAATCGTCGGAGCCTTGCGTTATAGTCTCCCATGTGTAGGACAGCTCTCTCGTAGACGAAGCTACTGTAGATGGCCCCTAGCGGGGCCAGGAATGCGATTTCAATGAAGACTAACGGTGTGCTTGCGGATATGCCGTTCTCGACCAATGGGAAGAATAGGGCAGAAACGATTGCGATGGGGACAGAGAGTGGGATGCTGATTAGCCACTTGCGCTTCTTCAGCGGTGCAATGTTGAAGTTGAATAATATTGCGAAGAAGGATCCTGTAATTAGCAAATAGGTTATTGGAACAAGGGCTGTAGGGTTTCCGCTTGTGTCGTAGTACCATGCGCAGTTGCATAGGTATGTCATTCCACGGAAGAGAACTGTGATGATTGAGAGAACCACAGTGGCGCCTACCCAGCCGATGCTCGTTTCGAAGATGTCGCGTTTTACCTTGTAAAGAGCGAAGGATACGATGCCAAGTAGTCCCAAGCCTATGACAAGCATGTCACTGACGGCGAGTGCCGGACCGAGTGGTCCCAGGTAGGGAACGATCGGGTCTAGGAGACTCATGGCTTAGGGGGAGCTCCTTGGGCTGTGGGTTCCATCTTCTCCCGCTTGACCCGGTCAAGTAGCTGCTGTGGGTTCAGGTAGTAGGCTCTGATGACTTCGACCACGTCTTTGAAGTCGCGTACGTTGTTTCTGACCATCCATTCGATTACCATGCGTCGGTTGTTGAGTTCCTCCATTACTTCCTCGTGCTTGTAGCCGTGGCGTTTCATGATATTTTCTAGGACGTAGCTTCGGCCGTAGAAGACGAAGGTGTCGCTCTTCGGATTCCACTTGAAGACGTCGTTGGTCAGCACATCTTTGGTGGTCGGGTCGAGTCCGACTACCTCGGCAACGTTTACCATGCGTCGTACGCTCTTGTCGCCCACTTGGACCCGGGTCTGGACCGCGATTACGTCGATCGTTGGGATTAGGGGTCGGGGGATGTTCATGGGCTCGCTCTCTAGTCTGTGGATTGCGGCTTCCGCGGAGTCTGCGTGGAGTGTGGCTAAGCCTCCGTGACCGGTGGCTATGGCCTGCATGAGGGTGTAGGCTTCTGCTCCTCTGACCTCTCCGACAATGATGTACTCAGGTCTCTGCCTCATGGCGTTCTTGAGCAAGTCGAAGAGTGTGATCTCAGAAACTTCGCCGGTGACTCCGAAACCTGCTCTAACTACTGATGACAGCCAGTTCTCATGTGGTAGCTGGATTTCAGACGTGTCTTCGATTGAGACAATCTTTGCGTTGGGCTTGATGAACATAGCTAGAGTGTTGAGAGTTGTGGTCTTTCCGGATGCGGTGCCTCCGACCAGTACGACTGAGGCTTGTTTCTCGATGATGTACCAGAACCAAGCCGCCATTTCTGCTCCGAGAGTGTTGTAGATGCACAGGTCGCTGACTGTTAGAGGTCTCTCTCTGAATTTTCGTATGGTGAATGTGGATCCGCGTCTGGTGACCTCTTTCTCGTAGGTCATCTGGATTCTGCTACCGTCGGGGAGTGTAGCGTCGAGGACTGGTTGTGCGATGGAGATGGCTCGTCCGGACATGTAGCTGAGTTTGAGTATGAACTTGTCGAGCTCTTCAGATGTCTGGAAAATTACGTTGGTGGGTATGGACTCGTATTTTCGGTGCCAGATATAGATGGGTATCCCGTACCCGTTGCAGGAAATGTCCTCTATCCACGGGTCCCGCATCATCGGGTCTATCTTGTCGAAATGTACAAAGTCCCGGACGACATAGTACATCAACCGGTCAAGCGAGTCGGGAGTGACCTTGATCTTGTAATTCTTGATGATCTTCTCTACTAGTTTTCTGATATACGCTGCAGCGTTCTCATTAGTTCCTAGCTTCTTGATATCTACGTCAAGCTCTTCGATGAGAAGTTCTCCGATTTCTTTGAGCTTCTTCCTCTCCTCGTCGGCAAGCTGTACCTCAGCGATCTGGTATTTTGTCTGGCCGTCTTCTTTGACTATTCGGGCCTTAGCGTATGGCGCGTTGAGATCATACTGGTCTAGAACGGGTGTATCAGTGGCCTTACGCATCAGGTCTATCGTCATCTTTTCGTATTCCATCAGCATGCCGACAATGTTGTCGATCTTGTCGCTCTTCTCGGCTTTCTGAGTCTTGGACATGATTCTTAGATCACTCTGCCGAAGGTCTCGGCCATTACTCCTCTATCGGTGATGGAGAAGGGCAACAGTAGTGGGCGCAGCTGTGATCTGCGCATCTTGTAGAAGCGGAGTTTGCCCTCCAAGTGTTCGGATTCTAGCTCGAAGTCAACTACGACGTCTGAGAGATGTGAAATCTCTGCCACGGTTTTGGGATCGTGCATGTCAGACAGTATCGGCATGAAGACGAGGCCGTTTTTCTGACGCACCGAGTTTCCCAGGATTTCCAAGAGTTCCCTTACAGAGGTGGTATCATGAGTGACTAGCAGGTCTGAAAGCGAGTCGATTATCACTATGTCTCCCTCATCCAGTTGTGACAGTATGTCTCTCCGAAGCGTCACAAAGAGATCTTGGCCGAGGACCCTTGAGCCCGCACCCGCACCTTTCATCATTCCCTGTCCGAGCAGGCCCAGTGGTTGCTGGGTTGGACCTCCCTGTTGGAGCGCTTGCACTCTTGGACTGTAAGCGTCAATAAAGGTCCACTGTCTCCCTTGCTCCATTTCGCGAGTATCCCATTCGTACACCATCATCTCTTCGCGAATGTAGCTAGGCTCCCTGACGATCGTAAAGTACAGAATTCTATGACCCTCGTTAGCGAGCAAGAACGCGATCTGTTGACAGAATAATCTGACAGGCCCCTCCTGGTTACTAATCAGAAGTACGGAGCTACCCGACGGTATACCTCCGCCCAGCTTCTCGTCTAAGCCGCCCATGCCGGTCCGGATGCGAAGAAGCCGGTTCGCGGTATTGCGACTAATCAACGTTTTTCGCCTTGAAGATAGCTCTCCTCAAACGCTTCGTAACCTCAGGCTCGGCCTTTACTTCTATCCCGTCCGTTCCAATGACAAACGGGTGGAGAAAGTTAGAGTGAGTAGTTCCCCGCATTTTCGGTACTTCGATCTTTCTCGAGCGCATCTTCATTGAGAAAGAATCCTCTTCGAGAGAATTGCCCTGCAACGCGTTCTGCTCCAATGTTGTCTCACCACTCGTACTCTCCTCAAGACTGTGGTGTAACCGGATCATCCCATCGACAACGTATTCCTCCACGGCCTTTCTTCCCTGATTGGTAGTGTCGGCCTGTCCACTCACTAGAAGAGTTGTGCAGCCGAACGACTTGAGAATCATTGTAAGTCTCTGAATCAGGCTTCGAAGATCCACCTGAGTAAGCTCCAAGCTCATTGCGTCTAGCGAGTCGATGACTACTCTACGCGCGCCGGCAGTCTGGATCGCCGTCTGTATCTCGTAGAGAAGAGCCTCTAGTGTAAACGGTCGAGGGACAACGAATCTCTCCTGGCTGCTGAGACCCAGCCTACTGGAAATAGCATCGAGAATTACGAGATTTCCAGAGTCCTCGTAACTCCCAATGTTCCAGTTGAAACTGTTGAAGAGGTTCTCACGGAGCTGTTGGGGAGTTTCTTCCAAAACGACATAGACGCCGTTTTCGCCGAACTTTGTCAATCCATTGTAGATGAACTGGGAGGAGAAGATGGTCTTGCCCGCGCCCGCGGGTCCGGCGAGAAGATAGACCCGGTCACGAATCAACCCTCCACCGACGATCTGGTCAAAGCCTGGGATCCCGGACTGTATTCGCTGAAGCTGCTGAGGCGCTTGAGTTTGGCGTTGTTCAGGAGCTGGAGGCGCTTGGTACTGGGAATTGTCGTAATTTTGGCCCTGGTAGGCGTCTTGCGGTTGAGATTCGTAGCCGCTGTATTCTTGGGGTTGCTGGGAGGTGTCGTATTGAGAAGGGTCTTGGTAGTTGTACGGGTCGTTACTGTACGGCTGATTTTGATCGTCGTAGCTCAAGTATCATCCATCTCAACACTCACGAGATGCAATTGGGACTGCTCGTTACAAAGTCCATGAAAGGAATAGTTTGACCCTGAACCTGACCCTTGTACAGGTAGTAGAATCCGATGAAAGTTATCCAGCTTACGTTACTGTTTCCAAAGGATACGGACCCTGCTGAGTTCGGTCCGCCGCCTCCGATCTTTACTATGGCGAAGCTCGCTGGTACCGGACCGTTAGGTCCGGCGTGAACAAGAAGATACGGGTTGGTATTGTAATTGTACGCGAAGTTAGTCGAAGGATTTACACTAGCAGGATCCAGGATCCAAGCATGAGCGAATTGACCGAACCCGTTCACGCCGTATGCTTGCGCCTGCATACCAGTCTGCGACAGCAGTGTAACATTGTTATTCGGGTCCGTATTGGCTAGTCGAATGTAAAGAACAACAGAAGTACCTGCTGGCATGCAGAACGCCGATTGAGATACAGTCTGAGTGCCCGAGGTATAGTTGAATGATTTAGTGTCGAAGTACACTGCCAATGGGCCAATGTTCGTTACGAAGTTCCCTCCATTACCCCCGTTAACTATGAGGCTGTTGAAACGCCACGGGTAATACATGCTGAATTCTCGTCCTCGAGTAGTGGCTAGGGTTATTCTGTAGCTGTTACCATCCTTGACGTTTATCCCGATAGCATGGACGACAAAGTTGACTGCCCCAGGGGGAATATTTCCGTTGGTGAAGTAGGTAAAAGACGGGGGAGGGGCGTAGAGGACACAGGGTGCGGGCCTGCACTGACCCGTTGTGTTCGTGTTGAAAATGTATATCGCAGCGATGCTGACGGAAGATCCTCCGAGATTATTTACAATAATATTGAGGGGTCCTCCGGTAGGATAGGTCGCGTTTACTGGGATCAGGTTTTCGGAGACTGCTTGTTGGTCTCTCTGGCTCATACTGGTTATGACGTGGTTGTAGGCGTCGTATTGTATGAAGCCCCAGAGCATGACGTTGAATCCCATGAGTATGATTATGACGAAGAATAGTCCCCCGAAGATTGTACTCATGCCCTTCTTGGATCGGGCGAGTCGTCTGTAGACTGTCATCTAGGACACCCAGGTGGTCGTAATGACTGTTCCTCGTTGCGTAGCGATTGTTACTGTCTGAGTGTCACCGGGTCCGAGGGTGGGCTGGCTGAAGTGCATGTTGATTCCCCCGCTGGTCGGCCCGCAGATGCCGTTGGTAGACGGGCATATGGGAGCGACTTGGCTGACGTTTACTTGGAGTGCGGGGAATGTGGCGGGTGAATTGTACAGCGTCGAGTTGATGTAAACTGAGACAATCGTGAATGGAATAGTCCCTACGTTGCGGACATAGATCAAGCCATAGTTGATATTGCTAGACGTGTAAAAGTAAACCCCCTCTACAGACATCCTTTCCTGGTTTGCCACGCTGCGGCTGGAGAACCAGTATCCTGCTCCGCCCTGGTAGGCGCCGAAGCTGGAGACTGCCCAGATGAATAACAGTGAACTTAGCGATACGACTATGATCAGCATGGTCAGGTTCGCCATTATAGTGCTAATGGCTTTCCGTGACCTACGGTTTCTATCGACTGTTTTTCTCGCCCATTTTACTAGGCTCATTTTCTTTTCCTCTTTCTAGTGCTTCTATTTTCTATTCAGATTCCGTTTTTGAAAAAACCGGGAAGTTCAGACCAGGCATCAAGACTCGCCAACATGGATCTGCTACCTTGTTACAGTGTAGGAGAACTGATTGTTCCTAGAGGTGACCAGTGTCACCGTGTACGAATAGCCAGACGTGAAAGTGAATGGGGTACCAGATTGAGTGCAAGCAGGGCTACAGTTCGCACCGATGTAGACAGCCGTGGCTGCAACTGTGTTAGGAGCTATTGGAGTTGCAGGGTTCCCAACCCAAGCACTGCTTGATTGAGTGTATGTGTTTCCGCTAGAATCCTTGACGTAATAGGTTTGGAAGCTGACGGCTGCAGATCCAGAGTTTCTGATGTACATCGTTAGAGAGGTCCCATTTCCAAAGGCCGAAGAGTCAAGGTTGATGGACTCTTTTGGCACTGGATTCTGTACCAGCAGACTGCTGAGCAATCCGGTTGACCAGGCGTAGACCATGACAGCTGCGACGACGACGATGACGACCATGAGTAGAGCTGCGAGTATGGTGTTGATGCCTTTCTTGTCTTTGATTGAGCGACGAATGTGTTTGATAGTTCTCATGTCAGTACGCCTACCTTGTTACGGTGAAGGTGAATTGGTTGTTGCGTGCGGTAACGACAGTTACAGTGTACGAGTAGCCTGAGGTGAAGGTAAACGAAGAGCCGCTAAGCGAACAGCTAGCACCACATTGGCCTGCTCCACCCGTGCCGATGGGAGCAGATGCGATGCCCAATGCGTTAGGTGCGATTGATGCAGTTGGTGGATTAGTTGCCGCTCCTTTGGGTCCCGCATCTGTTGACCAAGCGAGCCGTGCGTACTGGTTACCGCTAGAGTCCTTGACATAGTAACTTGTCAGAGAAATGGCGACGCTACCAGTGTTCCGAAGACTCAGAGTCATGTTGGTGCCGGTAATGAAACTACTCGATTCCATTGACATTGATTCCTTTGGCACTGGATTCTGTACGAGTAGGGCGCTGAGTAGGCCTGTTGCCCATGCGTAGACCATGACTGCGGCGACGACGACGATGACGACCATGAGTAGAGCTGCGAGTATGGTGTCGATGCCTTTCTTGTCCCGTGTTATTTTTCTCATTTTTCTCATTTTTTTCACTCCTTACGTGTTTCCCGTGGGCTTGTCATGGCTGATTCCCCAGATTGGGTGCAAGCCGGAGCATACCGCGAAGAACGCGTTGATTTGTCCGCTGATACCGTTGATCCGCGGTGGAGGTTTCTAGAGTTGCCGATCATGCGTGGTTTCTCCCTGCGATGCTCATTCTAGTGTCGGTGTGGTCTACCCAGAAGACCCAAGACTTTGTTGTCTTCTGTCCGCTGATGAGTCCTTCCACCACGAGCTCGAGAAGTAGTGCCTTGGTGCTCTCCCAGTTTTTCAGCCCGGACTTGATCCTTACATTTTCGACGTCCATTGGTATGGTGGCGCCGGAGAGAACGTGTAGTATCTTGTCACGCAGTGTATCTTTAGACCTGTTTGGGCGACTCAACATTTTTTCTCGCTCTGGGGCTATGGCCTGGACCTTTGCCCACAAGCCACGACTATAGCCAAAGCCGCACCGAACATATGCATCATGTAACCTCGAAAATTCTCGAACAGTTACATGAACCGCAGTCGTCAACCTACGGCTTTAGACGGATATCTGGCAAGCTTCTGGGATATTCCCAGAATACCTCGAGGCTCTGGCCAGATTGATTGTGCGAGCTAACGAAAGACCATCTTCAGCGAGCCTTGGCCTTGATGACTTCCTTCGGCTGCAGCGTGGACCATATCGTCTCGAAGATTTTTTCGTGCGACTTCACCAGTAATGGATCGTTGGTCCATGTTGCAACGTCTTGGCCAGCGTTTACGTTCGTGTCGTCCGGTATGTCTTCCAGGAACATTATCTCTGCACCGTCTGCGCTGGCGAAGTGCATTATTGGAGTGGTTACGTTTCGAACTTCGATTACTTCGCCTAGTTCTCGTGCGACGCTTGCGTTTCCTTGGTTTACCGGTGCCATGACTTTTACTTTGGCTCCTCTTTGAGCGGCTTTCTCCAAGACCTCTGATTGTGCTTTGTAGATTCTTACCAGTCCGTTGGCGGTGGTGGTGAAGAAGACGTTGACTTTGGCTTCGCTGATCATGTCTTGTACTCGTTTGTAGACTTTGTCTCGGCCTCTAACGCTCCAGAGATCGTAACGTTCGTAGGGCTTTTCTGTGTAGACGTACTTTGACGACTCGAAGGCCATCGCTAGGTTCTCAACGACGTTGACGCACTCTGTGGTCTCCTTGTTCAGCTTGTCAACTAGGGGCACTAGAACATCGTTTGGAGAGACGGCCATGTATCGTTCAGGTTTGCCTGGCACGATGCGAAGTAGTCCTTTGCTTTCTAGGCCTCGTATGGCTCCATATGTTTTGGGCCTCGGAACTTTTCCGAGGAAGCTGATCTCGCTTGCGTTTCGTGGACCCATTTTCGTCAGGACGACGTAGATCCTAGCCTCGTACTCGGTGAGGCCTAATTTCATCAGTGACTGTACGCTGAACTCGTCCGCTGCCAATACTTTCACGCCTAGATTTGGTTTGTAGTCACTGACGACCGGTTTTAAACTAGTTTCGGCTGTCATTGTCAATAACCCACCGCTCTGAAAAACAACCACATCATCAGATCACCAACAACCAAAGTAACCAGCAGGCTCGCAGTCAAGAATACCAAGTGTGGAAGACCTGGGGTCACCCAAACTCCATCAGAAAACATACCCTGCTGCTTGTAGCTCTCAAGTCCCGAGACTCGTTTGTCCCTCGCCTCTGCTGCCGAGGCCACCAAGTGAAACTGTCTCACTGGCTTGGAATCTACGACCGAGACTTCCTCAGCTGGATACAAGTAGACTTTCGACTGTAGAGAATTGAAACTGGTCTTGTAAGATGTCAACATAACCAAGATTTTCCTTAGAATAGATTCGCGCTCGAATCCTTGAAACAGTCCCCGTCCTGCGGAGGCTCGCTGAAACAGATTTCTTGCAAGTAGAAAGACCGCTGAGCCAATTGACAGGAGGAAAGAGTTCACCAGTATGGCGATAGGGAGGGGATAGAATACGAACGGAGCCTGCCAGAACGGAGCTAGGAAACTGGGTGAAACGGGTAATGCCAAACCAAGGCACATCATGGCTTTGCTATCAGCTCCACCCATCACGCTAAACTGGAAGAGTAGGAAGGCTACGACAATCGTCGCTCCCGCTGAAACCGCGAGGATAGGAAACGCGTCAGGGGCGAAGATTATCCTGAGAGCAAACACTAGTCCGGCAGCTGGTCCATACACCAGCCAGAACCTGTTCGAGATCTCTCTCGTCTTGAGATCGCTTATGGAGGCGGCTATGAAGACGCCTATCGTCAACAGTAGCGCTGCCAAGTCCAATGCTGGGGGCAGTGTTGGATTCATTCGATCTCGAAACCTCTTTCGCCTTGAGGAATAGGCATATCACTTCTGAAACCAGCGCTAGTGACGGCCGGTACTAGTCAGCAGTAATGCCCTACCGTTTAGCTCAAAGCTTTTAATGCAAAGGACCAATGGAGAGACTACCGAGGCAAAACCCAGAATGCCAATGGCGTTTGTCCTGATAAATGCAGAGATCGGGTCCGAAGATGCTGTAGTCAAAGAACTCAAAGCAGTCGCTAATGTGAAAGAGGCGTACATGGTCTACGGGGTATACGACATCGTTGCAAAAGTGGCCGCCGACACAATGGACAAACTCAAAGAGATCATAACATGGAAGATTCGCCGGCTCAACAAGGTCAAGTCAACGCTGACCATGATAGTAATCGAGAACTAGCCGACACAGACGCATCATCAACCTCCAACTTCTGCGAGCATTGATCAAGATGCTAACGGAGTTTCACATCGGAATCGATGATACAGATTCCGACAAAGGCGGATGCACAACCTACACGGCAACAGTTCTGTTCCAAGAATTATTGGGCCGAGGATTCAAGCCCTCCGACTTCCCGTGGCTTGTACGGCTGAATCCTAACATTCCATGGAAGACCCGCGGCAACGGAGCCCTTGCAGTTCACTTCCTGGTAGAACAAGAGCGGATCGGAGAGGTCCAACGGCTTGCACTCGATGTCGTCGAGAAAACTACCGTTGCTTCGCCTCGTGGAACAGACCCTGCAGTAGCCTTTCTCAGAGGCCAAGTCCCGGCCCCTCTACGCGAATACTCGACCCGCGCTCTGCACGATGTCTTGTCTATCCGCGAAGCGCGATCAGTTGCTGCAACAAGCGGTGCGGAGGTTCATGCATTGATGGGGGTTCGGGGAATGATTGGTGCACTCGCAGCGATCGGAGCTCACCTAGATTCCGTGGATCACACATTCGAAATCATCGCCTATCGAATCAGAGAGAATCTGGGGAGTCCGAGAAGAGTCGATCATGAGTCTGTCAAATTGATGAATTCGCAATGCGGAGCCTGGACTTTCAACAATCTGGACCCGGAATCTGGGAGGATCCTCGTCAGCCCGCATGGGTTAGATCCTGTTCTTCTGGGAATTCGAGGATACAGTCCCCAAAATGTTCTTGATGCCTTCAACAGAGTGCAAATGCAAGAAAAAATCGAAAGGGTCATGATCTTCAGGACCAACCAAGGCACGGATGCTCACCTTGGAACGACGCGAAGGGCGGTTGACCTGAAGCCCCATCAATCCGGGACCCTCCACGGAAGAGTGGATGACGTGCCGCGCGTGTTGCGAGGTGGCCATGTCGTTTTTTGTTTGAGAGATGATTCGGGACCAGTTGATTGTGCCGTCTACCGGCCTACTGGGTCCCTAGCCATGGCGGCTCGGGACTTGTTGCCGGGTGATATGGTCAGGGTCTGCGGAGGCGTCCGCGGTCTGCGGCATGGAAGGCCCACGCTGAATATTGAAAAGCTCGAAGTGCTTTGTCTCGTCGACAAGATCGAATATTCGAATCCGGTGTGCGACAAGTGTGGAGCACGATGCGAGTCGATGGGACAGGGACAAGGATTTCGATGTAAGAAATGCGGACAACGAAATGACTCAGCTACGAAGATCAAACTTCACCACCTGAGACGGCTCCAACCAACCATCTACATTCCGCCGCCGAGAACTCGTAGACACCTGAGCATGCCCGGTTCAAGGCCGAGAACTTTCGAGAACATGGGGCAAGTGGATGAGTTTCAGGTGCGCGCAGAAGATTACAATTGAAGACTTTAAAACCAGTCGAAGCTCGGTTCGTCGCGTGTAGCGGGGTGGGGTAGATTCTCTTCGGAGAAGCCTATCCAGGTTTAACCCGCAGGGCTCATAACCCTGAGATTGGTCGAAGCTCTCGATCCTCAAGCGGTGGTTCGAAGGGCCCGAGTGGGACCCGAAACTCCACCCCCCGCTACCAATACAGTCGAATTCTGGGTTTAGTTGAGAACTTAATCGGTAGTCTTCGAGCTCGCTGTTAGCTCGGGCGTGAGCCTGAAATTGCCGTTTCCTTGGCACACGACATGAGGCTGTACAATCTCCAAGTTAATGCTAGTCAATTTCCCGCTCGTCACCTGTGCACTGACTTGTGCCTCAAGATGACCACTGGACACTGTCACACTTACAGAACCCGTGCTCGTACCTCCAGTCGCTGTCGAGCCAACTGTCAATCTTACGAGATTTATCACGCCGTCAGTTACGCTTATCGAACCGAGCTGAGTGAGACTCTTGAGTTGGAGCAAATCAACAGTTCTAGGAGTTGCGCTGACGTTAAGCCAGTCCCCAGTGAGATTCAACGCGCCTGTCCTATGGACTTGGACTGAGGAAATGTCCACTACGAGACTTGTAAGATTTTGAACCCCGCGACTACTGTGGCAAGTGACGCTCAGAGGATCCATAGTCGATGGATCTGCGGACATTGAGACCTCTAGGGTCCCCGTCGATGGAAGGAGGCTGTGTGGTCTCGCTTGCAAGCCTGCTATGAGGGCTATTGCAATTACTAGCCCAACGATGCCATAGCCGACTAGGCTTTTCGTAACCGGATTAGTCGTGATTCTTCGCCTCCATATGAAGGGGCAATCCGACTCATAGACCTACAATTTTGATCGGGTCGTAAAATCGTTGTACGCTCACGGTTGTTGCTTCCAAGCTTTCCAAGTCTCAAACCAGAAAATCGCTGAGCCAAGGCCACCGAAAATTAGGCCGAAGAAGGTGAAGAGGTTCAGATCGGGAATGATAAGCACGTAATAGACTAACAGTGCTGTAAAGAGAGTGGCGTACAAGGCGAATCTGGGGACGAAGACTCTCCCCACGCGCAGAAACTGTTTGAGAACGTCCACTTTTACCTCCTTGATAAGACGATACTCGCCAGTATCCTTTGAGACAAGACCGAGATCTTTGAGCTTGTCGAGATGGTATAGGGCAAGGGTGGGACTGGAAAAGTTGAGAGCTCTCTGAACCTCCCGAACGCCCACAGTCTGTTTGTTCGCGTTCATTACATACCAATAGACTCTGAGAGTGTTCCCCTTGAGCTCGCTAGCAACTCTCTCCGATTCTGCCTGCTCTGGAGAGTTCAACGGAACGGATCCTCTAGAATGAAAGTCGGGTGCGAATCTGTTCTAAATAAGTGTAGGCAGATCAAGTAGAGCCCGCTGTGGAGCTTAAACCCGAGCATTACTCGCGAGGAGCGCTGACGAGAATTGAAAGCCGCTATATTTCGCGAATTTGGCGGTCCAGAAAAACTGAGCTATGAGGACGTCTCAGAGCCAGAGATCAGTGAGACCGAAGTTCTGGTCCGCGTCAGAGCTTGCGCACTAAACCACCTCGACATCTGGGCCAGACAAGGCACGCGAAGAGACAGGATTCCTATGCCTCACATTTCAGGATGCGACATCTCCGGTGAAGTAGCAGGAACTGGAAGTCTGGTCAAGAATCAGAAGCCTGGCGACAAGGTTTTGATTGCACCTGGAATGAGCGATGGAACTTGCGAATACTGCGCGACGGGATGGGATAGTCTCTGCGAATCTTACAAGATCATCGGCTATGAAACTCAGGGAGGGTACGCAGAGTTTGTTGCTGTTCCTTCGGAGAACGTTCTACCGATTCCTGATAATCTGAGTTTTGAGGAAGCCGCCTCTGTCCCCCTCGTCTTTTTGACAGCCTGGCATATGCTAACGACTAGAGCACATCTCAGCGCTGGAGAAACAGTTCTGGTTTGGGCAGCCGGAAGTGGGGTGGGAAGCGCAGCAATTCAAGTCGCAAAAGTCCTGGGCGCGAAAGTCATTGCTACCGCGGGAAACGACGAGAAGCTCGAGAAAGCCAAGAAACTGGGGGCCGACTGGGTCGTGAACCATCATACCCAAGATGTTCCGGCTGAAGTCAAGCGAGCAACGAATGGCCGAAAGGTGAATGTTGTCTTTGACCACATCGGTCAAGCTACTTGGGAGAAGAGCATGCGTTCCATGGCTCCCGCGGGTAGGCTGGTAAATTGTGGAGTTACAAGTGGTGGGAGAGCTGAGATCGACATACGGTACATCTTCGTCCGACAGTTCTCTCTGATGGGATCCTACATGGGGGGACGCGGGGAGCTGCTCAAGGTCCTCACGTTCTTTGAAGATGGCCGACTGAAGCCCGTAGTCGACTCCGTGTTTCCCCTGGCTGACGCGGCGAAGGCTCAGTCTAGGATGGAAAGAAGCGATCACTTTGGCAAGATAGTTCTAAAAATCTAGTCTGAGCGTTCATGAACGTTCCGCCGCGCTGCCCGTGGCCTAGCCTTACTCGGGCACTGAGTCAGCGACTAGTTTTCCGTTAACCACTTTGACGAACAGGTATCGATTATCCCGGAAGATTATCGTAAGCTCATTCTCTCCTTCTGTGACAGTCAAGACATCTTGCCCGATTATCCCGTCATACTTTGCCAATTCAGATCGCTCTCCGTGATTTTCTTGGCTCAGATTTCTTTCTTAAAACTTTGATGATTTATCGGACATCAACCTTGACAACGGGGGTCTTGCCGGTTGCTTCCCCTCGTTCGGTGAACACGTGTTTGCCCCATTTTGCGTGGACCTTGGCTTCGAGAGTATGGTGTCCTTTGCCCAGTTTTGACGCGGCCAGTTCGAAGTTTCGGGTAACGTCAAACAGCATTGTTCGGGCCTCCTCCTCCGTTTTCGGGTATAGGATGGTTTCGAATTCTGTTGCGACCGTTGCCCAGACTCTGTAGGGTAGTTCGGGGTTTCGGGTCCAGAAGAATACTCCCCGTCGGACAAACTTCTCGCGTTTGAGCTCAGCCCCTGGCAAGACCTTGGCCCGTTGCTTGGAAAGGTCGACTCTGTAAGCCATTCGAAGTCCGAGGTCATGCTCGTCATACGCCTTCTCCCAGAGGGGTCGAACGAAATTCCGCCTAATGCCGCCCTTGAGCTTGAAACCAACGCTGAACGCGAGGTTGTCATCAAGTTTCGCGAGTTGAGGTGAGGCTGTTATGGTTAGGTCCTGTATGCTGGCCCATTGTTCGCCTTTGAGTCTCTCTAAGGATGATTGCAAACCTTCTCTTCCCCGGTCTAGTCCGTCCGGTGGTTATTGAGGATAGAAAAAGGTCTTTGGTTGAGAGAGGTGTTTAGGTGCCTGTTATTGGCTCGATGTGGACGCTGCTGCATCCGCAGCCGTCGGCGTGTTTTCCTCTGCGGAGTGAGCCTCTGTAGAGTCGTGCCTCGAGTTTCTCGCCGTTCTTCTTCTCCCACTCGTCCACGGTGATACCGTACTTCTTCTGAATCCGGTCCCGGTACCATTCGGGGATGACGTTGAAGGAGCAGAATGGAATGATTCTCATGTCTGGTGTCAGGTAGTGGATGTCGCAGCGTTGTAGTCTCTCCTCGTCTTGGTTGTATTTGTCTTGGAAGTGCATCATTCCGAGGAACATGCTCTTGACGTGGAACTGTCCGACTGCGCTGTAGTCGTGTTTGAGCAAGGCTCCGACCAGCAGCTTCGCTAGGTTGAGTCCTGCGGGTTGCTTGTCTTTCTCGATGAAGCTGTTGAGTTTGCTGATGAACTTGGCCGCGACTAGGTACTTGTTGCTGCCAGAGTTGAGTTCGTCTGTCTTCTCGTCGAGGTATTCGAAGAGGCCTTTGAGATCGACGAAGCTAGTTATGGGTACGAGTGATTTGGTGTTCTTGTCCTCGAATACGTAGGTTCCTGCGCCGCATGCGAAGTGGATGGATAGCTCGTATTGGGGTCTCTTAGTGAAGGCTTCTACGAAGTGTGTTACTGGTGAGCAGCTTGGGACTGGGAACCATGCGTCTCTCGGGATCTCGCCGTTGGTCTGCTCTTCGATTCTCTCTATGCAGTCGGGTATAGTGATTCGGTACTTTTCTCGCTCTTGCTTCTTCATTCTTCCCGTAAGGGAGACCGGCTGGTAGCTGATTGCTCTGACAATGTCGATGTTGCGCTGCGCGAATCGGAGTATCCCGCCTAGTTCGTGGTCGTTTATCGATTTGATGACTGTTGGGACGAGTACGACTCCAAGGTTGGCTTTGCGGCAGCTCTCAATGGTGTAGGGTGCTTCCCAGTGGTTCTTGGGATTAGTCTTCGGGCTGACCCCGTCGAAGCTCATGTAGAGGTTGCTTAGGCCTGAGTCTCTGAGCTCCATTGCGAGGTTAGGGTTGAGCGCTAGGTTGATTCCGTTGGTGTTGAGCTGGATGTGGTCAACTCCCTCTTCTTTGATGGCCTTGACGATCTCGGGGAGTTCGGGGCGTAGGGTGGGCTCTCCACCGGTTATCTGGAGACTGTTTCCTGGAACTGGTCTCTCGGCCTTGAGCGCGCGGACCATTTCGCGGACTTGGTCCATGCTGGGCTCATAGACGTAGGCTCCTTCGAGACCCTTCTTCACGTAGAAGAAGCAGTACCAGCAGGTAAGGTCACAACGGTTGGTTACTATGATGTTTGCTAGTCCAGTGTGACTGAGGTGATTTGAGCACAAGCCGCAGTTGGCTGGGCATGCGCAGCTCTCGATTGGAACGTTCGGAGCGTGGGTTCCTTTTCCGTCGCTCCAGTATGTTGCGAATTTCTGATACATGTCGTATGATCCAAAGTAGAGCTCCTCTGTCTCACCGTGTTCTGGGCAGGTCTTGGTCATGAAGACCTTGCCTTCCCGTGCGAAAACGGTGCTCGGTAGAATACGGTTGCATTCTGGACAGATGCTCTGGGTTCGGCGGATGAATTCTCCTATCTGTTTAGGCTGAGGCAGTAGCGCCTCTGGTAATTCGATTTCAAGTAGTGCCATTCATACCACTCTGAGTAGTGAATACGCAAGGTCGCATGGATAATAAGCCTTCTGGCACTAATCCGAAGGTGAAATAGGGTAACAGCAAAGGGGGTTCTCATATGCCCGTACCTGGATCCCTAAGGAGAATGCCCATCGACGAAGGTCAGATTGCTGAACTCCTCTCACGCCAATTCAACCTGCCAACGGAAGAGACCCGAGCCTACCTTAAGCTCCTTGATACCTCGGACCTAACCCTCGAACAACTGGCCAAGGAGCTCAAACTCACCGAAGAGGCGACGAGAGCACTCGTGACCAGCATGATTGAAAGGGGTCTGATAATCGAAGCGACTGGGACTCCTAAGAGGTATGCTCCTCTACACCCCCGAATGACTTTGACAAACATCTTCAAGATCTACGAAAAGGAACTGGTCCAATCGCTCCGAGATCGAAGAGCAACGGTTGATCGGGTCGTTAACCTGCTGATCCCTGTCTATGAAGAACGGAAACCTAACGACGGAAGAACGAAAAACTAGCTGGTCTGTTCCGGTGGTTGCTGCGGCAGCGGGTTGGAACTGTAACGTTTCTTGTCCTTGGGGGTATCCAGAATGTCTGCGAAGGGTTCGCTATCGTCTTCCTTCTCCTTATCTGCTTCAGCCGATTGGGAGTCGCCAGTTTCCATCTGAGGCTCCTCTTTGGGCGTCGACTCCTGGACTAGGGTCTGCGACTGCTCCGTCCCGCCGAGTTGTGATTCTGAGCCAGGCTCACTAACCGTCATGGATGACTGAGGAGTCTCCATTGGCACTTCGCTCTTGAGAGTCTCAGGTGGGGCTAGCTCCTCCTCGACGTCTGTTTCCTCGGTCGGTGCGCTGAATGTCTCTCTATCGTGTGGGATGATTGGACGAGCGTCCTTGACGCCGTAGAACCTGTCCGTGAAGTATGAGTAAACGTCGATTGCTTGAGCTGCGGGATGCGCTGGAAAGTCGTCTTTAAGATTGCATAAGGCGCAGAGAACTGTCGCATGCCCCGTATCTTTGGCGATGGTTACTCTGACTGCTTCTTCTCCGCATCGAGGACAGACAAACACGGTGGGGAGCTTCTTCTTGACGATACGGATTACTCGGCGTCTTCTTCTCCCCAATGGCTAGAACTCTACAGGCTTGAGGGTCAGGATTCAATATTTACCTTTGGTTCGCTAACGCCTCGCTTTCTTTCTCTCCACTGGTGGGCTAGACCTGAAATAAGCAAACGCGACCCTGCTCCTGTGCCTTATTGGCGAAGAAAACGATGGCTCAGCTCAGACAAGTGCCTCAAGAGATCCACAAGCATATCCGTGCTCGGAGTTACATCGGTGGCTCTGCTCTTGGAGTCTCAGATGGGCTCGTAACTAATCTCGCCTTTCTCAGCGGGTTCGCGGCCATCGAGTCTGATATTCATCTGGTACGAATTGCGGGAGTCGCGTCTATTCTAGCAGGAGCGATCAGCATGTTCTTCAGTGGTATCCTTGCTGGACGCTCTGAGTACGAGCTCTTCCAAGCCGATAAGAAGCGCGAGGAAGGCGAGATTGAGCAAGAGCCTGAGGAGGAGAAGGGAGAGCTGAGAGACTTCTACATCGCCAAAGGCTTGACTCCAGAAGAAGCTGAGAAGATCGTTGGACGAATCGCCTCAAACAAGGAAAAGTTCCTCGAGGACATTCTGATGCACGAACTCCGTATTCACCAGACGAAACTGTCAAATCCGATCAAAATGGGAGGAGTTATCGGACTATCCTTTCTGGTTGGCGCACTAATTCCTCTAGTGCCGTTCCTCTTTATCTCAACAGCGACTGTTGCATTGGGCGTCTCGGCTCTGATATCGCCACTGTTCCTTTTCACGGTAGGTGCCTGGAAGGGGCGTGTAGTTGGAAGGAAACTATGGAGGAGCGGGCTAGAGACCCTCCTCATAGGCGCGGCTGCTGCGGGAATTCTCTACCTGATTGGTGGAGCGATTGGCTTTTTCTAGATTAACAGCTGATCCAGTCGACCGTATCTGCCGTACGGTCCCCTATTGAGATAGTTTTACGACGCTTGGTCCAGGAATCATTTCCTGTCCGCCCATATACTTCCTAAGAACCTCAGGGATCCGAATAGTTCCGTCTGGTTTCTGGTAATTCTCAAGGATCGCAACTATCGCGCGTTCGGTCGCGACGAGAGTACTGTTTAGAGTGTGCAAGAACTTGGTTGGCTCGCTAGGCTTCTCTCTGTAGCGGATTCTGGACCTTACAGCTTGGTAGCTTGTGCAGTTGCTGCATGAAGCCATTTCCCTGTACTTCCCCTGTCCGGGAAGCCATGCTTCAAGATCGTATTTTTTCGCGGCCACCGTCCCCAAGTCACCTGTACAAACATTCACAATTCGGTACGGCATCTTGAGACTCTGCCAGAACTCCTCTAGGTTTTGCAGCAATTCCTCATGCAGGTTCCAAGAGTCTTCGGGGCGAGAGTAGATGAATTGCTCTACCTTCTCGAACTGATGGACTCGGAATATTCCTTTCGTGTCCCGTCCGTGCGCTCCTGCCTCCTTCCTGAAGCAAGGACTCAGACCCGCATAGTGAAGTGGAAGCTTTGCTCCATCAATAATCTCCTCCATGTGAAACGCCAATAATGCGTGCTCTGCAGTCGCCAAAAGGTAGAGATCTTCTCCTTCAACCTTGTAGATCACGTCTTCGAAATCAGCTAGGGCCACCGCACCGGCGACGACGCTCTTGTGCAGAAGGTAGGGTGGCTGAAAGAGTTGGAATCGTTTGCTGGAGATGAAGTCTAGGCCGTAATGCATGAGAGCAATATTCAGCCGGACGAGATCGTCTCGTAGATAGTAGAATCGTGCGCCAGCTACTTGTCCGGCCTTCTCAATGTCGATTAGACTATGCTTCAGGCCGAGATCGATATGGTCGAGCGGTTTGAAATTGAAACTCGGAATCGTCCCCGATTTCTTAACTTCCACATTATCGTTTTCGTCTTTGCCGATTGGGACTGACTCATGCACTAGGTTTGGAAGGTTGAGGAGAATTTGGTTGGCTTGTTGTTTGTAATCGTCAACTCTCGCTTCGATCGCTTTGATCTGATCGGGAATCGCTTCAGCCTCTTTCAAGAGTGCTGAGGCGTCTTGGCCTTTCTTCCTCGCAGCTGCAATACTTTGTGTGATCTCGTTCCTTCTCTTCCTGAGACGATCTGATTCAGCCTGCTCTCTTCGCCAGTCCGCGTCTAGTTGTAGAAGCCTGTCCAGCTCGCTAATTTTTTCAGGCATGCCTCTGTGACGTAAGTTCTCGCGAACTTTCTCAGCTGATTCTCTCACGAGTCGTATCTCTAGCATGCCTATCTTGAACTCTCTGGGTTTCTTGTAGGTAGAAAAATAGATTTTCCCGCCAGCGGATGTTCGTTTTAAGCCAAGACTTTTCTACATCAGAGGCGTCTGCGACTCTGTCTTGCAGACTCACCAGCACGATGTCGTCTACTACGGCGTCGTCAACCTGATCGACAACAGCTACGTCATGGGTGCTGTCGATGTTTGGCGCTGTCGAGGCTGCGATCAGCTATTCTGTGAGGATAAGAGGTACGGTATGACTGACCTCGCGCCCGAAGTGGGTCTACCTAAGATCGAGCCGAATACTCATTGGGCTGCTCTTATCTGTACTCGAGACAAGGGCTCCAGTTGGACCCTGACCCAGGTGAGGCCTGGGATGACAATCGCACACTCTTGCACGCCTGACACGAAGGTGGAATTGACAGTGGGGCCAGGTTATGATCTGGAAACTGGACCAGCGAGTGGAATTGGTAAACACCGGATCATCGTCATAGACAAATTCGTCAACTCTGCAGTCGACGTCCAGACCGGTCAGAAACATACTACCACGACCAACGCGTACCAAGCTCTGGGAAAACCGTTCAGCTTCACACCTCCCCTTTCGGCGACAACTATCGCGCCCTCAAAATACAACGTTCTCAACCTCACATCACTGCTGTTTCTCGCTACCGCCGTTTGGAGTGTAGTTCTGGCTGTGTCTGCTACCGGATTTCCGGCTTTGCTTGCGACCGATTTGAGAATACTATTCGCGCTAGTCGCAGCCGGAGCCGTGGTTAGCACCTACATGCTCTCCAAGAGGAGGGTCTGGAGTCCTCTGTTGGGACTTGGAGCTGCAGCAATCGGCCTAATCATCTTCGCGGACGCAAAGATCGGCGTTGGGTTCGGCGTCGCCGACTACTTGCTCTCGCTGCTTCTCTTAGCTGACATCGCCGCGGGATGGTTGGCCCGTGAGAGGATCAAGGGACTGATCGAGAAACAGTGGCACCCGCTCGACATGCCTGCTTACGGGTGATGCCTTGAGCAAGACGACAAACCCGTTCCGACGGGAGGAAGATCCTACTCTTGAGTATGAGATGGACGTGTTCATCGACCAGATGGACGAGGCCAGCGGGGTCGGAGGCGGAGTCGCCAACTTCCTAACTGGATATGCCATGTACAAGGGCGAGAAATATCCTTTCGAGGCAGTCGCATACGGACGCATCGGCGGCCAGAACGTAATGCCAACGCTGACGCCGGAGTCTGTCCAGAAACTCGAGAGCCTGCATGTCGATATGGAACTCTTCACGGCGCGACTTCAGCGCAAACTTGTAGAGGGCGAATTGACTGTCAATATTCCCGAGGGTGCGAAACCTCCCGAATAGTCTCCATTTCTCTGAAGTAGATTTCAGGTTCCTATCGGAACAAGCTGTTCGCCATCATAGTATGCTTTCAGATTACAATACTCACACCATGCTCCAACGCGGCTGTCGGCTTTGTCAGAGTAGTAGACATTTAGTTGGGGCTGACCGCATCTGGGACATGGGTAGTTAGGAACCTTCTCCAGATCGGTCTCCCCTGACACTCCAAAGCGGCGGGGAAGCTCATAACCAGGAGACCAATCCAAAACTAAAGACACTCTCGTCCCGACGACGTCGCGTCAGGACCCTGGTTGACTTCTTGGGAGTCGAGAATCTGCCCATTTCATGATGGGATTTGCAGCGGGTTTTGCTGACCGTATTTAAGGCGGCTGTTACTCCGGTCAATCGGGATGAGTAACAGGCAGTGGATAGATTCTCAGAGCTCAGTTAGGTTCTTGACGGTCAAAGCGAATGAGCGAGTGCTTGGTTGTCTGTCCCTCCTGCGGGAGAGAGATTCTCAAGACTGACAGTCTACGACGGACCCCTCATGGGAGAGTCATATGCGATGAGTGCGCGCAACAGACCTACACCGACGTACCTCTGAGTTAGGAGATGAGAGTTTGGAAATCACTATCATAGAGTTCCTTGCGGGAATCATTGCCGGAACAATATCCGGCTTTTTGATAGTGAAACGGATCGGACGAAACACACCATTGCCCAGGACCACGATTTCACGTAAGATTGCAAGAACAAGGCCCAGAGCAGGGCTGAAACATGCGAAGACCCGAAGAACAAAGCCAAGATCTGTGCGGCGGATACGTCCCGCCGTCCAGTCAACTGAGACTCTCTTGGTCGAGCCGACAGTTACAGCATTAGCGATGGAAATCTCGTCCTGCCCGACCTGTGGTCTTCAGGCGCCTGAGACCTTGATGGCAGAACACTTTCTCGGAAGCCCATCCCACGAGAACGGGACTGCGGAACCCGAAATGACCATCATCGAAGACGCGATGTTCGACAGGTCCCAGACATCAGAGGAGGATGCCAAGAGCTCGCTTCGGCATCTATTGCAGATGCTTGTCCCACCCCGTGCCTTCGGCCTGCGTCACCAGGGGCGGACCGTCAACCCCCTTTCGAGCCTGGTCCAGTCAATAGCTGAGGCTCACGGGGCGATTGTCAAGCCGCTGAAGGGACCTAAGTAGAGAGCGGTTGCCACTCGGCCTTCCAAGAGGCCGTATAGCCAGAGAAGAGCCATTTCTTCAAAAGGGTAGGGTCTCCTTTGAGAGCGTGGAGGCCGGCTGCTTCTGGAACCGCTTTGTCGGCGGCCGTTATCGTGAAATCTTTTCGGCCAAAAAATCTGTCTGTTGGTGCGAAATCTTTTCGCCTTCCCGGGGGCCTACTCGAGGCTCGCGCCAGAATGAGGCAGTGGTCAAGAGAGGAAACCGGGCCTAATGGGCACAGAAATACAACGGCACTGGGAAGGCTCTATTTCGCAGGAAATTCCAACGGCACGAGCTTAGGCGAGGGCCGCGCAAAGGCTGTTGAATGACGAATGTAAGCGGACGGATCCCGTAGGCGCTTTCTTTCACACAGCGTCTCCAGAAACCTAATCGCCTTTCCAGCAGGATCCAGCCTCTTCATCTCTAGATATCCAGACTCCACCGCGCCATTGAGAATGTCTTCTCCTCTAGGAGTACGGGTCAACACCGTGCTCCAACCGGCCACCGATCCGATAGCCCCGACAGCTATGTCCGCCAGCTCGGCAGAATAGTCAACGCAGATATTGCATTCCTCACGAGCCGCATGAGCAAGAACCTCAACCGGCTCATCAATGGCCAACCTATCACCAGTATAGACCAGCAGTCTGTTCTTCTTGATGTTCACCTTGGTAACTGTTGCAAGATCGACCCCTCTTGTACCCTGAACGTAGTCGACCATCATCTTCTGATAATCGAACACCTTCGAACAGAACAGGCCGATGGTGAATACTAGGTTCCGACCAAGCTTTGGAGCCGCTATCCAGTGAGTATTCATGCGCCAGAAGCCTTGCAATTCACAGGGCAAGCCTACCAAGGCAAGCCTCTCCTCCTGGAAATTTACAACTGACCGATTAGGAACGGCGATTTCAGCCATTCCACCTATTTGGCCACCCGGCGTATACTCGGAACCCGCGTTATCGATCAACTCTTGTCTCGTTCGAGCCACTTTCGGAGCTGGCTTCCAGGGCTCTCGAGATGTAAAGCCTGATACCAGCGCATAGTCGATAATCTTCTTCTCTAGCGCATAGAGCATCAGCGCGCTAACTGCCCCACCATCCTGTGCATTCGCAACAATTTCGGGATCCTTCGCTCGGACAGAGTAGGATCCAATGTGAACACCCAGTATTGCCTCGTCGGCTGTTCGTTCTCTTCCAAAGATTCTTTTCTCGATCTCAGCCGCTGGAAGCTCGATACGGGGACAGCTGTAGTAACAGACTTGGCAGGCAGCACAGGTACCACGCATTATCGGTTCCTCGTTGTCGCTGTGAAAGAGAATGTCGATGGGACATGAGGCGATGCAGGCGCCGCAGTACATGCATATCCCCTTATGCACAACTTCCGCGATTAGGTTGCCGAAGATCTTCAGTCTGATTGGACGAGCCTTCCAGCCCTCTCCCTCGGCACTAGGCTTCAACGTCTGAGGAGGAGTCGCGACTTGAGTCATATCTAGTGCTCCTTCTCCGGAACTTGTGAGGCTCCTCTCAATCCTTCAACGTTGAAGACATACTTGTCATCTTTCTTCACCGGAGGTTTAGCCAGCCGCTCGGGCGACCATACAAGCCGGTCTCTGGTATACTCGGCGATATCGTATTCGACTGTCTCCTCCAACGCGAACTCGGGACAGTAATCGGTACAGAAATGACAAAAACAGCAACGTCCGTAGAAGTATTCTGGGAACCATCGGTCTCCGCGCTGGACGATTGTGATACATTTCTCGGGGCATATCCACGCGCATATTCCGCAGCCGGTGCATCTGTCGAGATGGAGCAGGTGTCTTCCTCGGAATCCTTTCTCGACCGCGTATCGTTGTTCTGGGAACTTTAGCGTGTAGGGTTTGTGGAACAAGTGTCGAAGCCCTGTTGTGTAGGCTAGCAGGCTGTTGACGGCGCCGCGAACCTTCCCCACGATTGGTGCCATTGTACTACCTGTCAGCCTCCACGGGCCAATAGTCTATGCTCCACCACGAGGTTGGCATGTCGGCCAATCGGACCCCTTGCAACACTGCTGAGATTGCCGCCATGTTGCGGTAGGATCCTGTGATGTAGCGGGCTCGGTAGGGCTTGTCACCTCCCTCGCCTATCATGTAGAAGCTGCACTCTCCCCGGGCTGACTCTACACGGCTGTAGGCTTCTCCTCGCGGGACAACTATCGGAGCCTTTCTTCTGACCGGCCCTGAGGGCATCTTCTTCAGGATCTGTCTGATTAGCTGGCTGCTCTCGCGCATCTCATCGACGTGAACCATTACTCGAGAATAGGAGTCGCCGTCAGGCCGAGTATGAACTTTGAAGTCTAATTCTCCGTAGGCTGCGTACGGCTCGTCCTTGCGAAGATCAGCATCGACACCCGATCCTCGCAGGGTGGGACCCGTCGTTCCCAATTCGATCGCTCTCTGTCTGGAGAGAACGCCAACGCCTTTGGCTCGGGAGGTAAACAGTGGATTCTTGAAGAAGATGTTCTCGTATTCGTTGAGACGTTTCTCGAAATATTCGGTCCGTTTGATCGCTTCTTCGGCGAAACCCTGAGGGAGGTCTCTTCTAACGCCGCCTGGGACCAAGTAGGAATATGTGATTCTTGCACCAGTCAGACTCTCGGCGAGATCAATGAAGAGTTCGCGATCACCCAGCGGCCACATGAACATCGTCGTATGGCCGAGGAACACGCCGTAGATCGAGAGCCAGTAGAGGTGGCTCATGATCCTGTTCATTTCGTTCAATAAACATCGAAGGTATTGTCCTCGAGCTGGAGGCTCGACCCCTTGGAGTTCTTCGATTGCTCTTACCCAGGCGTGGTTCAGGTTGGACGCATCGATTATTGAGGGCCGCTCGATCACGGGTATGCTGCGGATGATGTTTCGCAGCTCGATTATTTTCTCGATTCCCCGATGAACGTAGCCTGGGTCTGGCTGGGCGTTGATGATGATGTCTCCGTCAAGTTCTACGATGAGTCTCATGTGGCCTGAGCCTGAGTGTTGGGGGCCTACGCTGAGTGTCATCGTCTGAGCGCCTGGCTCATCTGGGCTGGGAGATGCCAGCGTGCTCTCTTGGGCTGGCTTCTCTGTAGTTGTCAAGGTTGTTTAGTCTGTGGGGAATCTGACTTCCTTACGCATTGGTGGAGGTCCGTCCCAGTTGTCGTTCAGAAACAGCTTCTCAGGCCGCGGGTGACCGTCGAATTGGAGTCCGAACATTTCGATGGATTCACGTTCGAAGTTCTCAACCCCTGGCCAGACATTGACTAGGGATGTCGCCTTCGGAGTGTTTCGCGGTACAGATTCCTTTAGGTTGATGAGTATATCCCGCTGGCCAGGGTTCGTGGCCGAGGAGAGATGATAGACGATTTCGAAACGAGATTCTCTGTTATAGTCCACGGCGGAAACTCCTGTGGGATGGTCGAAGCCCATCCTGTCTCGGAGGAAGAGCGCTATCTCAACAATCTTCTTGGGTGCTACGTTGACGTTTATTCTTGAACGACGTATGGCTATCGCGTCTTTGATGTCGGCGGGAAACTTCTCTTTCAGGGTCTTGATGAGACTGTCTTCTCTCTCATGTGAGAGGCTCAACTCTGGGGATACACCTTGGAACTTCGAATTTTTTGCTGAAGCATGATTATTCCTTGTTCTAGGGCCTCTGGTCTTGGTGGGCATCCAGGGACGTAGACGTCAACTGGTAAGAACTCGTGAGCCCCATTGACAATGCTATACGAATCATGGAAGAGTCCGCCTGAGATCGCGCAGTCTCCCATTGCAATTACATAACGAGGAATAGCCATCTGATCATAGATCATCCGCAGCCTCTTCGCCATCTTTTTCGTGATAGTGCCCTCTATGACGATGAGATCGGACTGTCGAAGAGATCCATATGGTAGAACACCGAATCGTTCGAGATCGTGTCGGGCACCGCTCGCAGCGCCAAACTCTGCGCTGCAACAGGCAGTTGTGATATTGACAGGCCAGAGAGAGTACATCCGGGCCCAGTTGATCACGTTCCTGATGGGCTCAGTGTCTATGACTTTATGGACGATGTCGCTGAGCTTCCCGACCCAGACGTTCATGGAGTCTGCGAGCAGTTCTATAGGATCGTCGGATTGCACAGGCTTCTGAGCCGACATTCGCGTTCATCTACTAGTAATTCTTGGTCTGTCCCTATTTATCCGCATCTTCGGATTAAGTGTTAGTTGAATACAATGGATCGTTTCCTGGCCCTAGTATTAAGGGCGTTGGCTAGATTGTTCGTAGCAGATCTCTACTGAACGCGTCAGGACGAGGCTCCAGTAGCGATTCTCCGCAGCTAGGCTACTTCGGCAATGCGTCCCGTCTGCGCCTGATACTGGTAACGTATGATCCTCTTGACGCAGTCGCCATTCAGGCATTGATAGACACGGTCACCATTGGAGAACAATTCTCGCATAACCATGGGCTTGCTGCATCCAACACATCTGAATGCTCCGCTCCTTCTCTCGTCAATGAGAAGTCTCAGATCAATCGCGCGAGTGTCGGCCTCCTTCTTCAGATATTGCCGATAAGCAAGGCTGAGAGTCTGCCAATAGTCGACATTCTCAGGGGTGGTTTCGTACTCGAAGCTTCGCCCCGCAACCACTGGAGGCTTGTACCCTTCCGCTACAAAGACGGGGTTCTTAGAGTATGGAACTTTGATTCTAGGCTGTCCTGTATGAATATCCGAATGGCCCGTACGAGTAGCAGTGTGAGCGGCCATGGCTGTTCCGAGAAAGTCGATCTGAAATCGGCTACTTCTTTCTGCTGGTACGCGGCTTCTGGGTCGACAGGACTGGGACGGGGAGCGGGATCTCTGTTACGCCCTTCGACGTAACGGAGAAGGTCACCCAGTAGGTTTCGTGTGGAGCGCCTTTCATCTTTCGGACTCTGAACTGTTTGACGAGTAACCCTCTATCGGCGAATCCTGGGTTGAACCTAATGTCGAGAATCCCATCAACAACGTAGAATAAGAGATCGTCTAGTTCGGCATATGCGCGTAAGGGTGTGTGGTGGGAGCAGAAGAAGGGTACAAGTTTCTCTTTGGGTCCTTTCGCTCTCCAGGACTTCACACCATCTAGCATGTTGAAAATGAGAGGACGATCTTCCTGGACCAGGGTGAACATTTCAGTTAGAGAATCAACGAAGACGGCTCCTCGGCCGGACATTTTCATCTCTTGCATCATGTTGAACAGGGCGGTTGTTACCGAGTGGAGATCTCGGGGATCCTTGACATGGTGCACGTATTCTGGAACTTCCGTGGGTTCCATTCTGAAGGAGAAGCAGTCGAGAAACTTCAATTGTCCTGATTCTAGGAAGGGCGTGAGGTCCCAGCCGAACGCTTCCATGTCTTGTTCGACGGCTATGGGCGGACCTTCGAAGTTCACGTAGATGCAGGGTTCCTTCCGTTTCTTCAGAATATTGTAGAACAGTTCTCCCATCAGGACCGACTTGCCAGTGCCCAGCTCGCCTGCAAGGATCATCATTGTGTTCCTTGGGATCCCTTTAGGAAGAACCTTGTCGAGGGCTTCGATCCCAGTCTCTAGTGATCCAGTCAAAGATAGTCCAGTCCTTCTGAACCAAGACCTGAGTCGACAGAAGATAAATGATGTTTAACCTGTAATAGGGATCAGGAGCTTCTACGATGACACTGGATTCCAGGTAGACCTTAACGCGTGGCGGTTGCAATACCTATCGGCAAGAGGCGGTCCGAGGAGTGGAGAATGTCCACACTTTCGCCCTCCGAGATCCAGGAAATCGTAGCTAAGTTTTCACAATCGCGAGAAAAAAACAAGCATTCATTTGTCAAAAAAAAGAAGTCCGAAAGCACGCGCCCTTCCATAGACCCCCCTGGTAGTCTCGAACATATTGAATTCCGACTAAGCTGTCAAAGATAGGTACCGCCCAGCCGACTCACGTCGAAGAAATATGGTTCGAAGATTGCGGTGGTGACTATTGAATTCTTGCCGCAATGGTCCGGATGAATGACCGGTCCAACGCCCCAGCCTCATACAGGTTAACCATCGTATTCGTACTCGCCTCGCCAGAAAGACGCCCCTGGTCGCCACGAACATGCCGCCATTTCAACTCCGTATGGCCACTCTTCGAATTGTAGATAATCCCAAGAACATAATTGACCTTGACGAAACTGATGTCGTTCACCTTCCCGAGAGTAACCTTGTCCTCAGCCTCAACATACATCGTGCCAAGATCCCTTGACCGCTCCGGAAAAACCTGAACGTCCAGCTGATAGTCGTTCGGAATGAAAGATCTGCAGGTACTAGTGATCATGAATCTTCGAAAAGCCTCAAGTGAACACGAGGTTTCCAGCTTGGGCAATATTCGCCACACCCGGACGGGTTGGTCTCCGAACTATGGTAAGCCAATCAATCTAATAACTTCATGCCCGGAAAAATTCGTCTCTCGGCAAATCAGTCGGAAAAACCGGGGTTAGAGCAGGCTAATACAGTCCCTCTTCTCATCAACCTCTCCTTCCAGAGGGATCCAGCCGCGTCATTCAAATTAACGAGGTGCTGCTAGGAATGGCGATACTTGTCAGGGTTCCTCCTCAGATTCTAGAAGAGCTTGTCGGAGCAGCCGTCTCTAAACAAGGCAACATCTACCGGGGAGAGCTAGCAAAGCTCATCGGGGCATCCAAAGAATCGCTGGACGGAAAGACTTCCCTCTACCTCATCAGCCTCATGAAACTATGCGGCCTCGCTGAGGCTGACATGGCAAAGGTTCTAAAGAAATCACGAATAGTAAACCAGCGCGGAGCTGTCACCAGGGACATCTCAGCGGGAGAGGAATTGAAAGGAGTAATCGACAATGCGCTGGAAGGATTCCAGATGCTTATTTCGGAAAGCTTCAAGCCTATCGGTTCAGAAAACCACGGTGTTCCGAATCAGCCGCCAACTAAGAGAAGGGCGGATGATAATCCGAAAACTAGCGGCAGCTGAGTCGATATTCAATCGTCAGGTCTGCAGCAACGACTTTCGGAATAGAATAGGGCGGCCGATACTAGAGGGTTTGCCGTCCTAGCGGCTGATAACGCGGGTTGGCTCTATCTTCAATATGACTCTCTGCTCATCAGGACTTCGATTGGGGTATTTGTCTATCCCTCGGTACTTCTTCGACATTTTATCGATGTGCTCCTCGGCTACATGTCCGGTTAGCTGATCGACTACCTTGCCTCGAATCACGACCAAGTCGTACGGATTGTTCTGGTCGGTAATGGCAAGAGCGACGTTTGGATTCTTCTTCACGTTGCGATGTTTAACTCGGCCGATAGCTGTGTTTACGAGTATGAACTTCCCGTCAGTGTCAACCCAGGTGGGAGTCACTTGCGGGGTCCCGTCGGGGTTCACGGTGGCGAGATATACGAAATTCTTACCCTCCAACATCTTTCGGGCACTGTCTGTCAGACTTGTCAAGTTTACAATCACTCTACGCTTTGCTTCAGTCTGGGGTTCTTATCGATTTCTCTGAATCGATTTTGGGCGAATTTCGATTGGTTGATGCCAAGAAGATGTTGAACGTTTCTGACCGTCATTTGTGTGACTCTAGAATCGATCTGGATACCTTGCTGTTGACCTAGAAGTTACGCGACGCTTTAGTCCCGTTCTGGACTGTCGTGCTCTCAGTTCTGTTCGCGGGGAGGCACATAGTGCGGCATAACAAAGCGACACGCTACGTCGTGCTCATCATTTTCTCGCTCCTTGCTCCGGCACTGCTCGCCAGCATGGTTCCTCGAGCTCACGCCGCACCGACATACACTCTTGGGACAATACCCTTTCTCGGCCAGGAGGGCACGACGTTCACGGTCGTCCTTACGGTCGGGGGGGCCAACGGCGGAACACTTTACCAGTTCAGGTTTTGGGTAAAAGATCCTGCGGCGAATCTTCATTCATCGGTTCTTCAAAACTATACGACTGCCTCAGGCCAGACCCAGTTTACTCTTCCGGTTTTCTTCTACCCGACATCCAGCTTCTCAGGTCCGAATAATTTGGTCGGCCAGTACTTTCTGAATGCGACTCAAGTTCGTCCGGTCGTCACAAATCCAAATGTCGCTGAGACTTACTTTCTCATCTTCCTGACTGACAATTATCAGTATCAGAGAACGGAGACGGTGAAAGTTCAGGCAACCGGGTATAGTCCCGGTGAACCTGCTTCTGTGAAGATAGCGACTGCATCAACACCTCCTACAACTGTTTTCGGGGTGAATACGACAGCTTCGCTCAGCGGTGTTGTGACGGCTAATTGGCACATTCCTCCTGACGCGATCCTCGATCCAAAAGGGTACATCGCAACCGTTACCGGCACAACCACAGTGAAGACTCCGGCCGATGTGTCTGGCTTCAATGTGAACCCTGCGTCAATGACGATCTCATCGTTGAACTCCCTGAAGAGCACATATCAGAGAACTGAAACGATGAGTTTCTCTTTTCGGCCAATCTATCCAGACGGCACGATTGCTTCCACGGGAGTCGCCTTACTAACACTAGCTAGGCCTGGCGGAGGGAATGTTACTCTGACTACTACCTATTCGAGCGGAAGCCAGACTTTCAATGCCACCTACAAGACCTCGGTGACTAATGTAACTGGTACCTGGACAGCGTCCCTAGGCACCTTTGCATATGCTGACGCTTGGGGAAACTCGGGTCCTAGCGCCAAGCTGACTAGTACTCCTCTGATGGTTCCAGCATCCCTTACCATCAATATCGCTGCGACAAGCTATGTTCCAATCGGGCAACAAGTAAGGCTCAACGCTACCGTAACCTATCCAGACGGAACGACACTCACAACTGGAACAGGAGTGAAATCGTTTCTGATTTACACCGGAACCCCCGCGGTCACGCATACCGTTCCACTTACCTTTGACAGTGGACTTCAACACTGGTTCGGCTCATACACTCCACAGACATCAGACCCTGGAGGTCTCTGGTCCCTCATTGTCAATGCGACCGACTCTCCGACTCCTCCCAACACGGGCTCGGCCTCCACTGCGGTCACATTGCAGGATCGTCCACCAATTGCCAGCTTTACGTCGACACCCTCCTCAGCCCCGACCGGCACCGCCATCACCTTTGACGGGACGGGAAGCTACGACCTAGACGGGACCGTGGTCTCATACTCCTGGGCATTTGGGGATGGAGCCACAGGTGCCGGAGCTGTCGTAACCCATTCCTACAGTCTTGCCAAGACCTACACTGTCACTCTCACAGTCACCGATAACGGTGGAGTTACAGGATCAACCTCCTCTCCAATCACGATCGGAGATTTACCGCCCGTCGTAAGCTTCACGCCTTCTCCTTCGACAGCCAATACCGGCCAAAGCATCACGTTGTCTATAACCGTCTACGATCCGGATGGGACGATCGTCTCGACAAGAGTCGACTGGGGGGACAGCATAGTCCAACTCTACTCGGGGGCCATAACAAGTGCCTCTCACAGCTACACTTCAACTGGTTCATCAACATCGAAGATTTTCACGATCATGATCACAGGTACGGACAACAACGCATCCTATACTTCGACCTCGGCACAAGTAACAATCAATGACAGAGTTCCAGTTCCGAGCTTCAATCCATCCTCGATATCACTCAGCACGGGTCAGAACGTTACTCTAACAATATCGGCTGCGGATCCTGATGGAACGGTAACCTCGCTCAGAGTCGACTGGGGAGATGGAAAAATAGATACGCTGTCCGGAACTGCGACCGGCGACACTCATAGTTACAGTTCAACTGGCACGTCACCATCGAACGTCTTCACGATAACCGTCAATGCAACAGACAACAGCGGCTCGACGGGAATATCCTCGTCGCAAGTTACAGTCTCTGACCGACCGCCTGTCATTACCTTCACAGCAACACCTGCTTCCGTTTCGACGGGTCAGTCAGTCACAGTAACAATAACATCGTCTGACCCAGACGGCACGATCAGCACGACCAAAGTTGACTGGGGCGACGGAACATTAGACAATATCCCAGGTGCACCCCAGACTGATGCTCATCAGTACGTCTCTACGGGCTCCGCTAGCTCGAAAACATTCCACATCACCGTTACAGTAACTGATAACAGTGGTTCTACAAGTCCCCCGAGCACTGCCGCCATAAATGTTCAAGCTAGTTCCCAATCCTCTTCCGGGACCCTGTCCTTACCATTGTACTATTTCGCGATCTTGGCAGCAGTGGTAGCAGCATTGTTAGTAGGGGGTTTTGTGGCATTCAGGAGACACAAGGTCACTCATGCGAATCTTAAGATCGACCTCGAAGCTGTCAAGTCAGAAGCCGGACGGATCGAGAACCAGGAATTCTTCCAGTCCGTGAAAGATCAGTTGAAGAAGGATAAAGATGACTAAAGTCATAGCCGTCCACTCTTTCAAAGGCGGAACGGGGAAGACTACCTTAACCGCCAACCTGGCGGCGACGTTAGCCCTTCACCACAGAGTTGGAGTGAT
>Ga0210409_10000616_pt1 | contig 54017 bp, 46 predicted proteins | sample IncBWH17MmetaG_FD_161649 | JGI IMG/M metagenome (GOLD analysis project Ga0210409, IMG submission 161649) | Forest soil microbial communities from Barre Woods Harvard Forest LTER site, Petersham, Massachusetts, United States - Inc-BW-H-17-M | ecosystem: Environmental > Terrestrial > Soil >... | reverse complement strand
ATATTGCTGCTTATCGTGCTGATGGGCGAAGTTCGACGTTTCAGCGAGCTGCGCAGAATGGTCGGCGGCGTGAGCGAAAAAATGTTGTCGCAAACGCTGAAGCGCCTGGAAGCACACGGGCTGGTTCATCGGAAGTCGTATGAGACTGTGCCGCCCCACGTGGAATATTCCTTGACTCCACTGGGAAGAACCGTGGGCGAGAGAGTTGAGGCGTTGGCCGACTGTATCGACACCATCCTTCCCGACAGTTTAGATGCACGGCGTTCGCCCCCTTCGCCCAAACACATCTAGGCGTAAAGTCAGCTTCTCTGTCGTTTGTAAAGGACGGCCATACAATACTCCGATTGCCAAAAAAATGGGTCTGACACAGGAGCGATTGAATAGCTTTGGAGAAATGATATCGCGTATGCCGCCTGGAAGACCCGGAGAGGCGGAGGAGATTGCGGCTGCAGCACTTGGACAATCTGAACGAGTCGGCGAAATCCGGACTTATTTCGCTCGAGGGCTTTTGGAGAGGGCAGACGCTCTGACTAAGAGATTTCAAAAAGCGATAACCGCAAGGCGGTTACCCACCCACTGCTAACCTCAAGAGAGCCGATTGTGCTGATTACCAACTTGCATCCACGCTGGGATTACTGACTGCGGTCGGCATGGTAATACTGGCCGTCAAAATTTGGCCATAGCCAAATATCTGCCAATCCAGCTAATCGGGTGTCAGAGCGAACGTCAGCGTCGGCTCTGGGCCATGCGCCTGTCACGACGGGCCGAATACGGCCGATACCAGGCGACGCGCAGGCAAAATCAGACACCTGAATTTCTGGCCTTGTCTTGCACGGATTTGCCAGAGACACGCTCGCTTCACATGCAGTCTTTCTTCTGTTCTAGGGGCTTGTGAAGGTAAGGCACGTCAGTTCTTCAGACGGTCGGCGGATTGCCAGTGAAAACCGCCAATTGAGCGTCGAAAGCACGCTTGTAGGCGGGCCGCGCTTCGCCCTGGGCGACGTAGGCGGCAAGGTTAGGATATTCGCCCAGCATACCCGATGCTTTCAACCGGAGCAGCACGGTCACCATCATCAGGTCACCCGCACTGAACGCGCCATCTAGCCAGTCGGCATCGCCAAGGCGATCGGAAAGTTGGCTCAGCCGGTCACGGATACGATTCTGGACGACGGGCAGGCGCTGTTCGTACCAGCTCTTGTCGCCCTCCAGGAACTTGGTGGTTTGGAGATCAAGAATCGGCGGTTCAACGGTGTTGAGCGCGGCAAACATCCACGTGATCGCGCGTGCGCGGGCATTCGCATTGTCCGGCAGCAGGCCTGCATGGCGCTCTGCGATATGGAACACGATCGCCCCCGATTCGAACAGGGCAAGATCGCCTTCTTCATAGGTCGGAATCTGTCCGAAAGGATGAAACACTCGATGCGCGGGCTCTTTCATCGCAGCGAACGAAACAAGACGAACCTCGTAAGCCTGGCCCACTTCTTCAAGCGCCCAGCGAACGCGCATGTCGCGCGCAAGTCCCTTGCCACCATCGGGCGACCGTTCAAAGGCGGTGATTATGGGGATTATTGGAAGGGACATGGTGATTTCTCCTTTGCTGGATGTCTCGTTGAGTGTCGGATACGCATTTTCTGCCGCTCACTTACTAGACGTTTGAGATTGGGCTAAATCGACATCCTCCGCACTATTTTTTTGCTGGTTCTCAAAGATCGGATAAATCGGTGTCCCGAACTCAACAATTCAAGCAAACGATCTGCCTCCACTCAGATCAGACTGGCCAATTGCGGACATTCGTAGCCGGCAGGCCAGGGCCGAATTGAGCCTGTCGCGACTGGCTCAAAACGTACATGAACAGAACTTGGGGATTGCAGCGCGAAGCGCCTCACAGCGATGCCGGCTCGCACACCTCCACGATGCCGCTTGCTCAGGGAAGCCCGCCGCCAGATCCGCCGGCATTGTGATGATGCTGTTTCATGTGCGCCTTGCGCCAGATCGCCGGCGATTCTCCGAACTCGGCTTTAAACCACCTCGTGAACGAACTCGGCATGGAATAACCCAAGAGCACTGCCACTCGTCCCAGAGAGAAATTGGGATTTTCCATATAACGCACGGCAAGATCGCGCCGCGCGTGATTGACCAGATCCGAGAAAATTTCTCCGGATTCCGACAATTGACGCTGCATGGACCTGACATTCATCCCCATGCTTTGCGAGATTTGTTCTATGGTTGCACGTCCGCTAGGCAAAGAAAGATAGATTGCCTTTTCGACATCGGATGCAAGCGACTGTTCTGTTTCCCTTAGCAGGGTATCCACATAATTTTGCGCATACTTGGCCATCTTTGAATCTGCGCGCGGGTTCGGTGAATTGAGGTCGGAAGCGAGGCAGACGATGCCGTTGAATTCGCTGCCAAATTCGATAGGTACGCCGAATATGCGGCGATATAGATTCAACTGCGGCGGCGCCTGGTGAGTAAAGTTCACGCTGAGCGGCAGCCAGCGTTCGCCGATCAATGCATTAATCGTGCGGAACAGTACGCCCAGGGCCAGTTCGATGGCTTGTCGCGACGATAGTCTTCTATCCGCCACGATTTCTTCTTTGATGATCACTTTCTGATCGGCTTCTTCGACGTGAATAGCCAGGGATTCATTCAGAAGGTGCTTGTATTGAATGAGCGTCGACAAGACGTCTTTGAGGGTTTCCTGATGAGCAATGAGCAAACTCATCACGCCAAAATCGGATAATTGCCGCGATTCCGCCATCAAGAGGCCAAAAGTAGGGCAACTGGTCTGCTGTGCTGATTCTTCTAACAACTGAATTGCCGCACTGACGGGAATTTTCTGATCCGGATCCGCCAGCAGGTTCTTGCTCAAGCCGACCTTCTGCAACAGACTTTGAGGATTCAGTCCGAGGCTGTGCGCCACCTCAAAATAATTGGTCAGCGCCGCCGCCCTTACAAGCGTATTCATAAGAATCATCCCGTCAATCGACTGTAGCGTGATTTGATGTGCGATTTATTCTGTCATGAAATGTGTATTGCCCGCCTTCATTATGCAAGGTTTGTCATGAAATGCAAAGTTTGAGCCGCCCAATGTGAAGCGGGCTAACTCTTCCTCCAGTATATTTTTCTTCATGCGAAGAGATCGCAAAAGAAAAAATCAAAAACTGGAGATAAAGAATGTCTAAATGCGTCCGTTTTTACGAAACTGGTGGACCGGCAGTCCTGCGCTATGAAAACGTGGAAGTCGGGCAGCCCGGTGCTGGACAGGTCAGACTGCGGCATGTTGCCGTCGGACTGAACTTTGCCGATACCTATTTCCGTAATGGCACGTATCCCGTGCCCTTGCCATCAGGAATCGGCGTCGAGGCCTCCGGCGTGGTGCAGGCGGTGGGCAGCGGGGTGGCGGATTTGGCGATCGGCGATCGCGTTACCTATACCGGTTTTCATACGGCACTGGGGGCTTACAGCACCGAGCGTCTGATCGATGCGTCCCTGCTGATCAAGTTACCGGAAACCATTGCTTTCGAGGCCGCAGCCGCCATGACCATGCGCGGCCTGACTTCCGCCTACCTGATGCGCCGCATCCATGCTTACCAGCCCGGCGACAGCATCTTGTTGCATGCAGCAGCGGGCGGTGTTGGCTTGATCGTCTCCCAGTGGGCAAAAATTCTCGGGCTGAGAGTGATCGGCACCGTATCTTCCGATGCCAAGGCGGCGCTTGCGCTGGCGAACGGATGCGACGCAGTCATCAACTACAGCCACGAAGACGTCGCCAAGCGCACCCGCGAGTTGACAGACGGACGCGGGGTCGATGTCGTGATCGACGGCGTCGGTAAAGATACCTTCATGTCTTCACTGAACTCGCTCAAGCGCCGCGGCTTGCTGGTCTGCGTCGGCACAGCATCGGGCGCCATTCCGCCATTTGATCCCGTGTTGCTGGCCATGAAGGGATCTGTCTTCATGACGCGCCCGGCGCTTGCCGATTACATCGCCGATCCGGCGGAAAAGGCGGCGCTGGCGAACGAGCTGTTTGCCCACGTCGCCAGCGGCAAAATCAATATTCAGATCAATCAGCGCTACAGCCTGGAAGACGCGGCGGCGGCCCACCACGATCTGGAGTCGCGCAGCACGACTGGTTCTTCCATCTTTATCATCTGAGGAGGCGGTCATGCGGATTGAGCAATTGACTTGCAGCATAGGTGCAGAGGTAATGGGCGTCAGTCTCGCCGATGCGGTCCACGATGAGGCGCTGTTTACCGAAATCAGATTGCAGCTGGTCAAGCATAGGGTGCTGTTTTTGCGCGATCAGGATATCAGCCGGGCCGAGCATGTTGCCTTTGCACGCCGCTTCGGCGAGCTGGAGGATCACCCGGTTGCCGGCAGCGACCCGGATTACCCGGGTCTGGTGCAGATTTACAAGACGCCTGAGCAGCCGAATGCGCGCTATGAAAATGCCTGGCATACCGATGCCACCTGGCGCGCGGCGCCGCCATTCGGCTGCGTATTGCGCTGCGTGGAAACGCCGGATGTCGGCGGCGATACGATTTGGGCAAATATGGTTCTGGCATACGAAAACTTGCCTGAAGACATCAAAAACAAGATTGCAGCATTGCGTGCGCGTCACAGCCTTGAAGCCAGTTTTGGCGCCGCCATGCCCATCGAAAAGCGTCTGGCGTTGAAAGCGCAATTTCCCGATGCGGAACATCCGGTGGTCAGGATACATCCCGATACCGGCGAAAAGATTCTGTTTGTGAATGCATTTACCACGCACTTCACCAATTTTCATACGCCAGCCAATGTCCGCTTCGGGCAGGATTGCGCGCCTGGTTCCAGCCTCTTGCTAAATTATCTGATCAGCCAGGCCAATATTCCTGAATACCAGGTGCGCTGGCGCTGGAAGAAAAACAGCGTTGCGATCTGGGATAACCGCAGCACCCAGCATTACGCGGTCATGGACTATCCGCCGTGCCATAGAAAGATGGAACGCGCCGGCATTGTCGGCGACCTGCCATTTTGAGTTCAAGCTAATTTTTAAATAAAACAGAATATTCCAAGGAGTCCACCATGCAATTTCTCGACGATTCATTGTTTCCGGAAAATCAACACAAGGTAGTCATCACAGTCGCGCCGTATGGTCCGGAATGGGAGCCGCGGGATTTTCCGGAAGATATTCCGCTCACCATGGAAGAACAGATTCAAAAAGCGGTGGATTGCTATAACGCCGGCGCCACGGTATTGCATCTGCATGTGCGCGAACTCGACGGCAAAGGCTCCAAGCGTCTGTCGAAATTCAATGAACTGATCGCCGGCGTCAAGGCTGCAGTGCCAGACATGATCATCCAGGTCGGCGGTTCGATTTCCTTCGCCCCGGAAAGCGACGGCGAAGCTGCCAAATGGCTGTCGGATGACGCACGCCATATGCTGGCTGAGCTTTCGCCGAAACCGGACCAGGTGACCGTGGCGATCAACACGACGCAGATGAATATTACAGAGTTGATGATCCGCTCAGAGCTGGCGGGGACTTCATTGATGGAACCTGGCTATTACGAGGCTTACCGAGAAATGACCGTGCCTGCCGGCCCAGGCTGGGTGGAAGAGCACTTGCGTCGCTTGCAGGCGGCCGGCATCCAGCCGCATTTCCAGCTGACAGGCATGCATGCGCTGGAAACGCTGGAACGGCTGGTGCGCCGGGGCGTCTACACAGGCCCCTTGAATGTAACCTGGATTGGCATCGGCGGCGGCTTTGACGGACCAAATCCGAATAATTTCATGCAGTTCATTAACCGTCTTCCTGATGGCGCATGCTTGACCGCGGAATCGCTGATGCGCTACGTATTGCCATTCAATATGATCGCGATGGCGATGGGCTTCCATCCACGCTGCGGTATCGAAGACTGCATCATGGACCAGCATGGAAAGCGCATGACGTCTGTGCAGCAGATCGAGCAGTGCGTACGCATTGCCCGTGAACTGGGGCGTGAAGTGGCAAGCGGCAAGGAAGCGCGGGAAATCTACAAGATTGGCGTCCAGTACAAGAGTGCGGAAGAGACGCTGGCAAAACTCGGCATGGCGCCCAACCGCGTGCAAGGCGAGCGAGGTTTTCCACTACGGGAAGCGCAAACACAGTAAGCCACAGCCATACATCATGATAAATGCAAACCGGAGCAGAGCTATCTGCCCGAGTTTGCAAGCTTAGAATCGCAAAAAAAGCGATCTACACCGGAGACAATCTTGGCTTATCACTACACATCATCTGGCGTGGACGCGAGTCCGGTCGTCAATGTCACGCGGCGTTACGCCTGGCTGGTTTTTGCACTGACCTTGGGATTGCTGATCTCTGACTACATGTCGCGTCAGGTGCTCAATGCGGTATTCCCGATGATCAAAGCCGAATGGAATCTATCCGATTCCCAGCTGGGCGCCTTGGGAGGCATCGTTGCCCTGATGGTCGGGTTGCTGACATTTCCTCTTTCCTTGTTCGCGGATCGCTGGGGGCGGGTTAAAAGCCTGGTGCTGATGGCGACGTTGTGGAGCCTGGCGACGCTTGCCTGCGGCTTGTCGCAATCGTATCACCAGATGTTTCTGGCGCGGTTTTTTGTCGGCGTCGGTGAAGCTGCATACGGCAGTGTAGGGGTAGCCTTGGTGCTATCCGTCTTTCCTGCCAATCTGCGTTCCACGCTGACGGCGGCATTCATGGCCGGCGGCTTGATAGGTTCCGTTCTTGGCGTCGGTTTGGGCGGCATGCTGGCCACGCACTTCGGCTGGCGCTGGTCGTTTGGATACATTGCCTTGTTCGGCCTGCTGCTCGCCATCCTCTTTCCACTGTGCCTGAGAAAGAACAGAGCGGCTCTGGATCATCCGAACGGTACTGGATTCCCGCAAGCCTCTGCCGCATTCAAAGGCCAGCGCGCGCCACTGATTGGCTTGTTCGCGACCAGGTCCGTGTTGTGCGCCTATGCCGGAAGCGGCCTGCAGCTGTTCATTATCAGCGCCCTGGTCGGCTGGATGCCGAGCTATCTGAACCGGTCTTACCAGATGATGCCGGACAAGGCCGGCATTCTCGCCGCTGCATTTTTAATCAGCGCCAGTCTGGGCATGGTTCTGTGCGGCATGGCGAGCGATCGTCTGGGACGCAATTCGCCGGTACGGAAAGTGAAGCTGGTCATCGGTTTTTGCATTGCCAGCGGCGCCTTGCTGATGTTTGCCTTTCAATTGCCCTTGGGCTCCAGCCAGCTCATTTTCATTGCCTTGGGCATGTTTTTTGCTGCCGGATCGGCGGGTCCGGCAGGCGCCATGGTCGCTAATCTGACCAGTCCTTCCATCCACGGCACCGCATTCGCGACGCTGACTTTGGCAAACAATTTACTAGGCTTCGCACCCGGTCCGATCGTGACCGGAATTCTGGCGGACCGGCTAGGCCTGCAAGCGACATTGCAGTTGATTCCTTTGATCAGCATAGCCTCAACTCTGGTGTTCGTGATTGGTAAGCATTATTACGAAAACGATCTGAGCAAAGTCGCATCGCTGGCCGTGGAAAAAAATATCGCGACATGCTAACCGAGACCGGCCGACATGCCGTTACGCAGATTCTGTTGAGAGGCAAAGCGCAATGACAGCGACATCGCAGGTGCTTCCAAAAATGGATATAGCCATCGGTCAAAGGAAGTTTGCCCGCATCGATGGAAAAGATATCGCAATTTTCAATGTCGACGGAGATATCTATGCGATTGACGATAGCTGCCCGCATTCGGGTGCCTCGCTGTTTCGCGGCAGGCTGGATGGCTACATGCTGAAGTGCCCCGCGCATGGCTTGAGTTTCGATATTCGTAGCGGATGCATGAAATATGGCCCAGGCATGGTTGTCCGCACTTATGCAAGCAAACAGATTGATGGAGAAATCGTGATCGATTGCTCAGAAGTAAAGAACGCTGAATAGCAATATGTGCTGCAAGAACCGATCGCCATGGGCGTAAAACCGGCTCTTTTGATGGGCACCGAAGCGCCAATTTTAGCCAGCTCCGTTTTGTTCAAATTGAACATGCAAGCGAGAGGCTGAATTTTCACTAAACGCTTGAATCAAGGCTGACGCAATCCGCGTGAACGCCAGGCACCGTTTCGTCTGCAGTATTTGGAGAGTCGCTATGTTAGATCAAAAGAACAGCACCATTTTAATCGTTCCCGGACTGCGGGATCACGTGCCGGATCATTGGCAGAGTCTACTTGAGGCGCGCTTGTCGGCATTCAGGTCGGTTCCGCCGCTGGAGACAAACAAGCTGGATCTTGGCGCAAGGATCGCCGCGATCGAGAAAGCCATCGATGACATCGACGGCCAGATCATCGTCGTTGCACATAGCGGCGGAACCATCATGTTCGCGCATTGGGCGCAGACACATTCGACTGAAAAAATCCAGGGTGCTTTGCTGGCCGTCCCGCCGGATTTTGAAAAGCCGCTGCCACCGGGCTATCCGGCTATCGAGGAGTTGAGGGAAAACGGATGGTTGCCGGTGCCGCGCACGCCGCTTCCGTTTCGCTCCATCGTTACCGTCAGCGAGAACGACCCCCTGGGCGACATCGCAGCTGTCAGCGCGTTGGCCGGCGACTGGAACAGCCAGATCGTCAACCTGGGCAAGGTCGGACACTTGAACCCGGCTTCAGGATACGGGAACTGGCCGGAAGCGGATGTACTGATTCAACGGCTCATCGATCAGTGTTGATTGCCTGGAATTTCAGTTTTTCTTACTCAAGGCTTGATTCATTTTAAAGATCGAAGAAGCCGCATTTCTGTTTAAGGAGAAAAAGTAAAAGCCATAGACCTCAAAAACCTGATTTGCCGAGAATCGTGACGATTCTGTCTGAATTTTCAAAAAAATAGTTTGCTTCATCATTTAAAAAATATATCCGGGGACAAAGATGAAATTGAAGTTAGCAAGCATTGCAGCACTATCCTTAGTTACTTGCGCAGCATCTGCGCAATCTTCGGTCACTATCTACGGCATGGTCGATTCCGGGATATTGTCGATATCGAACAATTCCAATCCGGCCTTGGGTTATCTGCCTAACGCGAGCAATGGCGGCGCAGTCGTCGGTGTCAAGGACGGCGGGATGGGCCTGAGTTTCTGGGGTATCCGCGGTTCCGAGGATATTGGCAACGGCATGAAAGCCAACTTCAATTTACGCGGCAATTTTTCTACCCAGACGGGGGCGGGCGGCGGTCCCAATTCATCGGGCGGAACTTCCATGTTCAATCAGGAAGCCAATGTCGGCCTTTCCGGCGATTTCGGTTCGATCAAGGCTGGCCGCGTCATCGCGCCAGTGTTTTACGCATTTGCCGCGACGGATGTGCGTGGCGGGGCATATTTTGGCAGTAGCTTGACCGGCCTGATCGGCATGAACAGTGCAACAGGGGCTTTTGCCGGCAGCAATTCAAATGCCGCCATCGCCACCATCTACAATGACAATGCGATCGTCTATGTTTCTCCTAAAATCTCCGGAATCACGGCCAGTTTTGAATATGCATTTGGTGAAGTTGCAGGAAATGCGGCGGCCGGCAGGCAAATCGTCGGGACCCTGGCTTACGATGGTCCTCGTTTGAAACTAGACGCCATTTATTACAGCGGCAATGACAATGGCATCGTTGCATCCCTCAATCCCCAGGGGCACACCACCAACCGCCTGATGCAGATCGGCGCGCTGTACACCTTCGAATCCTTATCGTTGAGCGTGGGATACTGGAAGGCTGAAAATCCGACCTTCCCAGGCGCTGGAGTCAATCCTGCCAAATTTGGTGGCGCGGCAACCACAGGCCGCCTCAGCATGATGAACTATGGGGCAGGGTATCGCATTTCTCCCCAGCTCAATCTGACCTCCGGCGTGTACAGCATCAAAGACGGCAATAACGCAGCGAACAAATCCGTCATGTATGTGGTCGGCGCCGATTACGCGCTGTCGAAGAGCACCAAGCTGTACCTGGAAGCAGCCGACGTCAATAACCACGGCAGCAATATGAACCAGTCTCCTGTCTATGCACAACCGGTAACGGCAGGCGTGAGTACGCATGCATGGATGGCAGGCATCAACCATAGGTTTTAATCTGAAGAGGGCCGCGCCGCTGTCTGGTGCGGCCTTTTTTAGCTAAATATCTTTTTAAATCATGTCATTGCAGAATTTTATTAATGTTTTTATTTAATTCCATGAGGCTTTGCCGTTACATCTGCATCCTTGTAATTAATTAATTCGTTGATTAATCTTTGATGCATGACCACCCCCGCGCCAGTACGCGGCCGACCGCTGGCATCCGACCAGGACAGCCGCGAAAAGCTGCTCGACACCGCCACCCTGCTGTTTTCGTCGCAGGGCATCGCGGCCACCACGGTCGCCGCTGTCGCGCGCCAGGCCGGGGTCACCGCCGCCATGGTGCACTACTACTTCAAGAACCGCGACCAGCTGATCGAAGCCGTGGTCGACGAACGGGTCAGCCTGTTCATCCGCAGCATCTGGGATCCGATCAGCGGCGATCAGCCGCCGGAGCAGATGATCATGGGGATTGTCGACAGGATGATCAGCACCACGGAAAAAATGCCCTGGATGCCGGCCCTGTGGATACGCGAAGTCCTGAGCGACGGCGGTCAGCTGCGCGAGCGCATGGTGCGGCGGGTGCCGCTGGCCAAGCTGGCGCTGTTTGCCGACAGCATCGCGCGCAGCCAGCAGGCGGGCCAGCTCAATCCGCAGCTGCGCCCTGACCTGATTTTCATTTCCGTCATCGGCCTGACCATGCTGCCGCTGGCGATGGCGCGTACCTTGAAGGACAGGCCGTCATTGCCGATTGCGCACAAGCTGGCGCTGATGGACAAGGCGGTTCTGGTGCGCCATATCAAAGCGCTGCTGTTGCACGGGTTGGCCATGCCTGGCGCGACCCTCTCTGACGACTAACCGGGGATTTCCATGCATACCAGCCTGGCCGATCATTGCAAGCAGCTTGCCCGTCCTGCCGGCATCGCGGGCGCGGTTTTCAGCTACCTGGCGCTGGCGGCGTGCACGCCGGCCAACGATAACGACTGGCAGGGCTATGTCGAAGGCGAATATGTGTATGTCGCGGCGTCGCAGGGCGGCCGCCTGGACCGGCTGTCGGTGCAGCGCGGCCAGCAGGCGGCGCTGGACGCGCCCTTGTTTGCGCTGGAAGCGGGCGATGAAAGCGCTGCCCACAACCAGGCGCAGCGTCAGCTGAAAGCCGCCGAAGCGCAGCTGGCCGACATCCAGAGCGGCAAGCGGCCGCAGGAACAGGAGGTGACGCGGGCGCAGCTGGCGCAAGCGCAGGCGACGGCGCTTAAAGCCACATTGCAGTTACACCGCGACGAATTGCAGTTCCAGGCCGGCGGCATCGCGCGCCAGCAGCTCGACGACTCGCGCGCGGCAGCCGAGACGGCGAACGCCCAGGTGCGGCAGTGGCAAAGCCAGTTGACGGTGGACCGCTTGCCTAGCCGCGAAGCCCAGGTGCGGGCGCAACAGGCTCAAGTCGCCGCCGCCCAGGCGGTGCTGGCGCAGGCCGACTGGAAGCTCGGCCAGAAAACGGTGACGGCAACCCGCGCCGGATTGGTGTTCGATACCATGTACCGAGAAGGCGAATGGGTGGCGGCCGGCAATCCGGTGCTGCGCATGCTGCCGCCGGAAAACGTCAAGATCCGCTTCTTCGTGCCGGAAACCACCCTCGGGCGCTTCAAGCTCAATCAGGCGCTGACGCTCAGCTGCGACGGCTGCCCGGCCAACGTGGCGGTGCACGTTTCCTATATTTCCACCGAATCCGAGTACAACCCGCCCATCATCTACAGCAACCAGTCGCGCGCCAAGCTGGTGTACATGATCGAAGCGCGGCCGGCGCCGGCCGATGCGCTCAAGCTGCATCCGGGCCAGCCGGTGGAAGTGAGGCTGCAATGACGGCCATCGCCAGCGAACCTGGCAACGGCGCTGGCAGCGATGCCGAAAAGACGGGCGGTGACCTGGTGGTCGATGTCGACCGCATCAACAAGCATTTTGGCAGCAAGCATGTGGTGAAAGATCTGTCGCTGCAGGTCCGGCGCGGCGAGATCTTCGGCTTCCTGGGGCCGAACGGCAGCGGCAAGACGACTTCGATCCGCATGATGTTCTGCTTGCTGACGCCGGATTCCGGCCATGGCACCTGCATGGGCTTCGATATCATCAAGCAGAGCGACCAGATCAAGCGCCGGGTCGGCTACATGACGCAGAAGTTCTCTTACTGGGATGACCTCAGCATCCGCGAAAACCTGGATTTCGTGGCGCGCATCTACGGCATGCAACGGCGCAAGGAAGTGGTCGACCAGAGCCTGGAGAAACTCGGCCTGAGCAGCCGCGCCAAACAGCTCGCCGGCTCGCTTTCGGGCGGCTGGAAGCAGCGGCTGGCGCTGGCGGCCAGCATGTTGCACCAGCCGGAACTGCTGTTGCTGGACGAGCCGACCGCCGGCGTCGATCCGGCCGCGCGCCGCGATTTCTGGGAGGAGCTGCACCGGCTGGCAGCGCAAGGCATCAGCGTGCTGGTCAGCACCCATTACATGGACGAGGCCGAACGCTGCCACAAGCTGGCTTACCTGGCTTACGGCAAGCTGCTGGTGCAAGGCACCGCCGCCGAAGTGGTGGCGGGCCAGGGGTTGAGCACCTGGGCGATTTATAACAGCCGCGACAGCGACATCCGCGACAACAAGCTGGTCGGCCTGTCGCAGCAACTGCATGGGCAGCCGGGAGTCGACCAGCTGGTGGTGTTCGGCACCTCGCTGCATGTCTGCGGCAAGGATGCCGCCTTGCTGGAGCAGACCCTGCGCCGCATTACCGCCGGTCACGGCCTGCGCATGGAAGCGATCGACACCAGCCTGGAAGACGTCTTCATCTACATGATGAACCGCTCCACCGACAATTTCGAGGAGTAGTCATGAGCGGCTTTTCGGGGTTTTCGGGTTTCTCATTCAACCGCTGGTGGAGCATCGTCCTCAAGGAATTCCTGCAGCTGATGCGCGACCGCGTCACGGTGCGCATGATCACCGTGATCCCGGTGATGCAGATGGTGCTGTTCGGCTTTGCCATCAACAGCGATCCCAAGCATATGCCGACCGCCGTCATCGCCGCCGATCACAGCGAGTTCACGCGCACCTTCATCGCTGCCATGAAGGCGTCCGACTATTTCGATATCGTCGCCGAACTGCCCAACGAAGCGGCGGCCCGCAGCGCGCTGGCGCAGGGCAAAGTGCTGTTCGTCCTCAACATTCCGGCCAGCTTCACGCGCGACCTGCTGCGCGGCCAGCGGCCTGCCTTGCTGGTCGAGGCTGACGCCACCGACCCTACCGCCACCGGCATGGCGCTGGCGGCCTTGCCGCAACTGGTGCAATCGGTCGCCGACAAGGACTTGAAAGGCGCGCTGGCGAAGTTCAGCGGCGGCGCGCCAGCCTTCGAGGTTCAGGTGCAGCGCCTGTATAACCCGGAAGGCGTGACCCAGTACAACGTCGTGCCTGGCTTGATGGGCGTGATCCTGTCGATGACCATGGTGATGATGACGGGCCTTTCCATGACCCGCGAACGCGAGCGCGGCACCATGGAAAACCTGCTGGCGACGCCGGTCTCGCCGATCGAAGTCATGAGCGGCAAGATCATGCCGTATATCGCGATCGGCCTGATCCAGGCCACCATCATCCTGCTCGGCGCCCGTTTCATGTTCCATGTGCCGTTTGCCGGCAGCGTGCTGGCGATCTACCTGGCGGCGCTGCTGTTCATCGCCGCCAGCCTGACGGTTGGCATCACCTTGTCCTCGATCGCGCAAAACCAGTTGCAGGCGATGCAGCTGACCATGTTCTATTTCTTGCCGAACATCCTGCTGTCCGGCTTCATGTTCCCGTTCCAGGGCATGCCGAGGTGGGCGCAGTTCATCGGCAACCTGCTGCCGCTGACCTATTTCAACCGCCTGATACGCGGCATTCTGCTGAAGGGCAACGGCTGGGTCGACCTGTGGCCGAGCGTCTGGCCGCTGATGCTGTTCACGGTGATCGTGATGGGCATTGCGCTGCGCTTTTATCGCCGTACCCTGGATTGAGGGAGTCATCATGCAGCCAGCAGCGATGCTAGTCCGAATGCGGTGTGCGGCAAGGCTGGCCTTGTGCCTGGCGATCAGCGCTGCGCTCAGCGCCTGCGCGGTCGGGCCGGATTTCCAGGCGCCGGCGGCGCCGGCCGTGGTGCAATACACGGCCGGCGTGCAGCCGCAGGCCACGGCAGCCAGCGGCGGCGCGGGCGGCGTGGCTCAGCAGTTTGACGCCGGCATGGATATTCCGGCGCAATGGTGGCAGCTGTTTCATTCGCCGCAGCTGGATACGCTGGTGCGCACGGCGTTAGACAACAGTCCGCAGATTGCGCAGGCAAAAGCGACTCTGCGCCAGGCCAGCGCAACGCTGCAGGCGGAAACCGGCGCCACCCGCTATCCGCGAGCCGATCTGCAGCTGGGCGGCGCGCGCCAGCAGATCGACACCACTGCGCTAGGGATTCCGAATGTGCCGCAGGCCGGGCCGTTCAACCTGTACAACGCCTCGCTCAATGTGTCCTACACCATCGACGCTTTCGGCGCCAACAGCCGCATGCTGGAAGGCTTGCAGGCACAGGCGCAGAACCAGGCAGAAGAATTGCGGGCAGCGCGTCTGGCATTGGCGGGCAATGTCGTCACGGCGGCCATCAGGCAGGCCGTGTTGCAGACTCAGATCGCCTGCACGTTGCAGATGCTGCAGCTGCAGCGCCAGCAGCTCGCCATTATGCAGCAGCAGCTGGCCGCCGGCGGCATTGCCGAGCGCGATCTGAAGAACCAGCGCGCCTTGGTGGCGCAAAACGAGGCAGCTTTGCCGGGGCTGCAGCAGCAAATGGCGCAGGTCAGCCATCAGCTGGCGGTCTATCTGGGGCAGGCGCCTGGCGCGGCAACGCTGGCGCCGCTAGATCTGGATGCGCTGACGCTGCCGCAGCGGCTGCCGCTCAGCCTACCTTCAGCGCTGGCGCGCCAGCGTCCCGACATCCGCGCCGCGCAAGCCACGCTGCACCAGGCCAGCGCCCAGGTCGGGGTGGCCACGGCCGGCCTTTATCCGCAGCTGACTTTGTCGGGCAGCGCCGGCGCGGAACAGACGCATATCGCCGATATCGCCAATAGCCTGAATGTCTGGAGCCTTGGCCTGAAGCTGATGCAGCCCTTGTTCCACGGCGGCGAACTGCGCGCCAAAAAACGTTCCGCGGTCGCCGCCTATGATGCGGCCGCGGCCGGCTATCAGCAAACGGTGCTGCAGGCCTTGCAGCAGGTGGCGGACAGCTTGCGCGCGCTGGAGCACGATGCGCTGGCGCTGCAGGCGAGGACGCAAGCGGCCGAAAATTCCCGCGACAGCCTGGCGATCGCCTTGAAACAGTATCAGACCGGCGGCGTCAGCCATCTGAGTTTGCTGGACGCTCAGCGTCAAAGCCTGCAGAACGAGCTTGACCGCAGCGTGGCGCAGGCGGCGCGCTATGCCGATACCGCGGCGTTATTGCAGGCGCTGGGCGGAGGCTGGTGGAATGAAGCAGGTGCGGCGCAGGATCCGCATTAGCGGCCTTTTGCGCCGATATAGGCAAGCACCGGTTCCAAGCCTTGAATGACAGGCGCGCCGCTGATCACGGCATCGGCCGAGCACCAGGGATAAGGCAGGACGGAGACCCATTCCATGACATCGTCGCGTACCTCCGGCGGCAGCGTTTGCATGGCTTCTATCGTGATCGACAGGCGTTGCGCCAGATGGGATTCTGCGGCGAAGAACCAGTCGTAGCGGCCGCAGCCGACGCGCACGGCGCGGCTTTCCTTTTCCGTCATGGCGACCAGCCAGTCGCAGGAAAAAACCGTTTCCTGATTCTTCGGCGGCACTGCCAGGCAAAAGGTATAGATATTCTCGTACATCTGGCCAAAGCGGCGCACCAGCAGGTCCGCGATATGCTCGCGTCCTGCCGTCGCCGGCGGAAACGTGATGGCGCCGCTGTTGACCGCCATGGCCAGGCTGGCGTCTTCAGTGAAGGCGCGCGCCATCAGGTGCGGCCGGTTGCCGTCCTTGGCCTGGATGTAGGCCAGGATGGAATTGGATGGTGTGCGCATGCAGGATACCTCTGGTGGCGGGGCTGGCAAAGACGACAGCGCCTATTATCGGTCAGGCAGTGTTTGTGTGCTGGCCGGCCATCGATGGCCGCGGATGGCTAAGCCAGCGCGGCCGGCAATTCGTTCTTCAGGAAATCGACAAAGGCCCTGACTGCCGGCGCCAGGCCGCGGCGCGACGGGAACAGCACCACCAGGTGGCCGGCCCTGGGGCGCCACTCCGGCAGCACCACTTGCAGCGTGCCTGCCGCCAGTTCAGCGGCACAGGCGTAGCGCGGCAGGGTAGCGACGCCCATGGCGGCCAGCGCCGCTTGCTTCAGCACGGACAAATTGTCGCTTTGCAGCCTGAGTTTGCCGATCGGCGCCTGGTGCCTGGCCTCATCCGGTCCTAGCAGGCGCCAGCTGGCTTCGCTGTCGCTCAGCGGCGCATAGTACAAGGCGTCGGCCTCGGCCAGCGCCGCCAGGTCGTCAATCGGCCCATGCTGCGCCAGGTATGGCGGACTGGCCGCCAGCGTCCAGTGCACCGAGCAGAGACTGCTTTGCACCAGGCTCGACGATTCCAGCTGGGCGCCGATGCCGCGCACCACGACATCGATGTTTTCTTCTATCAGATCGATCTGGCGGTTGCTGGCCTGGACCATCAGGCGCACCTTGGGGAACTGCTGCATGAAGCGCGGCAGCAGGTGCGGCAAGGCAATGTCCGCGACTGCCATCGGCAGGCTGACGCGCACCGTGCCGCTAGGCTCGCCCAGGCGCTTGCGCACCGCATCTTCGCCGGCATGCGCCTCGGCGACCATTGCGGCGCAATGGCGGTACAGTTCCTGGCCGGCCTCGGTCAGGCTCATGCGGCGCGAAGTGCGCTGCAGCAGGCGGGCGCCGAGGCGCGCTTCCAGCTGCGTAATGCGGCGTGAAATGCGCGACTTCGGGATCCCCAGCGCATCGCCGGCCGCGGTAAAACCGCGCCGCTCGACTACCTGGGCAAACAGATAAAGGTCATTCAGGTCGATCGCCAGAGGATTCATGGGGGCTTTGTTCGTTTTATCGTTCCACCAGCGAAACGATAGGTTGTCATTTTGCACCTTTTCCCATGATCGTTGCAAGCGCATCATGGATCCCAGGCAAAGAAAGCAATTGCCGCTCACCAGAAACTACCTACATTACCTACAGGAGAATCACATGAAACACAGCAAATTTATCCAGGCTGGCGCCATCGCCGCTCTGGCTTTCTCGCTTTTCGCCGCTAACCTTGCCGCAGCCGCCCCGGTTGCCGCGGCCGACGCACAGGTCCTGAGCGGGAACGCCTATCTCACCCCGCAATCGCGCGACGATACCGTGCTGCTGCTGGTCGATCATCAGGTCGGCCTGTTGACTGGCGTACGCGACATGCCCGTTGCCGAGCTCAAGCATAACGTGGTGGCGCTGGCCAAGGCGGCGCAGGCATTGGGCGTGCCCGTGATCATGACGGCTACCATGCCGGACGGCATGTGGGGGCCGACCATTCCGGAACTGCGCGCGGCCTTGCCAGGCGTGCCGGTAATCAGCCGCAAAGTGGTCAATGCCTGGCAAGATCCGCAGGTGCAAGCGGCGATCCGTAAAACCGGGCGCAAGCAAATCCTGATCGCCGGCGTTTCGCTGGAAGTCTGTGCTACTTTCCGGGCCCTGTCCGCCAAGGCCGCCGGCTACGATACGCGCGTGGTGCTGGATGCCTCAGGCACATTCAATGACGCCAAGCGCACGGTCGGCTTGCAACGGCTGGCCGGCGCCGGCGTGCCGGTGACCGACTATGCCACGGCGGCAGTCGAAATGCTGCGGGATAACACCGACCCGAAGGCACAGGATGTCTATGCCGCGCTGGACATGCCGTTCGCCAATCTGGTCTGGCAGCTGCACAGCGCGTTCAGCAAGCAATAAAGCAGGCATCTTTCATCGGCAACAGGAGAATCCACATGAACAAGAGAATAGTTGTCTCGCCGGTGGTCGCCGGCCATGAAATGCGCATCGGCCAGGGCTTCAACGCCATGCATTTTACGGAAAGCGATTTCCAGGGAATGATCGATCCGGTCGTCATGCTGGACCACTTCCACATGACAGCGCCGACCTTCGAGCCGCATCCGCACGCCGGCATCTCGGCCGTGACCTATGTGTTTGAAGATTCCGCCAGCCCGCACCACAACTACGATTCGCTCGGCAACCAGGGGCCGATCCATGCCGGCGACCTGCACTGGTTCGTCGCCGGCCGCGGCGCGGTGCATACCGAGCAGCCGGAAGGCGAGAATCCGCATGTGCATGCCTTGCAGATTTTCGTGAACCTGCCTGCCGCGCAGAAGATGATGGCGCCGCATGCGCTGCATGTGGATGCCGCCGACATGCCTGTGTTCCAGGCGCCGGGGGTGCGGGTGAGGGTGGCGGCAGGCGAGTCCCAGGGCTTGCGCTCGCCGGCGCAGCTGCCGCAGCCGTTCACGTTGCTGGATGGTTTTCTGGAAGCCGGCGGCACTTTTGAACATGCGGTTCCGGCAGGCTGGAACGCCATGATCTACGCGGTGCAGGGCACGCTTGGCGTGAGCATGGATGCTTTCGCCTGCACCCAGCAGGTGACGGCCGGCCAGGCGCTGGGGAGCAGCGAGGCGAGCGCCGTCAGGCTGACTGCGGCAGACTCTGCCCACTTCGTGATCTTGTCCGGCCCTGCGCTCAGGGAACCAATGGTCAAGCACGGACCGCTGGTGATGAATACCCTGGAGCAGATGAACGACCGGCTGCGGGCTTACCGGCGTGGCGAATTCGGCCGGCTGGAGCTGCCTACCAGCCCGGCTGGCCATCTTTCCGCGGCAACAGATGCGGCTTGAAGCGCGCCGCCAGGAAGTCGACGAAGGCGCTGACCTTGGCCGACAGGTTGAGGCGCTCCGGGTAGACCGCAAAGATGTCGGATGGGGGCAGTGTCCAGTCTTCCAATACCTGGCGCAAGCGCCCGGAGCGCAGGTAAGGAGCGACATCCCATTCGGAACGCATCAGGATGCCGTGGCCGGCCAGCGCCCACGCCAGCACGGTTTCGCCGTCGTTGCTGCTGAGGGCGCCGCGCACCTTGACCGTCTCCTGGCGCTTGCCGCGGCTTAAATGCCAGCTGCCGTAGGCGGCTTCGTTTTCCCGCAGCACGATGCAGGCATGGGTCTGCAGGTCGCGCGGCGTGGCCGGCGCCGGATGCTGTTTCAGATAAGCCGGCGCGGCGCACAGCAGGCGGCGGTTGGCAGCGATCTTGCGCGCGATGATGCGTGCATCCGGCAGCTCGCCGATGCGGATGCCGATATCGAAGGCCTGGTCGGTCAGGTTCACAGGCCGTTCGGACAGTAGCAGCTGTACTTCCACCTCCGGAAAGCGCTTGCTGAATTCCGAGACGGCGGGGCCGATGTGCTTGCGGCCGAAGCCGAAACTGGCGTTGACCCGCAGCAGCCCCTTGGGCAGCGCCCGGCTGCTGCCGATAGTACGTTCCAGCGCTTCGATATCGGCCAGGATGCGGGCGCCGTCCGCCAGGTAAATTTCGCCCTCGTGCGTGACGCTCATGGTGCGCGTGGTGCGGTTCAGCAGGCGCACGCCCAGCCGCCGTTCAAGGTTCGCCAGCCGTTTGGTGACGGCCGGCGGGGTAAGGCCAAGCTCGCGCGCCAGCGCCGCAAGGCTGCCGGTCTTCACCAGGGCGGCAAAAAATGCCAGGTCGGAGAGTGTATTCATTATTAACTTGAGGGAAATAATAGAATCAATATTAATGAATTATAAATCGAACCGCCGGTTATACAATCTCTTCATCAAAAGGAGAGCGAGCGATGTTTCCAGGATTCGAGCATGGCGTGGCCGAAGTCAACGGCACACAGATCAAGTACATTCGCGGCGGCAGCGGTCCTGCATTGCTGCTGTTGCACGGTCATCCGCAGACCCATGTGATCTGGCACAAGGTGGCGCAGCAACTTGCCGGCCGCTTTACTGTCATTGCCGCCGATTTGCGCGGCTACGGCGACAGCGGCAAGCCTGCCGGCCTGGCGGATCACAGCAACTATTCCAAGCGCACCATGGGACAGGACCAGATCGCGCTGATGGCGCAGCTGGGATTTCCACAATTCCTGTTGATGGGGCATGACCGCGGCGGCCGCGTGGCTTACCGCATGGCGCTTGATCATCCTGAGGCGGTACGCAAGCTGGTGCTGCTGGATATCGCGCCGACGCTGGCCATGTACGAGCAGACCAGCATGGCTTTCGCCACGGCCTATTACCACTGGTTCTTCCTGATCCGGCCGGCGCCGTTCCCGGAGCTGCTGATCGGTTCGCATCCTGAGCAATACCTGAAGCACACGATAGGCGGCCGCAGCGCCGGCCTGGCGCCGTTCACGCCGCAAGCCTATGCCGAGTACCTGCGCTGCCTGAGCGATCCGGCGACCATCCACGGCATCTGCGAGGACTACCGCGCCAGCGCCGGCATCGACCTCGAACACGAAAGGCTGGACCTGGCCCAAGGCCGCAAGATCGCATGCCCGACCAAGGTCTTGTGGGGCGCCGACGGCGTCATCGAGAAATGCTTCGATCCGCTGGCGGAATGGGAGAAGCTGGCGACAGACCTGAGCGGCAAGGCGCTGTCCTGCGGCCACTACATTCCGGAAGAAGCGCCGGACCAGCTGCTGACGGAAGTCCTGCCATTTCTTGCCGATGGTTTTATCGATTGATCGCCGGAGATCATGCCATGCCACCTCGCACACTGTATAAAAAGCTGGTCGATAGCCATACCGTTGCCGTATTGGATGAGCAGCACGTGCTGCTGTATGCCGATCTGCACATCATGAACGAATACACCAGCCCGCAGGCATTCAGCAGCCTGCGCGCCGCCAGGCGCAGCGTGCTGCGGCCGCGGCAGCAGCTGGCGGTGGTGTCGCACATCATTCCGACGCATCCGGTCGGCGTCGCGCAGCGCGTGATCCTCGATCCGGCTTCGGCGCTGCAGGCCAGCAACCTCAAACGCAACTGCCGCGAATTCGGCATCAAGCTGTTCGACACCAACCATGAACTGCAGGGCATAGAACACATCATCGCCCCCGAACACGGCTGGATCCGGCCCGGCATGGTGGTGCTGTGCGGCGACAGCCACACGACTACCTACGGCGCACTGGGTGCCCTCGGCTTCGGCGTCGGCACTTCTGAGGTGGAGCACATACTGGCGACCCAGACCCTGGTCTACCGCCTGGCGCAAGACATGCGCATCAAGGTCGACGGCGTGCTGCCGGTAGGCACATCGGTCAAGGACCTGATCCTGCTGATCATCGCCCGCATCGGCGCCCAGGGCGCGCGTGGTTATGCGGTCGAATTTGCCGGCAGCACGATAGCGGCGCTGTCTGCCGAGGCGCGCATGACCTTGTGCAATATGGCGGTGGAAGCCGGCGCCAGGGCGGCCTTGATCCGTCCTGACCAGACGACTTACGACTATATCCGCGAGAAAGCGCAGGATCTGAGTACGCAGGATTTCGAGCAGGCGCTTGGCGACTGGCGGCAGCTCTACAGCGATGAAGGCGCCGTCTTCGATGTCGAACATGTGTTCGCGGCGCAGGAAGTCGCGCCGTTTGTCACCTGGGGCACCAGCCCTGATCAGGCGATTGCGGTCAATGCCTTGATTCCCGATCCGCTGCAGGCAGGCGACGCCCATGCGGCGGCAGCGACCGCCCAAGCCTTGCAATACATGGGTCTGTCGGTCGGCGCCGCGATCGCCGGCTTGTCGGTGGACCGTGTCTTCATCGGCTCCTGCACCAACGGCCGCATCGAGGATCTGCGCATCGCCGCCGCCATCGTCAAAGGCCGGCAGGTGGCGCCGGCAGTGCGGGCGATGGTGGTGCCCGGCTCCGGCGCGGTGCGCCGCCAGGCTGAGCAGGAAGGCTTGGCCGCCATCTTCATCGCCGCCGGTTTTGAATGGCGCCAGCCAGGATGCTCGATGTGCCTGGCGATGAACGACGATGTGCTGGCGCCGGGCGAACGCTGCGCTTCCACCACCAACCGCAATTTCGAAGGGCGCCAGGGCAGGGGCGGGCGCACCCATCTGATGAGTCCGGCGATGGCCGCCGCCGCTGCGCTCAGCGGCTGTATCTGCGATGTCCGCATTTTGGAGAAGCAGCATGTCTGAACATAAACGCATCGAAGGCATCGCCGCGCCGCTGCTGATCGACAACCTCGATACCGACCAGATCATGCCCAAGCAGTTCCTGCGCACGATCACCAAGGAAGGATTGGACCGGGGCGTGCTGTTCGACCTGCGCTGCCATCCGGATGGCAGTCCCAAGCCGGATTTTGTGCTGAACCGCCCTGAATACAAGGACGCCAGGATCCTGGTCGGCGGCGCCAATTTCGGCTGCGGCTCCAGCCGCGAACACGCGGTGTGGGGCTTGCAGCAGCTGGGCGTGGAAGCCGTCATAGCACCAAGCTTTGGCGAGATTTTTTTCAGCAACGCTCTCAATAATCGCTTGCTGTTGATCGTCCTGGAACAAGAGCAGATTGCCTTGCTGCTGCAGGCGTCGGCCGCCAACGGGCACAGCCTTGCGATAGATCTGGAACAGATGCAGCTGTCGTGCGGATCGCTGGCATGCGCTTTTACGCTGGCAGAACGGCACAGGAAAATGATCGTCGAGGGCCTGGACATGGTGGGCGCGACCTTGCAACTGCTACCCGAGATCACCGCTTTCGAGAAACGCCATGCAGCAGCAAGTCCGTGGGCCAGGGTCTTGCCGGCAGGTGAGGACAATCATGGGCATATTGCATGATTTGCGCTAGCATCGGGTAGAAGGCGCCTTGGGGCGCCAATTGAATTCGAATGCCAGGTGATGAAAGAAACAAGGTTCAGTATCGCGCCGATCCGCGCCGAGCACGCCGCGCAATTCCACCAGGTGCTGGACGCGATCGCACGTGAACGTATTTATCTTGGCCAGACAGAAGCACGGTCGCCGGCCTGGGTCAGCGAATTCGTCGCCAATAATATCAAGCACGATCACGCACAGCTGGTTGCCCTGCACGGCGACCAGATGATCGGCTGGTGCGACATCCTGCCGCATCCCTTGCCGGGTTTCGGCCACGGCGGCACACTCGGCATGGGCGTGATCAAGCCGTGGCGCGGCCAAGGCGTCGGCCAGGCACTGCTGGCAGCCACCATCGACAGCGCCCTGAGCCGCGGCATCACGCGGGTCGAACTGGAGGTCTATGCCGGCAATGCCGCCGCGATCGGGCTCTACCGCAAACATGGCTTTGTCGTGGAGGGCGTGAAACGCAAGGTCCGGATCCTGGATGGGCGTCATGATGACGTGGTCATGATGGCGTTGCTAGTACCGGCGGATTTTTGAGATAGTCATTTCCGCCATTCGTTGCACTGAGTAATGATCTACACACTTTCACGCCATTGCATTTTGGCTGCGAGAGTTATGGCTCCTACAAAGCATTCTCGCAGGGAAATTGGAGCGACGAAATTGATCCCGTCTGGATAGGCGTTGCTTGTCAATTCTTTATTGCTTATGCTATGCGCCCCGCCAAGGCATCGATTGAATTATCTAGTACAAGCAAAGAATGAAAACAGGTGCCAGAATATTTCGCTAGGCACCTGTTTTTAAAAAAATCAAAAATTTATTTGTAATGTTGATTATGAAACTGACACATCACCAATTAGACAATATCCGGCACTATCTTTATTAGCATAGACGGAGATTGGACTTTTCGTTACTTTAGCGGACAGTATTGTGGCAACAATTGCATTATAATTCGTCGCATTGGAATCAATATAAGCCCAGCCGTTTCCATTGCATTTCGCAGTGCCAGAAACGTATACCCTAAAATCCATATTATGACTGGTACCACCTGAGGCTACAACTTCAATTCCGACTACGGTTCCAGTTAAGACGCCATCCCATGCACTGGCTGGCCCAGAAAATAGAACAATGGCTGCAACTGCTGCGGAGAAAATTTTACGCATTTTATTTCCTATAATTTAAATTAACTGAAGAGTTTTATTGGGTTTCAATAAATTCGATACTGCTTTTTGTTTCTATATTTGAATCAATCGCGCAACAACATGTTTAAAACAGGAATAATTTTTGGCCCATTAATGCTGGCTAAGTAAGGGTCGTAAATTTCAGTCGGAATAATATCTACCTTGCCATTCCCATCAGTGGTGATTGTCACGACTGACTGTTCAATATAAGCTGCCCGTCCTGACGTGCCAGAGTCACATCTGGCTAATCCAGGATAGGATGCCTCTATCCTGTAAGAGAGACTGCTGTTTGGTTGAAGATATAGTTCAGTAGGCAAGTCTATGCTGCTGCGTGCATAAAGATCACCTTGCCTTTTTAATCTGTAATAGACGCCAAGCGCCTGCCATACATCTTTTGCAAGGCCAGCTTGGGTATAGGAAAGATCCCACTGATCGCTGTATGGGTAATCTTTAGATGCCATGGAAGTTATCAGTTTTTCTGATCTATCCGCAGCAACTCTATAAACGGAAATCTGCGGGACCCTTACTGCATACCATCTTTCATAATGAGTTTTATTGGTGCCTACATATATTGATTGACCACAATAAGAATTTTTGCTCAAGATATTGTAATTAATTCTAGCGATACCGTAATCAAGTGAATATTTGTAGCTTGCGCTTAATGCGCCAATTGGCTGGCTCTCATATGGCAATATTGAGTTATCAACAGCAATGTTGATGGCATCGTTTTTCTGATTTGAGTCAAGACTGGAGTTGTTGATTATTTCGTTCAATTTACCAGAGACATTTTTAATTTGCTCCCATCCTAACTGAGTGACGCTAGCAGGATTGTTCTTGACGTAGAACGAGACTTTTTCACCAATTTGATTTGTGAATGTTCGGATATCACCGGTTAACAAAGAACCCGCAATATTATTGAATGAGACATCAATATCATACGGCTCGCCCAGGTCAGGGAGAGTAGTTTGAGCGTGTAAGAAAGTTGTTGAACATAAAAGCACGGGAATTAATGCTAAATTAATAGAAAGATTAAAATTTTTAATCACAGTAATAGACTCTTTATGTTTAATGGTTAAAGTTAAATCATCACTTCAAGGCAAGGTATTGTCGGAATCTATATATATCAATGCGGCATGCCATTTCCCAACAGCTGCTGACTGGCGGTGAAAGAGGGGATGGTTTGCGTCTGCAATTTCAATCGTCGCTAACGACTGAAAATTCACTTAAATTTGTTTCAATTAGTTTCAAATTGTAACAAATTGAAACGAAAAAAATAGTGCTTTGTAAAAATATTTCCACGGCCAAAGGAGTTTCAGTTGCGCGGGCAATATATGTGGGTGGTAAAGGGTAGTTACGCCACGGGCGCAACGTTTGGGGTTAGCCAACGCGATTTTTGCAATTTCGCTACACTGTCAGACCAATAGCAAACAGGCTTCAACCATGCAAAATACCTATCAGAACCGCCAGTGGTTTTACGTCAAGCGTCCGGATGGACGCGTCGGCAATGATCATTACGAGCTGCGCGAAAGCGAACTCGACGGCGAGCTGGCGACCAATGAAGTGATCCTGCGCGCCAAATACATTAGCGTCGATCCGTATATCCGCATCCAGCAGCACGAGCGCAATACCTACGATGTGCCGCATCCGCTCGGGATCGTGCAGCGCGCCGGCGTGGTCGGCGAAGTCGTGGCTTCGGCCAGCCCGCTGTACCAGGCCGGCGACTGGGTCTCGGCCTACAGCGGCTGGCAATTGTATGCGCGCTGCCATCACAGCGAACTGACCAAACTCGATCCGAGCGCGGCGCCAGTCTCCACGGCGCTGGGCGTGCTGGGCATGCCGGGCCGCACCGCCTGGTTCGGCCTGACCGAAGCCGGCCGTCCGCGTCCGGGCGATACCCTGCTGGTCTCTGGCGCCGCGGGTGCGGTCGGTTCGCTGGTGGCGCAATTCGGCAAGCGCGCCGGCTGCCGCGTGATCGGCATCGCCGGCGGCGCCGAGAAGTGCCGCTTCCTGACTGAGACGCTGAAGCTGGACGGCGCTATCGATTACCGTGCACATACCACGCCGGAAGCCTTGAGCGCTGCGATCCAGGCGGCTACCGGCGGCGTCGATATCTACTTCGACAATGTCGGCGGGCCGATTACCGATGCCGTCATTCCGCTCATCAAGCGGCGCGCCCGCATCATCATCTGCGGCGCCATCAGCCAGTATGACGGCGGCCTCGACACCCCTGACCTTGGCCCGCGCTTCCTGCAGCACATGCTGTTCCAGCGCGCCACCATCCAGGGCATCCTGGCGCGCGACTACACCAGCCGCATGGATGAGATGCTGGCGATTGTGGCGCCCTGGGTAAAAAGCGGCGAAATCGTTTTCCAGGAAACCTATGTCGACGGTTTCGAACAGTTGCCGGAGGCGCTCAACAGTCTTTTCGAGGGCAAGAATCTCGGCAAGCTGCTGGTGCGCGTCTGATATCTTGACTCGGGTGCATTGCAATGCACCCGGGGACGCCTAAACTTGAAGACCGGTCGTTCATGCATGCATAGGGAGAGCTGAAATGGTGAAGCTTGGTCTGTTCGTCAGGTTGGAAGCGCGGCCAGGAAAAGAGGCGGATGTCGAAGCATTTCTGCGCGACGGCTTGGCAGTTGTACAACAGGAGCTGGCGACGACCACCTGGTACGCCATCAGGCTGGGGCCGTCGACTTATGGCATCTTCGACACGTTTCCCGACGAGCCAGGGCGCCAGGCCCATCTCACCGGCCGCGTGGCAGCTGCGCTGATGGGCAGGGCGGACGAGTTGTTTTCGCAAGCGCCGTCAATCGAAAAGATCGATATCCTGGCGGCCAAATAAGCGCTCAACGGCTGCCCTGGCGGCCGTTGTTTTCATCCTGGCTTGCGCTAGCCATCTGTTCCTCAGCGGCGGCATTTTGCACCACATCTGAATTGCAACTTTCCTTGAAGAAATGTATTTTTGTAGTATACCTTTGAGGTGGCAGGATCGAATCCCGTTCGGTTTTTCACCGCAATGAGATTTCCCGGCCAGGTCGCAAGGTCTTGCGGCTGCCTATCCAATCTGTATCCATCGAAGAAGCACCGGACCGGTCGCTCGGACAGGACTCGCTTGTCCAATTGTAAAAAGGGAGAGTAGCAAACAGCTTGCAGACAGCGACCAGAAGCCGATCTGGCACAGCAAGCGATGGCGAAGTAACGGTAGCGTTTGTCAGTCAAATCACCCAGTCCACAAGAAAGGGCAAGAGATGAAAACAGATCGTCCCATGCAAGCCAGCATTCTTCCTCGAACCATCCGAAAGGCCATGCGCGCGGCGTTAGCGGTGCTGACGCTGGGCGCAGGCTGCGCTGCCATTCTTTCCATGCCGGCGGCGGCCGAAGTGTTCCCGCCCGACCAGCCTTACATGGACAACACGGCCTACGCATTCGGCGCCAGCGACGGCCTGGCAGCGTCCATCGTCAACGAAAAAGCCGCAGTGGCCTATCATCAGCTCACTTACCGCGAGAGCGGCAGGCGTGTCGATTACACCACCACCGCCGGCCACCTGACGGCAGCGGACGCCAACGGCAAGCCCGAGGCATCAATGTTCTACGTTGCCTATACGGCAAAAAACCGAGGCCCATGGCCGCGCCCGATTACCTTCTTCTACAACGGCGGACCGGGATCGTCGTCGATCTGGCTGCGCCTGGGTTCGTTCGCGCCAAGCCGGGTCGCCACACCCGATCCCTACACCACCGGCTGGCCTAATTTCCCGCTGGTGGATAACCAGGAAAGCCTGATCGATACCACCGACATGGTGTTCATCGATCCGCCGGGCACCGGTTTTTCCGAGGCAGTATTGCCCAACACTAACCAGACTTTCTGGGGCGTCGACCAGGATGCCGGCGTGATGCGCGATTTCATCCTGCGTTATCTCGCGGTCAATCCGCGCCCGCGTTCGCCGATCTACCTGTACGGCGAATCGTATGGCACGCCACGCACCGATGTGCTGGCGCCGTTGCTGGAACAGGCCGGCGTACGCTTGAGCGGGATCGTCCTGCAATCTTGCATTCTCGACTATAACGACCAGTATCCAAGCCTGTCGGACCTGCAACGGGCGACCGATTACACCGTATCGCTGCTGCCGGGTTACGCCGAAGTAGCCGCATTCTTCGGTCAGGTTACGCCGCCGCCGTTCGGCGTGCGCAGCTTTGCCTGGCGCATGCGCGATTTCTCGACCCGCCGTTATGCCGAGTTCCTGCCCTATGGCCCGACCTTCCTCGGCCTGGCCAACCCGCCGGTGTTTCCTACTCCTGCCGTGTATGCGCAAATGTCGCGCCAGAGCGATATCAACGTGAGCGCCCTGCAAGCCTACCTGGGGCCGAACCCGCTCAATACCACGCTGGTGCCGGGCTATACCATCGGCGGTTATGACGGCCGCGTATCGGCGCCGAACGACAGTCCGATGCTGGTGGGCGATTCCGATCCTTCCGATGCCTTGATCGCCAAGCCGTTCCCGGTGATCCTTAGCCAGCAGCTGCCGGATTACCTGAAATACACGGCGCCCAACACCACCTACGTGACCTTGAGCGATACCGCCAACATCAACTGGGATTTCAGTCACGGCGGGCTGGCGATGCCGGACACGATTCCCGACCTGCTGGCGGAAATCACGCTCAATCCGCATATCAAGGTGCTGGTGGAAAACGGCTACCACGACCTGGTCACGCCATTTTTCATGACCGAGAAGGATCTGGGCCGGCTCAAGAGCGTGAGCGGCATCCGGCCTGATATCCAGGTCACGCATTATTCCGGCGGCCACATGATCTACCTGGAAGATACTTCGCGGCCGCGCATGAAAGCGGATCTGGTCAACTATTACGAAGGCCGGCGCATAGGCGGCGCCATGACCTTCGCCGAGCTGCCGGCGCCGTGGTCGGACATGAATCCGGCAGGCACGCCCTGAGCCTGTGACGCAATCATATGACTCAATACAGAGAACCGGCGCCGCTGGCGCCCGGATCGACTATGATGAAGAAAGGCGTAGAGGAAATTCTATGAAAAATACACTTTATCTAATGGTGTTTGCCCTTTGTGCAACGGCAGGCGCGGCGCAAGCCAGCGATGCGGTAGCTACCCCGTCCGGGATGGCCAGGCATGGCGTGGATGGCCCGTTCTTCCCGGCGGCGCGACCGGCAGCGCCAGCCGCGCCGGCATCCACCGGGGACGCCCTGAAGACGCAGGCCATGAGCCGCCTGAAATCGAACTTCGACGCAGCCGATGTCGCCAAGACCGGGACGTTGACCCAGCAGCAGGCGCAAAAGAGCCGGCTGGGTTATGTGGCCAACAATTTCAGCCAGATCGACGTCAACAAAACCGGCAAGGTCAGCTTCGACGATGTGAAGCGCTACTTGCAGTCGCAACCATAAAAAAATCGCTTTCCGCAAGGGAAGCAAGCAGGAGCGCGGCCGTCGACGAGACGGCCGCGCTTTTTTTTCGCCAGCGTCCACCCTGGCATCGCGCCGCATCCCTGTTCTTTACAGGTCGTTACAACCGATACATATTGGCAGTGGCGGAGGCCAGTCTGAAATGCGTTAATGGTGTTAATACAAGGCACGCTTCAATATCGCCAGATTCTAATAATTCCAGCCGGGGACCGCACATGAAACTACCCATACGCTTCGCCATGCTTGCCCTGTTTTCAGTCAGCACCCTGGCGGCATCGGCAGCGCCTCTGACGACCGATCAGCAGGCCTTGCACGTACTGAACCGGCTCGGCTACGGCCCCAGGCCAGGCGATATCGAAAGCGTCAAACAGATGGGCATCGAGCGCTACATCGACAGCCAGCTGCAGCCGGAGAACATTCCTCTGCCGGCGGCGCTGAGCGCGCGCCTGAGCACGCTCGACGCCAGCAACGCCAGCGCCGGGGAAGTGCTGGCCGAATTCCTGGCAGTGCGCAAGGTCGCCAATGACGGCGACGAGGCCGCCAAGCAAAAGCGGCGCGAAGTGGTCGGCAAGATCGTCGAGCAGGATGCCGAAGCCAGGATCGCGCGCGCCATCGACAGCCCGCGCCAGCTGGAAGAAGTGATGGTGGATTTCTGGTTCAACCACTTCAACGTGTATGGCGGCAAAGGCCTGGACCGGGCCTTGATCGGCAGCTATGAACGCGACGCGATCCGGCCCTATGTCATGGGCAATTTCCGCGATCTGCTAGGCGCCACGGCGAAGCATCCGGCGATGCTGTTCTACCTCGACAACTGGCTCTCTACCGCCAATGATTATCAGCCGGTACCGGGCAGGCGCGGCGCCGCCCAGGGACAAAAAGGCAAGGCCACCGGCCTCAATGAAAACTATGCGCGCGAGCTTATGGAGTTGCATACGCTCGGCGTCGATGCCGGCTATACCCAGAAAGACGTGACCGAACTGGCGCGCATGCTGACCGGCTGGAGTTTCGAGCCGCGCGAGCTGGTGCGCAACAACCGGACTTTCCATTTCGATGCGCAACGGCATGACATGGGCGACAAGGAATGGCTCGGCCATCACGTCGGCGCCCAAGGCCAGGGCGAGGGAGAATTTGCGCTGGATGTGCTGGCCATGCATCCTGCCACCGCGCATCACCTGAGCTACCAGCTGGCGCAGTATTTTGTGCAGGACAATCCGCCGCCGGAGCTGGTCGAGCGCATGGCAAAACGCTACCTGGAAACCCGGGGCAATATCCGCGAAGTATTGCGGACCATGTTCCACAGTCCGCAGTTCATGGCCGCCAGCACTGTCGGCGCCAAGTTCAAGACACCTTACCAGTATGTGATTTCGGCGGCGCGCGCCAGCCAGGTGCCGATCACCAATGTGCGGCCTTTGCTGGGCGCCTTGAACCAGCTCGGCATGCCGCTGTATGGTGCGCAAACGCCGGACGGCTACAAGAATACGGAAGCTGCATGGCTCAATCCGGATGCCTTGACGCGGCGCATCACCTTTGCCACCGCGCTGGCAGCCGGACGCCTGCCCTTGAACAAGCCAGCGGGCCAGGACAACAATGCGGCGGCCCCGGCCGTTGCCAATGCCGCCGAGCCGCCGCTCGACGCTGACAGCTTGCTGAACACGCTGGGTCCGGCGATTTCGGCGAAGACGCGCGCCACCATCAGCAATAACCCGGCCGGCTTGCGCGCCGCCATGGCGCTCGGCAGCCCGGATTTCATGCAGCGTTGAGCCTTGATCAGATTGAATGCCAGGAGAACATGATGAATCGTAGAAATTTACTCAAACTGATGGCGCTGACAGGCAGCCTGGTGATTCCGGTAGGCCGTCAGGCCTGGGCCGCGGTCGGCGACGACAGTAGCGCCACCAAGCGCAAGCTGGTGGTGGTAATGCTGCGCGGCGCGGTCGACGGTCTCAACGTCGTCGCACCGTACGGCGACGCCAACTATGCGCGCCTGCGTCCCACCATCGGCCTGGCGCGGCCCGGGCAGGATGGCGGCGCGCTGGATCTGGACGGCTATTTCGGCCTGCATCCGGCGCTGGCTTCCTTGCAGCCGCTGTGGGAGCAAAAGAAACTGGCTTTCATTCACGCCTCGGGTTCGCCGGACGCCACCCGCTCGCATTTCGATGCGCAGGATTATCTTGAATCCGGTACACCCGGCAGGAAATCGACGCAGGACGGCTGGCTGAACCGTTTGCTGACGGTCTTGCCCGGCGCCGCATCGCCGACCCGGGCCATCAGCATCGGCCCCCTGATGCCGCGCATCCTGACAGGCAGGGCGCCGGCCACCAACCTGGCCGCGGGCGCCGCCGGCACCAGGCAATCGATACTCGACCGGCCGCAGATCGGCAGCGCCTTCGACCAGATGTACCAGAGCAGCGATAAATATGCCAGCGCCTACCAGGACGGCCGCGACGCCCACAAGGAGGTCATGACGGCGTCCATGAAAGATGAAATGCAGGCCGCCAATGGCGGCGCGCCTTTGCCGAACGGCTTTCCCAACGATGCCGCCCACCTGGCCAAGCTGATGCGCAACGATGCCAAGATCCAGATCGCTTTCGTGGCGCTGGGCGGGTGGGACACGCATGCTTACCAGGGCAACGCCAAAGGCCAGCTGGCCAACCGGCTGGCGCCTTTAGGGCAGGGCCTGGCGACGCTGGCGCAAGGGCTGGGGCCGATGTTCGACGACACCACCATCGTCGTGATGTCGGAATTCGGCCGCACCGCGCGCCAGAATGGCAACGGCGGCACCGATCACGGCCATGGCAATGTGATGTGGGTGCTGGGCGGCAGCGTTGCCGGCGGCAAGGTCTACGGCGACTGGCAGGGAGTGGGCGATGCCCAGCTGCATGAAGGCCGGGATCTGCCGGTCACCACGGATTTCCGCTCGGTGCTGGCGCAGCTAGGCGAGCGCCATCTGCGCCTGAGCAACCTCCAGCTGGCGCAAGTGTTTCCGGCCATGCCAGCCGCCAATCCCGGACTGAATTTCTTGCGCAGCTGAATCTCTTCACGATCGCATTTACCTTTTTCGACCTGGCCCTGGCGGCCCGGCCGAAATTGTTGCCGCCTGCTAGTGTCGATTACAATTGAAATCCGGCAACATGAAAAGAGGGAAATATGCTCGTCGTTACTACAGAAAACATCTCAGGCTACCGCGTCAAGGAAGTCAAAGGCCAGGTCTTCGGACTGGTAGTGCGCAGCCGCGGGCTGGCCGGCAACATCATGGCAGGGCTGCGTTCCATCATCGGCGGCGAAATCACGGAATATACCCAGCTGCTGGAGGAAGCGCGCCGCCATGCGGTCGACCGCATGGTCAAGAACGCGCACCGGATGGGCGCCAACGCCGTAGTCATGATGCGCTTCGATTCGTCCGAAATGGGGCAGACCATGAGTGAAATCGTGGCCTACGGCACGGCGGTGATCGTCGAACCGGTGGCGCCGTAATCATGTTGCGCCTGGCCTTGCTTGGATTTGCCGCGCTGCTGACCGGCGCCGGCATTTTCTGCTACCTGCGCGGCGAGCCGGCCGCCTTCCCCTTGACTAGCTGGGGCTTGATACTGCTGATTGCGGTGCTGGCGGAGCGCTGGCGTTATATCCGCAAGCACAGGGCTGACGACGGCCCGTGGCAGGAAACCGGGGAGCGCTTCGTCGATCCGGAATCAGGCCGCCTGATGAGCGTCCAATATAGCCCGAACAGCGGCGAGCGGCGCTATGTTGCCGTCGGCGAAGATTCCGGGATCGCGCCATAATAGGGGTAAAGGCGCTGGCAAACAGCGCTGCCGCAACGTTAACTTGCAATCAGACATGACACAAATACTAGGCCCCTCATTCAAGCTGGTCGAACAAATCGATGTATCGGAGCTGGCGCAAGCCGGCGGTTTTGGCAGCCGAACCCGGCCCTTGCTGGTCAAAGGCGCTTTGCGCGGCTGGCCAGCGCAAGAGAACTGGTCGTTTGAAAAGATGGCGCAGTTGCGCAACAAGGACGGCTCCGAGCCGGTCCGCAAGTTCCAGAACGGCCTGGTGGAGCAGGGCGAAACCCAGGAACGGCCGGCGCTGCCGATTGCGCCTTATCTGCGCGAGCTGGCAGAGCTTGCCAAGGAGCCGGTGAGCGAACAGGCGGGGCTGTTGCCGAACCAGCGGCGGCGCCTGCTGCAGCCGGACGAAGAGTTCCATCTCAACTGGGCGCACATGCAATCGTTTGCGCCGCACCGTAATTACCTGGCGCAGTGGAGCATCCTCGAAGATTTCCCGCAGCTGCGCAGCGATTTCGACATCCGCAGTCTGTGGCCGGGCTGGCGCTGGACCTGGGAGTCGGTCTTCATGGGGCCGGCCAACACTCACACCGGGCTGCATCGCGACGTCCCCAACAACTGGTTTTGCCAGGCGCGCGGGGTCAAGGAATTCGTCATGTTCCCGCCTTCGGAAGAAGCGTTCATGAGCCCGTCCAACAAGTACGACTGGGGCGCCACGCTGAGCACCATCAATATCGCTCGCTTCAACGAATTTCCGGAACAGCTGCGCGCACTGGAACAAGCCAAGGGACTGTACGCGCGGGTGGAACAGGGCGACGCCTTGTTCATCCCCAAGCGGACCTGGCACGCGGTGGTGTCGCTGGCGCCATCGATCAGCCTGGCGGTGTTCGGCCTGACGGCAAAAGAGATCCTGCTCAGCGGTGTACCGACGGCGACCAAGGACCTGCTGCACAATATGCACTTGTACCGCTGGGGACATTGCATCTGCCACAAGCATATTGCCTAGACACGGCTTGAAGTGGCGGTCGCGTATCAGCTGGAGAGTTTTGCCCGCAGTTGCTCAAGGCGGCCGTACATCGCCATTGCTGGCTGAAGATCTGCCGGCGCGGATGACGCTTTCTTTTCTTCTGCAAATCCCTGTTCCGGATATTTTGCATGAAAGCGCGAACGGACTGCCATTTCCGCGATTTCTGCCTCATCCAAAGCTATGCCCGCAAATCCGGCCAGGCGGCGTGCGATTTCAATACCGCCTTGCCGGTAGTCCAGCAGGAGTGAGCGATCGTCTTTTTCGGCGATAAGCAAGAATTGCGTGTAATAATATTCCAGCACCTTGGCGATATAGCGGTCGCCGTCGCAGCTTGCCGATTCCGCCTGCGACATGCCGAACAGTTCCGGCTCAAGCAGCCCCGGCACTGCCTGCATGCCACGTCGCTTCTGATGTGAAAGAAGCACCTCATCCGGGCTGCGGTACAACAGTACGAATGGAACCTTCGGGTAGAGTCTTCTCAGCGTGCCGGCAAAAAAGACATGCCAGCTGTCAAGCTTGATAATCAAATGCTTTTCCTGCCCAAGCCGACGTTGTCCGAGCAAAGCAATGCTGGCTTTCAGTGCGGCTTCCGCTTCGGAAGCATCCGCCTGCTGGCGCGACATGCGCAGCAGTTCGTCGATCAAGGGTACTTCGGACAGGGCGATATTCTTTTCACTCAATCCAAACAGTTGCGAGACCAGAGTCGAGCCGCAGCGCGAAACATGGAAAATAAAGGCGCTTGGCGCGACCACATCGACCGCCGTTGTGGCGCATGCCGTCAGATATTCCAGCGAGCTGATGCTGGGATAGCGCCGGTTGATGGGGGCGCTGGCTTTGCAGCGTAAAATCGTGTCGGAGAAAAACGGCTCGGAAATGCGCTTGCCCGCCAGGTCGAGCCAAAGACAACGCCATTGCTGTTCTTGCCGCACCAGCTTGTAGGGTATCCATTCCCCGGCCGGGACTGCCGCATCATCTTGCGCTATCTCTTGCGGAGCAATGCTATTCATCGATATCCGCCTCAGCTTCCAGCTGTTTGATCAATCGGTCTGCAGTCTCGCTTTTCATCTCGGCCAGGCGGGCGATCACCAAGGCGCGCGTTGCGTCGTCAAGCCTGCGATTGCGCGCCTCCGCAGCGAAATCGTAGCCAGCCTGGCGGAACAGCGTGTCTGACCAGTCATTTCTTTTGCAGTCCAGGATCAGGTTGGTGCGTGCCGTGGTTCCGCAATTCTCGACACTGTGAGGCTGGCTGAAATCGGCATACCAGCATTCGCCTGCGCGCATGTCCAAAGCATGTCCGCCAACCAGGAATCGCACTTGCGTGCTGGTCTCGATCGGGATGTGTACGCGAAATACATCGAACTGATAGCTGGTATGCACATCCCGATGTTCCTTGATATGCGCGCCGGGCCCCAGGCACAACAGCCTGGCCGACTCTATCTCGCAGTCGAAAGCGCCGAGGATACTGGCGAAGTAGGGGCAATGGCCTAGCACAGACGTATCGCTATGGACGGCGCTGCCGGGGTGGGAATAGATATCGTCCGATTTGCCGGATGCAGAGCGCAGCGCTAGGCCCGACCATAGGCCGGAATAGTCGTCGGTATGGAAATGCCGCGACCAGTCCATGCTTTCACACACCCGCAAATCCTCCAGCAGTGCGTGCGGATCGAAGAGCAGCGGCAATTTGAGAAAACTGTTCATTCGACTACCTTCAATCCGGTTGCTGCGTCGATTGCAGCGCTTCTCGGCAGCTCAGTTTGACCGCGGTTCCGGCAAAAATATTACGACGAGGCACTTTATTTGAGGCAACCCGATCCGCCAAGAGCGCTTCTGTTATAAGCTGCTCCACCATTGTGATGTCAGCCATATTTACGCCCATTTCTGAGAAACGTCAGCATGCTCACTTCATCCTTTGCCATGCCGGCCGGCATTTCCCTACGGCCCGCTACCGCCGGCGACCAGCCTTTCCTGGCAACCCTGTATCGTTCCGCCCGGCCGGACCTGCAACTCATCGACGGCGAACCCGAATTCGTCGAAACCGTGATCGCCCAGCAATACGCCGCGCATGCCCAGGGCACCGGTGAAGAATATCCGAACGCCATGCATTTCGTCATCGAGAAAACCCAGGCCGCCGTCGGTGCGCTGGTGGTGGATTTCGGCCACAACGAAGTGCGCGTGATTTACATCGCTTTCATTGCCGCCGCCCGCGGCTTCGGCTACGGCAAGGCAGTCCTGCGCGGCGTGCAGCAAGCCGCAAGCCAGGTGCAGTGTCCGGTCGCGGTGGTGGTCTGGCACAACAACCCCGGCGCCAAGCGGATCTACCTGGAATTGGGATTCCAGGTGGAAGAATCGGAATTGATGGCCGATCGCATGGTGTGGTATCCGGGAAAGCAACGCCAGCCTTGACTTCCTTTAGCTGAACACCACTTGAAAATACGCGCCCGCCGGATCGCGTCCGAGCGGCGCCAGGCGCGATATGTAAACGCCTTCCAGGCGCTCGCGCTGCGGCAGGTCGATCGCACACGGACCTTCGATAAAATCGGTGGCTTGCTGCGCGGTCAGCGTGACGATGAACGGCAGGCGCTCCTGTTCCGGCGCATACGGGTTGCGGTATTGCGCTTTCACATTCACGCTGTCGACCAGCACTGGCAAGGCGCTGCCGTCAGGCAGCTGCAGCGTGCAAAGCTGCCCTGTCGAGGGAGTGAAATAAGCGGCATCAACAAGTTCTAGCATCGGATTTGATCTGTCGGCAATGAAAAGACGGAAGCAAACTGGCCGCTGATCGGCCAGTTTGCGGTTGCGGTGCGCTAGTTGCGGGACGGAAAAATGCCCACCAGCGCGATGCTGAAGTTCAGCGCCAGAAACGGGTTCATGCTGCCCACGGGCAGGTTGTTGCCGGTGAGGGCATTGGTCACGCTGCCGCCGCTGCTGCCGCCACCGCCGCCCAGCGGAATGGTGCCGGCCGTTGAACCCCAGATCGCCGCGCCTTGCGGGCCGCCCGGCGATCCGGACAAGATGTTGTTGGTCGCGCTTGGCGCCAGCTGATTGCCGACCGTATTGGGCGATACCATGTAGCCGCTGCCGCCGCCCGCCGGCGTAAAGGTGGCGACGTGGGTATGGGACGGCATGTTGTTGATGGTGATCGAAATGTTTTCAGTGCCGGACGCTTCGCCGATCACGCGCGGCGTCAAGCCGATGCCGCTGCCTTGGCCAATCGGCACCCGTCCTTGCAGATTCGGCAGCTGGAAGTTTGTCGTGCCGTTGCCGCCGTAGGTGGTGCCCAGCAGCGAGAACAAGGCCGCATATTGCTGAATGGCGAGCGTCTGGCCGTTGCAGAGCTGCCAGCCGTTAGGATTAAATTGAAAACCGAAAGTCATTATGCTGCCGAGAAATACTTCCATGGAAATCTCCCTTGTCATTGCTGCGGTTTAAGGCCGGTGTTTTTGCTGTTCGAGGCCGGCTGATTTTTACTGTGGTAATGCTTAATTGCGCGAAGGAAAAATGCCCGTCAAAGCGATGCTGAAGTTCAGCGCCAGGTAGGGATTCATGCTTCCCACGACTTGACTGTTGCCGGTGAGGGCGTTGGTCACCGTGGCGCCGCCACTGCCGCCGCCACCGCCCAAGGGGATGGTCGGCGCCGTCGAACCCCAGATCGCCGCCTCCGAGGTGCCGGCCGGCGATCCTGACAGGATGTTGTTGGTCGCGGTGGGCGCCAGCAGGTTGCCGCTGGTGTTGCCTGATACGGTGTAGCTGCTGCCGCTGCCTGAAGGCGTGAAGGTGGCGGTATGCGTGTGCGACGGCAGGTTGCCGATGCCGACCGAGATGTTTTCGCTACCGGAAAACTGGCCGATCACACGCGGGCTCAGCGCCGCGCCGTTACCTTGGCAAAGCGGCATTCGCCCCTGTAAATTCGGCAACTGGAAGGTTTGCACGCCATCGCCGCCAAAATTGGTGCCGAGCAAGGCGAACAGGGCGGAATACTGATCGATGCTGATGGCTTGGCCGTTGCATGGCTGCCAGCCGCTGGGATTGAACTGAAAACCGAAAGTCATGATGCTACCGAGAAATATGTTCATCGCATTTCCTTCATTGAGTAGCCTGTTTTGATACGGATCAGGGTTGCTGAATGTTAATTCGCAGCAAGGCGCAGTTGAACAGGAAAAATGCGATTCGGCAATAGCATTCGGCCATGCAAGCTTGAAAAAAAATGCGGCGAGAGGCTTAACTGACGCCAGAATCCAACGGAAACATTAATATACAATTCAGTTTAACAATTAGCTTGCGTGTAACACATTCACTTGAGTAATATTTTGCTTAAAAGAAAGCTGGATAGGGAAACCAGCTATGCCCCCCAGGCTGACATTGTGTGTATGTCAGCTTTCATTTTGGCGCGCCTTGCGCCAGTCGTAGTCCCTTGAATCCGTTGCCTTTGTAATACGATTTATTTAAAAATTAGCCCAGCCGCATCGCTGTTTTTCGGCGTTGGGGAGCTAAAGCACAGTTTCTGCGTGACGAATGCGCGGCATCGCTGTCGATGCCGTACGGTTTGTTGAAGCGAGGAGCAGGCGGGCGGCCGACCAGGTCCGGAACAGCTACGCGCATTGTTTGGTTGAGTACTGCAGGTTCAATGAGGAAACAAGCCATGAAACGCCACGGATCTATGAATCACATCTATCGTCTGGTCTGGAGCACGGTAAGCAATGGCTGGATCGCAGTAGCGGAAACCACGCGCGGACGCGGCAAGGGCGGGCGCCGCAAGCTGGTGGCGGCGGCCTTGTCGCTGACGGCGATTGCGGCCCAGGCGGCGCCGACCGGCGGCCAGATTGTCGCCGGCAGCGGCAGCATCCGCCAATCCGGCGCGACCACCACGATCAGCCAGACCAGCCAGAACGCCACCCTGAACTGGAGCGGCTTCAACATCGCCCCGCAAGAAACGGTGAATTTCGTGCAGCCGTCCGTCAGCGCGATTGCCGTCAACCGCATATTCGACACCAACGGCACGCAGATCCTCGGCCATCTGAATGCCAACGGCCAGGTATTCCTGATCAACCCGAACGGCGTCCTGTTCGGCGCCGGCGCACAAGTGAATGTGGGCGGCCTGGTTGCCTCCACCCTGGATTTGCATGACGCCAGCTTGAGCGGAAACAATCGCACTTTCAGCGGCAACGGCTCCGGCAGCGTGGTCAACCAGGGAACTATCACCGCGGCGAATGGCGGCTACGTCTCCTTGCTCGGCAACCATGTCAGCAACCAGGGCACGATCAGCGCGCCGCAGGGCGCGGTGGCGCTCGGCGCCGGCAACGCCGTCACCCTCACGTTCAGCGGCAACAGCCTGCTGCAGCTGCAGGTCGACCAGAGCGTCTTGAACAGCGCGGCAGAAAACGGCGGCTTGATCCGGGCCGACGGCGGCCGCGTGATCATGAACGCCGGCGCAAAAGATGCATTGCTGGCCAGCGTCGTCAACAATAGCGGCGTGATTGAAGCGCACACCGTGGAAAACCAGGGCGGCAAGATCACCTTGCTGGGCGGCATGGCGGCGGGAACCGTCAACGTCGGCGGCACGCTGGATGCCAGTGCGCCAGCCGGCGGCAACGGCGGTTTCATCGAGACCAGCGCGGCCAACGTCAAGGTGGCGAACAGCGCCAAGATCACCACGGCTGCTGCGCTAGGCCTGGCCGGCACCTGGCTGATCGATCCCACCGATTTCACGATTGCGCCCAGCAACGGCGACCTGACCGGCGCTGCGCTTAACGCCTCATTAAGTGCGGGCAATGTAACGATTTCTTCGGCCAGCGGCGCCAGCGGCACCAGCGGCAACGTCAACGTCGACGATACCGTCAGCTGGAGCGGACACAAGCTGACCCTGAACGCCAGCAACGATGTGAACATCAACGCCACCATGACGGCCAGCGGCTCTGCCAGCCTGGACCTGGAGCCTGGCAGCGGCAATGTCAATGTCGCCTTGGGCAGCACCGGGTTCAACGGCCGCGTCAATTTCAGCGGCAGCGGCGTGCTGACCATGAACAATCACGTCTATACGGTGATCAACTCCCTGGGTACGGCCGCCAGCAGCGGCGACGGCAGCTTGCAGGGGACGATAGGCAACCTGGCCGGCTATTATGCGCTGGGCAGCGATATCAATGCTGCTGTCACTTCGGCCTGGAACAGCGGCGCAGGTTTTACACCGATAGGCGGTAAAGGAAATACGGTATTGACCTCGGCGGAGGAATTCTCCGGTGTCTTTGATGGCCTCGGCCATACCGTCAGCAGCCTGACGATCAATCAAGGTTCGGTTGTCGGCGTCGGCATGCTCGGCGCGGTGGGTGCGGCCGGCGTGGTGCGCAACGTGGGCCTGCTCGGCGGCAGCGTGGCCGTCACCTCGTCCAACTACACCGGCGCGCTGGTGGGACAGAATTTCGGGAAAATCAACAACAGCTTTTCAACCGCTACGGTGAGCGCCAGCGCCAATGCAATTTTTATCGGTGGGCTGGTAGGCGAAAACAGCGGCGGCACGATCACCAGAAGTCATGCCGGCGGCGCGGTCATAGGCGGGGCTGCGGCAAGTGACGTCGGTGGCCTGGTCGGCGGCTTGCAAGGGGGAACCGTCGATTACAGCTATGCGACCGGGAATGTCACAGGAACCAGCCTTTATGTCGGTGGATTGATCGGATACGCCTATGGCGGAGGCGGCGCCGTCAGCGTGATCAGCAACAGCTATGCTACCGGCTCTGTGAGCGGCTCATCCTATGTGGGCGGCTTGCTTGGAGCCAATTATGGTTTTGCCGGCCCATCCACGATCAGCAACAGCTATGCAACAGGCGCCGTTTCCGGCATCAGCGCTGTCGGTGGCCTGGTTGGTCACAATTACGGCGGTGCGGGCGGCAGTCCTGCGATCAGCAACAGCTATGCGACCGGCAATGTCACCGGTGCTGCCGGTGCTTCTTTTGTCGGCGGACTGGTAGGCAACAATGCCGGCGCAGGAGCCTTGGGCGGCACCGTCACCAACAGCTTTTCGACAGGCAGCGTCAGCGCCGGAGCCGGCTCGACCTTGGTTGGCGGCTTGGTAGGCAACAACGCCGGCACCGTCACCGGCAGCTTTTGGGACAAGACAAGTTCCGGCCAGGCTACGTCCGCCGCCGGCACCGGCATGACCACTGCCAACATGCAGAACCAGGCCAATTTCACCTCCAGCACAGCCGCCAACGGCAATCTGAACCCAGCCTGGGATTTCAGCGGCACCTGGGTAATGTCCGGCGGCTATCCGCTCCTACTCTCCGGCATGACGGCGCTGACTGTCACCGCCAACAATGCCACCAGCACTTTCAATGGCGCCGCCTATGCCAGCAACAACGGCGTTACCTACACTGGCCTGAATGGCTACAGATACAGCGCGACGCCAGTCGGCGTGCTGGGCAGCATAACTTATGGCGGAACATCGCAAGCCGCGGTCAACGCCGGCACTTACACGATCACGGCGTCCGGCCTTTCTTCCAGCGGTCAGCAAGGTTACGTCGTTACCTATGTCAATGGCGCATTGACGATCAATCCGCTGGCGCTCAGCGGCACGCTCGGCGCCGGCAGCTCTGTCTATGGTTCAACCCTGCTGCCGGGCACGGTAACTTTCACCAACATGGTCGCCGGCCATGTCGTCACGGCCGCGCCGGTCAGCGTAAATACGACTGGCCTGACCAGCAGCAGCGGCCACCTGACGGCCGGCACGCACAACGGCATCGAATCGGTGGGCACTGTCCTGAGCGGGGCGGACGCGGGCAATTACACCTTTGCCGGCGCTACCGGCAATTACACCGTTACGCCTCTGGCCCTGACCGGATCGATAGCGACCGGCAGCTCGACCTACGGTGCGGCCCTGGTCCCGGGCGCGGCGAACTTCACCAATGGAGTGTCGGGCGATGCGTTGGGTACGGCCACGGTTGGCGTCAATACCACCGGCCTGACCAGCAGCAGCGGGCACCTGACTGCGGGCACGCATACCGGCATTGAAACGGTCAGCGCCTTGAGCGGGGCCGATGCCGGCAACTACACATTTACCGGGATCACGGGCAACTACACCGTTAACCAGCTGGCCTTGAACGGCACACTGGCGGCGGGCAGCTCGACTTACGGTTCGACCCTGGCGCCGGGCGCGGTGAATTTCACCAACGCCGTAGGCGGCGATTTTGTCACCCCCGGTGCAGTCACTGTGAATACGACTGGCTTGACCAGCAGCAGCGGCCACTTGACTGCCGGCAGCCATACCGGCATCGAATCGGTGGGTACTGTCTTGAGCGGGGCGGATGCTGGCAACTATAGCTTTGCCGGCGCCACTGGCGACTATACCGTCGGCCAGCTGGCACTGACTGGTACGGTTGCGGCGGGCAGCTCGACCTACGGTGCGATCCTGGTTCCTGGCGCGGCGAACTTCACCAATGGAGTGTCGGGCGACGTGCTGGGCACAGCCACGGTTGGCGTCAATACCACCGGCCTGACCAGCAGCAGCGGCCACCTGATTGCGGGCACGCATACCGGCATTGAAACGGTCAGCGCCTTGAGCGGCCCCGATGCCGGCAACTACACTTTTAGCGGTGTCACGGGCAACTACACCGTCAACCAGCTGGCCTTGAACGGCACGCTGGCGGCGGGCAGCTCGACCTACGGTGCGACCCTGGCGCCTGGGGCGGTGAATTTCACTAACGCCGTGAGCGGCGACCTGGTCACGCCGGGCGCCGTCACGGTGAATACTGCCGGCCTGACCAGCAGCAGCGGCCACCTGATTGCCGGCACCCACACCGGCATCGAATCGGTGGGAACGGTACTGGGCGGGACGGACGCGGGCAACTACACCTTTGCCGGCGCCACTGGCGACTATACCGTCAGCCAACTGGCCTTGAACGGCACGGTTGCGGCGGGCAGTTCGGTCTACGGTGCGGCTTTGATCCCTGGCGCAGCGAATTTCACGAATGCCGTAAGCGGCGACCTGGTCACGCCGGGCGCCGTCACGGTGAATACGAGCGGCCTGACCAGCAGCAGCGGCCACCTGATTGCCGGTACGCATAACGGCATCGAATCGGTGGGTACGGTCCTGGGCGGGACGGATGCGGGCAACTACACCTTTGCCGGCGCCACTGGCAACTATACCGTGAGTCCATTGGCCTTGAGCGGCACCATCGGTGCTGGCAGTTCAACCTACGGCTCGGCCCTGGTCCCGGGCGCGGCGAACTTTACCAATGGAGTGTCGGGCGACGTGCTGGGTACAGCGACGGTTGGCGTCAATACCACCGGCCTGACCAGCAGCAGCGGCCACCTGATCGCCGGTACTCACACCGGCATTGAATCGGTCAGTGCGTTGAGCGGGGTGGATGCCGGCAATTACACGTTTGCAGCACCAACGGGCGACTATACAGTCAACCAGTTGGCGTTGACCGGCTCGATCGGCACTGGCAGTTCGACCTACGGTGCGGTGCTGGCGCCGGGTGCCGTGAATTTCACTAATGCTGTCACGGGCGATGTGCTTGGCACTGCGACGGTTGGCGTCAACACGACTGGCCTGACCAGCAGCAGCGGTCACTTGATCGCAGGTACCCACACCGGGATTGAATCGGTCAGCGCGCTGAGCGGCGCCGACGCCGGCAACTATACGTTTGCCGGACCAACGGGCGACTATAGCGTCAGCCAGCTGGCATTGAACGGTTCGATTGCGGCCGGCAGCTCAACCTACGGCGCGGCGTTGACGCCGGGCGCAATCAGCATATCGAATGTCATCTCGGGAGACCTTGTCAATGCCCCTGGCGTTTCCGTGAACACGAGCGGGCTGACCAGCAGCAGCGGCCACCTGATCGCCGGTACCCACATCGGCATCGAATCGGCGAGCGGCGCCCTGGGCGGCGCCGATGCAGGCAACTACATATTAGGCAACATCAGCGGCGACTATACCGTCAGCCGGCAAGCGGTAACGGTCACCGCCAGCGGCGTCAACAAGGTCTATGACGCCACGACTTCCGGTTCGGCGATATTGGCCGGCAGCGGCCTGATAGGCGGCGACAAGGTGACATTCAGCGATACCTCGGCAAGTTTTGGCGACAAGAATGCAGGCAATGGCAAGACGGTCAGCGTTGCCGGCATCAGCGCCAGCGGGGCGGATGCCGGCAACTACCTGGTCAGCAATACCACCGCAACGACCACGGCCGACATCACGCCGCTGGCCATCACCGTTGCCGCCATCGGCGCCAATAAAACCTATGACGGCAATACCACGGCGGCGGTGACGCTCAGCGGCGGACTGGCCGGCGATGCGGTGACGTTCAGCGATACCTCTGCCAACTTCGCCGACAAGAATGCCGGCGCCGGCAAGACCGTGACGGTAGCGGGCATCAGCGCAAGCGGCGCCGATGCCGGCAACTATACGGTGAGCAGCACGAGCACAACCAGCGCCAGCATTACGCCGGCGACGCTGACCTATACGGCGACCCCGGCCAGCAGCATTGCAGGGCAAATGCCGAGCGGCTTGACCGGTGCCCTGACGGGTCTGGTGGGAGGCGATACCTTGGGCAGCGCTACGACTGGCAACCTGAGCTGGACCACCAATGCCCAGCCGACCAGCCTGCCAGGACTGTATGCGATTGACGGCGGCGGCCTGAGCGCGATGAACTATGTGTTCGTGCAAGCGGCAGGCAACGCTACCGCGCTGACCCTGAAACCGGGGGCTGCACCGGTCTCGGTGCAGAACATCATCACTGCGCTGGATTCGGTATTTACTACCCCGCACGCGGGCATCAACCTGGCGGCGCTCGACCTGGTGCAGTTCAATGTCCAGCCGCCGAACAAACCATCCGGTCTCAACGGTGACGGCATGAATGGAGTGGAAGTGAAGATCACGGGTAGCGGAGTCAGGCTGCCGGACAATATTGTGAGCACGGATGAATAAGCGAGCCTCAATGAACAATAACGGTAGATTCCTATATCCAATGAAGCCGATCATCGCAGCCATGCTGCTCAGCTATCCAGCCTTCGCTGCGCTTGCAGCCGAGCCGGTGACGCCGCCCGGCGCCGGTTCCATACTGCAGCAGATCCAGCCGCTCAAGCCGGCGCTGCCCTCGTCAACCGGAACCGGCTTGACCATAGAGCAGGGCGGCGGCGCCCAGCAGCCGGCGGGGACGGCTTTCAGCGTCACCAGCATACAGCTGTCCGGCAATACCGCTTTCGATACGGCCACTCTGCACGCGCTGGTGGCCGACGCCGAGGGCAAGAACCTCACCCTGGCCCAGCTCGGCGCAGTGGTTGCACGCATCACCGACTACTATCATAGCCATGGCTATCCGCTGGCGCGCGCCATCATCCCGGCCCAGACCGTGCAAGGCGGCGTGGTGAAGGTGATGGTGATCGAGGCCCGTTACGGCCAGGTCAAACTGGATAACCGCAGCCGGGTGAGCGATGGCTTGCTGCAGCAAACCTTGTCGCCTTTGCAGGCCGGACAAGCAGTCACCCAGGCCGGGCTTGACCGCACGCTGCTGCTGGCCTCGGACATTCCGGGCGTCACCGTCAGCGCGCTGCTGAAACCGGGGGACGCGGTCGGCACTTCCGACCTGCAGGTGCAAGCTGACCCGGCGGCGCAGGTCGCCGGCAATGTGACGCTGGACAATTTCGGCAACCGCTATACCGGCCGGGCCCGCCTCGGCGCCGCCGTGAATATCTTTAATCCGCTGCATCATGGCGATATCCTCAGCATCGGCGCGCTGACCAGCGGCAGAGACATGAATTACGGCAGCATTGCCTATGAAACCCTGCTCAACGGCCTGGGTACGCGCATGGGCGGTTCCTATTCGGCGCTGCATTACATCCTCGGCGATAGCCTGGGGGCGCTGGACGCGCGCGGCACCGCGCAGGTGGCGAGCATCTGGGTCAAGCACCCCTTCATGCGCACGCGGGAAGCCAATCTGTACGGCCAGATCCAGTACGACCACAAGCAACTGAACGACCGCATCGGCGTCAGCAACATCAAGACTGACCGCCATCTGGATAACTGGAGCGCGAGCCTGAACGGCGACTGGCGCAACGGCGTGCTGGCCGGCGGCATCGGCACCTGGAATCTCGGCATTACCGCGGGACGTGTCGGCTTCGATGACCGGGCAGCGGAACTGTCGGATTCCGTCACCGCCAAAACGCAGGGCAGCTACACCAAATGGAACGGCAATCTCGCGCAGCTGCAAAATCTGAGCCAGAACGATTCCTTGTATTTCGCACTGGCCGGTCAATGGACAAACAGCAACCTGGATCCAGCGGAAAAGATGGTCGCAGGCGGTCCCTACACGGTGCGCGCCTATGACATCGGCGCGCTGTCAGGCGATACCGGGGTCTTCGGCTCGATCGAACTGCGGCACGAGCTCGGCCAGTTTGCCAGCGGACGCTGGCAAGTGCTGGCCTTCGTCGACAGAGAACACGTGACAGTCAACAAGAATCCCTGGCTGCCGGGCGACAATGGCGCAACACTGAGCGGAGCCGGGGTCGGCATGAACTGGAACGGACCGGACCAGTGGCATGCAAAGCTCTATATCGCCGCGCCGTTCGGCTCGACGCCGCAACTGATAGGCGACAATAAGTCGGTGCGCGCCTGGGCCGAGATCGGCAAGGCGTTTTAGGAAACCTTGATCGAGGGCCTTACATTTTCGGGGGATAGTAAAGCTGGTAGAACCAGGAGCAGGCAGTTTCGATTTGCGCCTGTATGCGCGGCGGGATATCGTGCCGCTTCGGCTTGCTGATCTGGCGGGCCTGCTTGTGGCTGTATTTCATGTGGTAGTGGCTGTCGCTTTCCTGCAGTCCCATCGCCAGATGATCAGGATCGATCTCGAACGGCGCCAGTCCCAGCCAGGAATACAGGTGCGTCATGCAGGCCGCGGGGCGCTCCATCAAATCTTCGAAACGGATGAAATACAGGCGTTCCTGCACGTGCTTAGGGAGGTCGGCAACCGCATGCAGGGAGATCAGCGGCGCGCCGATGGCCTTGTCTTTGGCGAACAGCATGTCGGCTCGCCCGAAGCGGTCGAAATCGGCCAGGTGGTCGATGAAATCGACCAGGATGGTACGCTGGTGCTGCGCTTCGATAGAGCCGTAGATTTGTCCGAGTTCGCGCAGGCACACGATCAGCTTGGCGTTCGGCTCGATATGCAGCAGCAGCTCTATCGCATGCAGCCATGCGCGGTTCTTGTCCACCACCGCCTTCTTGTTGCAATCATGATGCCAGCCGCGCAAGAATCCCTGCATTGCCGAGGTCAGGTGGGCATAGCTTTGCTCGAACTGGGTATCGAGCTGCGACAGGAAAAAACTGTCTTCGCTGATCATGCGGCGGATCCCCAGCAAGGTGTTGCACAGGGGAGAACTATGTCCTTCGCAATGAATCTCGGGATGTTGGGCCAGCAGCTGGCACAGCAGCGTGGAACCCGCTCTGGGTAAACCCGTTACACCGACGAATGCTGGAATCATCAGAATGGCCTTTTATTCTTAAATTGAATGGCTGCCCGAGATGTTTTCCGCACCGGGCGGCGCTGGAAAACAGTCCAGCAAATATTACCGCATCCTGCACCTGCGTGGCACGGTTAAGGCAGGAATCGCGGTGATGAACCGCTCCGGCCGCTGCGTTTTGAGGCATCATGTATGCTGCCGCCTGGCTGCTACAGAACATCGCATTTTGTGGAGTGTTGAATGGAAAAAAATTTGACCGCGGTGCCCCATGCCTTGCATCCATCACAGCGTGCCGCGCACTACGGCCATCGCGGCGCCGTCATGTGGCTGACCGGATTGTCAGCATCCGGCAAATCCTCGCTAGCCATGGCCCTGGAGCATGCGCTGACGACGCTGGGATATTCCTGCTACGTGCTGGACGGCGACAACGTACGCAAAGGCCTGAATGCAAATCTCGGCTTCAGTCCGGCGGACAGAAGCGAGAATATCCGGCGCGTAGGCGAGGTCGCGGCATTGTTTGCCGACGCCGGCCTGATCTGCATCACGGCTTTCATTTCTCCTTACCGGGCCGACCGCGCACGGGCCCGGCAATCCTGCGGCGAGGCGTTCCACGAAATCCATGTCGCCGCCGATCTGGCGACCTGTGAAGCGCGCGACCCCAAGGGCTTGTACAAGAAAGCGCGTTCGGGCGAATTGCAAGAGTTTACCGGCATCAGCGCGCCATACGAAATACCGGAGCATCCGCAGCTTGCCATCGATACCGGCCATGAAAGCATCGAAGCCAGCGTGCAGAAGCTGGTGGCGTATGTGGAGCGCAATTTGCCGCTGGACGTAAATTGTGATTCTCATCGAATGCGGCCTTCGATCCCTTCCGGAGTCTGAGTAGAAAAAATAACAACAGAATCCGATTTCCGGCAAGCCGCTCGCAAACGCCAATCCCGATTCCTATCGCCGCCCAGCCGGCAGGCGTCGAGGGCCACTGAAAACGTCCGTTGCATGCATGCCAAGCGCGCATTGGACCTGGAAGACCGTACTGACGTGTTTTGTACAGACAGGTTGGTATAGTGCGGAATGTGCCAGATAATGTCAGGTTGCCGCTGCCGACCCCGCGCACATGGCCGAGACAATCTTTGCGTATGACTAACAAAGCGCGCTCGCTGAATAAAATTCCCGCGTAAAAAACAACAGCCATGCAAATGCTTGCAGGCTGCCGCTCGTCTTTTATACAACGTCGATTAGCTCCGTCTCGTACGCCAAAGAGAACTTGCGCCAACTAAACAGATCAGTCTATTAACTAAACACGAGATTGCTGCACACTGGTATCGATTGCGCATATTTTCCGCTTGACGTTCTCATTAGTGTCAATGTTCTATAGTTACTCCAGCCCAACAAGTAACAATCGTTAACGTCGGTTGACAATTGCAATCAATGGCATGGGTCTTGCGTTAGAACAGGCAACAGCCCCCCGATGCGGCGCGGCGTTAGCTGTTTTCCAAGTACTTCCGTTGTGTAACTTCACCCGTGTAAGACCGCAGTTAGTAGAACGTTTTATTAATCGGATCAAGCAATTCGGACGGATCGCAATACGTTATGAAAAGCTGGCACAAAGATATCTGTCATCTCTTTACCCTGTTTGCGCTGCGCCCCGGATCGCTTATTTGTTAACAAGGCAAAGGCGAAATGCGAATAGGAGAAATAGCAAATCGAGCAAAAGTGAGCGCGCGCATCTTGCGCTACTACGAATCGCAGGGATTGATTCTGTCGCAGCGTCTGGCTAACGGTTACCGCGATTATCCAGTGCAAACGGTGGATATCGTCAAGCAGATCAAGGACTTGATTGAGTGTGGTTTCAGTACGCGACAGATAGGTGCTTTTTTAAAATCTTCCGGAAGCGAAAATTCCGATCCAAGAAAAGGCGCCGCTGATCTGGCGCCGCATATAGAAAAACTTCACGAGCTGGATGGCCTGATCGACGTGCTGACAGAACGCCGACGCCGGCTCTCCGAACGGATTGCATTATTCGGCCATCGCGCCGTGACGTCAGTCAAATAAAACAAGAAAAATCATCCTGAATGATACAGGTACGCCGCCGTCATTAACCACGGTGCGGGCCAGGCTGCGCCGGTGTTTTGCTAATGGCCGAAAAACACGCAGCTGATAGGCCGGAGCATGTTCAGTTTTAGCAACCGGGAATTGTCCCACAACCACCAGCCTCAGGAGACTCACATGGCAACACTTTCAAACTTGTCGTCTGACCACAGCAAAACCGCATTGCGTCAACGTGGTCAAGGCATGTCCGAGTACATCATCATCGTGGCGCTGATCGCGGTCGTCAGCATCGGCGTGTTCGCGGCATTCGGCAGCACCATCCGCCATCAGGTGGCCGGCATGGCGCAAGAAATGTCCGGTAACGACAGCAAGGCAGAGATCGCTAACGCCAAGACTTCAGCGGATCTGGCCACCACCAAGGCAGCTACTCAACGCACCATGAAAGATTACGGCAGCGACAACCGCTGATCCGCAGCGGCTCCAGTCCGCAGCTTTGCGGACTGGAGCCAATCAATGAGTTTCAGTCAGCACGCCTGGTATGGCGGGGCTGGTTGCAGCCTTGCGTTGCGGCTGCAGGTAACAATGCTTTCCTCGGCAATGCAAGAAGCGGCTCAGGCCGGAGGCCGCCGGCAGATCATCAATGCTTGTTCTAATACGGAGCGCAGAGTGAAACAGGCATCTTCAAGCGAGCAGGGCAAAGCCGGCTTTACAGCCTGCCATGGAGCGCGTCAACGCGGCGCGGTGCTGCCTATTGCCATCTTCTTTTTTGCTGTCCTGTGCGTCGGCCTGTTTGCCGTCTACAACATGGCGCAGGTGACCAGCGAGAAACGGCAGCTGGTAAATGCCGCCGACGCCATTGCCTTCAGCACCGCCAACATTGCTGCCGAAGGGTTGAACTACACTGCGTATACCAACCGCGCCATGATTTCCAATTACCAGTCGGTGGGGCAACTAACCGCCATGTGGTCGACGGTAGGCATGTCGGACCAATACTGGCAAAACAACAGCAAGGTGATGAAAGGCATCGCCGCGCTGACCAAATTCATTCCTTATATCGGCAGCAGCCTGTCAGGCATCTCCAACGCGTTGTCCAAGTTTGGCGAGTTCTGGGAAAAGGTCCTCAGCGGCGTACGCGTCGGCAGCCAGGTGCTGGCGAATGCCGGCACCGCCACGGTCTCCTTGGCCAACTATGCAATCTTCGCTTCCCAGCAAGTTCATCTGGTGACCACTGTCTCAGCCATGACTAGCATGCAACACGACTTGCTGACTGCCAATGCGCCGCAAGCCGAGTATATCCCGCAAACCATTGTTTACCAGATCGGCAAGAGCATGGTCGATTTCGGCAGCATGATCAAGCTGCACCAGCCGCCACGCAAATTCCTCGGCTTGACCAAGATGAAAGAGGCTGGAGAAAAGGATAATCCAGACAAGATTGAATTCAACCTGGTGCATCATTTGATGATGAAGGAAATGTTCAACTTCGCCAGCGGCAGCGGCGGCAGACGCTTGTTTCCCAATGCGGTCGGCCTGTGGGCGATCGACGGCTGCAACCTGTCTGCCATCAATGGCATGTTGAGCGGCCTCGGAACCAATGGCCTGGAACAGATCGTGCCGGCGCTGAAGGGCAATGTGGCGGTCGACGTCATCGGTCCAGTCATCGAAGCCTTCATGAATACCGTAGGCACTATCACCAGTCCTATCATGTGCCTGTATGAGCGCACCGGTGGTACCCGCATGATGCAGATGCAGGACGGTACTTATGCCTGGAGCAATATCGACATCATGGAAATCAATCCGCACCTGTTCGATATCCACATTCCGATTGCCGGCGCGACCACCTTGTCGAAGGTCGGGATGCAGGGATTGAACAAGAACCAGGAAATCCCGGAAGACCTGGATAAATTCGTCGATGCGGTGAAAGCCGACGACGCCGCCAAACGGGCTTACTGGGGCGAAGCCACCGGCCTCGACGACTGCATGTATTTCACTCTCCCCAGCGGCGAGATCTACGCTCCGCGCCTTGGCGGAAAAAGTGGCGCTTGCGCATCGCTGGCGGCCGGCTCGGCCAAAAAATACTACGACCGCGGGATCATGAATATGGCTGAAACCTCTGCTTATCACGCCATGGGCGGGCAAGCGAAGATCGCCTCGGCAACCGACGAACTCAACAACATGATCATGTCTTCCATGCTGCCTACGCTGGAAGCGGCCGGCGGCAGCATCGGTTCCAGCAATTCTTCGTCGGCGGCGATAAATTTGCCGAACAATAGCACCTCGACGGTTTTGGGTGGTGCTCCAGCCGGTACCCCGGCGTCAGGTTCGGCGCTGAATCCACCGAGCCCCGGCAGCGGCAATCCCGAGGTGGAACTGGCTTCTGCCTTGGCGCAACAGGCAGCCAATGTCCAGAGCCTGAGCGGGCTTGGCGCCAATGTCGGAGGTTCGATAGCGAGCATGCTGGGCAAGGGGTTTACCGGCTTCACGCAAGTTTTTGACGATCCTCTGGACAGCGCCAGCGCTGTTCTTAAAATATTCCTCGATTTGCTGGGCCTGGGCGATCTGGTGGATGTAATCAACATGCGCACCTCGCGCGGAACGGAGACCCTGTTCCAAAGGCCTGGCTTAAGGGGAACGATCGCAGCGGACATGGGCTTGCCGGCGGAACGGCTTGGTTTCTGGGAAATGCGCGACGCCAATATCGGCAACTACCAGATAGGCGACCGCGCGGCCAGCAATATGTTTGTCGCTTCCAGGGAAATACAGGACAACGCTTTGAAGGATCTGGGTCCATCCTTCATCGTGGGATTGCAGGAAACGGTAGGCGCCATGAAGTCGCCGCTGAAACCGGAAGGCCAGTTCAATCTGGGGCGCGTGCCGATCAAGGATTACGACACCGAAATCAAGCAAGACTACCTGCAGGCAATGGGCAAGGCACGGGTGTATTACCGGGCGCCGGTGGAACGCTGGACCGGCCGCATGCAAGTGGTGACGCACGCCAACCTGATGCTGCCTTACTGGAACGCACGGCTGGAAGGCTTGAATTATCCGGAAAAATTATTGTTCTTCACCATTAACTGAACCGGGACTCCATGCCTAATCCACCTAGAGTTTCCAGCTTGCGCAAGTCCGGAGCAAGGCAACGGGGCCAGGCCCTGTTCGAGTCGGTGCTGGCGTGCAGCGTGCTCATGCTGTTCCTGTTCGGCTTGCAGTGGGTCTGGCGTTTCGGCGAGCTGAAGCAGCTTAATACCGAGGCGGCGCGCTTTGCAGTATGGGAACGCACTGCCTACAAGGCGACCGGCGATGCCGATTACAAATCGCTGTACAGCGGCGATGCCGACCTGGCCCCCAAGGTGTTCCGCGGCGTCTACCTGACGCCACGCGGCGCGCGCCAGAGCCAGGCCGAAGGCAGCACCGCGCTGCTGCAGGACCATGCTGACTGGATGAGCACCGCGGCGCGGTTTTTTACCGATAAATTCGAGAGCGCTACATTCGGCTCAATAAGTAATGGCGCCCTGAATGTTTCCACCAGCTCCAGCAAATCGCCGGGCTGGTCGATGGGATTCGATCCGACCGGCAATACCTTAACCAATCTAACGCTGGACCGCGAGCCCTACGAGCGGGTCCAGGTCAATGGCTCGATCGGCCTGAGCGATTTCATCAAGACCTATATGGAACAAACCTTCGGCATCGCCAAAGGCGAGACCGGCCTGCCTGCTGGCGGCCCCAGTGCGCGCAGCCTGGGCAGCCTGACCATGGTCACCAACTCCTGGTCGGCGCCGGTGCCTGTGGCAAACCATCGCATTACCGAACAGCTCAATCCGTTCTATGACGGCGCCGCCAGCTCCGGCTCTTCCGGCAATCCGGTTGGCAAGATACTCAATAGTAATTATTTCAACCTGCCAGGATTGATCGGCGGGGCTTCGGGCTTTGGCGGCAATTACCGGGTTGACCTGGCTGGCATCAATCCGGCTCAGGTGTCGACCCTGGTCTCGCAAGGCATGGGGCTGGATTTCGACAGCCTGAAAAACCCTGGCGGCTTGATCAAGGCATACAAGTCAACCGACGACTACAAGGAGAGTCTGAATCTGGCGGGCGGCATGGGCGAAGCGGACTATATGGCAGTGAAGTGCACTGCCAATCCCGGGCGCG